>Ga0228703_1000120_pt1 | contig 67484 bp, 66 predicted proteins | sample McNCre217_Aug_MG_3_FD_178020 | JGI IMG/M metagenome (GOLD analysis project Ga0228703, IMG submission 178020) | Freshwater microbial communities from McNutts Creek, Athens, Georgia, United States - 29-17_Aug_MG | ecosystem: Environmental > Aquatic > Freshwater > Creek | place: USA: Georgia...
GTCGATTACGGGATTGTATAATCTGAAATCAGGCTCGAAAATTCCATGCATGTCGATAGGCCATCAATACCTCCTATTAAGCGCGCATTTTGAATCGATTGCAGAGAAAGCGTTGGATCGCTTTTTGCTCAACATCAATACAAAGATTACGGCCATTGGTTCGAAAAAATTATTGGGCTTATCGTTTCGTCCTATTCCGAATGACACCAAACGGAATATCATCACGGTTCCTCCCTTGTTACGTCAAGAGGTCAAAGCAATTGAGCCGCAAGCGGGTGAAAATTGGCTGGCCTATTTAACGCATTACCGATTAGCGGATGAGATTATGGCTTGGTCGGACAAACACCCCGAAGTGCAATTGGATTGCTTTTGGGATCACCCCATTCACAAAAAAGAATATTCCTATTCGTCTTCGTTGACTTTTCATCCGATTGATGCACAAAAGTATTTGGACAAGATGACCCAATGTGCTGGTTTAATTTCGACAGCTGGATTTGAGTCGGTCGCGGAAGCCATGTATTTAGGCAAGCCGGTCATGATGGTACCTGTGCCGAATCACATCGAGCAAATGATCAATGCACACGACGGAGAGTTATCGGGTGCGGGCATTCAGGCAAGAACATTTGATTTAGACATATTCCATGCTTATTTACCCACGCATCAATCGGTACAAAGCGCTTACCAGCAATGGGTTCATCAAGCCAATTTTGCTTATCAATTGAGTGACTTAATTCGTAAGCCAATATATGTTTCGAATTACAGTCCGAAGAATGAAGGTGGATTATCCACGACTTGGTAGAAATTACGTTTAATTTAATGAAGGTAGTACAAACAAAAAGCCGAGGGAATTTCCCTCGGCTTTTTTCTATGTATGAATCAGAGCGTTTAGAACGTGTAACGAGCACCTGCTTGCATCTGCCATCTTGAACCTAATTGGTCGATGGTATAAGGTGTCGTAGGTACAGCAAACTTATAGGTTGGATCTGCTGCCGTTCCCGAGTTCACACGAGATAAACCTAAACTAGCTGTTGAGTTGAAGGTATTTGGTGAGAAATAAATTCTTCCCCAGTCCTTGTTGATCAAGTTAGTCGCGTTGATGATATCCAATGAGAACTGTAATTCATGGCCATTCGAAACCTTAATCGCATGTGAAATTTTCAAGTCCACAGTTGCGTTCCAAGGTGTGCGACCACCATTACGCTCCGTGAAATCACCTTTACGAGTACTTAAATACTCATCTGCATTTACAAAATCCATAAATGCTTGCGCTTGAGCAGCTGCAGATCCTAATTTAGCATCGGCAACGAAGTAACGTTCTGCTTCCGCCGCATCTTTAAATACGTAGGCTAAACCAGCCGCTTGAGGAGTATTGGCAATTGTACTGTTCACAAATCCCCACGTAAATGGAGCACCTGATTGTGCACTAAATACGCCCGAAATCGTTGTTGATCCCGCTTTCTTCCAGTTATAGGTATAACCGAATTGACCGATAATACGGTGACGGATATCAAAGTTTGAATAGGCTAAAGTTGGGTTATTGGGATTCAAGGATTGATTCAACTGCCAGTTAGATTCCATCGAGTTACGGATACCATTTGTTAAGTCGAAACTTTGACCATAGGTATAAGCAGCCATGAAGTTAAATCCAAAGTCATACGCTTTTGTCACTTGGGCCGTTAAGCTGAAACGGTGACCTTGATCGGTATTTGATAACTCATAGGCATTTGAAAATCCTGTGTTCAACTTTTGGCCACTTGCGCCGCCCGATAAGTAAATCGGCATTTGACGTTTGGTGTCATAGGTATAGTACTTGACCGAATCCTTTAAGTTCACCATTTGGAATTTCAAATCGGACAATGTCTTCGTGTAAATTCCTTCCAAGGTAATCTTGTAACCGTTGATCGTCTTATCAACTGCCAAACTACTTCTCCATACTTGCGGCATTTTGAAGTTATTTGCCATCGCATCGACTTGCGTTAAGCTCTTTTGTCCGTTGTTGAACGCAAAGGTTTTTGCTCCGTCTTTCAAAACATCCCCGACATTTTTTCCAGCTACGTTATTTACGTCAAATGCGCCGAAACCAACACCGTCATTGTAGAAGGCATAGCCTAACCAAGCGAATGGGATACGACCTGTAAACACACCCGTACCACCACGAATAATAGTCGAACGATCTCCATTTACATCATAGTTAAAACCTAAACGTGGAGAAACCAACACCTGTCCAAAAATCGTATTACTCACTTGGTTCAATGGAGTTGCCGCTGTGTAGGTTGTTCCCGCATTGGGATCCGTTGGTGTTGAAGCCAATTTTGGGCTTAAGTTTGGAGAATCTGTGCTCGCCAAATCAAAGCGGATACCTGGAGATAATTTGAATTTCTCGGTTACCTGAATTTCATCTTGTGCATATACACTGTATAAACCTACGTTAAAGGATGCATAAGGGTTGTTGTAGATGTAATCACGATCGTTGTTTGTGAAGCTATATGCGCCACGAACGCGGTTTACATTAGATGCAAGGAAGTCGGCAACGCTTTTATAAGCAATTCGACCATTCCAAGCATTCACAAAACCATAATTGATGTTGTAAAGCTCGTTGTGCGTACCTACTAAGAACGTATGATCACCTTTGAACCAAGTAAAGTTGTCTGTGATTTCAAAGGTCTTTTGCTTCATGTTAAAGACAGTTGCCTCACGCTCATTTCCCAAGAAAATTGTTCCACCATTTGCAGAAATCTCTACTTGTGGGAAAGCAAAATTTGAGCTAGACGGCGTACGGTAATCTCTGATATCTGAGTATCCTAAAATCAAGCTGTTTGATGCACTCCCAAAGTGACTCTTTAATTCCGCAACCGTTGAGTTTGTTTGATTGTGTTGTGTAAAGTCCATCGAACCAAAACGGAAGTTGGCCGCATCGCGCTCTAAGTTTGTCGCCTCTGAAATTACATAAGAATTACGAATCGATAATTGGTGCTTATCTGAAATGTTCCAGTCCAAACGGTTGAAGAACTTCGTGCTTTTTGAATAGATTGAATAATCACCAAAAGCCCCTGGATCAAATCCGTATTTTGAATTCACGAAAGATGAGATTTGATTCGCAGTTGCTTCATCAATAATTCCACCTTTGTCGCCTGCTTTGTAGAAAAGTGGCTCGTTGCGACGTGTAATTTCTTCATTCGTAAATAAGAACAATTTGTTCTTGATCAACGGTAATCCTAAACGGAAACCTGTTTGGTAATCTGAATAACCACTTGGAATGGATGCACCATCACCCGCGTTGTTTGGACCCGTTAAGAATGCATTACGACCATACCCATAAACGGAACCTTTTACTTGGTTGGTTCCCGTACGCGTTACCGCATTGATTGAACCACCCGTAAAGTTTCCGATTTTCACGTCATAAGGTGCTACATAAACTTGTACGTCTTGGATGGCATCCAACGAAATAGGGTTCGTACGAGTACTTGAACCTGGCATACCTGAAGTACCTGATTGACCCCCTAATGAAGGGCTAAATCCAATCGCGTCATTGTTGATAGTACCATCGACCGTCACGTTGTTATAACGGAAGTTGGTCCCTGCAAACGAGTTGCTTGAACTTCCTTGCGGCGTAAGACGTGTCATATCAGTTAAGCTACGATTCAAGGTAGGGACGGCTTTAATCGCTGTCTCGCTGATCGTTGTTACCGAACCGGTACGTGTACCGCCTTTATCTGCTTTGACGACAACCTCAGTCAAGGTAGTTGTCTCTTCTGAGATAACCACATTCACATTGGGGTTTGCGCCAAGCGTTAGGTTTAAATTTTCAGCTTTGAAAGTTTGGTAACCCACAAACGAAACAGTTAACGTATATGGCCCACCTGGGTTCATATTCGCTAATACAAAGTTTCCATCTAATTGGGTTGCCACTCCGTAACGAGTACCTGTCGGAGTATGAACTAAAACAACGTTGGCCCCTGGAATCTCCTCTCCTTTGCTGTCCTTCACCTTTCCACTAACCGTTGACGTCGTAATTTGCGCATTTGAATCAAATGCAAAAACGGCTAAAATGATCATTATCAGCGCGATTGCCGACTTTTTTAAATTGTACATTTTTTATATTGGTTGTTTTAACGATTGCAAAGGTAACATGCAACATTATCTGAAATGTTAAGGAATTGTTAAGAGAATTTAACCGAATGGTTAACATCGAGTAGCCAGATAAAAAAAGAGGCTCAAATCGTATTTGAGCCTCTTTTTAATATTATATCATTGAATTTTTATCCCGTAATCCAGCGGAAGAAAACGAACAAAGTAGCTGATAAAATAATAGTAATTGGCAAGGTTAATACCCAGGCCATCACAATATTTTTCACTGTTCCCCCTTGTAAATTTTTAATACCACGATTAGCCACCATGGTTCCTGCAATACCCGATGACAACACGTGTGTGGTACTCACTGGCCATTTGTAAGCAGTTGCTAATCCGATTGTTAGTGAGGCAATTAATTCTGCGGATGCACCCTGTGCGTAAGTCAAGTGGTTCTTACCAATTTTCTCGCCAATGGTTACGACGATACGCTTCCAACCAACCATTGTTCCGAGTCCCAACGAAAGGGCTACTAACCACATTACCCAAGCCGGAGCGAAATCGGTAACTCCTGCCAAGCCTGTAGAGGAACTTGCTCCGTACGAAATAAATGGAGCTTTTTTGCCAGCGGTTGCGACTTTTAATGTATTCAAGTCTGTTGCAGACAAAGCAACTGATTCGCTTTCAATCAATTTTTTGGCATTCTTATTGATTGTTAAAGCCGCCTTACGAATTTGAAACTTTTGATCTACGGATAATTTTGAAGTCGTCAACCCGTCCACCAAGATTAAATTTAATTCGTCGCTTGCTTTCAACACCTTATGATAACTTTCTACTTCCTTTTCAGATAAAGGTACGGTATCGATCTTCGCAACGATTTGTCTTACTTGCGTCAAGCTCGTTTTCACTTCCACAAGATTCAAATTCGTATTTACAGCGAAATAACCTGGAAGAAAGGCGATTAAAATCACCATGACTAAACCGATGCCTTTTTGACCGTCGTTCCGTCCGTGGAAAAAGGAAACCAAAGTACAGGTCGTTACCAAAATTGCGCGAATCCACATCGGTGGAGGTGTCGATTTCTTAGGCTCTTTGAAAATATCTTTATTCTGAACGGTTTTCTTTAAGATATACATTAAGATAATAGCTAATGCAAAACCAAAAATTGGTGAAAGCAATAAGGCTTGTCCAATTTCGATCGCTTTATCCCAATTGATCGCCGAAATTCCCTTATTCGAATTCTCCGGCAAAAGCGCGTGACCCACGCCAATTCCGATGATTGAACCAATCAATGTATGTGAACTCGATGCGGGAATTCCCAAATACCATGTACCCAAGTTCCATAAAATAGCCGAAATTAATAAGGCTAAAGCCATCGCCATGGAATGGTAGACATTTGCATCAATGAGCAGCTCGGTGGGGAGCAATCCAATAATACTCATGGTGACACCTACCCCGCCTGTTAAAAGGCCTAAAAAGTTCATAAAACCCGACCAAACCACAGCTTGCGTGGGTTTTAAAGAGTGCGTATAAATAACGGTAGCTACTGCATTCGCGGTATCATGAAAGCCATTGACAAATTCAAAAGCACAGGCCGCAAACAGACAGAAGAACAGTAAAAAGAGGAGAGTTGGATCGAGTCCGAACATAGTTAAAGATATAAAAAGTTCACAATTGAATTTTTCAAAAATACAACAATGCTCAAACTTTAACATTATCGAATTGTTAAAAGCTGCGAATAAAATTTTGTAGCCTCTGCATCTTTTAAAAAATCATTACCAATTAAGCACGAAAGATAATATATCAATAAATTACAGGAAACCTCGTGTTTAATTGTAATGTGCAATTTTATGCATCGAATGATATAAGCTCATTGATGAACAGAAGAGCCTTACTACAACAACTCGGAATTATTTCCGGAGCCCTTAGTTTGCCACTTACAGGTCAAGCCAAATCTTCAGCCCCTCAAAAGCCCTTTCGAATTGCCCACATCACCGATGTACACATGATGCCACTCATTGGCGCAGCAAAAGGTTTTTCGAAATGTCTTGATCACATTCAAAGCTTGCCAGTTAAACCAGATTTAATTATCAACAGTGGCGATGCCATCATGGATGCGCACAGGAGCGGACGAAATGTAGCTGAAAAGCAATGGAAACTTTGGAATGAGGTAGTGGGGAAAGAACTTTCAACGCCTATCGTACAGTCCCTGGGAAACCATGATATCTGGGTAAAAAACGAAACACCACAATCCATTTTAGATGGTAAAAAATGGGCACTCGATGAATTAAAAGAATCCCAAAGCTACTATGCTAAAGATTTAGGAAACTGGCATCTAATCAGTCTAGATAGCATCAGCCCAAATCACGAGGGACAATGGTATACCGGTAAAATTGATGAGGCGCAAATGGATTGGCTCAACAATGAACTAGCTGCCATACCTTCATTTAAGCCCATCATGATTGTATCGCATATTCCAATTTTAGCTGCTTGTATCTTTTTTGATGGGAATCGATTCGAGAAAAACCAATGGAACATTCCAGGAAGATGGATGCACGAAGACGCTGCGCAATTAAAGGATTTGTTCTTGAAGTACCCGAATATAAAACTTGCCATCAGTGGACATATCCATTTATTAGATCGAGTAGAATACAATGGCGTAACCTATTGCTGCAATGGAGCTGTCAGTGGCGCTTGGTGGAGTGGAAATTACCAACAAACCCAACCCGGTTATGCATTGATCGATTTATATCCTGATGGAAAATTTACTAATACATATACAAATTATCAATCCTAAAATTTATTAATCAATATTCATGAAAACAATTAAATTAAATACAGGAAAAGAGCTTGGCCTCGGAAAGCCTTGCTACATTATAGCTGAAATTGGAATCAACCACAACGGATCTTTAGAAACTGCCAAGCAATTAATTGATGCTGCCGTTGAAGCAAAAGTAGATGCCGTGAAATTTCAAAAAAGAACGCCGGAAATTTGCGTACCAAAAGATCAGTGGGAAATTGTTCGCGATACTCCATGGGGTAAAATGACTTACATCGACTACAAGCGCAAAACAGAATTTGGTATTTTAGAATATTCTGAAATAGATAATTACTGCAAATCAAAGGGAATTGATTGGTTCGCTTCTGCTTGGGATGAGCCATCTGTTGATTTCATGGAGCAATTCGAACCTGTCATGTATAAATTGGCATCTGCATCTTTGACTGATGATGCACTTATCCGCAAAATTTGTGAAACAGGTAGACCGATTATGATTTCAACAGGTATGTCACGTATTGATGAAATCACATTTGCAGTGGAATTAATTCGTGAATATGGCGATTATCCATTAATGATTGCTCATGCTACATCGGCTTATCCATGTAAGCCAGAGGAATTAAACTTGCGTATGATCAACACCTTGCAACAAATGTACCCTGAATACATCATCGGTTACTCAGGCCACGAAACTGGATTAAGCACAACGGTTTCAGCAGTAGCCATTGGTGCCCAATTTGTGGAACGCCACTTTACATTAGATCGTGCCATGTGGGGATCAGATCACGCGGCTTCAGTAGAACCTCAAGGTTTCGTTCGTTTGGTAAAAGACATACGCGACACAGAAACGGCTTTAGGCGATGGCGTAAAAGTTGTCTATGAAAGCGAAATCGGGCCGATGAAGAAATTACGAGTTAATATAACAGAAAGTAGATTAGTAGATACACTATAATTCCTATGCAGTTGTCGGCAACACAACTCTGTTCCTTCATTCTCGTTATTGGTACATTACTGCTCATTTTTTTAGAAAGGAAATTCCCCTATCGTAGGGGAATTCCTTTTTTCAGAGAGGGCTTCTGGACCGATGTCATCGGGTATACGATCATTCAAAGTTTTTTATTGAAGATTCTCATCTTCGATTACATCATAACGCCCATCCAACATGCATCGGCATGGCATGGTTTTCCCCAAATTACGTCTTGGCCAGTTTGGTTACAGGTTTTGTTTTTCCTAGTTACCCACGACTTGTACATCTATTGGTTCCATCGCTGGCAACATGCCAATAAAATTTTATGGCGAACTCATGAAGCACATCATTCGAATCAAGAAGTTGATTGGATTGCCGGAACTCGTTCTCATTCCTTGGAAATAATAATTAATCAAACGATTGAATTTTTACCCATTTTTATCTTGGGAGCCGATCCCGTGGTAGTTCCTATTAAGGGCTTAATCGATGGGCTATGGGGCATGTTTATTCATGCGAATTTACAATTCAGTTTTGGCCGACTTAAATACATTTTTAACGGGCCCGAGTTTCATCTTTGGCATCATGCCAACCATCTAGAGGTATTTCATGCTAACTTCGCTACGAAATTTAGTATTTGGGATAAACTATTTGGAACTTTATACGAAACGAAAGAAAAACCTGTAAAATGGGGACTTTATTACGAATTTCCCAAAAACTATTTTGCCCAGCATGTCTACGCATTTTATCGTTGGACATTTAAGCGGCTCGATGAACAAACACCAAAAAATGAGTAAAGCTTGGATATTCCTTATACTTGCGGCCATATTTGAAACTGGCTGGACCTATGCCTTAAAATTCATGAGCTTTTCTAGCTTAAAAACAGCTTGGTCAAGCCAAGAAAATTTAGGTGCCGCCTCAATTCCATTTATCGCCTATGTGTTTTTTGGCGGAGGGAACATCTATTGTCTCTCGGTGGCATTGAAAGACATTCCTACTTCCACAGCCATTGCTATTTGGACAGCTGTTTCATTGGTTTTAATCAAAATATGTGATGTTTGGTACTTTAAACAGGCGACCAATTATACGGAATTATTCTTCCTAACACTGATAGTCATTGGGATTATCGGGATGAAACAATACAGCGCTAATTAATACCTTTCGCGGCTAAAATTAACTCCGCCATTTCTCGAAAACAGCCGGATCCCCCCGGTAACTGTAAAACAATATCTGCTTGCTGCGTCACTTGCGGTAATGCATCCGATGGGCAAAAGAAAACCCCAACAAATGGGCGAACGACAAGATCATTAACATCATCCCCTATATAAGCAATCTGTTCAGGACTCAAGGAAAAACGTTCTAGGATTTCCAGAAGCACACGCTCTTTGTCTTTAATTCCTAAATGCAACTCCGTAATATTTAATTTCGCAGCTCTTTGCTTAACAGAAGGAGACATTTCTCCTGTAATTATTCCCGTAGGTACCGAGGCCCATTTCCGTAAACGCTCCACCCCCATACCATCACGAATATTAAATTTCTTTAACACCTCACCTTGCTCCCCATAATACACGCCGCCATCCGTCAATACTCCGTCGCAATCTGTCAAAACTAATTTAATTGCTGCTAATCGTGCTTCCATCATTTTTAATTAAATACAAGTGAATCCTCCGTCGACTACCAAATTCGCTCCAGTCATATAAGCCGACGCATCACTCGCCAAAAATACCAAAGCTCCTGCATAATCCGTGGACTTAGCCATTCTTTTCAAAGGTGTTTTCGCCGAATAATTTTGTTGAAAAAATTCGGATTGTCCATTTTCAACCCCACCCGGCGAAAGCGTATTCACGCGTATTCCCTGATCACCCCAATAGGCCGCTAGGTAACGGGTAAAATTAATCACGGCTCCTTTCGTTGTCGGGTAAGCGGGCGTCTTGTAAAACAATTGCTCCCCCTTTTCATTTTTGTATAATTGTTGGTCAGGACCGACCATCCCATATGTCGATGCAATGTTGATAATACTACCCCCCCCTTTTGCCAACATTTGCTTACCGAATTGTTGGCAAACCAAAAACATTCCCATCACATTTACCTCCCAAGATTTTTGAAACATCGCGACGGGATAATTTTCAAAGGCAGATTGCGCGAGAATATCCGCCGACTCCTGAAAATGATCATTGATCGCGGCATTATTAACTATAATATCAACCCCTCCAGAACGCACTAAAACCCGGCTAGCTGCCGCCTGAACGGAATTTTCATCTGCAATGTTCATACCAATCCCGTAAGAATTTGATCCAAGCTCTCGAGCAAATACCTCACAATTTTCTTCCATAATATCCGCCACAATCACAGTAGATCCAGCCTCAGCCAAAGCTCGACAATGTTCTTTGCCGATTAATCCCAAAGCTCCCGTCACCAAGGCAACCTTCCCCGACAATTCAAATAATTGCATTAATTTTTCGGTTTAATATTATGGTCACTAATCTTTCTGAATACGGCCTCTAAGACCTCGCCTTTCAATTGGCTTTTCACCGAATTTGATTCGATGGCAGCTTTTAGTCGAGGGAGTATTTCGGCATAGGCCGACAATGTATACTCCATGTCTTCTTGACTATGGCTGTAGCACATGTTGTGAAAACCTCCCCATAAAATGCCCTTTTGCAATAATTCCTGTTGCATGAAGGTTTTTAATTCCAAGGCATCTTGACCTGGTGCGGCATAGGTTAACATCGTCCGACAAGGATATCCGACACAACTTGTAATATCCGACATGCCTAAGTCTTTCGCTAATTGATTATATGAATCTTGCATGAATTTGCCTTTCGCTGCTAATACGGAAGATACCTGATGCTCTTCCATGAATTGAATGGTAGCTTGGCAGGCAGCTAAGGAAAGTGCTTCTCCTCCGAAAGTGGTATAGGAGAAAACATCGTGATCAAATAAGGACATGACATCTTTTCGCCCCGTTAATATCGCGATAGGCATGCCGTTCGCACAAGCTTTAGAAAATGTAGCTAGATCTGCTTTTACTCCAAAAAACTCCTGTGCTCCACCTAAGGCAATTCGGAAGCCTGACCACATTTCATCAAAAATCAATAAGGTTCCGTTTTGACGACATATTTCAGCCAATTCTTGTAAAAACCCTTCCTGCGGTTTCTCGAAAATGAACGGCTCCAAAATCACGCATGCTACGGTTTCATCCAAGGCATTTTTAATGGATTCAATATCATTAAACGCGAAGGTATAACTTAAGTTTTTGATAGACTCCGGAATGCCTTTGCCTCGCGACGTGATTCCGATATACCAGTCATGCCAACCGTGATATCCACAACAAAATACATTTTCTCGGCCTGTAAACGCTCTCGCAACACGAACAGCTGCAGAGGTCACATCGGCCCCTGTTTTACTGAATTTAACAGCCTCCGCATTGGGAATGATTTGAGAAATTTTTTCTGCTACTTCTACTTCTAAGGGATGCATTAATGAAAAGGTAATTCCATCTTCCAATTGCTCCTTGATTGCGGAATCGATTTCAGGAATGCAATATCCCAATGAAAGCGGACCAATCCCCATATTAAAGTCAATATATTCATTGCCATCCACATCCCATACGCGCGCGCCTTTCCCCTTCTTTAAATAAATTGGAGATACGCCTTTGGAAAATTGTCCAGGGCCTTTGGCCAAGGTTTGGGTAATCGGATGTTGAACTTGCAGACCACGCGCATACAACGACTGTGATTCTTGAATCTGCGGAAGTTCCGCGTTAAATTGAACCTTATTTTTCATGATTATATCAATTGAGTAATTCGTTTAACTAAACCTTCAGCATCCAAACCTTCATAGGCAAGAACTTCCGGTAAACGTGCGGGTTTGAACCATTTCGCATCAAAACCAATGGGATGCACAGGAATCGATAATCCTTCTTTCACTAAAAATTCAGCTAAAATGCTGAATAATCCACCAGTAATAAAATGGTCTTCAATACTTATAATTTGTTTGGTTTGGCCAATTAATGAACGAATCGCTTCCCCATCAAATGGCTTTAAGGAACGAAAATTAATTAGTCCTACGCTAAATCCATTTTCCGTTAATTTGCGTTGTGCTTCCAATGACGCTTCAAACATAAATCCATACGTAACAATCGTTAAGTCATCCCCTTTCGCAATAACCTCAGCTTTTCCATGTTCGTAAGGAGCGTGGTCGTATTTCGCAGGGCGCGTATTGATACGTACATAACTTGGATTGGGCGTCGCCCAAATTGTCGGCAACATATCCACTAAATCCTGTGCATCAGCGGGAGCATAAACTTCCATTCCGGGAATACCACGCATGATGGAAATATCTTCGATGGCTTGGTGAGTAGGACCATTACCGTCCGACAAAACCCCTGGGATGAAACTACTCATCTTTACAGGTAAGTTGGCTATTCCCACAGATGTACGCGTAAATTCAAAGGCGCGCATCGTTAAAAATGCGGCAAGTGCATGAACGACCGGAATACGACCGCGTAAGGCTAGTCCTGCAGCTGCGCCCAACATAGTTTGCTCCGTAATACCCGTATCCACAAATCGATCCCCCAAAACACTCGGTAAATTGCGAACAAGTGCTCGGTTCTCAGCTGTCATCACCACAAATCGCTCATCAGCTAATGCAGTATCTCTCAATAATTCTTCGTATGTCTTCATCGTCTAACTAGCGGGCTACAATGGTTTCAGCGGTAATGACAGCTGATCCTTTTTGATGTAATTCATTCAACAATTCTGTTATTTCTCCAGCTGAGAAATTACAAAACCAGCGGTCGGCACGGGCCTCAATGGATGGCAAACCTTTCCCGCGCACGGTATCACAAATGATTACATGCGGGCCAGGATTATTATTTGTTTGTTCAAATGCTTCAGCTATTTGGTCAAAATTGTGACCATCGATACGTTGGGTTTTCATTCCAAAAGCCTCAAATTTATCAACCAAGGGCTCCAATGGAATGAGCTCTTCCGTAGGCATGTTGGCTTGGAATTGATTGCGATCAATTACAAAAATCAAATTGGTCAATTTATGCGCAGCTGCTACCAAGAATGCTTCCCAACAAGACCCTTCGTTTAATTCTCCATCTCCCATCACACAAACGACACGGTTCACAGCTTTTGATATTTTTAGATCCATGGCTACGCCAATGGAAACAGCAGGAAGCTGACCTAATGATCCGGCGTGAAACTCAACACCCGGAATTTCACGATTCGGATGCCAATAAATATGGTCTGAGGTAGATAAGTGATTTGCTAAACGATTATTTTCAATCCAACCTAATTCTGCAAAGATTCCATATAATGCGGGAACATCATGCCCTTTCGATAAAAACAAATAATCACGCTTAGGGTCTTTAAGTGTGGATTGATCAATGGTCAAAAATTCGCTGTAGAGATAGGTTAATACATCTACCGCGGATAAGGAGGCGCCTAAAAAACATCCTCCGTCTGTAGACATGGGTATAATGCGTTCGCGCACTTTTAAAGCGAATGCTTGAAGCTCGCTGCGTTTATCTTCAGTCATGTTTTTGTTTGGTTTGACTTGGGGAAATAGTTTTTAATTCACCTAGGTGATTTCGATACCAATTCACCCCTAAGAGTGATTGATTAATCTTCATGATGGATGGCTCGAAGGTTAATAAATCCAAAATATCTTTCAGTGAAAATTGCGGGTTTACTGGGTAAAGTCGATTGTATATCGTTTCTATAAAAGCCAAATCCTCTGCATAATCCAGTGTGAATCGATGGCTCATGTCGTAACGTAAGCCAGTTTCCCACTTCACGTTTCCAATCTTGAAACGCCCCGCGTTTTCCCAGAAAAAGGGGGTAGTATGTTCGCGCTCCAATGGTTTATTAGCTTCCTTCCAGGCTATTTCTAATGCCTCAAAGCTCATCACTTCCACATCATTCCCATCAGGATATGACTGGGGATGTAAATTGCTGACATAATCATATTTGCCTCGATTAAACAAATAAAATCCGAGCACTCGGTCAATGATGGCAGGATCAATTAGCGGACAATCCGATGGAATTTTAACAATGTGTTTGGCCTTAAAATGAATCGCAGCTTGATAATGACGATCCAATAAATCATTCAAGGAGCCGCGAAAAACTTGATATCCCTCTAGTTCACAAATTTCTGAAAGTGAATCATCCTCAGGCTGATCAGAAGTAATAACGACAATTTGACAAGGCCACTTGGTTAATTTAATACGGTCAAGTTGGTGAAATAAAATTGGCTTATCTTGCACCCATTTAAGTACCTTTCCGGGTAACCGAGTTGAGCTCATTCGAGCTTGCACAAATATGAATAAATCAGTTTGCATAATCCAATTCAGATATAGGCTCACGATTTAATTTATTGATATACATATCTTTCGGGCCTTCATGGAGAAGATAATCACGGCAAATTGATGCGATATGTTTGGCAGAACTCCCTCCATTTTGGATAGGAAGCAATGCATTTAATTCCGTTAAATCAAAATAAGAATGCACCGGTTTCTGAAGTGCTAATCCCGCATATACCACAGTAGAATACTGAGTGATTAACTCTTCGCAATTCGCAATCATTTCATGCGTATTCCCATCGGTATAAATCAACGTATCGGAAGGGCATGTCAGCTTGATTTCTTGAATTGCCCTATCCTTTTGTTCATTTGGATGTAATTTGATAAGTAGCTGCCGACCATTAGCAATTTCAACGCAGGATTTTAAAAATGCTATTCGATCCTCCGGCCGAAAAGTCTCTCGCATATCCGACGTTGCTACCATTACATAGCCACAATATGGAAAATTATTTTGGCGAAATTTTTCCAAATGGTCATAGTTTGGAATACCCGTTACTACCACTTTGTTTGCATCAGTTCCGTGCTTAATGATGTAATCCCGGTATCCTTCTGAAGCAGCACAATAGATATCACATAAGTTAGACGTGCCATTAAGTGATGTTCCAATACTTAAATATCGTGGCAATTTGAGCTTTTGAATTATTCGACTAATCGAAGTAAAAGGGTCAATCATTCCCTCTTGAACCCATATTGTTTTCGTTCCTTCGAACTTCTTGGGAAATAATAGATCCGAACAAAAAACCACTAAATCATATTTTCGGTCTTTCGCCTGATAGTCCATTTTCATACCATGCACTTGCATGTATTGCTCGGACTTGTGGCGGAGCGGCCGACCCATCACCGTATTATCCAAAATACCCATTTTAATCGCGGAAGCTATAACGGGATTATCTGAAAAAAATTGGCTAAAATAACACTCAAATTCGGGCAAATAGGAGGCTATTTGCTGCATTTGGGTAGTTTGATTCAATGAGCCGGTTAAGAACAAAATCGACTTAGCTGTCATTGGTATTATTGAATTATTAAAGTAAAAATAAGCCAAATGAAGGGATATAATTTAGCGCTAAAGTTGATTTAATGATTTGACAATGATGGGATTACAAATCACTAACAATGGCAAAAAAAAGGTAGCCCTTGTGAGGCTACCTTAGAGTTAGTTAAACAAATTTACTTGCTTAAATACCTTGATTTCAGTTGGGCCATTTGCTCCGCCCCGAATCCAAGTTCACGAATAAAGAATTGGTCAACACTTCCATATTGTTTGTCTAAGGCGTTCAGAAATGTCTCGATATACATTCGATTGGCTCCTAACATAGCTTTGACTTTCGACTCATTCATTCCTGACTTCACCATCATGGCTGTCATCTTTTCTTGAGTAGTTTTCCAATAGTAATTCGTTGCCTCATAGTCGGCGATGATAATGGATCGGTCTACCCCCAATACGGCCAAAAACAATGCGGCTCCAATGCCTGTGCGATCCTTTCCTGCAGTACAATGAAATACCATTGATTTATCAACTGGTAACTTGAGCATTTGCTCAAACATCGGCTTGTATTTGGCCTTTAAGAATGAGGTCGTTGAATACATGCTCATGATTAGCGAGTCCGTGTTCATAGTCGCGTAGCTTGAACTCGAAGGGAGTTTTTCACTACCCGCCGGAAGATTTAAATACGTCGCACCTATCGGCATGCGGTCTGGACTTGTTTTAATTTCCGAAGGTCCGCGTAAATCACAAACTAAGGCAAGCTTTAATGCTTGCAATTTTTGTAAATCTTGATCGGTTAACCGACTTATATCTGCGGATCGGTACACTTGACCCCACTTCACTTTATGTCCATCTTTTGTGGAATAACCCCCTAAGTCTCGAAAGTTAACAGCACCTTGTAGGTTTACTTTGCGTTGTAAACTATCGGCAATCTGTGCTCGAGAAGATAGAGTATATAGGATGAGAAGGAAAGTAGAATAGGTTATTTTCATTCGCTTTCAGATTCAAGTCGTAAAGAAATTTTGGTGTAATTAAGAAAGAAAAAGTGGCAGAACAAAGTCCTGCCACTTGATAAAGAATCATTAATCAACATTAGAAAACTAGTAATTACTTAATCAACCACATTTGGTCGTTGATATCATCTTTTCCAGCATACTGACTCGAAATTGCGGCTGTATAGTTTGTTGCATTCGCCGTACGCTCAGTCGATGGATATAACCAACGCAAAGCAATACGTCCCGAGTTACCATTACCTGGACCTGTTGAGAATACAGGATATCCTGTTCTTCTCCAGTTGAAATAAGCCTCCATTCCCGAATTCATAAAGAAGGCCGCATATTTCTGAGAAACAATTTCTTGAATGGCATTCGCTGCATCATATTGAACCGCCGGCTGCGCATAGTACGTATCGAAGTTGAAATTAACCGTGTACTTAACTAAATCGGCCGCATCTTTCGAACCTGATTTTGAATAGGTCATCGTATTTGCTCCGTCTACAATTCCGTAGAAAGCTAAAGATGCTTTGATCCCTTTCTTGTACCAATCTTCCGCTGAACCTGAAGCCCAACCGCGCGCATATCCTTCGGCGATGTTGAAACACAATTCTGGATAACCCACGATGAATGTATTTTCACCTACGTAGTTTTGGTAGTAACGTGCACGGTTTTGGAAAGAATAGATTCCTGGAGCATATCCCGCTCCGTTTGACAAACCTGCATTCTTTGACATATCAGCTAAATCATCACCAGAGCCTGCTCCGCGATAAGCTGTATAATCTGAGGCTAATTTACCTGCTTTCAATTCAGAACCTGCTGGCTCACAAGTGGCCATCACACGTGGATCTTGGATCTTTGTTAAAAATCCTACGTAGGTCGACGCCATATTTTGACGAGTCGCATCGAAACCAAAGTTATCTGGATTAGAAGGATACTTGTTGAAGCTATTCCAAACAAATTGCAAAGATTCAGCATTTGAACCGAGCAAAGGATATTTTGAGGGATTACCTACCATCTCAGCAAACTTCGATTTTACGCCTAAATCAGTATCCGAATCCTTCTTCGATAAGCTAATCAAGACACGTAAACGATAGGCATTCACTACTTTCTGCCATTTTTTCAAATCGCCATTGAAATAGAAATCTCCTGTGATTGTCTCTCCTTTTACAGTTAAAGCCGTCAAATCCGTATTCGCATCATCTAACCATTTCAAAATCTGGGTATAAATAACTTTTTGCGAATCATACTTTGGAGTCGTGTTCTCAATTCCTTTCAATGCTTCAGTCATAGGTAAATCACCAACACGCTTCGACATTTGATCAAAGAAATAAGCACGGAAGAATTTACCCAAAGCGGAATAACCATTCACATCTGCCAAGCCAGCTCTTTTTGCCTCTTCCTCCATTTTTACAACATTTTTTAGTGTTGTGTATTGGTTTGGCATTTGGCCTAAACTATATTCATTATTTGCATAATAGTTATAGTTTGAGCAATAAAATTGATTCCAGCGCATTTCAGCTGAAAATGGACGTCCATTGTCGTTTAAGACATTGTATTCTACTGCTTGTAAGACTAACGAAGCAGGAACTTGCACGGCACGATTGGAATCTTTTTCCAATTGATCAAAGGTCTTCTCGCAACTGCTTAAAGCAAGCACAGCGAAACCTAACATACCTAAAATTATATTTTTAACTTTCATTGGATGTTTCATTTAAGAATAATGAATGAATTAGAATGTGAAGTTTAAGTTGACACCATAACTTCTCACCGAAGGAGTTTGTGGACTCGAAGAACCATCAGATAAGTATTGAGATAAATCAATATCTTTTTTCTCTGCAAAGTATAACAAGTTACGTCCTACGAAAGATACATTGGCCGTTGAAACGTATTTACCGAACCATTTAGATGGCAACTTAACGCCTACGACAACTTCTTTTAACATACCAAATGAACGGCTCATTAAGTTACCTTCGTTGGTATTGTAGTAACGACCTACATAATCCTGCACATACGTTTTCACTGTATTCGGAGCAAACTGCAACTCAGAGTAGTTGGTTACTTTTCCATTTGCATCATACTTAATAGCAACCCCATTACTTACGACAACACCTTCTCCCACAAATGCTTTCACACCTAAAGCATCCTGAGGACGAGCCGCAGCAAAAATACCTTGTGTCGTTCCAATATGACGACCACCACGATAGGCTTGTTGTTGCGTATAGTTGATAATAACACCACCAATACGGCCGTCAAACAAAGCGCTTAGGGTTACGTTTTTATACGTAAACTTGTTGTTTAAGCCGAACACGAAATCAGGGTTCGTGTTTCCTAAATATTGGGACTGCGTACCTGTCAATCTTTCTGGAATACCAGCAGCTGTATTGATCAACTTACCATCCGGTGTACGAACGAATGCAGATCCATATAATTTATCCGTACGATCACCCACCTTCAAGAAGGTATTTAGGCTGTTGATTCCTGGATAAATATCAGTTAGGCGTTGTTCAAACGTCGAATAATTCGCCAAGATATCCCAGCTGAAATCTGCTGTTTGAATTGGGGTTCCTGTTACTGAAATTTCTAAACCTTTCTTCTGTGTTTTGATACCATTCACCAAGGCTGATGTATAACCAGAAGTAGATGAAATTGGCAATGAGAAGATAGAAGGGCCATCATTCGAGATAAAATACGCAGCATCAATACCGATACGGTTTTTAAATAAGCGTAAATCCATACCAAATTCTGTCTGAGACGTTTCCGATGGATTCAAATTTGGATTGCTCAAGCCATCACCATATGTCGCACCCGTTTGGTTGTTGTAATAAAAACCGGTTGAGTAAACTGTATTGTTTTGGTAAGAAGGACCATCATATGGCGAGTTATAGTTTTCACCTGAATATGTACCCATTCGGTTATCAATGGTTGAAGAAGTCAAACCATCTTTTACGTTCGCATAAGATCCACGGAACTTCAAGAATGAAATAGTCTCTGGAAGATTTACATAATCAGACAATACCGTCACCGCACCGAAAGATGGATAGAAGAATGTATTCTTCCCTGCCGGCAATGTCGATAACTTATCCGCACGTCCTGTAGCAAAAACTGTCAAATACTTCTTGTATGAGAAGTCAGCTGAATAATACGCCGATAACACTTGCATGTCAGATCCAAAGTTCGCCACTTGAACTGGATTAGCCGAGTTTGAGAAGTTATACAAACCTGGAACGTTCAAGTAATTCGTTGTTGCGAAAATTGATTTATATTGGAAAATACGTTGAGACGCCCCCGCGTTGATCTTCGTGCTGAAACCTGGTAAAACTTCCTTGTCGAAAGTCAACAACAATTCTGTGTTGTTTTCAAACAATGAACGACGGTCTTCGCGGTAATCCCCACGACGCTCATCACGACCATACGTACCCGCTGAGTAAGGGAACTTCTCTGTACGTAACATATCCCACGTAGTAACTTGGGTACGAGCCAATAAATTCAAGTTGTCATTAAAGGTGTAACGCAAAGCTGCTTGACCAATAATGTCTGTTTTGTAGTGTGAACGTAACCACTCATACGACATGAAATAGGGGTTGTTGTAACGCTGATACTCCGCATAAATTTGCTGGATACCCTCTTTCCCTTTTTGCCAATAATTACGCATGTCATCAATGTTCCAGTCGGCACCTGCCCAATACACAATGTTGTAGATGATCGAGTTAGGACCATAGTTAACGTCTGGAATATTAGGTGTGTATTGACGGTTGTATTGCAAGTTCGACTCAAACTTTAATTTGTTAGAAAACTTGTAATCCGCCGTAATATTGAAGTTCGTCATATTCAATTGAGTATTTGGAACAATACCCTTTTGATAAATATGCGATGTAGAGAAACGTAAATTATATTTCTCACCAGTAGCTGCTACGGAAACATTATTTGTTGATAAAATACCCGTCTCTAAAAAACGCTTTAAGTTATCCTTACCACGTGCAATCCAAGGCGTACCTTGACGAACGCCTGTTACAGGATCCACAGGAGAAGCGTACTGTGGAATCAATTGGCCATTAAAACGAGGGCCCCAGCCACCATCATAATCACCGTCATTTAATCCACCCCCTTTACCATCACCAAAAGCATATACCCCGTGATCACCAGGACCGTACTCATCTTGTACCTCTGGAATCGCATAGAAGCCACTTTGTATTTGCGTAGATGAATTTACTTCTACGGAGAATCCACGCTTATCTTTCGATCCGCGTTTTGTGGTGATTAAAATCGCACCATTCTTTCCACGGAAACCATATAAAGCGGATGCAGATGCTCCTTTTAATACCGAATAAGTTTCGATATCATCCGGTGAAATATTCCATGTATCTGAGTTGATAGGGACACCATCCACTACATATAAAACCGTAGAGCTACCACGCAATGAGATGTTTGGTTTGCGCAATAATTCGGGTTGAGCACCAATGGTCAAACCAGCTACACGACCCGACAAAGCGTTGATCGCATTCGGCTCACGCGCTTTGATGGTTGTAGAACCGTCTACCGACTGAATTGCGACACCAATGTTGCGGACATCCTTTTTGATACCCAAGGCCGTTACAACAACCTCTTGTAATTGTTTTGTATCTGTCGCCAATGTGATCGTGATCTCCGATTGACTTCCTACATTAACTTCTTTCTTAACGAATCCAATCATGGAAATTTGCAAAATTCCATTTGCTGGAACATTGATGCTAAAATTACCATCCGCATTCGAGTTCGTTCCAACATTGGAACCTTTTACCTGAATAGAGGCACCAGGAATAACCGATTGATCATCCTGTGAAATCACACGGCCTTTCACCGCGCGCGCTTGACCATACATTAGGGATGTCCCTAATTGCAAAAACAGCAAAACAAGTCCTGCCGACTTCAAGAAGCCATTTTTTGCGCTCTTTTTTAATAGAAGTGTGTTCATATTAATTGTTTGAATTTAATTTGGCACAAAACTAGACCTGTGACATAAGGATTTAGTGAGCGATTAGATAACAAATCGTTAAGAAAAATGGGCTAAGATTATGTAGCTGTTAAGCCGTGAAAAAAATCCATTTTAAGGCGAAGAAAATCCGGAAAAAATACCAAAAACCATCCTTTACAATTTGATGACATCCCCTTAATCGATACATAATATGCAATGTGGATCTTCGTAGACTATCCCATGTAAGATGCCGATCAAACTTGTTATTTTAGATATGGCTGGAACGACCGTTCTAGACCAACACGAAGTGGAACATTGCTTCAAGCTAGCCGCTGACAAAAATGGACTTTTAGCGAGTGATGAGCGAATTCTAGCGCTACAAGGCTACGCCAAGCTGCTCGTATTCCGCATGTTATGGGAAGAACAATTAGGAAAAGGTTCTGAGCAGATTGAGCCCAATGCACAAAAATCCTATCTCGACTTCACCGAAATTTTGGAGAATCATTACAAAACCAATCCTATCTATCCGACAGAGGGGTGCCTGGAGTTGTTTTCGTACTTACATCAACATGGTATTACCATTGCCCTGACAACAGGTTTCTATCGCAAGGTTGCCAATATCATTTTAGATAAACTTGGCTGGGGACAGTCATTAAATGGCAACTACATCAATCTCCAAAACAAAGAGGGAATTCATATATCCATTACCCCGGATGAAGTCGGCGGAAAAGGAAGACCCGCTCCCGACATGATTGAATATGCCATGAAAATGGCCGGCATCAAAGATAAATCAGAAGTCATCAACATCGGGGATACCCCGGTTGACCTTTTGTTTGGAAAAAATGCGGGTGTCCGTCTTGCCTTGGGGGTATGCAATGGGACACATACCCGTGAACAACTTGTATCCTATCCGAATGACGGATTATTAGAAAAGATCTCGGATTTAATCGACATAATAGAAAATGATAAAAAGTAAAAAATATGATTTGATTATTGTAGGGGGTGGAATCATCGGTACTTTCTGCGCACTACATGCATTACGCAAGAATAAAACGGTCCTTCTAATTGAGAAAGATGAAGTACCCTTCGAGGCGAGTTTCCGAAATTTTGGACAGGCGGTTCCCTCCGGCCAATCCCTAAATAAGTGGTTTGATTACGGTCGGAAATCCCTCAAAATTTACAAAGAACTTCAAGAGGAAACCGACATCTCATTGGTTAAACAAGGTTCTTGGTACCTCGCGTCCGACGATCAAGAATTAACGATGCTCGAGGAAATGAGCGCCTTATTCAATGAGCGTTCCTACGAAAATAGACTGTATTCGGCTAAAGATTGCTTATCGAGCAATCCACATTTTCAACAAGATTATGTAAAGGGGGGAATGTATTTACCAGAAGAAGCCTCATTAAATCCATTAGTGATGGTACATCGAGTTCGTACGTTTATGATACGAAATCTGAACCTACATTTTATGCCAAACACGGCTGTCATTGATGTGGAGAAGAAGCGCGGAATTGCCAAACTGGTGACGGCGAAAAATGAAACCATTTGGGCAGACCATATCATCCTTGCAAATGGACGAGACACCCAATTTTTAATGCCCGAACATTACCCGGCAGATGAATTAAAAATTAGCAAACTTCAAATGATGCGCCTTGCACCGCAAGCCAAAATTTTAAAATCAAATATCCTGACAGGCCTAACGATTCGTCGCTATGAAAGCTTTCATTCCTGCCCATCCTATTCAAAACTGACAGCTTCCGATCACCAAAAAAAATTACAAGCGGCGGGAATACACATTCTATTTAAGCAGGCTGATGATGGATCGATTATTCTGGGGGATTCACATGAATATGCACCTGTACACAAGCAATCTCAATTTGGATTTGAGATTTCAACAGAGATCAATCAACTTATGTTAGATGAGGCCAAGAAAATCTTACACCTGTCAGACTGGACAGTAGATTCTTCTTGGGCCGGGTATTATCTACAAAGTAGCGTTGAAGATGTATTTACGAAAACGGTCGACGGCGTAATTCATATTATCAATGGAATTGGTGGCAAGGGAATGACCACAAGCCCAGGATTCACACAGGAATACATTCAAAAACTATACGAATGAAAAAGATCGCCATATTAATTTGTTGTTTAGTCAATCAGGTAATTGCCCAACAAGCCCCTAAAAACATCATTTTCATGGTTGGGGATGGTATGGGAGTCAGCCAAATCTATGCGGGCTTGACTGCCAATCATGGGACATTAAACCTAGAACAATTCAAGGTCATCGGATTCCATCGTAATCAAGCATCCGACAATTATGTCACAGATTCTGCGGCGGGCGCTACTGCCTTCGCATCTGGTAAACAAACCTACAATGGAGCCATTGGTTTGGACTCAACTCAGAAACCATGTGTAAGCCTATTAGAACTCGCCGAGCGTAAGGGCTTATCGACCGGACTTGTATCCACCTGCGATATCACTGACGCGACTCCCTCCTCCTTTATTGCTCATCAAAAAAAGCGTTCCATGCACGAAGAAATTGCTGCAGACTTTTTGAAAACAGATGTTGATGTGGTCATTGGAGGTGGGCGTAAATATTTCGAAAAGCGCCAAGATAAAGCGAATTTATTAGATTCTTTACGCAAAAAAAATTACCACGTTTTAAGTGATATTCCTGCCATGGAATCTGTTCATTCAGGAAAACTAGTGAATTTATATGCGGAAGAAAATCCCATAAAGATGTCTGAAGGACGAGGTGATGCTTTGCTGAAATCCAGTCAAAAAGCCATCGAATTGTTATCGAAAAACAAACAAGGTTTTTTTGTTATGATTGAGGGATCTCAAATTGATTGGGGTGGACATGCCAATGATGCTCCCTATGCGATTGCCGAAATGATTGACTTCGACAAGAGTATCGGGTGGATATTAGAATTCGCGAAAAAAAATAAGGAAACATTAGTTATCGTAACAGCCGATCACGAAACAGGTGGCATGGCATTAATGGGGGGAAATATGAAAACAGGTGAAGTGAATGCGGCCTTCACGACCAAAGGGCATACGGGTCAAATGATTCCTGTTTTTGCCTTTGGGCCTGGTGCGACTGAATTTGCAGGTATCTACCACAATTATGATCTCTTTATGAAAATGAAGACTGCCCTTCGCCTACCTTAAAAATAAATCGTGAACTTTTCATGCGAATTTCGAAAGCCAATAGCCCCATAAAAAGCATGGGCTTCCAATCTTCGTTTGTTGGAAGTCACCTCCAATGATTTAGCACCTCTCATTTCTACTTCTTCGCGAATTTTATCGACCAAAAGACGTCCGTAACCTTTGCCTCGATGCGCGTCCGTTACAATTAACTCCTGGATTTCGTAAACCCAGCCTAAATGATGCAATAATTGCTGCCCTTTACAAGAGATAAAGGCCACAACACCGTCAATCGGATGGTCAACCAGATACATCAAGGTATTGGGTTGTTTTAAATACTCCTCATAAATAGAGGCGAAAATTGTCATTTCGGAATCCCACTTTTCCAATTCGTCTATGAGTGCTTTCACCGAACGTACATCACTTTTTTCTGCCCGACGGATTTGTATCATTTCTGCCATGTTACGAAATAATTATTCCCATTTAAAATTACGTTTAAATAACAATTTGGCCGATTTTATTGAGCCATATCCGACTTAATTTAAAGAAATTATTTGATTCAAATGCCAAATTTAGTCGTAGAAAAAATCATTTCGCTGTTTGAAAAAAATGGGGATTCCGAATATGGTGGTGAAGCCGTTACACAAGGGGAACATGCCCTTCAAGCAGCTCATCTTGCCATGGAGGAAGGTTGCTCAGCGAATGTCGTGGTGGCAAGTCTACTTCATGATGTAGGACACATGTTACACCAATTACCCGATGATGCTCCCGAGCAGGGTATCGATGACCTGCACGAAGAACTGGGATATCGATTTTTAAGCAAATATTTCAAAGAGGCAGTTGCCGAACCCGTGAAATTACACGTGGCCGCTAAACGCTATTTGTGCACACGTGAACCTGAGTATTTTGGAATGCTTAGTGAACCGTCTATTGTGAGTTTGAATTTACAAGGTGGTCCCATGAGCGAAGCCGAATGCCAAGCATTTGAACAAAATACCCATTACCGGGATGCTGTTCAGCTTCGTCGCTTTGACGATTTGGCGAAAGTTCCCAACATGGAAGTTCGTCCACTCGCGGCATACCTAACATTAATCGAGGGCCAGCTTAAATGAATATCGAATTAAATCGGTCCTCCAAATGGGCACTTCATCCGGCCTGGTCGATGATTGCAGCATTTGGATGTTACTTCTGTGTCTATGGATTTCGTAAACCCTTTACGGCTGGCCAATATGTCGATCAATACTGGTTGGGCATCCACTGGAAATCGATTTTAATTTCCTCCCAAATAGCAGGTTACATGCTATCCAAATGGTGCGGAATCTTTTTTGTTTCGTCCATTACCTGGGAAAAACGAGCACGTGCTATAATCCTTAGCATCCTCGTTGCGGAATTCGCCTTATTAGGCTTCGGCTTGATTCCTAGGCCATGGAATTTACTTTTCTTAGTATTAAATGGATTGCCACTTGGCATGATTTTCGGCTACATTCAGGGGTATTTGGAGGGTAAAAGAAATACAGAATTATACATCGCTGCCTTGGGCTCCAGCTTTATCCTCGCGGATGGCGTTTCGAAATCCGTGGGTATCAATATCTTAAACTGGGGCATATCCGAAACATGGATGCCTTTTTTCGCCGGATTACTTTATATCATTCCCTTGCTATTTTTTGTTTGGATGTTGACGCAAATCCCAAAGCCTAGCCAACAAGAAATTGCCGATCGCTCTGAACGAGAACCTATGTGCCAAAGTGACCGACTGCAAGTTGTCAAACAATTATGGCCGGGCATCCTAAGTATAAGTTTATTGTACTTATGTGCATCCTTATTGCGAGGAATTCGTTCCGACTTTGCCCCCGAAATTTGGAAATATTTAGGATTTATAAGTTTACCTCAAACTTATTCACAGACGGAAATTTGGGTTACGTTGGGGATATTAGGAATCAATGGAAGTCTCGTATTAATTAGGAGCAATTTCAACGCTTTTTTTATCAGCATTTTTGCAATAGCCTTGGGTTTTGCCCTCTTGATTTTCGCCGGATTTTGGGGCGTGGATCATCTGAATCCATTTTGGCTTATTGTTATAACAGGATTTGGAATCTACCTACCTTACCTTACCATAACTACCTCTGTATTTGAACGCATGATTGCCATCACACGGCATAAAGCGAACATAGGTTTCTTGATGTATATCGTGGATTCCATCGGATACCTAGGCTATAATGTCTTATTATTGATGCTAGGTTTTATTGCACCCAATATCAATATCCCTGAACTATTCTTCGATTGGATCAAGGCCATGGGAATCATAGGCTTATTGATTTGCTTGGGATCTAGTATCTACTTCTTGAAAAGATTGAAGCAATAAGGGTTATTAATAAAGCTGTTGGGAAATTATTCCCAACAGCTCAATCTAGGATCTATTTTTTGATCGACTGGAAATTCAAACCCATCAAATCAGCTACTTGGTGAATTAGCTCCCGCTGATAAACTTGTTCGGATTGATGAACCTCTCCCAATGCCGGAACCTTCGCGCCCAACATGGCATACCAAATTTGATGGCAATCCTTTACTTTTTCCCCATGTGAAGTCCACTGCGTTTTGATCACATCCCCGCGACCATGGTCTGTCGTAATCAAAATCGTTGTTTTGCCTTTATACAAGGGATCCGATTCCACAAAGTTCCAGATATCCGATAGCCAAGCATCAAATTGATGTGCCGCATTTAAGTAATGTCCATAATGTCCTTCATGGGCAAACTCATCCGTCTCGCCATAGGAAATGAACATGGCCTTGGGCTTCTTGTTTTTCAAATAATCCATGGCTTGATAATGCATAAATCCATCCAAAATCTCCGCATCTCCAAAAGCCCGGAAAGAGTCTTTGGCCATGTCAGACAATAAAGAACTTGCCTGCGTATTCACATAAGATTTATAGGAATCAAATGCATTGACTACGGGGAAGCCCGCGCGTTTCTCATTTAGAATACGATCAAAGGCATCCCAAGCACCGAAGGCCGCCACGGAGCCTTTATAGGCAGGTAAACCATTCAAATACTCAAAGAAATTGGTATTGGGATTAGCCTTATAGTCATTCGAATTAACCGCCGTATCTACTTGACCCGTCAACAACTCGCTGTAACCCGGATAAGAAAACCAATAAGGGTTTGCCACATTGACCAAAGAACCGATGGTGCGATTGCCATGAAGCTGGCCTTTTTTCGCAATTGTATTCCAGAAAAAAGGAAGAAGTTTCGCACGGCGGGTGGCGACATCGGCCGACCAGTATTTCGAGACAATCGCAGCGCTATCCCCATGGTGAAAACGCTTCACTTTGACAATGGAGGAGTCCATGCCGCCAAATACTTCTTGCCAACGAAAGCCGTCGGTCATAATGACAATAACCCGATGATCGTTTGTTTGCTGTGCTTGAACTGTTAAAAAACTCAAGACACACATGAAACCCAAAAGCAAATTCTTACACATATGTTATATTTTAGTTTAAAGCCAATCTAAAATAAACATATAATTAGAAGATTACCCCCGAATAAAGAATCGATTAATTGTTTTTTGCGCCTTGGTCTACCCAAGCTTTTATCAAGGCAATCTCACAATCCATCAATCTACCCCCTTTAGGCATATAAGCTTTGCCATTCGAGGAAATCATAATCGAATTATAAAGCTCTCCTGAAGTGCCCGATAAGGCAATCTGCTCATAAGTTTCGATGACTATTCCTCCATAATGATTTGTCGCATCGTGACAGGTTAAACAATTTTGTTTAATGATGGGGAACACATCTTTTTTGTAACTAATCGTAGAAGGTGGCGTTGCTGTACATCCCGGGACTTGAGAAGTCTCGTCTTTTTTGATACAAGAAAACAACATGCATACAAGAAATGCCGGCAGGATTCCTGCCGACATTTTCTTAATTACACCAATATAAAGTTTTGAAATGCGCATTACGGCCTACGGATATACATCCAGCGATTAGTTTGTGTGTTATATTTTAAAGTTGAATCTGGCCACTCCACGTAATCGCGCATGACCATGTATTCATTGATATTTCCCTTTTTTACTAATTCACGGAATAAAAATGCACCACGCTCCATCACAAGCTCTTCGGCCAAATGGGGTGTATTTATCACTTCCTTAAAGTTCTTTGGCATTAGACTCGCACTGTCTAACGTAAAACTTCCTACCACACCTCTTCGATACTGTTTTAAATTCCCGACTGGGCGTATTAAAAAATAATAATACAAGCCTGAAGGATCTTTTTCTAAATGAACCAAATGGTAATTGACCAATTTCTTGGCATAAAAATCTCTGAATTCCGGCTTAAAACGGGTTGAATCAGTGGCATAGGTTGCATTTTCTGCTACGTATGTAATGATATTGGTTAGCAGTGAATCTTGCTGCGCCTGATTGAAATAATAAGCTGGTGTATTTTTGGGTGGCTGACATGAAATAAGCCACAAACTCAATAGAATGAAGGTATACTTGTACATGTTTTATATTGGTTATAAAAAAGGGGCCAGTTAAATGCTGGCCCCCTTTGTAAAATAATTACTTCACGTAAACAATAGATTGTGGAGCAAACTCAGACCAACCAGCTGTCCAGTCGGTAGATTTAAATGCACCTACATAATCCGTTGCCTCAAAGAAAGCAGGTAAATCAGACTTCAACTTTGGTCCGATCAACGACTCAGATGTTCCAGCAGTCAACACGAATGTTGGACGACCAGCCGACCATAAAGAAGATGATAAACCTAAGTTTGCATTCGAACCTACAATCTTGTTACCTGTCAATGATTTGAACCAATCTTCAGGAGATTTGTCGCCGATTAAGATCGCAGCACCGTTTGTACCTGAAGCCATGTTCTCAAAACCTGGAACAGCAACACCCATTGGTTTTACGTTCACTGACCAACCTAAACCGAAACCGCCTGGTCCCCATCCTTCAACACCGGCAAGAACTACGTTTTGCAAATCGATATCTCCGTTCGCAGCATTAACTTTTGCAGCACCTTTTTGGCTATCGATGTAAACACCGTATGGATATCCTGTGATAACCGTGTTGTAGATTTTTTGCTTGTTGTTACGACGTAATTGAGCTCCGTTTTGGAATAATGGGTCAATGGCAATGTTTGTAGCACCTTTTGCCCCAATGATCGACATGTTAGCAAAGATTGCTGAAGTAAATGGTGTGTTTGCAGATCCGTTTGCATCATTATCACACTCAAAACCGTTAGATCCAGATTGATCCGCAATCGCTGCACCACGAATACCGATACCGAATTGTACATAACCAGAGAAACCGTTATCTGTATCAAAATCGTCATCCAAACCTTTGTAAGCAATTAAGTGCTTCGCATTTACAGTTCCACCAAACCACTCAAATGAATCATCTAATCCGAATGATGCTTGAACGTAATCAATCGTAGTACCAGAACCTACTGAACCTAGTGTCAATGAGTTAACCTCTTGGTTCGGGTTAATTGGAATACCCGCGTACTCTAAACGAACATATTTCAATGAACCTGAATTATCCGCTGCATCTGTACCACCATGGAATGCACCGTAACCACCTTCTAATTGACGGTTAGTTGCATCGTTTGGCAAGTTGTTTGGCGCTTGTCCACAGATAACTAAACCACCCCAGTCGCCTGCCTCACGCTCACCTGGAGCACGCTCAGACGTAAATACGATTGGCGCAGAAGCTGTACCGTTCGCGATGATTTGAGAACCACGTTGAACGATCAAAGCACCTTTCGATGCACGGTCACCAATGATTACCGTACCTGGTTGGATCGTCAAAACACCTTTCTTTGTGATCACACCGAAAGCATCTTCTTGACCCACACGCACAAATCCTACTAATTTGTAGATTTTATCCGCTGTCCAAGTAATATTTCCTTCCAAGTTTCCTTTAACCTCAACGATTGCTTTTGGAGGAACCGCAGTTACGTTAACGGAAACACCTGAGATCGTAGAAACTTGGTTTTTCACGTCAGTTGCTTGAATTGAAAAAGTTACTACTGTACCAGCAGCACCTTCCACGACATAATCTTTCGAATACTCAGCTGTTTTCTCTCCAGCAGTATACGTTTTTGAATCAAATGCAATACCATTTTTTAATACAGTGATCGACTTCAAACCCGCCGGCGCGCTAATCGTAGCCTTAACTGTTACCGTTGATCCAGTTACACCAGATAACGTACCTGCAGAAGTCACCGTTGGAACCGGGAATACTTCCTCATCCTTCTGACAAGAAGAAAATGCCAAAGATACTACTGTCAAAACAGCTAGTAACTTGAATAGTTTGTTTGTTACTTGTTTCATTGTTTATTTAATTGTTTTTTGTTTGATCTATGTTTGAAATTAAAATCCGAATGGGCTAACGATAATCCCTAGTGAGTATACACGACCTGGGCTATACGATTGAATGGTTTGATCCGTGCTAACATCGAATCGTCCATCTTGATTACCATCTTGCAAGACGATATTCTTATTATTTAAGATGTCCGAAATACCCCCCTTAATCTGGAATTTATCAGACAATCTTTTGGAGAATGTGAAATCCACAATGTTCCTTGGCATCTCATACCAATCTGGATAATTGTAGCCATAGTTATTTCCTACGGCATAAATTCGCTTACCGATTACGTTATACGACAAATTCAACTGAAGTCCCTTTTTCGTGTCGTTGTAATTGTACGAAGCATTCATGATGTAAGGACTCTGACCTTGCAATGGACGATTATCTGATTGATTCGCAGCGGAATTAGCCCCCAAGGATACTTTCGAAATAATGTAGGCCCCATTGAAAACGACACTTGATTTTCCTAAGAAACTGTTCGGGTTTTCTGAACTCAAATTCTTACGAATCTCTGCTTCCAAACCTGCACTGTAGGCACTCGCTGCATTCGCAAAGTTCAATTCAGGATTTGAACCCGAGGCAAATACAACCTCGATCGGGTTTGTAAACTGCTTGTAGAAAGCAGCGATACTTAATACTTCCGATGGTGATGGATATTGTTCATAACGGAAATCAAAGTTTTGAATCGATGCGTTTTTCAAAGTAGGATTACCTGAAATATTTCTGTTATTCACAAAATCATAGAACGCAAATGGAGCAACCTCTCTAAACTCTGGACGGTTAATTGTCTGTCCATAAGCTAAACGCAACAAGCTCTTCGCGCTGAAATTGTAGGTTAGGTTAAAAGAAGGCAACAAGTTTAAAACCGTGTTATTGTAGTTAATTGGCGTCTTCCCAGTCATATCGAAGGAATTCAATTTCTGACTGTTGTTTTCAGCTCGAATACCCGCAATCAAGTTGAATTTAGTCCCCAAGGCATATCCACCTTGTACATAAGCGGCAAATAAATCATTCGTTGCCGAATACGAGTCACTTGGATTGGTTTGCTCGTCAATTTTCACCCCATTGGTCGTATTAATATTGCCCTCCGAGAAAATTTGATCGATTGGAAGTGTTCCGATATTGAACAATGAACTATTCGCACGAACAAAACCCAAGTTACGTGCATTGAATTGACGCTTTTTCGATTCTGCGTAAATACCCGATTTGAATTCCAATTCTTTCCCCTCGGCCAAAACAAATTTGTGAGATAGATTCAATCCACCAGTGACCGCATTTTCAGACAAGATGATGTTGGTCCGACCTAAATTAAAGGTTTGCGCAGCTCCAAATGGAACATATAACACCTTGCTGTTTCCATCAATGATGTAACGGAAACGCTTGTAATCTGGCTGATCACGGTAAGAAGCATTGTAACCAATAACCCAATCCAATTTGGTGTTTCCATCGTTGAAATCATGCTTGCCGGCCAACTGACCTGTGTAAATACCGCGATAGATTTGATCAAATGACTGGATGTTCCAATTCGCCCCGTTATCAATTCCGATACGTTGCACAAATTGTGCATTACTCAATTGATTAAACAAGTTTTTGATTTCAATCGTATGGTGATCATTCAAACGGAACGCCCAGTTGTGCAACAAACCCACGCGAATCGCCGATGAATATTGTTGGTCATTAAAATTGAACACGAAATCAGGCTTGCCTGTCGACTGAATAGCTGAATAACCATAGTCGTTGCGAAGCATATTAAATGAGGTTTTTGTACTCGAATAGTTGATTGCCGTGATGTTTCCCACACGAACACTGCCAAGGTTGAATTTCAAACCACTTGACAATGAAAAACGCATGTCTGGATTCGCTGTAGATTGATCAGCTACCCAGTTATTTCTCAAGGAACGACCCACCTGTGCTAAAGCCTCGCCAGAACTTGGCATTTCAAACTTGGAAGCTGGAAAGCTTTTTGGCAAATCAAAGTATCCTGTATTGAAGCCTGTCCAGTAATTTGAACCGTGCTGTGGAGCATAGAATGTTTGACCAGTCGTACCATCACGGTATGAATTGCTCACATCAACAGTCAAGAAATTATTTTCGGGAATCGATTTGGTAAAGATTTTGACAACTCCACCCGCAAATTCACCTGGCAATTCAGCAGCGGGCGACTTAAACACCAAAATACGGTCAATCTGTCCCGCAGGGATAATGTCGAATGAGAACGAACGCATATCCGTTTCCATGGAAGGTGCAAACGTATTATTTAATTGCACCGTATTATAACGCTCATTCAAACCACGAATGTTGATGAAACGCTCCCCGAAAATCGTAACACCTGGTACACGCTTCACAACCTCTGCGGCCGTACGATCTAAAGTCTTGGTGATTTGAGCCGCTGAAATACCCGAAACAACTAATTGAGCAGCCTTAATCTCTGAAATAACTGAAACTTCAGTATTTGTAAGTTTTTGTGCAACGACCTTAACTTCAGCAAGCGTTGCAGACTCTTCTGCAAGCGATAAGTTTAATTCAGTTACTTGATTGGGTTCAACTTTAACGCCCTCGTATATTTTAGATTCGTAACCTACAAAAGAAACCTTTAATGAATAAGAACCCGTAGGCAACTTTCCAAAAGAGAAAAAACCATTAACATCCGTCGCAGCTCCCTTATTAATGCCTTGCACTAATATAGTAGCACCAATGATGTCTTCTTTTGTTTTTGAGTCTTTAATTGTACCGCGAATGGTACCTCCCTCTTGAGCAAAAACTGAAAATGTGGTGATTGTTAACAGAAGAAAAACGTAAATAGATTTCATGCGATTTTAATACTGGTGAATTTTTACGATGCAAAACTATCCGAAAGAATCCCCGTGCTGATTATCGTAGAATTAACGATGGATTAGGAAATCATTAAAATCAGATTGATTTGATTAACAATTCCGTAACATGTATGAAAGGCATGTATTTTTCCGCCAAAATTGAATCTATTCTAGTCTGTTTCTAGTACTATTCCAAGAATTATAATTTTATAAAGAAGAACTTTCTTGAAAAAATGAAATTTTGCTCGGATTTAATTTGGAGTTAATGCTGAAATCCTAGTTTTGGGTCAACAAACGGAAATAATTCCGCCTAAGTAATTTAAAATCAAAACAGTATGAAAAAGCTCATTCTTAACGCAGTGGCTCTTGCCTTCTTCGCAACGAGCATGTCCATGACTTCAATGGCTTACGCCGCCGAAGTAACATTACCTGTTAGCATCAGCCAAGTAGGAAAAATGAAATTCTTAGTTAGCGCTGAACCAAATTCGAAATTAGTTGTCATGATTTACGATGCCGACCAAAACATCATCCACCAAGAAGCAATTGCTAACCAAAAGCTTTTCAACTTCGCTAGTTTAATGGATGGGAAGTACAAATTGGAAATTGTAAACGCCAACAAACAAGTCATCCAAAGCAAAACATTTAACATCCTTACCGAAGTAAAACGCGATTTAGTCGCTGTTCAATAAGATCATCAACAAGTGAAAGATTAAGGGTAAAAGGGCGCGGAATTTCTGCGCCTTTTTTTATCAGTCGGCGCACCCAAATACCCACCAAAATTTCCTATTTTTGCTCCCCCTATTTTAATTAAATTATTACCCTATGGATTACCTGGCTGGTCTGAATGAACCCCAACGAAAAGCAGTTGAACACATCGATGGTCCCCTCATGATCATCGCCGGTGCCGGCTCGGGCAAAACCCGTGTGCTTACCTATCGGACAGCGCATTTAATCGCCAATGGGGTCGATCCGTTTAGTATCTTGTTGTTGACATTTACCAACAAAGCCGCAGGGGAAATGCGTCACCGTATTGAAACCGTGATTGGTACTCAGGCGAAAAATATCTGGATGGGAACCTTTCACTCAGTCTTTGCGAAAATACTCCGTTTTGAAGGGGATCGTTTGGGCTATACATCAAACTTTTCCATCTATGATACGGATGATGCCAAATCGCTCATTCGTACCCTAATCAAAGAACAAAACCTCGACGATAAAGTCTACAAAGTCAATTTGGTACTTAATCGTATTTCGAATGCGAAGAACCGATTGATCGGACCTGAACAATACCTGAATAGTCCGGTTCTCGAGCAAGAAGACCGCTATGCCAAAATCCCGATGATGGGACAACTGTACAAGTTGTATTGTACCCGTTGCTTCCAAGCGAATGCGATGGACTTTGACGATTTATTATTCCAAACGAATATCCTTTTTAGGGATCATTTGGATGTACTGCATAAGTACCAACATAAATTTAGGCACGTCATGGTGGATGAGTTTCAGGATACCAACGTGTCCCAATACTTGATCACTAAAAAGCTGTCGGCCGTTCACCGCAACATCTGCGTGGTAGGTGATGACGCCCAAAGTATTTATGCTTTCCGCGGGGCGGATATTCAAAACATCCTCAACTTCGAACGCGATTATTCGGATTTGACGACCATCAAGCTGGAGGAGAATTACCGCTCCACAAAAGCCATCGTGGCTGTGGCGAATTCCGTGATTGCACGAAACAAAAACCAACTCAAGAAGGATGTCTTTACCTCCAATGAGGATGGAGACCAAATCGAAATCATTCGCGCAGGAAGTGATAACGAGGAGGGGCGAATTATCGCCTCGACCATCTTTGAAACCTGCCAGAAGGAGGGATTACATTTCTCCGACTTCGCCATTCTTTACCGTACGAATGCCCAATCGCGTTCGTTTGAGGAGTCCTTACGTCGCTTAAATATTAAGTATCGGATTATCGGCGGATTGTCTTTCTACCAACGTAAGGAAATCAAGGACGTCTTGGGCTATTTGCGTTTTGTGGTGAACCAACAAGACGAAGAGGCATTTAAACGAATTATCAATTTGCCTAAACGGGGAATTGGAGATACAACCATCGCCAAAATCGCGCTGACGGCAGCGGAACAAAATTCGACGGTTTGGGATGTGGTGGCGAACATCAACCAATTTCAAGGGGTTCGTGGAACCGCACCGATAGAGCAATTTGCCGACTTGATTAAGTCGTATAAATTGATGGTGGAAGTTGAGCAAAAAGATGCCTACGAGGTGGCGAGTCATGTGGCCAAAACCTCCGGATTGGTGCGTGAATTGTACGAGGACAAGACTGTTGAGGGATTGGCGCGCTACCAAAACGTCCAAGAATTACTGAATGCCATCAAGCAGTTCGTGGATTCCGAGGAGAACGAGGACAAATCATTAGCGACCTTCTTGCAATCGGTATCCTTGTTAACGAATGCCGATACGACCGAAGATCCGAACGACAAGGACAAAGTAACCTTGATGACCGTTCACTCGGCCAAGGGACTTGAATTTAAACACGTGTTTTTAGTAGGACTGGAGGAAGATTTATTCCCGAGTCAAATGATGTTGCAAAGTCAGGCGGATCTGGAAGAAGAGCGTCGTTTGTTCTACGTGGCCATCACACGTGCCGAAAAGAAATTGATGATTTCGTATGCGGAATCCCGTTACCAATTTGGTCGTCTGAAGAGCTGTGAACCGAGTCGCTTCATCGACGAACTCGATAGCACTTATTTGAAAATGGCGAAGACGCCAGGGAAAAAGGATACGAGCAATTTCCGACCGGTACAGAAAACGGGGTTTGTGGAAAAGTCGACCAGTGCCAGTGCAGCGCAGTTAATTCAAAAGCCGAAGTTAAATACAAATTACCAGCATGTGCCGTCGGCGAACTTCGTGCAATCGGATCCGATGAGCCTAGCTGCAGGCCAACGCGTCGAACATCAGAAATTTGGATTTGGAACGATACAGAAATTAGAGGTCAATGGTGCGGAGCGCAAGGCACATATCTTGTTTGAGCAAGGCGTGGGCGAAAAAACCTTGTTATTGAGTTTCGCGAAACTGATGATTATCGCTTAGCGGTATAAAACAGATGGGCCGGACTAGAGAGGGTTGCTACTTCCGAAATGGTCGCATAACCCTTATTTAAACCATCGAAAGCCAAGGCCTCTCCCTGCGGTTCCAGGACACTTGGAACGATCCGAGGTTTACGGCGTAGCGCATCAGCGATACTCTCTTCAGGTTTCTTTTTCCAATAGTAGATTTCCAAGTAATTACGGATGATAATTTCCTCATTGGAAGAAGCTACATTCCCATCCGTGATATAATACAATTGCTTCAAGAGGCCCACATCAGAAGTTGGCACCGAAAAATTCAATTCACTGATAAATTCCGCCTGCTGAATACCGGATTTAGCAAAGGCATCTGCGGGAATTCGATACAATCGTTTATGATCTTCCCGTTTGCTTATGAAGAATAAATCTCCACTTTTCTGGTCGATCAACATGCATTCCATATCTCGAGCACCATCCGGCAAGGTAAATTCAACACGTTGGGTGGCATGAATAACCCGGCGAAGGGGATCGGTTAATTGTAGGGAGGGTTCTAAGAAACGGTGTACTTGATAACTCGCATTTTGGGCAAAATTATCACCGATATCTGCAACATATAAATAGGTTTGACCGGTTCGGTTTTGCCATCGACCCATGGCTTCCCAATCTCTATTTTGAAGGCCCAATAAGGTGAATTCCGCTTTACCTTGACCTGACTCACTGACTAAAAACATGCGATTCAAGTCCTTGGAGTCGTTAATCACCCAATAGTGCCCTGCATTTCGATAGGACGCAACCATACCTGATGCTTCGTCAATCTCGATATTTGCTAAAATTCCTAAATCTTTGGTCGACTGAAAATCAGTATGAACAAGTTCGTTATGAGCGACATAGAAGGATTGACTCGCCCAGACGAGCGTGCCAACTACCATCAACTGAATACGGCTCCGAATTCTCATTATTTTTTTCGGAAGTAATATAAATGAGACGGTATGTTATCGGGAGCTTCTGATACGGTGTAATAACCTGAGCCGTCGTGCGCAAAGCTTACACCTTCTCCTTGTGGCTCCATTTTGTACGGTACAGCTTTGGCTGGGCGTAATAAGGCCGCGGGTATACTTTCACCCGCTTTCCTTTTCCAATAATATACCCCGATGTAATTTCGAACCAAAATTTCAGAGTTATCTGGCGAGACACTACCGCCCGTCACAAAATAAGCTTGTTGGATTTTTGCATCATTCGTAAATGGTACGGAAAAGGAAAGATCTTCAATGTATTCGGCTGTTACAGTAGCGCCATTGACTACTTTGGACGCCGGAATCTTGTACAAGCGTTTATTATTCTCCCGCTTGCTGATGACGAAAATATCTTTGCTTTGCTGGTCGACAAGCAACGCTTCCATATCATGGAAACCATCTGGCAAATGAAAAGTTAATTTGTTCACATCGGTTAAAACGGTATATGGGTTCGACGTAATCTTTAAATCTTTGAACCAATAAATAGAATACTTAGGGTTATCTTGAAAATTATCCCCGATATCACCCACATACACCGTGGCAGAACCATCCGACTCGCCGACAATCGCTAAATCTTCCCAATCACGTTGCGTTGCCCCCTGCAATAAATACTCTTTTCTACCTTTCCCAAGCGAATCAACAAGGTAAAGCATGGGACCTTGAACGTCAGAATCATTGGTCACCCAGAAATATCCAGGATTTTTCCGACTGGCTGCAATTCCTGAGGCTTCCATGATTCGTGGGTTTTCAACTTCTCCGCGATCAATGGCGTCTGAATAAGTGGATTCGCCTGCTGCGGGATCTGTGGGATCAGGCATCACCTTGATGCAAGCTGCTACCAGCAAGCTCAACAAAAAGACCAATAAAAAAGGGCTTTTATTAGCTTTCATGACTCGAATCCGGCTTTTCCGTGGAAGTTTGCGTAACAACTATTTTCTTCACCCGACGGGCATCTACCGATTGAATTTTAAATTGAAAAGCTTCAAATTGCATTTCTTCCCCTGAATTTGGAATTCGCCCGAAAAGCTCAATCATCAGCCCACCTAGGGTTTCACTCTCGCCTTTTGCTTTTTCAAAATAAACAGGCTCAAGATCAAAAACCCGACTGAAATCATTCAAAGACGTTTTTGCCTCAAACAAGAACGTATTTTCATCCAGCCGTTTATAGTCGGCCGTTTCGTCATCAAACTCATCATTAATCTCACCCACAATCTCCTCGATGATATCCTCCATGGTTACCAAACCCTCCGTTTCCCCATATTCATTAACTACGATCGCCATGTGGACGCGCTTCTCCTGGAAATCGTAGAGCAAATCATCAATCTTCTTATTTTCTGGAACAAAAAAAGGTTGATGCAACAAAGAAACCCAATCAAATTTCTCGTCCTCCTCCACATGCACTAATAAATCTTTGATGTACAAAATTCCCTCGATCTTATCGATGGTTTCTTTGAAAACGGGCACACGTGAATAGCCGTTTTTATTGATCTTATCCATCAATTCATGGAAATCCATTTCCGTATCAAAGGCTACAATGTCACGGCGCGCTTTCATCACCGACTTCACCGAGGTATTTCCAAAATTCAAAATACCCCGGAGGATATCTTTTTCTTGTTCGGTCGTATTCTCATCTGTAGTAATCTCTAAGGCATGATTCAATTCATGCGCAGTTAGCGTATAGGAACGCTTCTCGATGCGCTTTTCGATCAGATTTGAAATTCCCAATAAGGTTTTAGAGAGTGGCGTGAAGACCAAAGTAAAAAATTGGATTAATGTAGCTGAGAACGTTGCGAAACGGATATTATTTTGTTGGGCCCACACTTTCGGTATCAATTCGCCAAAAAAAGTAATCACAAAGGTCACACCAAACAAGAGAAATAAAGTTACTAATAAGGTTTCCACAGACTGTGGCCCTAAGATCATTTCCGTCAAATAATTAGACAGCGTGATAAAAATGATATTGACAAAATTGATTGAAATCAATAGGGTCGCCAATAGTTGCTGTGGCTTATCTAATAAAGCACTTACGGCTTTTTCTGAGGGATTATCACTATCACGCAAAGCCGCGCGCTGATCCGCATTCAAGGAGAAAAATGCCACTTCTGAACCTGCTAATAATGCTGAAAGAAGTAGTAAACCAATTAAAACAATCCCGATAAACAGAACCGAACTTATGTTCAAGTTGGGATTAATAGAGCTTAATAAATGAATGGGAAAGGGGTCAGCCTCCATATTTTTCGTGCACGGTACGCACAAATTTAAGAAAAAGGGAATAGAGTCATCCTAAATTCCCTAAATCTTATTTAAAATTTAAAACGGCAAATCGTCGCCATCTTCTTGCATGACACTCGGGAAAGGATTCGCATGGGAAGCTGCAGATTGCAAATTCACAGCCTCTGGCTTTGGTCTTTCAGCAACTTCAGGGCCTCGTTCGTTCCGTCCGCCAATCAGATTCATATTCGTCGCTCGAATTCGATAACCCCGAACTGTTGCACCCGTTTTATCCTGCCACTCCTCGGAGCGAATTTTACCTTCAATGTAAACTTGATTTCCCTTTTTCAAGTATTGCTCCGCGATGTTCGCTAGATTGTCCCACAACTCAACGCGATGCCACTCTGTCTGTTCTACCCGCTGCCCATCTTTTCCCGTGTAAGACTCTGAGGTTGCGATATTAATATTCGCCACTTTTACCCCATTCGGTAATGCTCGCACTTCAGGATCTCCGCCCAAATTGCCCAATAAAATCACTTTGTTTACGCCTGCCATAATTGTATCGTTTAAAGGTTAGGTAATTGAATAAACAAATGTACATCATCTAGCTATCCAATATTTCCTTCAAGGCGAAATTATCAGTAATCAGATTTAATAACAAAACAGGTTTGCCCATTTGCTCAAATTCTGATGACAAAATCCACTGGTAATCATCCGGCAAATCGAAGGTGAAATTTTGGGGTAAACGAATCAAAAAAGCCTTTGAAACTATTTTCTGATGACTCAAGACATGAACTCCTGGCGAATTTAATGGCTCCATGGAATCCCTCATCAGTGACAAAAATGGGTATAATTCAATCGATTTATTCAGGTCCTCAGATTCCACACAAAAGAACTCCCATAGTCCTTGCCAAATATCTTTTTTTTGTCGGCGATGAACCAAAATTTCCCCACCCTTTTCAATAATAAAATATTGAAAGTTGCGAATTCGTTGGGCCTTCGCTTTGGACTTTACGGGAAGGTCGTTGATCCGTCCGTTTGTATAGGCGAAACAACCCGCTACCAAAGGACAGGCATCACAGGAGGGACTTGGGCTGCATTGCAAGGATCCGAATTCCATAATTGCCTGATTAAATCGGGCCGGATCGGAGGAAGGAATCAACTCCTGCGCAAGCGTGGTAAATTCCTTACGAGCCGACGAATGCATGATATCCGTCTCTATGCCAAAATACCTCGCCAAAATCCGAAATACATTCCCATCTACGACCGGTGTTGCCTCATCAAAGGCAAACGAAGCAATCGCTGCAGCGGTGTAAGGACCCACGCCTGGTAGTTTTATCAACTCGGCATAAGAATCTGGAAAATTCCCATCCAGCAAATCCACCACATACTTGGCCGTTTTATGAAGATTACGAGCCCGACTGTAATAACCTAGACCCTGCCATAATCGGAATAAAGTAGTCTCATCAGCTGCGGCCAAATCATAAACGGTGGGAAAGGCTTCTGATAATTTATAGAAATAAGGCAGCCCCTGAGCGACTCGGGTTTGTTGGAGAATGATCTCCGACAGCCATATAAGGTAAGGATCGCGCGTTTGGCGCCATGGCAAATCCCTTGCATGGTCATTATACCATACTAATAAGCTTTCAGCGAAGGGATGAAGTGGACTTTTTTTCATAAGCTGTTCAAAGATAAGTTGCCCAACAGACGCAAAAAAATAAATATCACTTTTTCATTTGCCCCTTTTAAAGAAAAGCCTTACTTTTGTGTCCCTTTTGAAAGCAAGAGGGGACGAAAAAGAATTGACGAATAAATAAAGACTCATTACCGTGACTAAGGCAGATGTAATTGCTGAAATTTCCAGCAAAACAGGGATTGAAAAGAACGATGTATCTAAAACGCTTGAAACCTTCTTTGAAGTAGTAAAAGACAACCTAGCGAAACAAGAAAATATTTATGTTCGTGGATTCGGAAGTTTTATCAACAAAAAAAGAGCGAAGAAAATCGCCCGTAATATTTCCAAAAACACGTCAATAACCATAGATGAGCACTATGTGCCGAGCTTTAAGCCAGCAAAAGTGTTTATTGAACAAGTTAAAACCAGCACTGACCCTGCGAAAGCTTAATTCGATTTGAATTAGTTTAATAGGTCGATAAAATGAAGAAGACAACAGCCATCATTTTATTTATTGGCCTAGCCATCAGTGCACTCCTTTTCCAATTACCCAAAGGAAATGTGAGTAATAAATCGACAAACTCCGTGGCAGGAGGGGCAAATCGGGATGCGGCAACAAATGAAGCAGCCCCAAAAGAGTCCGAATCAAGCCATGCGACGCCCTTAACGGCCGAGCAACAAAAACAAATTGCAGGCTTAAAAGTAAACTTGCAACAAGCCAAAACGGAGGCCCAACAAGTTTCTGCATTGGAAAAACTCGCCGCTGCATTCATCGGCGCGGATAAATACGATAGCGCTGCCTATTATGCAGCTGATTACGCAGACCAGCATCCGAATTTACCGCATGTTTTGCGCGCAGGTCAATTGTATTTTGAAGCTCAAACTTATGCAATCAATGCCCAGAAAGGGCAAAAGATGGGTGAAAAGGCGCGAATGTATTTTGAAAAAGCGTTGTCAATCGATCCGAATAACCTCTTGGTGAAAACGAATCTTGCGATGACTTATGTAGATACACCTACACCCATGAAGGGCATTAGTCTTTTACGGGAAGTGATTGAACAAGAGCCGACTTTCGTGCCGGCGATCTTCAATCTGGGTATATTAGCCATTAAATCGAATCAGTTTGGTAAAGGCCAAGAACGATTCACACAAATATTGAAGCTGGAACCTACCAATTACAAAGCCGCCTTAAATCTCGGTTTTTGTTTGGCCCAGTTAGATAAAAAAGAAGAGGCGAAGAAGGTCCTCAAACGCGTTCTAAACGAAAGTAAAGACGCTGAGGAAACGAAAGCCGCGAAAGAATTGCTCGCAGAAATGCAGCATTAAATACGGTAGAGGTATCTAAGGATATCTTCACAAAATAGAAAAGCTGAAAGTCAGCTTGGTAAATTATTAAAAACTTAAACGCTAAAAGCTATGCCTTGCGGAAAGAAAAGAAAACGTCACAAGATTTCAACACACAAAAGAAAAAAACGTCTTCGTAAGAATCGTCACAAGAAGAAATAATATACGGTTAACAGTTTCATTCTGAGATTGTATCATAAACCCAAGAACAGGCATTTTATTCAACAATAAATAGCCTGTTTTTGGCGTTTAATTTCCTATATAGTTCATATTCGGGCAAACGCCCTTATAAAACATTCTTCTTGTCAACATTGTGAGTAATGAATTGATCATTAATTCTACGCCCAAGGGTGATAGAATAGCCCTTTTGCAAGACAAAAGGATCGTCGAATACCACATTGAACAATCGGAACCCCAATTCTCCGTTGGAGATATTTACTTAGGTACGATTAAAAAACTGGTATCCGGATTAAACGCCGCATTTATTGATATCGGTTATGAGAAAGATGCATTCCTGCATTACCATGACCTAGGACCTAATTTAGCCACACTCCAAAAATTCACACGTGATGTCCTGAATAAAAAAGGGAAAAACATCAAGTTGGAAAACTATAAGTTGGAGACCGAAATTGACAAATTAGGCAAAATCGATAAAGTACTGACTCGCGGACAATTAGCACTCGTGCAGGTTGTCAAAGAGCCTATCTCAACGAAGGGCCCACGCCTTTCTTGCGATATTTCCATTGCAGGACGCTTCCTAGTTTTGGTACCTTTTTCGAACGGGGTGAATATCTCGAAGAAAATAACCTCCAAAGCCGAGCGTAACCGACTTCAAAAATTGATGACGTCCATTAAACCCAAAAATTATGGGGTTATTGTACGTACTGTCGCTGAAGGAAAAGCCGTGGAAGAAATGGAGAGAGACTTGAAAGAGTCGATCGCGAAATGGGAGGAGGGCATCAAGAAATTGGTGGATGCGAAACCCACGGAACGAATCATTGGTGAAATGAGCCGAGCAACATCCATGTTGCGCGACCTATTAAACAATGATTTTGACAACGTGATTGTGGACAGTCAGGAGCTTTACAACGAAGCGAAGGATTATGTACACAACGTAGCTCCAGAGAAAGAAAAAATCGTTAAGCTACATTCGGGTAAAACGAAACTATTCGAACAAGTAGGAATCGAAAAGCAATTAAAAATGCTTTTTGGGCGTTCGGTATCGTTACCTGGTGGTGGCTATTTGATTGTCGAGCATACCGAAGCCTTACACGTGATTGACGTTAACTCGGGGAACAAGTCTAACTCGGAAGAGGATCAAGAGGCTACGGCATTAAGCGTCAATCGGGAGGCAGCCAAAGAGATTGCGCGCCAATTGCGTTTACGCGATATGGGGGGAATCATTGTGATCGACTTCATCGACATGAAGAAGGCGGAAAATCGCAAGTTGATTCAAGACATCATGCGCGATGAAATGCGAGGCGATCGTTCAAAGTACACGATTCTTCCATTGACGAAATTTGGTTTGATGCAAATTACGCGTCAACGAGTTCGTCCGGAGATGAATGTTTCTACGCATGAAACTTGTCCGAGTTGTGGCGGTACCGGGACCATTACAGCGAGTATCGCGGTTTCGGAAATCGTTGCGCAGCACGTGGAGCATTTGGTGTTGAAACAAAATGAAAAGAAATTGACCATTTTGGTTCACCCCTTCTTGCATGCCTACTTCACGAAGGGATTCCCATCCATTCGTATGAATTGGTTTTTCAAATACAAAACCTGGATTTCCATCATGGAAGACTCCTCGTTTGGCATTACAGAATTTAAATTCTTAAACCAAAACGGAGATGAAATCGAAATCTCTTCTTAGGGTACTCCTTTATTTATTGCTAACTACCCCATTGGCCTTTCCAGCGAAAGGCCAATGGTGGAAGTTGACAGAAGAGGCTGAAAAAGAGCGCTCGAAAGGCATGCTTCTTTTAACCTCTGAGGTGCAGATTGAGGCCACCACGGCCATCAACCAAATGTACAATTTTCACTTTCCTGAGGCTGAACGCGAATTCAATTACCTGAAAGTTAAATATCCCAATCACCCCTTGCCTGATTTTCTATTAGGGCTCATGCAATGGTGGAAGATTGTTCCCAATACCGGGAATGAAGTCTATGACGATCGTTTGATTGAATACATGGATAACAGTATTTCCAAAGCGGAAAAAATCTGGGATGAGACAGAAAACCCCGAGGCAGCCTTCTTTATGGCAGCAGCTTACGCCTTCAAAGGTCGGTTACATGCCGAACGCAAGAATTGGACCCGGGCGACACTGGCAGCCAAAAACGCTTTAAAATACTTAGAGCATTCGCGAAATTTTGCTGATTTCAGCCCAGAATTGATGTTTGGGGATGGGCTATACAATTACTACTATCATTTCATCAAACAAAACTTTCCATTACTCCGTCCCGTTTTGTGGTTATTCCCGAAGGCAAATAAAATGCAGGGCATCGCTCAATTGGAAAAAGTAAGCTATCAAGCCTTCTACACCCGGACCGAGGCGCGTTACTTTCTTTTACAGATTTATGCCATGGAAAATATGACAGATAAGTCATACGATATGGCAAAATATACCCATGAGAATTTCCCGGATAACCCATTCTTTCATCGTTACCATGCCCGGGCAGCATTCATACAAGGCCGGATGGACGAGGCAATGGAGCAATCCAAGGAAATCTTAAATCGTATTGCGCAACATCAAGTAGGATACGAGGCTGTTTCAGGTCGTTATGCGAGTTATATTTTGGGCTATTACCAACTTTACGTATACAAAAACCGGGCTGAGGCCAAACAATATTTCTTGCAATGCATGGATTTCAGTAAGCAAACCGATTCGATGGAATCTGGCTATTATTGGGCATCCGTACTTGGCTTAGCACGTATTGCTTTCCAAGAAAATGATTACGACCAAGCCGTTGATTATTGCAAGGAGGTATTAGACAAGGCAGAAAAGAAATCGGCCCAACATACCGAAGCCAAAAAATTATTATCAGAAGCTAAAAAAGCCCGACGAAAAAGGAAATAAAGGCAGGGCGAACACATAAATTCGTACCTTTGCTCGTAAATGGACATGACCGCAGCAATACTAAAAAAATATTTTCCCGAAATCACAGAACAGCAAGAAGCTCAATTTAATCAGCTCGTCCCCTTGTATAAGGAATGGAATGAGAAAATTAATGTGGTCTCTCGCAAGGATATCGAAAACTTGATGCTTCATCATGTCCTGCATTCGCTTGCGATTGCGAAATTCCTTCCTTTCCGACCGGGCACGGAGGTTCTCGATGTGGGAACCGGTGGCGGATTTCCTGGAATTCCATTAGCGATATTATTTCCCGAAACCCAATTTCTTTTAGTTGATAGTATTGGTAAAAAGATCAAAGTAGTTGAAGGCGTAGCCGAAGCGCTTGGATTAAGCAATGTTGTGGCAAAACACATGCGCGCAGAGGATGTCGACCACGATTTTGAATTTATCGTTAGTCGGGCAGTCACCCGCCTAACCCCCCTCTATTATTGGGTGAAAAAGAAAATCAGTCCCAATCATTTCCATACCAAACGCAACGGCTTATTGTTGCTGAAAGGTGGCGATCTGACCGAAGAAATCGCGGAATTAGGTAAAAAGGTTACGGTAACGGACTTGACTACTTATTTTCAGGAGGATTTTTTTGAGACCAAAAAACTCGTTTACGTTCCGATGTAAATTTTATGGAGAAACGATCCGTCGCTTTATGTACATATAATGGGGCTGAATTCCTTTCAAAACAATTGGAATCCATCAAACAGCAAACCATGCCTATTCATGAGATGGTCGTGTGCGATGATGGATCATCCGATGAAACGCTGGCTATCTTAGAGCGATTTAGTAAACAGGTTACCTTCCCGGTAATTGTTCATCGCAATCCAGAAAACCTAGGAAGTAGCAAAAATTTCGAACAATGCCTAAAATTATGCCAAGGGGACTTAATCTTTCTTTGTGATCAAGATGATGTTTGGATGCCGGAAAAGGTGGAGAGAATCGTTCAATATTTGGAAGAACATCCTGAACATGAGGCGGTATTTTCCAATGCCACGATGATTGATCAAGCGGGGTTTCCTACAGGGAAAACCTCATTTGAGCAAATAGAATTTACCAATGAAGTTCAATCTCAATGGCTTCAAGGTGATTCTTTCCGCATTTTATTAAAAGGCTACATTGTCACGGGAGCCGCCCTGGCAATCAAGAAAAAGGCCCTGGAGCGAATTTCGCCAGTGCCCATGATTACGAAAGAGTTAATTCACGATGGTTGGATTGCTTTAAACCTCAGTATTAGCAATCAGATCGGATTTATCAACGACTGTTTAATTCAATATCGAGAGCATTCGAACCAACAAGTTGGATTCAAAAGTAAACCACCGCGCGTATCTTTATTGAAGCGATTCACCCGCGCAAGGGAGGAAAAGCTGGTTGGACTGCGTAAAAAAGCCCAAATTGCACAAGCTCTCTTGAATTATTTTGAAGGACAACCTGAATTCGCGGAATCTATCATTTCCGCCTTGCGAGCACGTGAAAATTTTTATACCATGCGAGCCACACTACCAAGTAATCGATTCGCCAGAATTAAACCTGTTTTCACTTATGCGATTCGAGGTGCATATCAACTTGAAGAAGGGGGTAAATGGTGGCGTCCATTATTAGGGGATCTACTTGAATAGCATGGAAAAGGTAGCTGTTGTCATCCCAATATATCAGACTCAATTAAATCCCGAAGAAATAATTTCTTTGGAGCAATGTCTTCGTGTATTAGGGGAATACCCCATCCGATTCGTGGGCCCACAGTCTCTAAACATTGAATTTCTAAAGACCTGGATTAAAGAGATTGAAATCATCCGATTTGAGGATAAATACTTTAAAAGCCCCAAAACCTACAACAAGCTTTTAACTAGTCCGTTCTTTTACGAAGCATTTCCAAACTTTGAATACATTTTGATTCACCAACTAGATGCCTACGTATTTGAGGACCAATTATTGGAATGGTGCGCAAAAGGATTTGATTACATAGGGGCGCCCAAATTACGAAAGCACCATTTATCAAACACGTTTTCCTGCCAACCCGTATTGCTAAACGGGGGCTTATCCTTACGGAAAGTCAGACCGATTTTGCGATACATAAAAATTTATCACCTATTTTTTCGAGAATGGTTGGCCAATGAAGATGCGATGTTTTCATTCGCCCAACGTCGTGTTTATCCGTTCCGATTTCTTCTTAAACTTCCCACTTGGCAAGAAGCCTTAACCTTTGCGATAGAACAAAATCCTGAAACAAGTATGCGTATACTAGGGAAGTTGCCTTTTGGCTGTCATGCTTGGGAACGCTACAATCCCAAATTCTGGGAGAAATACATCTCAAATAAAAATCATTAATTAGGATTCGAACAGCAATCGAATCGAACGAACCTTCCGACGAGAAATCGGGATGATTTCGTCATTAATTAATCGAATAGCTTTTTGGGATTTAAAGTCGATATGACGAATTGCAGCCGGATTTATTAAGGCCGATTTTGAGGGTCGAATAAACCCACCAAGTTCTAACACATCCGCAAAGTATTTTAGGGTCCGGCAGGATAAAAATTTACGGCCGTCTTTCAGAATGACATGAGAGTAATTCCCTTCACCACGTACTAGTAATATATCAAAAGCAAGCACTTCCGTTCCATCTAAAACGAAGGCAGGAATTGACATCAACTTTTCTTCAAACATCATAAATTTTATAACAATTTCCAGGACTAGGATTATTCGAAATTAGACTTCTACAACGCGAAAAAGTAATAGAATTGAGTTATTTGCGTTATTGTTGATTTTTAAACCCCAATCGTTTATTAAAAGGGAAATTGAAAAATGCGAACAATATGTAAAAACACATTTATTGACTATAACCTAGTTAAAAGTGGCTTATCCCTTCGATTTAAAATAACCCAAACGGGATAGGTGGTGTCAGAAAAAGTGATAATATTGTTAAAAAGATAGATAGATATAAAAATGAAAACGAGACGATTTGGACGAACGAATTGGGAAGTAAGTGAGATGGGCTATGGCATGTGGGGATTGGCTGGCTGGACAGGTTCAGATATTAAAGAAGTGAATGAGTCCCTTGAATTAGCTGTTGACTTAGGAGCCAATTTCTTTGATACCGCCTGGGGGTATGCTGAGGGAAAAAGTGAGCAAATTTTGGGTGAATTAATCAAACGGCATCCCGAGAAAAAACTCTATGCTGCTACAAAAATTCCCCCAAAGAATTTTACATGGCCATCGAAATCACATTTCAAACTTGAGGATTGTTTCCCGGCAGACCACATTATTGAGTACACGGAAAAAAGTCTTAAAAATTTGGGGGTAGAACAGATTGACCTCCAACAATTTCACGTTTGGGAAGATGCTTGGGCACAGCATGAAGAATGGCAAAAAGCTGTCGAACAATTGACAACCCAAGGAAAGGTTGCCCATTGGGGAATTTCCGTGAACCGTTGGGAGCCCAATAACTGCCTAAATACCCTTGAGACAGGATTAATCTCTTCCGTTCAAGTAATTTATAATATATTCGATCAAAATCCGGAAGATTTACTATTCCCTTTATGTAAAAAGTTGGATGTCGGCATCATTGCACGTGTACCTTTTGATGAAGGTAGTTTAACAGGACTCATGACCTATGAAACCACTTTCCCTGCGGATGATTGGCGCTCCACCTATTTTGTACCAGAGAATTTAATTTCGAGTGTCGACCACGCCAATGCCTTGAAACCCTTGGTCCCTGAAGGAATGAATTTACCCGAAATGGCATTGCGATTCATTCTTTCGAATCCAGATGTGGGAACAATTATTCCCGGAATGAGAAAACAGAATCACGTGCGCAGCAACATCGCTTGCTCGGACGGAAAAGGATTGCAAGAATCCTTAATACATGTATTACGCGCGCATCGCTGGGATCGCCAACCTACTGAATGGTCCCAGTAGCCTGATCAAATAATTCTTTGAGCTTCGGCTCTTCCCGGAATCCCGATGTTTTTTGGAGAAGTTTCCCCTTGTGGAAAACCAAAAAGCTCGGGATTTCGTCTATTTCATGAGCTTGCAAAATCGCTTGATTCCCATCGGCTTCCACTTTAATGACGCGAACCTTGCCTTGAAATTCGCTAGCAAGCTTGTCGACAATCGGCATCATTTTCAAACACGGTGCACACCACTTCGCATAAAAATCCACCACGACCGCCTCATTTTCCTTCGTCAGTTTATCAAAATCAGCTAAACTCCAAGCAGCATCATGTTGAACATTGGGTACCCCTTCCAAGGGTTTCATTTTGGTCGTCCATTTAAGATAGCCGCCTTTGAGTTCAGTCACCTGATAACCCTTCGCGCGTAAAATCTCAGCAGCCTGAGCGGATCGTCCCCCAGAAAGACAATACACAAAAACGGGTTTGTCCTTGGGTAATTGATCGACTTCCTCACTGAATTTGGGAGAGCGGAAATCGATGTTTTTTGCTTGCGGTAAATGACCTCCCCCGTATTCACCTGACGTGCGGACATCCAACAAATAAGCATTCGGAGTCGAAGCTAATTTTTGCGAAAACGATTCAACGTCAAGCACTTGTGAAAATAATTCACCAGATAAGAAAGTCAAAAACAGGATTAGAAGGGAATATTTTTTCATTTTAGAAGGATGCCAAGTTATAAAATCATGAATAAACACAAAATCCACGGAAATTATCCAAATTTTACGTTATTTTGCAAGGCAATTTAAGCAATTACATCGTAATCATTTATTCACAATAACAATAAAAAGATGAGTGCAATACAGTACGTACACGCCAGACAAATTTTAGATTCCCGCGGAAATCCAACCATCGAAGTTGATATCAAAACCGAAGACGGTGCTTTCGGTAGAGCAGCAGTTCCTTCAGGAGCTTCGACAGGTATCCATGAGGCAGTTGAGCTTCGTGATGAAGACAAATCAGTTTACGTAGGTAAAGGAGTTTTAAAGGCGGTTGAAAACGTAAATAAAGCTATTGCTGAAGAATTATGGGGCTTGGAAGTTTCTGAGCAAAACATGATCGACCGTTTAATGATTGAATTAGATGGTACTTCAAACAAAGGAAAATTAGGCGCTAACGCAATCTTAGGTGTTTCTATGGCAGTTGCAAAAGCAGCGGCACAAGAAGCAGGTTTACCATTATATCGCTACATCGGTGGTGTTAACGCAAATACATTACCCGTTCCAATGATGAACATCTTGAACGGTGGTTCACACGCGGACAACTCGATCGACTTCCAAGAATTCATGGTTATGCCAGCGAAAGCGGAGTCATTCTCACATGCATTACGTATGGGTACAGAGGTTTTCCACGCATTAAAAGGTGTGTTGAAATCTAAAGGTTATTCAACCAACGTAGGTGATGAAGGAGGTTTTGCTCCAAACATCAAGTCGAACGAAGAAGCGATCGAAATCGTATTGCAATCAATCGAGAAAGCAGGTTACAAGCCAGGTGAGGAAATCTTCATCGCAATGGATGCTGCTGCGTCTGAGTTCTATGATGAGAAAACAGGTCTTTATACCTTCAAAAAATCAGATGGCAAGCAATTAAACAACATGGAAATGGCCGCTTACTGGCAGACATGGGCGAACAAATACCCAATCATTTCGATAGAAGATGGTATGGCGGAAGACGATTGGGCTGGTTGGGCTGAGCAAACGAAATTAATCGGTTCGAAATGCCAATTGGTGGGAGACGATTTATTCGTTACGAACGTGAAGCGTTTACAAGAAGGTATCGAAAAAGGTGTTGCCAATGCAGTGTTAGTAAAAGTTAACCAAATTGGTTCATTAACGGAAACAATTGACACTGTGAACTTGGCGAAACGCAACTCGTACAAAAACATCATGTCACACCGTTCAGGTGAGACGGAAGATGCGACGATTGCCGACTTAGCAGTAGCCTTGAACACAGGTCAAATCAAAACGGGTTCTGCGTCACGTTCTGACCGTATGGCGAAATACAACCAATTGTTACGTATCGAGGAAGAATTAGGAGCAAACGCTTACTTCCCAGGTTTAAATTTCTAAGATAAATGGAGCGCATCAAGCAGCTTTTTCTTGGTCCAAACCGATTTTATTGGATTTCAGCGAGCATCCTCTTTGTGTGGATGTTCGTGCTGGATTCCAATGATATTACCGTTCAGTTTAGACTTTGGAATGAATTAAGGCAGCTTGAGAACGAGAAGGTATATTACCAACAAAAAACCAAGGAACTCCAAAAGGAGCGTCGTTTGGTGATTGGGAATCCTTCTTTACTCGAAAAATATGCGCGCGAAAAATATCTGATGCGGAAACCCAAAGAAGATATTTTTGTGATTGTGGATGAAAACAATCAACCCATTGAACACTAATAAAAAAGCCCTTCGTCTGAAGGGCTTTTTTTATATCTTGATATCTTTGCTCGAAATCGCTGCTTTCTCAGCAGGATTCCCTTTCCAAATACTCCAAGGATCCGTTTTTTGACGGGTTAAATTCGCCCCCATAGCAATAAGGGTTCCTTCCCCCAAAACTGTTTGATCACGAATCGTCGCATTCACACCCACAAAACAATAATCTCCCACCTGGCATCCCCCAGACAATACAACATGGGAGGTAAAGAATACGTGATTCCCAATACTACTGTGATGCCCAATGTGATTTCCAGACCAAAGTACCACATCGTTTCCAATGCTTACATAAGGCTGGATGGTATTGTCTTCCAAAATGAAACAATTCTCACCAATCTTATCTGTCAAGACGGTGGCATGGGAAGATATATAGGAAATGTACGAATAGCCCTTCTCAAGTCCTTGCTCGTATACACGAGCACGCACTTGATTCATGTTCCTTTCGGTCAATGGGGCAAAGAACTTATATTCCGCAGGAGAATATACCTGCTCAACCGTCTCAAATGGAACCAAAGGTAATCCGTGAAATGTAGGTTCTTTAATATAATCTTGCTCAACCGTAAATGCAACAACCTCGTGATCTGAGTCGTTTTGCAAATAATAGAGCGCTAATTCGGCAGTACGGGTATTACCAAATAGTATAACTTTAGCCATAGATCAATTTAAAGCAATAAAGGTAGATAGAGAATCGCTAATTAACGTTGTATTCACCTAGGATATTTATTGAACGGTCCATTTTATGCCTACCGCCCATCCCCTTCACTTAAAACAATGGCGTACCCGTCATTTCTTTCGGCTGTGCTACACCCATTAATTTCAAGATGGTAGGCGAAACATCCCCTAACTTTCCATTTTGAAGTGTCGGCTTAAAGTCATTATCCACCAAGATACAAGGCACCAAATTTGTCGAGTGCGCCGTATTCGGTGTGCCATCTTCATTCATCATGACATCAGCATTTCCATGGTCGGCAATAATAACAAATGAATATCCATGTGCTAAACCTGTTTTTACCACAGCCTCCGCACATGCATCAACCGTTTCAACTGCTTTCACGACGGCTTCAAAAACACCGGTATGTCCAACCATGTCGGGATTCGCAAAGTTCAAGCAAACAAAGTCCACTTCTTCTTTTTCTAATTCAGGGATTAAAGCATCGCGCAGATCGGCCGCCGACATCTCCGGTTGTAAATCGTAAGTTGCCACTTTTGGTGAATTACGTAGGATATTTTCTTGGCCCACAAAAGGCTCCTCTCTTCCTCCTGAAAAGAAGAAGGTTACGTGTGGATACTTCTCCGTTTCCGCAATCCGAATTTGTTTTTTGCCAGCGCCTTCCAACACCTCACCCATCGTCATTGGCAAATTGGAGTCATTAAAAATCACCTTCACATTTTGGAATTCTTTATCGTATTCCGTCATGGTCAAGTAATACAAATCCAATTTGTGCATATTTTCCTCGTGGAAATCGCGTTGCGTAAGAGCCTGTGTAATTTCCCGTCCTCGGTCAGTACGGAAGTTGAAGCAAATCACCACATCTCCTGCCGCAATCTTCGCCAAAGGCTTTCCATCCGCGTCCGTTGCAATAATTGGCTTGATAAATTCATCTGTTACACCGGCATCATAGCTCGCTTGTATCGCGGCTAAAACATCTTGCGTAGGCGCACCTTCCGCATCAACCATCGCATGGTAAGCAAGCGCGACACGCTCCCAACGGTTGTCACGATCCATCGCAAAATAACGACCTGTTACCGAGGCAACCGCAGTGCCTGTTTTCTTGGTGTGATTGACTAAATCGGTCATGAATTTCATGCCCGACTTCGGATCTGTATCACGCCCGTCGGTAAATGCATGAACGAAAACGTTCGAAAGACCTGCTTCAGAAGCGGAGGTCAATAAGGACTTCAAGTGTTCGATGTGTGCGTGCACGCCACCATCCGAAACGAGGCCCATGAAGTGAACCGATTTGCCTTCTTTCTTCGCATATTCAAATGCTTTCGCTAATTCAGGCTCTTGACCGAGCGTGTTTTCACGAACGGCTTTGTTGATACGTACTAAGTTTTGATACACGACGCGACCCGCACCAAGGTTCATGTGGCCTACTTCGGAATTGCCCATTTGACCTTCAGGAAGACCCACTGCCTCACCAGACGCCTCTAATTTGGAATGTGCATATTTCGAGTATAGGGAATCAATAAAGGGAGTTTTGGCAGCATCAATCGCTGAAACTTTTGGGTTGGTAGCAATTCCCCAACCGTCTAAAATCATGAGTACGACTTTCTTATTCACGGGTATATCATTTAAATTATCTGACAAAAATAGCCAAAAAGCTATAAACGAGCACGCATTTGTTTGGCTAATGCCAAAATATCACGGCCTTCGATGGTTTTATTGGGCGAACCAAAAATAGCCGCCTCTAACATTGCTTCACCCAATTCACGTAAAGTACAAGCCGAATTAGGCGCTACTAATTTTAAGATGGGGAACATCCAAGTAATGTACTTGTAAAATTTCAAGGCATTTTTCAAGCCCGGTGTGGGCTGTATCATGGCCGGTCGGAAGGAGTAATAATCTCCAAAGCCAAGTTTGGAAAGATCATTTTCGGTTTTGCCTTTCACGCGTGCCCAGGCTAAACGCCCTTGTTCCGTGCTGTCAGTCCCTGCTCCCGAAATATAACTAAAAGACATGTTGGGGTTTTCAGCCTGTAGAACCTTGGCAAAGCCCAAAGTCAAATCATAGGTTTTTTGCTTGTACTCGTCGGCATTCATGCCCACCGAGGAGACCCCAAGGCAAAACAGACAGGCATCGTACCCTTTGACTACCTCACGGATTTCCTCAGGCTGGAGAAAATCAGGTAATAGATATTCTTTCAGCTTGGGGTGTGACACACCGCAAGGCTTCCGATTGATAACGAGCACTTGACTAACGAAGGGCGATTGCAAGGCTTCGTGCATGACACCTTCTCCGACCATACCGGTAACCCCGGTGATGATTAATTGCTTTTGTGGAATTTCCATTGTAGAATTGAATATTATTTAACAACCTGTTTAATGACATCTAGACGAAACTTCCTCCAACAAGCTGGATTAGCGACTGCCGCGAGTAGCTTGTTATCTTCTGCCAAAACAACCATGACATTTATTCATCACGTTTTATTTTGGGCTAAAAATCAGGGCAATGAAGCTGAAAAAGCACAATTGCTTGCAGCTTTAAAGCAACTTGGCACCTTACCTATGATCCAATCCGCCCACGTGGGTAGACCCATTGTGACTGAATTTGACAAAGGTGCCACGGATGGAAGTTATACTTTTTCCGTTGTTTTAGTATTCGAAAATGCAACAAAAGAATCTGAATACCTCTATCACCCCTTGCACAAGAAGTTCATCGATGACAACAAGCATCTTTGGGGAAAAGTTCAAGTAATCGATTCGGAATTAATCTAATTTAGTCGGAAAGCGAATTGTCTGCTTTATTTGAGAGCCCTACCTTTAGGGCATGAAAGCGCACAGCCGAAAATTTTATCAAATTATACGTACCAAGCTCGATATAGCGGAGCAGGATGGCTTGAAATTTACACAAGGCATACAAGATGAAGAGACCCACGCAGGCTTTGACGGTGTTATTCGGGCAATTGATCAAATGGAGCGTGAGTTAATCCGGTGGATGTTTATTCTTTGGGTTGGACAAGGTGTGATTACATTTATGATTATTTCTCTTCTGGTAAAAAACAGATAAATATCTGACTATTCATGTATCGAATTGAATCATCTGGCGTGTTTTTATAGGTTTGACACATGGAAGCGAAATCAATTCAATTGTATCAATTAGCACATAATAAACTCCACTTGTTGGAAAAAGATGCCATGGAATTTGTCAATGTAATCGAGGAAACAATCGAAGATCGGACCAAGAACTTCGTGACCAAAGAATATTTGGATGTTCGACTGATGGAGTTAAAGCTAGAACTATTGACAAAGATTGCCGAGTCAGAAAAAAATATTCTCCGTTGGATGTTTACGTTTTGGATTGGACAATTGGCGGTAATGGTCGGATTTCTATACCTATTTGTCAAGCACTAGGATTTTCGTTTGGCGAGGAAAAACATGCCCATAACGGAAAACCCCAACATTAAAATACTAACGAAATCTTGCCAACGCATCGCCTCGGGATGATTCATGAGATTAGCCCAGGAGGCCGCTTGACTACCGGTCCATAAGGCAATAAGCGTTCTAGGAAGCATACCCAAAGTCCCTCCGATAAAAAATTGTCGCAAAGGAACTCCCAAAAAGGCCATTAAGGCATTCGTGATAGCAAAGGGGAAGATGGGGGAAAGTCGGGCTAAAAAAACCCAAGCGAACGATTGAGCCTGAACATTCGATAGGAATTCACCGGCTTTAAATTTTGTTCGAATTAATTCGATGAGCGCGTCCCCCTTCATTTTACGGGCTAAGCCATAACCCAATATGGATGCAATGGCATAGGCAATGATCAAAGGGAATAAACCTCCCCAGCCCCAGACATAGCCCGTGAATAAGGCAAAAAAGGTGGTTGGACAAAAGGCTAAGCCCATGATGAAAACAGCTGCGATCCAGAAAAAAAGGAATTCTAGGGTTGAGAAATTCGTAAAAAAGCTCGGGTTCGCTAAGGCAAAATAACCAAGCAGTAAACTGGATAAAACGGGAAGAGCTCCCATCCAAATAAGGTACAAGGTTTCGAGAAGTATTCGTCGGTTTGGAAGCATAAGGCCAACAAATATACGCTTCTTTTCATAATCCAAGCCCTTTTAACTACCTTTGCAGGGCATTTTGCCCATTTTAAAATTCGTCCATGGAAATCGCGATCATCAAATACAACGCCGGAAATGTGCAATCGGTTATGTACGCCTTGGACCGAATCGGTGTAAAATACCAGTGGACGGATGATGAAAAGACGATTCAATCGGCCGACAAAGTGATTTTCCCCGGAGTCGGCGAAGCCAGTACGGCCATGGCCTATTTGCGGGAGAAGGGATTGGACCAGCTCATTCCGAGCCTTAAACAACCCGTATTAGCAACTTGCATCGGCATGCAGTTATTGTGCAAGGAATCCGAAGAGAACAACACCACTTGCATGGGTGTTTTTGATGTTCCCGTTAAAAAATTCGTAAGTTCCGACTTGAAAATACCGCATGTGGGCTGGAATTCCATCCAAACACAGGGCGAAAATGCCTTGATGCAGGGTCTGAAAAAGGAAGAATTTGTGTATTTCGTGCACTCGTATTATGCACCTGTGAATCCATATACGACAGCGATTTGTGATTACACGCAACCATTCTCGGCGATGTTGCAAAAAGATAATTTCTTCGCGGCGCAATTCCACGCAGAAATCTCCGGCATGGCTGGGCAAAAAATTATTCAAAACTTCTTAGCGCTTTAATCCTATGTTCCAACTCATCCCGGCCATCGACATTATCGGAGGACAATGCGTTCGATTAACGCAAGGAGATTACCAACAAAAAAAAGTATATAGTTCGGATCCCTTGGAAATCGCGAAGGCGTTTGAGGGGGCGGGAATTCAGCGACTGCATTTGGTCGACCTAGACGGCGCCAAAGCGAAGGAGATCGTGAATGCGGCGGTTCTGGAACGAATAGCCAATAACACTTCCTTGCATATCGATTTTGGGGGAGGCGTGCAGTCGGATGAAATGATTGACCGTGCGTTTTCTGCTGGAGCAGCCCAAATAACGGCAGGCAGCATTGCCGTTCGTAATCCCGAAATGGTAAATGGATGGTTCAAAAAATACGGTACCGATAAGATTATATTAGGAGCTGATGCGCACAACGAGCAAATTGCGGTGTCAGGATGGCAAGAAAATTCAAATATATCGATCTTTGATTTTCTGACCGACTATCAACATGCAGGTGCACAATATGTCATCTCCACCGATGTAGCCAAGGATGGTTTGTTGCAGGGTCCGAGTTTTGGCCTCTATGAAAAAATACAAGCAAATAACCCAGGTTTACATATTATTGCGAGTGGAGGTGTGGCCAATATGCAAGATTTAGAACAATTAAGGTCTATGAATCTGTTTGGCGTCATTGTCGGAAAAGCCTTTTATGAAGGCCGCATTACCTTAGAAGATTTAGCTCAATTTGCCAAAGAATCCCTATGCTAACGAAACGAATTATACCCTGCTTGGATATCAAAGAAGGTCGGACGGTAAAGGGGACCAACTTTGTAGATTTGCGCGATGCGGGTGACCCTGTAGAGTTAGGTGCTTTATATGCCGAACAAGGGGCGGATGAATTGGTCTTTTTAGATATAACCGCAACGGTAGATAATCGGAAGACTTTAGTGAATTTGGTCCGCGAGGTTGCCAGGCATGTCAATATTCCCTTTACCGTAGGTGGGGGAATCAGTTCCATCGAAGATGTATCCGCTTTGTTGAATGCGGGCGCTGATAAGGTATCGATTAATTCCTCTGCGGTTCGCCGACCGGAACTCGTAGATGAATTAGCCCTTCAATTTGGCTCCCAATGTATCATCGTCGCGATCGATACGCGATTTGTGGATGGAAATGATTGGGTGCATACCCATGGAGGGCGAAAAATCACCGAGATCCAAACATTGCAATGGGCAAAAGAAGTGGAATCCCGTGGTGCGGGAGAAATCCTTCTAACTTCCATGGATGCGGATGGAACCAAAGCAGGCTTTGCAAATGAGTTGACAAGTCGCGTGTCTACGCAATCGTCAATTCCCATTATTGCCTCGGGTGGCGCAGGCAGCATGGAAGACTTTTATGATGTTTTTACCCAAGGAAAAGCCGATGCTGGTTTAGCTGCGAGCATCTTCCATTTCAAAGAAATTGAGATCATCGAATTGAAAAAATACTTAGCCAGCAAAGGAATTCCGATGCGGATATACTAATTTAACCTTATGAGTTTACAACCCGATTTTTCCAAAGGTCTAGTTCCTGCTATTATCCAAGACGCTCAAACACGTAAAGTGTTGATGCTTGGCTACATGAATGAGGAAGCCTACATGAAAACACTGGCTGAAAAGCGTGTGACCTTTTTCTCTCGTTCGAAAAATCGTCTTTGGACCAAAGGCGAGACATCTGAAAACTATTTAGACGTGGTGGATGTGGCGGTAGATTGTGACCAAGACACCATCTTGATCCAAGCAAATCCGGCGGGGCCCACCTGCCACACAGGAGCCGACACCTGTTTCAACGAATCAAATTCCGATAATGCGGCTTGGTTGGATCATTTGAAACACATCATTCGCTCCCGTAAAAATGCTTCGGCTGACACATCCTATACGGCATCTCTTTTCCAAAAAGGCACCCACAAAGTCGCTCAAAAAGTTGGGGAAGAAGCCGTTGAATTAGTCATAGAAGCCTTAATGAAAAATGATGAATTATTTAAGGGCGAGGCAGCCGATTTAATCTTCCACCTATTAGTCTTACTGGAAGATCGCGGCATTGGTTTAGAGGAAATTGTTAAGACATTACAAGCAAGACACCAAAAATAATATGATTGCATTTATCATTCGTTACATCATCATCGCCTGTGTGGTTTTTGTGATTCCACGTTACCTAAAAGGAATAACAGTCGATGGATTCAGTACCGCATTAATCGTTGCACTCGCTATGGGATTCTTGAATTCCTTCGTAAAACCGATTTTAAAAATTATCAGTTTCCCAATCACCTTCATGACCCTGGGGCTATTCTCTTTAGTGATTACCGTAGCCCTCGTCTACATCGTGGAAGCTTATGTCGAGGGATTCAAAGTTAGTGGGTTCATTGCCCCATTGATTTTTAGTTTCGTTGTGGGAATTACCAATTCGTTTGTGGGACTATTCACAAAATAGTGCTTGATAAACTCATTAACCAAGCTTTTGCTTCAAGCTCATTAGTGAATGACTTCATCGGAATGGGTGGTTTTTGAAAGGCAAAAAGAAGTTTCATGATGAAGGCAGACAGCCCAGGTTTCGAAACCATGGCCATTGCCGAATAAAGTTCTGGGATCTTCTCTTTGGAATATTGGCGAGTCGCCTTGTCGGGCATTGGAGAATTTTTCAGAAAAATTAACAATGGAACGGGCTTCCCTCCTGTAATCTGTTTAACCAATTTGACATTGGCTTCCATAAGTGAAACCGTTCGTAAAACGGATTTGGAGTAAGAATACAAAATACCCGAATCATCCAATCGGTAGTCGGCAATATCTCCCTTGATTAATTCCATTACCCAATCGACTCCGCGTATTTTTTAAAATTATCCAAGATCATTTGCCAACCGGCTTGTTGCATATCCTCCGGATGTACATTTTCGGGATCAAATCGTTCGACGATTTCAATCCCTGCCGGAGTCGAACTAAAATGGACCTCCACCTTGCGTTGATCATCCAAGATAAACGCTATTGCCTCATTCGTAACTACCCGCGTATAGGTACCACAAAAATCAAAAGAGAAGGATTGATCTTTGGCCGCCATCGTGTAGACGAACCGACCACCCTCATATAATTCATTTGTAGCCTTCGGACAATGCCAGTCGTCGCCCGCATGATTCCAATGTTGGATATGCTCCGCTTGGGCCCAACAAGCCCAAACGTGATCTAGGGTACCTAATACTAGCGTTTTAACTTCAATCATCTTATGAAATATCTTTGGAAGAAATATTAAATGTCATCAACCCTGCCAAGGCAGATGGGATGGCAAAAAACCAAAAACTTTGTGTCATATCCAAGCCCCAAGCGACCAATAATCCGCCAATAATCGGACCTATGATCCCCCCTATCCGACCAGCACCTATCGCCCAACCCACGCCCGTGGTTCGAATGTAAGTCGGATACATACTCGCCGCAACAGCATACAGACCCACAAAACCACCTTGAACACCGAATCCCATCAAGAAGAAGAGCACCAAGGCAAAGGATGTATGAACGAAAAAGCCAAAAGACAACATCGTTACCGCCGTAAATAAAAGAATAATTCCAATCGTTTTTTTCAAACCAAAACGAGATGAGCAATATCCTTGAATCGGAATTCCAACGATCGCCCCTAAATTAAAGACGGTTCCCGCATAAATCGCCGCAGACAGGGACATCCCTGCATTCGTAGCTAACTTGGGAATCCAATTCAACATAAAATACAAGGTTGCAAATGCTAAAAAAAGCGCCGTCCAAAGCTGAAAAGTAGATAACCGATAAGGTTCTTGAACCAATACCTGAACTTTAGGCTTCGGTTCATTTTGATTGGCTGGAGTAAATGATTCCTGAATAAATAACCCCACCAGCGGAAGCGAGGATACAGTTACGTATCCCGCTAATTCAAATAGACGCTCCCAGCCATTCGTCTTGATGACGGTGGCGGCTACTAGTCCCGACAATACCGCTCCGACCGGATATCCCACAACAACCGTACTCACCCAAAAATTTCGAGTCGACGCAGGGGAATTCTCCGCCGTTAGAGCAGCTGTAGTTGCCATCATCGCACCGATTCCCAGGCCACTGATAAATCGAAAAATCATCAACATATTGATATCCGTTGCCATCGAAGTCAAATAAATGCAAGACGCCATCAACAACCCTGCAATTAGCATCGTTGGCTTGCGACCAATCCGGTCCGCAAAGGGTGCCAAAAATATGGCTCCAATCGTCATTCCAACCAAGCCCGAACTAAAAACGACCCCCAAATTCGCCGGAGAAATACTCCACGCCTTCGCAATCGCTGGAGCCGCATAGGAAATAATTAAGACGTCCATGCCATCCAGCATGTTCATCAAAAAGCAGATAAAAATCGCTAAGTAATTTTTAGTTGACATATCCAAAAGAAGGCTTCACGCCCGTTTTAACCCAGTTTCGTAAGGCATCAAAGGCCTCCCCCGTTTGTTGGTCCGTAAATTGACAATGCGCTTGTCCATTAGTATACTTCACGGTAAAATATTTCCCGCGCCCCTGCGCATGAACCATGTTCTCAAAATTGGTCACGGCATAATTCACTGGAATCAATTGATCATAAATCGTGTGCATTAGCACCACCGGTTTATCGATTTTCCCTGTCCGATCGTAGCGTGCAAACAATTTTTGTGGATCCTGCGTACTCGCCAAACGCTCCGCTTTTTTGTTTACCAGCAAATTATCGGGGAACCCGGTATAGACCGTCTGCGTGTTATCAAAGGGATTCCCATTGAACTTGAGCGCCAAGTCGCGCAAGACGTTTTGATTAAAAAACAAGGCCGCTGGAAGATCATCCAATTTCAGATCAAATCGTTTGGCGAAGGCCACTGCCAATACCGAATCTTTGGCCAATAATGCCTGTTTTATCGCTCCCATACGCGAACCCGCTTGCGCAAAGGAAACAAATTGAATCGAACTCGAGGGATCAAAAATCTCTTTTAAGGTGGGAATGATTCCTGGAAACAAGCCATGGAATGTCGCATACATATCAAACTCCTTCCGACATTGTAAATAGGGTCTCGAGGAAAGTGGACAAAGCGGCAAACCGCCCTGATAAAACTGTCCATAATTCTCCAGAGTCGCCAACGTAATTCCTCCACCCATGGAATGTCCCACCATGAAAGTCGAATCCGGTTGGCCCATTTTCTTGATAAAGGCCTGACGTAATTCTTCCGTCGCATCGACGCCTTCCGCCAAGGCGAAACCTTGAATTGGATAGTCGGACGCCGCAATGGCAAAACCACGATCTAAAAATGGCTTCAAGCGTTGGGCTAATTGCGCATTCGCACTATTCGGGGGTGTACCCATAAATTGATAGCCATGCGCATACATAATCAGTTTTTTATTCCAATTGGCCGGAATGTGTACCTGATAATCCCCGCCCTTTAATTTACCGAGGTCGACGGCCTTTTGCGCCATTACGCTGATGGAAAAGCAACAAAATAATAGGATACGGTATATCATAGTAGTTTATAAATTCGAATTTTCACGGCGTCCGGCATACGCTCACCCGTGCAAACAAAAATAGTATCGTTAATCCAGGCATATTTGCTTGTTAGGGACGTTTCCAATTTAGGGATAGCTCGAAAATAGTATTGGGATGCATCCACCTTTTCACCACGGGCAATGCGCGCCGCTACATCAGGAGTCGCCACCCGCACACCAATATTTTTCACATATATTATGGAGCCATCGTCTGCCTTAAATTGATAATGTGCTTCCAATTCCGCGACACCATCTTTTCTGACTACTTGCCAGTCGGCCCCGCCATTAAAAATCTCCCCCTTGATCCCCGGTCCTTCCACGGTTCCTCCGATAATCGGAATGATTCGTCGGGTACCATGCGCTGTTTCCCCTACACTGAGTGCTGGGCTAAGTTTGACTTGCAATTCACAGAAAAATTCGAGTTTCGGGGCGTCTTGAGCAAAGATTGACCCCATGCTGCAAAACAGCAAAATGATAATTTTCTTCATAGGTTTAGGATATACTTCATGCCTAAAATTCTTTTACCAATCCTAGGTTTGCCAAAGCTAACGGGTTTTTAGGAATTTTACACGGGATAAATCCATTTTATCAGGATTTTGGCAGGTCCTATTACGTGAAAAGCACTAACTTCGCGATACGCTGACGGGGTCTGGGACCACCGGCAGCGTATAAGCCGACTATGAAAAAATTAATCTCTGCAGTATTGCTCCTGTGCATTTCGTTTATTGGATTTGCGAAAAGCCCACTCCCCCGAACCATCGTAACCACCGACGGTGAAATTGACGATGTTGACACCTTCATCCGGATGTTGATGTATTCCAATGAATATCAGTTGGAAGGGCTCATCTATTCCAGTTCCATGTGGCATTACAAGGGCGATGGTAAAGGAACGAAATTCATCTCCGAGATGGAGATGACCCGAAAAATGTATGGGGAGAAGACCGATCTGCGGTGGCCGGGGGTCAACTGGATTCAGGATTTAGTAAAAGCCTATGCACAGGTTCACCCGAATCTTTTGCTGCATGACAAAAATTATCCGAGCCCTACGTATTTGACTAGTTTGGTAAAAGTGGGTAACATCGACTTTGAGGGCGAGATGGAACAAGTGACTGAGGGATCGGAATGGATTAAGGCGAAGCTGCTCGACAAAGATCCCGAGCCTATTTACCTTCAAGCATGGGGTGGAACAAATACGATCGCGCGGGCATTGAAGTCGATCGAAGAACAATACCAATCCGATAAAAACTGGCCAACAATCAAAGCCAAAATTTCCCAAAAAGCCATCATCTATACGGTGATGGACCAAGACGCGACCTATAAAAACTACATCGGGGGGCATTGGCCGCAGATTCGCGTATTCTACAATGCACATCAATTTGGCAGTTTCGCTTATCCTTGGAAACGCATTATGCCTAAGGCCACGCAACCCTATTTCGAAGGTGCTTATATGGCGAATCGAATAATTTTAGACCATGGACCACTTTTGAAAATGTATTACTCCTATGGGGATGGGCAGAAGCAGGCAGGCGATGATGAACACATTCATGGAGATATCACGAAAATAAAAAATGCTCAATGGGGTAATTTCTCACAATATGATTTCATATCGGAAGGCGACTCGCCAGCCTTTTTGCACCTTGTAGATGTCGGCTTAAATAACTTAAATAACCCCTCGTATGGCGGTTGGGGCGGACGGTTTGTTCAGGCCAAAGACAACCCTTACCGTTTTGAGGACAATGAAGAAGCGGCAGATTTCAATCCGGAGACTGGGAAAATGGACATCAATTATTCACAGACGCGCTGGCTGATTGCTGCTCAAGAAGACTTTGCGGCTCGGGCAGATTGGTGCATCAAATCCTTTGCGGATGCGAACCATGCCCCACAAATAACGGTGAAGGAAGGAATGAATTTAACGGCATCGCCCGGACAAAGCCTGACCTTGCACCTGGAAACTCGAGATCCGGATCGTAATGGGGTGACCTTATCGGCTTGGCCATATCCGGAGGCAGGTTCTGGGAAAGCGGAAGTCCAATTAGCGGGGTTAGAGGCCAAGGTGACAATACCTGCAACGGCCAAAAAAGGTGACAGTTTTCATGTGGTCATCGAAGGTACCGATCAAGGAAAACCGGCCTTAACGAGATACCGACGGGTGGTCATTCGTATACGTTAAATCGCTTCAAATTCCCCGCGATCTAGATTTTTTCGAACCTCACCAGCTTTGAAGCATTTGCCATTCATGGAGATATAAACGCCTGGAGGAAGCATTTGCACGAAGGCAAGCGCACTGCCGAGGTTAAACATACCGTCGGAGCTCCCAAATTTATACGGGACCATCGCACCCGTTAATACGATGGTTTTATAGGTAATTTGCTGAGCCAAATATTCAGCTGTTTGGGTCATGGTATCCGTACCGTGCGTAATGAGAATTCGTTGCGCAGCGGTATTCAGACATGCATCTCCAATCAATTTGCGTTCCGTATCTGTGAATTCGAGACTATCCTTCATGAATAAGGTTTCAGTCTGTAAATCCAGTCGGCTACGACCCTTCACCAGCATTTCGTGCAGATGCGTTTCTTTAAAGAACAAGGTTCCATTTAATTCATTGTATTCTTTATCAAATGTTCCTCCGGTAACATATATCTGAATCATATTATTTATTTTGTCGATGAATAGTTAAAACTACATGGTCGAAATACAATTAGCAACAACAAAGGAGGAATTAATAGGGATTTTAGTACTCCAACAAGCCAATTTACGAAAAAATGTCAGCGAGGAGGAAGCCCTGTCCCAAGGTTTTCTGATGGCAGAATATGACCTCGAATTCTTACAAACCCTTCATGCCAAAAGTCCAAGTATTATTGCCAAAGATGGCGATCAAGTCGTGGGATACAGCATTGTGGCCTTGCCGGAGGAAGCGAAACAACATGAATTATTGGCCGATTTAGTTCGAAATATTGAACGCTGTCGGTACCAAAACGAAGCGATTTCAAATTATGCCATCGTGGGCCAATTATGTGTGGATAAACAATACCGGGGACAAGATTTGGTACAACGCTTGTATGGGGCATTTCGGGATCATTACGCGGATAACTATACGTATTGTGTGACGGATGTGGCGCAAGCTAATACACGTTCTTTGCGAGCACATCAAAAACGGGGTTTTCAGGTCATTGATACCTTGGAATATGGCGGAATTGCCTGGGATATTGTCTTGTGGGACTGGAATAAAAAAGCCGCCCAGGAATCCTAGACGGCTTTTAATTTAAAAACTAATTAATCATTTTAAAGTGCGTGGCGCAAGGTAATTCCGTATGTTCTTGGATCACCCAATACCGCCGCATATTGTCCGGCATTACCTGCACCTGGCAGTAACTGCTCAAAGTAATCTTGATTCAAGACGTTGCGTCCCCAAATTGAAACGCTAACCCCTTTAGCTGCTCTAAAACCAATTCTAGCATTCAATAATGAATATCCTTCGATCGTTAAATACTTAGAAGGTGTTGGGCTTGAAGAGAAACCAGAGCGCGCATAGTCGTCAACTGCGATGTAAAACTCACCCGTTTGGCCTAATAATTTAGCTACATTGGTATATTCCGCACCAAAAGATGCTGCCCATTTAGAAACACCTGGTAAATCCTGGCCTGAAATATCTTTAAAGTAGGTGGTACCACCGGTCTCCTCTAAAGGAACTGGCGCATTTTTGAAGGACGTATAAATCGCCTCTGTGTAAGCAAGATTACCATAGAACGAGAAGTGCTTCGTTAAGCTCCAGGTTCCGTCAACTTCGATTCCGCGTACTCGAACACCCTCCGCATTCGCTAAATACCCACGGTTAACCGCTGGATCTGGTGTTTGAACGAGTGTTTGGTAATCTGTAATATCCGTGTTATAAGCCGTTAAATTAAACGTAGTGTTTACACTAGGACGCGTTTTAAGCCCTAATTCCACGTGCTTCGTACCTTCTGGTTTGATGGTCGCTAAATCAAGTGCTGGCAGACCATTGATGTTAGGTAATCCACCTAGGTTCAAGCCTACTGGCTTATAACCTGTGGAATAAGTTAAGAACGTATTGAAGTTTTTCGATTGCTTGTAGGCTAAAGTTACTTGTCCTGAAAAATTGCGATCCGAGACATTCGCATCAAAGGCTTGATCCGAATACACTAATTTTTTCAAGGCGATTAACGCTGCATCCGTGGTTTGCAATCCGCCATACGTCTTGCGGCTATAGCTTAAATCTTTCGCATCATAATTATAGCGAATACCAGGCATTAAGCTGATTTTGTTCGTCAAAGCAATGTCTAATTGGCCAAAAACAGCC
>Ga0228703_1000122_pt1 | contig 66568 bp, 69 predicted proteins | sample McNCre217_Aug_MG_3_FD_178020 | JGI IMG/M metagenome (GOLD analysis project Ga0228703, IMG submission 178020) | Freshwater microbial communities from McNutts Creek, Athens, Georgia, United States - 29-17_Aug_MG | ecosystem: Environmental > Aquatic > Freshwater > Creek | place: USA: Georgia...
AAACCCTGCCCCCACCTCAGCTCGAACACGTGTGCGATCTCGCCGTGACCATTGCCGCGCCTGTCGAAGTCGGCCAAACCGTGGCCGGTCTGCGCCGCATGATCCCGATCACCGGGGGCGTGGTGCGTGGCCCCTTGCTCAACGGCCAGGTACTGGCCGGTGGCGCGGACTTTCAGTTGATACTGGGTGGCGGCACGCAGGCGCAGCTGGATGCGCGCTATGTGATCGAGCTTGACGATGGCACCCGTGTGTTTGTGCAGAACACGGCGCTGCGGGTGGCCTCGCTGGAAAACTCACAACGCATCATGCGCGGCGAGCCGGTCAATCCAGCCGACATTTATTTCCGTTGCCAGCCCCGATTCGAAGCGACTGGCGACAAGTGGGCCTGGCTCAGCGAGAGTCAGTTCATCGGCAGTGGCCGCCGCGCACCAGACGGGGTGTTCCTGAGTTTTTACCGGGTAACTTGAAAAGCCTTGTCGGGCGAGCCTTCCAGGCCCGCCAGCAGTGCGGTGTTGTTGCCGTCGATCACCGCGTCGTCGATGTGGATGGCCACCACACGCATGAACTGGACCTTGCACGAAGGCAGCTTGCTCGAACTCGTCCACACCGTGCGGCAGTTCTTCGGCGCTCTTGTTGACCGCGTTGCCCAGCGCGTAAGTGGCCATGTTTCAGACAAATTCGCTGAGCTCGTAATACAGCGCGTCTCCTGGTGTTCAGGCCGCCAGCATAGGCAGGCCGGTGAGCCGCTCCAGTTCTGCGCGCGACAACCCAGGCACTGCATCGACGATGCGCAGGCCCTGCGCTGTGCACTCAAGCGTGGCCAGATCGCTGTAGATGCGCTTGACGCAGGCGATGCCGGTGAGCGGGTAGCTGCATTCGCGCACCACCTTGCTCTCGCCAGTCTTGGTGAGCAGGTCCATCATCACCCAGGTCTGCTTGGCGCCGACGGCCAGATCCATCGCGCCACCCACGGCCGGAATGGCCCCGGCCTCACCCGTGCTCCAGTTGGCCAGATCACCGGTGGCCGAAACCTGAAAGGCACCGAGCACGCAAATGTCCAGATGCCCGCCGCGCATCATCGCAAAGCTGTCGGCGTGATGGAAAAAGGCACCGCCAGGCAGCAGTGTCACTGGCTGCTTGCCCGCGTTGATGAGGTCAAAGTCCTCGTACCCTTGGGCCGGCGCTGGCCCCATGCCCAGGATGCCGTTTTCGCTGTGCAGGATGACTTCGCGTCCGGCCGGAATGTGGTTGGCCACCAGCGTGGGCATGCCGATGCCCAGGTTTACATAGGCGCCGTCGTGGATGTCCAGCGCAACCAGGCGGGCCAGCTCGTCCTTGCTGCGGCGTTGGTAAGTGTTGGTGCCCATCACGCTGCCTTTTTGAAACCGCCACCCTCGGTGGCTATGCGTTCGATCTGCACGATGCGGCTGATGTGGATGCCAGGCGTCACGATGCTTTCGGGGTCGAGCGTGCCCAGCGGCACCACCTCGTGCACCGAGGCCACGCTGCGTTTGGCCGCCGTGGCCATCACCGGGCCGAAGTTGCGCGCCGCCATGCGGTACGTCAGGTTGCCCCAGCGGTCTCCGCGCTCGGCCTTGATCAGGGCCAGGTCGCCGTGGATCGGGTGTTCGAGTACGTACTGGCGCCCGTTGATCTCGCGGGTTTCCTTGCCACGCGCCAGCTCAGTCCCATAGCCCGTGGGCGAGAAGAATGCGCCCACACCGGCACCGGCCGCACGCAAGCGCTCGGCCAGATTGCCCTGCGGCACCAGCTCCAGCTCAATCTGACCACTGCGGTAGAGCGCATCAAACACATGCGAGTCTGTCTGGCGCGGAAAGCTGCAGATGATCTTGCGCACACGCCCGGTCTTGAGCAGCGCCGCCAGCCCAGTGTCGCCGTTGCCGGCGTTGTTGTTGACGATCGTGAGGTCCTTCGCGCCCTGCGCGATCAGACCGTCGATCAGTTCATTGGGAATGCCGGCGGTGCCAAAACCACCGATCAGCACTGTGGCGCCGTCGGCGACCGGGCCGATGGCGTCGGCCACATTGGCCGCAATCTTGTTGATCATGAACGCGTCTTCATGCTGCGGGCACGGTTGTGCCCTGATGGGCGTGCAGGCGCCAGACACCATCGGCATCGCAGCCCCACACGGTCATGAACAAGCTGGACACGTTTTTGCGTTCAACATCCTTGGTGATGACCGCCGCCATGCGGCCATGGACCACGGCCGCCTGCTGCAATAACTGAACCTGCAGTTCGCTGAAATTCAGCTCCAGGTACTTCAGGCTACCGCCAGAAAGTTTGGCCAGGTAACTGTCCTTGCGGTCACACCCCCCTGTGGAATGCACATAGACCAGGTCATCGGCCAGCAAGCCCTGCAAGGCGGGCAGGTCGCCCGCCAGCAAGACCTGTTTACGGCGCTCTTCGAGCGCCAGCACAAAAGGTGTAGAACTCATGCTCAGTCCAGCTTCACGCCCGCTTTGCGGATAGCCGGGCCCCACAACGCATCATCATGCTTGAGGAAGGCGGTGAATTCGGCCGAAGTCTGAGCCTTGAGGTCACCGCCAAAAGCGCGCCAGCGGGCGATCAGCTCGGGGTTCTGTGCAGCGGCTTTCTGCATCGCATCGACCAGCTTGGCCACAATGGGCGCCGGTGTACCGGCTGGCGCAAACAGGCCAATCCAGGCCGTGGGCGCATAGTCGGGCAAACCGGCTTCGGCAAAGGTCGGCACATCCGGGAAGTTGGGGTGACGCGTCTTGCCCGTCAGCGCCAGGATCTTGAGTTTGCCAGCGCGCACATTGCCAATCGCGGCAGGCAGTGCATCAAAGATCACATTCACCTGTCCAGACACCAGATCAGCGTAGGGGCTGGTGGTGTTGTAGGGCACAAAGTCGATCTTCACGCCCGCACTGGAAGCGAACCATTCACCTGCCAGATGCGAGTAACTGCCAATGCCCGAGGTGGCGGCCGTGACCGAACCCGGTTGTTTCTTGAGACGCTCGATCAGTTCCTTCGCACTCTTCTCGGGCACGCTGGGGTGCGCGGTCAGGGCGGTGTTGAGCAGGCCCACGATGCTGATGGGCACATAGTCGCGCTCGACCTTGTAGGGCACCTTGGCGCCATAGGTGTAGGGCACCACCGACATCGAGGTGGTCGAGCCCATGACCAGGGTGTAGCCATCGGGCGTGGCCTTGGCACCCGCTTCCATGCCAATCATGGTGGACGCGCCCGGGCGGTTTTCCACCACCACCGACTGGCCCAGCACCTTGGTCAGTTCGGCGGCAATCTCGCGGGTGTTGGCGTCCGGCCCCGTGCCCGCCGGGAAGGGGGCAATGATCTTGATGGGCTTGTTGGGGTAGTCCTGTGCCAAGGCGGGCAGTGCGCTGAACAAGGCCATGGCCAGAGCGGCCAAGCCTACGCGGCGGGTGGTACGGTGCATGCGGGTGTCTCCTGATGTTGATAAGGGTCAAGACCCTGGGGGTCTGGCCGGATTCTGAATAAATCATTGTTTTCTCATAATAGGATAAACCATTAGAAAATTTGTGTTTTTTTGTCCATAGAATCGACACTGTTTTCATATTTGGAGGCATGAAATGTCGGCTCCCCTCAGTCAGCGCAACGCCTTGGTGTTCAGTCACATGGGCTTTTATGTGCGTGACATCGCGCGCATGTCGCGCTTCTACCGCGACGTGATGTGCTTCTTTCAGACCGACCGTGGCCTGCTGGGCACCGTGGAACTGGCTTTCTTCAGCCGCGATCCGTCCGAGCACCACCAGATCGTGCTGGCCACAGGCCGCCCGGCAGACCTGGCCTTCAGCGTGATCAATCAAATCTCGCTGCGTGTGCCCGACCTGGCCACGCTGCGCGAGGTACGTAACCGCGCTCAGGCCGACCCAGATGTGACGGACATGGTCACCGCCACGCATGGCAACGCGGTGTCGATTTACTTCCGCGACCCCGAGGGCAACCGCATCGAGGTCTTCATGGACATGCCTTGGTACTGCGAGCAGCCGCTGCGCGAACCGATCGACCTGGACCAGAGCGACGAAGTTGTGATGGCCGCGGCGGAAGCGCTGGCGCGCAGCCGACCCAAGTTCCGCAGCCGCGCACAATGGGTGTCCGAGATGGAACAGCTCATGGGGTACAAGGCATGAGTGGCACCATTTTTGATGTCGCCATCATCGGCTACGGCCCAGCCGGAGCCACGCTGGCCAACCTGCTGGGCCAGTACGGTCTGTCGGTGCTGGTGCTCGAACGCGAGGCCGAGATTTACCCGCTGCCTCGCGCCATCCACTTCGACGGCGAAGTCATGCGCGTGTTCGAGACCGCCGGCCTGCGCCGCGAAGTTGAGGCCATCTCGCGTCCAGGCCTCAAGGGCATGTACTTCAACAACGCGGCAGGAGAAACCCTGTTGATTCGCGCGGGCACCAGCGAACGTGGCCCGCACGGCTGCGCCAACAACCATTATTTTCACCAGCCCGAGCTCGAAGTGGTGCTGCGTGATGGCCTGCGCCGCTACGCGCAAGTGCAGGTGCGCACCCGCCACGAAGTCACATCCATCGACGACGAGCCGGAGCGCGCCACGCTGCACGTCAAAGACCTGCAAAGCGGCCAAGCCTACGCCGTGCAAGCCCGCTACGTGGTGGGCTGCGATGGCGCCCGCTCCATGGTGCGCAAAGCGATTGGCACGACCATGGTGGACCTGGGCCTGCACCAACCCTGGCTGGTGTTTGACGTACGTCTCAAGGCCGATGTGCCCAGTCTGCCCGACCACACGGTGCAGCACTGCGACCCAGCGCGGCCCATGACGTATTGCAACGTCACAGGTAACCGCCGCCGCTGGGAAATCATGCTCATGCCGGGCGACGACCCCGAGCAACTGGTGCAACCCGAAACGCTGTGGAAACTGGTGAGCAAATGGGTCACCCCCGAGCAGGCCGACATCGAACGCGCCGTGATCTACACCTTCCATTCGGTGATCGCCGAGACCTGGCACAAGGGCCGCCTGCTGCTGGCGGGCGACGCTGCGCACCAGACGCCGCCCTTTCTCGGCCAAGGCATGTGTGCCGCCATCCGGGACGCGTCCAATCTGGCCTGGAAACTCGAAGCCGTGCTGCGTGGCCATGCAGACGATGCGTTGCTGGATAGTTACGGCAGCGAGCGAGCACCGCATGTGCACGCCTTCATTGACCTGGCGGTCAAGCTCGGCGACATCATCCAGACCACCGACCCCCAGGCGGCGCGCGAACGCGATGCGAAGTTCAAGGCCGGTCAGCCCGAAATCTTCCAGTTCCCCGCACCGCGCCTGGGCCCAGGGGTGTGGCAGGGCGACAGTGCCCCGGTGGCGCAAGTCTTTCCCCAGCCCCTGCTGGCCGATGGTCGCCTGCTGGACGCCACGCTGGGTCTGAACTTTGCCGTGATCGGTGACAAAGCCGTGCTGAACGCGGTCAGTGAAGACACCCGCAACAGCTGGCAGACCCAAGGCGTGGTAGTGCTTCCCGCAAGCGACCCCGAAGTGCAGGCCTGGCTCACACAGCAGGGCGTGTGCGCCGTGCTGTTGCGTCCAGACCGCTACATCGCGGGCGTGGCGCAAACCGCCGCCGAGCTCGATGACATCAGCGCCCTGCTGCCCACTGCGGTAGCCTTGGCCCACTGATGTTTCTGAATTCCCTATGACCGACAAAGCCGACTCCAGCCTGGCGCGCATGCTCAGCGTGCTCGACCTGTTTTCCGACCAGCGCCTGCACTGGAGCGCGGAGGACATCAGCGAGACGCTCGGCGTGTCGCTGCCCACCAGCTACCGCTACCTCAAGACCTTGAGCGATGCGGGGCTGCTGCGGCGCGGGCCGGACGCCCAATTCACGCTGGGGCCGCGCATCGTCGTGCTTGACCACTACATCCGCCAAGCCGACCCCGTGCTGCAATGCGCCATCCCTTTCATGAAAGAACTGGTGGCGCAAACCGGTTTTGACTGCGTGGTCTCCAGCCTGCACGGCAACCAGTTGCTCGACACCCATCGTGAATACGGCAGCATGCCAGCCGACCTGAGCTATGGTCGCGGCCGCCCGCGCCCGCTGTTCCAAGGCGGTGCGCCCAAGGTCATCCTCGCGGGCCTGCCCACGGCGCAACTTCACAAACTGTTTGACACAAACCTGGCCGACATTGGCGCCGTGGGTCTGCCCACCGACTGGCCCGCTTTTCGCCGTTACTACAGCCAGATCCGCAAGAACGGTTTTTACTTTTCCAATGGTGAGCTGGAGTCGAACCTGGCCGCCATGGCCGTGCCCCTGCAGCAGGCCGACGGCACCGTCATCGGTGCGCTCTCGCTCGTGACCACGGTGCCACGCATGGCCGTGATCGACCCTAGCAAACTCACTCCCCTCATCCAGCGCGCCGCACGCGAAATCTCCGCGCGGCTGCACTGATTCTTTTCCTTGCTCTCTACTGAAAGACATTCCATGAAACTCATCAGCTTCTTGAACCAGGGCGTGCCCTCCTACGGCGTTGTGAACGGCGACGACGTGCTCGACCTCACGCCCATCCTGGGCGCACAGGCCCGCGACCTGAAAACCCTGATTGCCAAAAACCTGTTAGGCGCTGCTGCCGAAGCGACCAAGGCGCACAAGCCCGCGCTCAAGTTCTCTCAGCTCACGCTGCAGCCCGTGATCCCCAACCCAGGCCAGATTTTCTGCATCGGCCTGAACTATGGCGAGCATGTGCGCGAGACCGGCCGCGAAGTGACCGAAGTCCCGACGATCTTCCTGCGCCTGAGTGACTCGCAAGTGGCCCACGGCCAGGACATCGTGCGCCCGCCTGAATCACACCGCTTGGACTACGAAGCCGAAATCGCCATCATCATCGGCAAAGGCGGCCGCCGCATCAAAGAGGAAGACGCCTGGGACCACATCGCCGGCTACAGCTGCTACAACGATGGCTCGGTGCGCGACTGGCAGGTGGCCACCTCGCAGTGGACGCCCGGCAAGAACTTCTACAAAACCGGCGGCTTCGGTCCCTGGATGGTGACCAGCGACGAGATTGCACCCGGCCAGGTCATGCGCCTGCAGACCGTGCTCAACGGCCAGGTGCTGCAGGACACCACCACCGACAAGATGATCCACAGCATCCCGCGTCAGATCGCCTACATCTCCACCTTCATACCGCTCTCGCCAGGCGACGTGATCGTGACCGGCACCCCCGGCGGCGTGGGCAACAAGCGCACCCCGCAGATCTTCATGAAGCCTGGCGATGTGTGCGAGATCGTGGTCGACGCCATTGGCACGCTGCGCAACGGCATCCGTGACGACGCCTGAACAAGGCATGAGCGCAACACACACCACGGCGGACGCCAACGGCTACTTCAGCCGCATGCTGCGCGGTGAAACGCCACGCCCGCCGGTGCTCACCCTGCTGGGCAGCCGCATCGACGCGGTCGATGTCCAAGCCGGCGCACTGAGCGCCAGCTACGAGGCGCAGGTCGACTTTCGCAACCCGGCCGGCACCGTGCAGGGCGGCATGCTGAGCGCCATGCTCGATGACCTGACCGCCAGCCTGGTGGACGCCACACTGTCCGCCGGGCAAGGCGTGGCCACACTGAGCCTGAACGTGTCTTTCCTGCGCCCTGCGCAGGTGGGCACGCTGCAGGGCGAAGCCCGCCTGCTGCGCCGTGGCCGCGACGTGTGCCATGTGCTGGGCACGCTGCTGCAGGACGGCAAGGAAGTGGCAACGGCTATCGCGGTGTGCAAGGTCGTGTCCGTCACCTGAACCCCTCTTTGGATATTTCGGAGATGCCATGAAACGCTCGCTGATCCGTCTGAGCCAGGCCCTGACCGCTGCACTGGTGCTGACCGCTGGCCTGGCCCACGCGCAGGACACCTGGCCAAGCCGCCCCATCAAGCTGCTGGTGGGCTTTGCGCCCGGTGGCAGCAGCGACATGGTCGCGCGCCTAATCGCCACGCCCTTGGGTGAACGCCTGGGCCAACCCGTGGTGGTGGAAAACCGTGCAGGCGCAGGCGGCAACATTGCGGCCGAAGCCGTGGCCAAGGCCACGCCTGACGGTTACACGCTGGTGCTGCTGCCCAGCGGGCATTCGAGCAATGCCGCAATGAAGAAGAACCTGCCCTTCGATGCGGTAGGTGACTTTGCCTGGGTCTCCACCGTCACCACCTACCCGCTCACGCTGTCAGTGCGGCCGGACTCGCCCATCACCTCGTTCAAGGACTTCATTGTCCGTGTCAAAAGCGAACCCAACCGCTACACCTACACCTCGGTGGGTGTGGGCACGGCGATGCATCTGTTTGGCGAATGGCTGATGGCCGAAAGCGGAAGTGTGGCCACGCATGTGCCCTTCAAAGGCGGCACCGCCCCCATGATGGAACTGCTGGCCGGTCGGGTGGACGTGATGATCGACACCATGACCACCACGGCACCACTGTTCAAGGACAAGCGGGTGCGCGTACTCGCCACAACCGGACCGGCCGGTCAGAACGCCCTGCCCGGCGTGCCTGCAGTGGCAGACAGCTTTGCGGGTGTGGTCTTCGATTCCTGGCTGGGCATCGCCAGCACCAAAGGCACGCCACCGGCCATCGTTGAAAAACTCAACCGCGAACTGCACGTCGTGCTAGAACAACCCGCTGTTAAGCAGCGCCTGATCGACTGGGGTGGTAGCCCCCGCGCCAGCACACCGGCGGAATTTCGCAGCCGCGTGGAAGGTGAAATCCGCCAGCTCAGCAAGATTGTGGCGGAGCGCAAGATCGAGGCGCAGTGAACGCGTCTCACTCCAACCGGATGTTGCCGTCGGTGATCAGCTTCTGTGATTTGGCCATGTCGTCGGCCTGGAACTTGCGGAAGTCCTCGATGCTGCCTCCGCCCACGATCAGGCCTTGCGCGATCAGCTTGTCCTTCATGTCGGTGGCAAGGGCCTTGTTCACCTGGGCGTTGAGCAGATCCTTGATGTCCTGCGGTGCTTTCACAGGCGCCCACAGACCGTACCAGCTGTAGAACTCGTAGCCCGGCAGGGTTTCAGCCACGGTGGGCACGTCCGGCAGGTTGGGCGTACGGTGTGCCGAGGTCACAGCCACCACACGCAGCAAACCGTTCTTGTGGTACTGCAGCGAGCCCAGGATCGGGTCGATGAAGCCACTGATCTGGCCACCGATCAGATCCTGAAAAGCCGGGGCTGTGCCTTTATAGGGAATCACGGTGTAGTCCAGCCCGCCGTTCTTCTTGAGCAGTTCGGTGGCCAAGTGACCGGCCGAGCCGACCGAGCCCACGGCAAAGGTCATCTTGCCGGGGTTGGCCTTAGCGTAAGCAATCAGCGACTTGATGTCAGTGACCGGCAAGTTCTTGTTGATGGCCACCGACAGCGGGGCCTTGGCCACCAGGGCCACGGGCGCAAAATCTTTCGCCACCGCATAAGGCACCTGCTTCATGGTCATGGGGGCGGTGGTGAAGGTGGAGGCATTGAACAGCAGGGTGTAGCCATCGGCCTGCGCCTTGGCCACCGCGTCGGCACCAATGATGCCGTTGCCACCGGGTCGGTTCTCGATCACAAACGACTGGCCCATCTGCTCACTGAGTTTCTGCGCGAGCTGGCGACCGATGGCGTCCAGCGTGCCGCCCGGCGGGAAGGGAATGATGACCTTGACGGGCTTGCTGGGGTAGGCCTGCGCGAGCGCAGACATGGGCAACAGCAAGGCGCTCAACAGGCCAGCGGCCAGCAGGGACAGGGTTTGGCGTTTCATGGTGTGTCTCTTCTTGAAGATTTGAGGTATCAATCAAAGCGATGCGCCGCCGCACATCACCAAGTTCTGTCCGGTCATGGCGCCGCCGTGCGGGCCGACCAGAAAGGCCGCCAGCGCGGCCACTTCGTCGGGCTGCACCAGACGGCCGATCAACGGCATCTTGGGCAGGGTCTGGGCGCGCGCCGGGTCGCGCAGGAAAGGCGTGTCGGTCGCACCCGGGGCGATCACGTTGGCGGTGATGCCACGCGGCCCCAGCTCCAGCGCCCAGGAACGCACCATGCCAATCAGCGCGGCCTTGGTCGCCGCGTACTGGCTGCGCGTGGGCGAGCCGTTGGCGGTGCGACTGCCAATCAGCACAATGCGTGCGCCGTCGGGCATGTGGGGCAGCAAGGTGTTGGCCAGCACCTCGGCCGCCTGCACATGCAGACGCCACATGGCCAGACCGTTGTCGCTGCTCAGTTCACCCAACGGCGCGGTGCGCATGAAGCCTGCGGCGTGGATGAAGGCTTGCACCGGTGCGCCATCTTCGGTGATTTGGGCACAGACCTGAGGCAGCGCATCCATGTCGCTCACATCGGCATTCACGATGCGCAGCTGCGCGTGCGTGTCTGGCGCTTGTGAACGACACAGGCCCGTCACGCGCCAGCCTTCGCTCAGCAGGCGCAGCGCAATGGCCCGGCCAATGCCAGACGAGACGCCGGTGACCACGGCGTGGGACAAGAGGTGTTCTGTTGAAGCCATGGGGCGTTCAGTCCGGCTGGATGCCGCCGTCGCGGATCACACGGGTCCACTGCGTGGATTGCTTTTTGACCCAGGCGGCAAATTCTTCAGGCGTGTTGTCTTGCGGCTCCAGCGCCTGAGCGCGCAGTTGTTCGCGCACATCACTTTGGCGCAGCACCGTGGCGATGGCCTGGTTCAGGCGGCGCACCGTCTCGGGCGAAGTGCCCTGCGGCGCGAACACGGCCTGTGCAATCCACGATTCAAAACCCGGAAACCCCGCTTCGGCCACCGTGCCAACCTGCGGCAATTCGGCCATGCGGCGCGGCGAAGTCACCGCCAACACCTTGAGCTTGCCCGACTTGATCAGGCCCGCCACCGTGGCGTAACCGGTGAACACCATGTCAACCTGACCGCCCACCGTGTCGTTGATGGCCGGGCCCGAGCCCTTGAAGGGCACATGCACCGCCTTCATGCCGGTGACCTGGTTGAGCAGCTCGATTGTCAGGTGCGGCGAGGTGCCGTTGCCCGACGAAGCGATGGACAGCTTGCCGGGGCGCGCTTTGTCCATGGCCAGCAGATCGGCCATGTTGTTGGCGGCAAAGCCGGGCGCGCTCACCAGCACATGCGGGAACTGCGCGAGGTTGATGACCGGCACCAGATCACTCGCGGCATAAGGCAGCTTGGCAAACAGCGCCGGGTTGATGGTGACCACGCTCGCGTCCGACAACAGCACGGTGCTGCCGTCAGCAGCTGCCTTGGCCACCAAGGCCGCGCCAATCGCACCGCCCGCGCCGGGTTTGTTGTCGATCACCACCGTCTGCTTGAGCAGCTCGGCCAGGCGCGGCTGCAGGATGCGCGCAAAGTTATCGGAGCCGCCGCCAGGCCCGAAAGGCACGACGATGCGCAGGACTTTGTCTTGCGCCTGCGCCAGCGGCGCACTCAGTGCCGTCAGAGCTAAAAGGCCCAAGGCGAGGGTTCTTCGGGTGGTGCGCAGCATGGGGGCTCCTTCGCGAAGTGCCTGAATCAGGCCTGGCGGTATTTGGTGGCCACGGTTTCGGCACCGGCCATCATCAGGTACAGGTCGATGCCCACGCCCACCATGGTGGCGCCGCCCTCGAAGTAGTGGTCGGCCTTGCCGTCACCGGCCAGAACGCCTGCGGCCTTGCCCGCGGCGTTGGCCACCTTGAAGGCCTGCGCGATGGCGGCCTGCACCACCGGGTGGCCCGACTGGCCACGGTAGCCCAGGCTGGCGGCCAGGTCCGACGGACCGATGAAGACCGCATCGACACCGGGCACGCGGCAGATGGCGTCGAGGTTGTCCAGCGCTTCCTGCGATTCGATCTGCAGGATCAGGCCGATCTCGTCGTTGGCGCGGGCCATGTAGTCTTTGTAGCGGCCGTAGTTGCCAGCGCGGGTGCTGCCGGCCACGCCGCGCAGGCCTTCGGGCGCAAAGCGGGTGAAGGCCACGGCGTCACGTGCCTCGTCGGCGTTGCGCACATTGGGCACCATGATGTTGGGCGCGCCCGCGTCGAGCACGCGCTTGATCCAGGCCATGTCCAGAATAGGCACACGCACCACGGCGGCGCTGGGCGTGCCGCGCACCGCCAGCAGCTGCTGGCCCACATCGTACAGGTCGGTGGGGCTGTGCTCCATGTCAAACAGCAGCCAGTCGAAACCGCAGGTGGCCGCCGCTTCGGCGATCTGCTGGTGCGCGATGGTGACCCAGAGGCCGACCTGGCGGCGGTTGGCGATCAGGGCTTGCTTGAAGGTGTTGACGGGCAGGGAGTTCATGTTTTTGTCTTTCAGAGAAATCAGAGCAGGGCGGCGTAGATGCGGCGCATGTCGTCACGGCCCATCGTGCGCGGGTTGTTGTCGAGCAGGCGGGTGACTTTGCTGGCTCCTTCGACCAGGCCATCGATGTCGGCCGCGGCGATGCCGAAGCCTTTGAGCGAGTTGGGGATGTTCAGGTCGGTGTTGAGCTGGCGCAGCGCCTGCACCAAAGCGTCGGCAGCGGCGGCATCGCTCAAGCCATCCACCGGCAGGCCCATGGCGCGGGCCATGGCGGCAAAGCGTTGTTCGTTGCCCACTTGGTTGAAGGCCATCACCGAGGGCAGCAAGATGGCATTCGACAAGCCGTGCGCCATGCGGTATTTGCCGCCCAGCGGGTAAGCCAGCGCGTGCACGGCGGTGGTGCTGGATGTGGCGATGCACACACCGCCCCAGTAAGCGCCCATGAGCATGTCTTCGCGAGCAGCCACGTCTTGGCCGTTGTTGAAGGCACGGCGGATGCTGCGGCCGATCAGGCGGATGGCTTCGAGGGCATACAGGTCGCTGAAGGCGTTGCCTTTTTTGGAGCAGTAGCACTCGATGGCGTGCGTGAGTGCGTCCATGCCGGTCGAGGCCGTCACGTCGGGCGGCAGGCTCAGGGTGAGCAGCGGGTCGAGGATGACCGCGTCGGGCAGCAGGTGCGGGTGGACGATGCCGATTTTCAGCTCATCCTCGGGCACCAGGATGATGGAGTTGGGCGTGGCCTCGGCGCCGGTGCCCGATGTGGTGGGCACCATGATGTTGGGCAGGCCACGGGCGGGAATGTCGACCTTTTTGGCCAGCACATCGCGCAGGTCCAGATCGTGCGCCAGCAGCACGGCCAGGATCTTGGCCACGTCGATGGCGCTGCCGCCGCCGATGCCAACCACCAAGTCATGTGGGCCAGCGGCGCGGGCAGCGGCTTCGATGGCCTGCACGTCGGCCACTTCGGGCTCGGGCGGGGTGCTGGCGATCACGGTGACGGCCAGGCCGGCAGCTTCGAGCGCAAGGCGCGGGGCCTCGACCATCCGCGCCACGCTTTTGGTGGTGACGATCAGCACGCGACGCGCCTTGAAATACGCGGCCAGTTCGGTCAGCTGGTTCAGGCTGCCTGCACCCGCGTGCACACGGCCGGGGTTAAGCAACAGGTAGGGGGTGGAACTCATTTTTGTCTTTCGTTTCAGGCGCCTTGCTTGACCCAGTCGGGCATCACACGCGCATGGCGGATGTGCTGGCGAAACACGGTGTAGGCCAAGTGCAGTGCACCATCGGCGCTTTGGCGGATCGAGGGGTAGGAGTACTCGCGGTTCAGGCGCTGCTCGGAGTTGTTGGTCATGCAGTAACCGTCGCCGGTTTCCAGATTGCGCTGCCAGGGCCAGGTCAGGCCGTCGTCTTCGGACAGGGCCAGCGTGAGCGGCGCACGCGGCGCGCCCCAGAAGGCGCGGCGTTTCGGCGCTTCACCCGCTACTTTGTTGGGTACATCGGCACCATCGTCGAGTTCGTCGTACAGCGATTCGCGGCGGCCGGTGGCATCGAGTGCGCTGCTGGCGTTGAAGATCATCGCCAAGCGACCGTCCTGCAGGCGGATGGCCTGGATGGACGAGTTGTTGTTGGGCAGCACGGTGGGCTGCGGCGCTTCCCAGGTGAGGCCGCCATCCAGACTGCGTGTGCGGTACACATGGTCGGCCCAGCGGCTGCGGAAGAAGGCCAGCAAAGTTTTTCCATCCTTGCCCGGCACGATGTTCATGTGCACGCAGCCCAGGCTGTTCGGCACTTCAATGCGCTGCCAGCTTTGGCCCTGGTCGGTCGAGCGCAGCACGGCGCTGTCGTCCAGGCTGCCGTCCCAGGCCATGCCCGGCACCGGCACGCAGCGGAAGATGCCCAGCAGCCAGCTGCCGTCCGCCTGCACCTGGATGGGCTGGCGCACAAAGGTGCCTGCGGGCGCGTCGGTCACGGTCTCGGTCGGGCCCCAGGTCTGGCCGCTGTCTTTGGAGATGCGGAGGCGCACCACGGCGGTGTCCTGGTGGCCGGCGCTTTGCGCGGTGTGCAGCAGCCAGAGGTCACCATTGGGTGCAGGGAAGAGGATGGGGTTTTGCTCGGAGCGGTCGGGGTCGCTGGACAGCTGCACTGGCGCGCTCCACTGCGTACTGCCGGGGGCCAGGCGCGACATGAACACGCAAATGTCCGACTTGCCTTCCATCGAACCGCCAAACCACACGCAGGCCAGCGTGCCGTCTTGCAGCACCATCAGGTTGGCCGCGTGCGCCTGCACGCGGGGCGAAGGCAGGTCGGCCACCAGACGCTGCGCGTCTTCGGCGTGGGTTTGCAGTTGGCCGTTGTAGGCGCTCATGGGGCCACCTTCGCAGTGGCGCGCTGGCCGTTGATCAGCTTGTAGGCGTACTCGGCGGCTTCGACCAGGCTGTTGGCGTCGGCAATGCCTTTGCCCGCGATGTCAAACGCGGTGCCGTGGTCCACCGAGGTGCGCAAGATCGGCAGGCCCAGTGTGATGTTGACGCCGCTGATGGCTTGCCACTTGCCGGTTTCAGGGTCGACCTGAAAGCCCAGCAGCTTGACTGGGATGTGGCCCTGGTCGTGGAACATGGCCACCACCGCGTCGTACTGGCGTGCGCGCAGCTTGATGAACACGGTGTCGCCCGGGTGCGGGCCGCTCACGCCTCGGTCAGCGTATTCGCGCACCACCGGGGCAATGATCTCGTCGTCTTCCTTGCCCAGGATGCCGCCTTCGCCGCAATGCGGGTTCAGGCCCGCCACAGCGATACGCGGCTCACGGATGCCCAGCGCCTTGAGCGCGTCGATCGTCACGTCGAACACACGGCGCAGACGCACCGGCGTGATGCGACGCGGCACATCGGCAATCGCGCAGTGGGTGGTGACGTGGGTGACGTGCATGTCGCCGTGCGCCAGCATCATCACGGCGTCGCGCTGGCCGGTCAGGTGCGCCAACAGTTCGGTGTGGCCTTCGAAGTGGTGACCGGCCATGTGCAAGGCTTCTTTGGACAAGGGGCCGGTCACGATGGCATCGGCCTCACCAGCCAGCACCAGTTCGGCCGCCTTGGCCACGGCACGGTAGGCCCACTCGCCGCCCACGGCGCTGATCTGGCCCGTGACGATGGGCGCGTCCACCGGGCCGACATCGACCATGCGGTAAAAGGGCTGGCCTTGGTCATTGAGGGCGGGCAGGCCCATGCGGGCTTCGGCGGCCTGGATGACGGCGGCGCTGCCCAGCACGATGAATTCGAGTTGGCCGCTGGCGACCAGACCCGCCATCTGGCGCGTGGCCTTGGCGGTGATTTCGGGGCCGATGCCAGCCGGGTCACCCATGGTGAAGGCCAGGCGAATGGGTTTGCTCATAAGTGCTTTCAAAAAATCAATCGGGTTTGATGTTGGCCGTGCGGATCAGGCGACCAATGCGCTCGTATTCACCGGGCAAAAACTTGGCCAGCGTGGCGGCATCGCCGCTGGCGGGTGTGACGCCGGTGCCGTTGAGCTTGGCGATCACATCGGGGTTCTTGAGCGCGGTGGACAGTGCGCCCGAGAGTTTGGCCACCACGTCTTTGGGAGTTTTGGCGGGGGCAAACACGGCGTACCAGGCCGAGAAGTCGAACTGCGGGTAACCGGCTTCGGCAAAGGTCGGCACGTTCGGGAAGTCGGCCAGACGGGCCGGGGCGCCCACGGCCAACGCACGCACCTTGCCCGACTTGAGCAGGGGCACGCAGTTGGTGGCGGTATCAAAGATCACCGGCACACGGCCGCCGATCAAATCCATGATGTGCGCGTTGCCGCCCTTGTAGGGCACATGCGTCATGTCGATCTTGTTTTGCGAGGTGAACAACTCGCCCGCCAGGTGCAGCGGCGAGCCGTTGCCGGACGAGCCGTACATCACACCCTTGGGGTCTTTGCGGGCGGCGTCGACCACGTCCTTGAGGGTCTTGTAGGGCGACTCGTTGAAGGTGATGGCGATGATGGGGGCGCTGCCGATCATGCCCACAGGCTCGAAGTCCTTGAGCGGGTCGTAATCGGCTTTGAGCAAGTGGGGGCTGGCCGCGTGCGTGGCCAGGCCACCGATCAGCACCGTGTGACCATCGGCCGGGGCACGGGCTACGGCGGTGGCGCCCAGCAGCGCGGCCGCGCCGGGCTTGTTGTCGATCATGGCGGTGCCGCCCAGGGCATCGGCCATCTTCAGACCGATCAGGCGGCCCAGCATGTCGTTGGCGCCCCCGGCCGGGTAGGGCACCACCACGGTCATGGTTTTGCTTGGAAACTGGCCCTGAGCCAGCGTGGGCAACCCCAGACTGCTCAGTACGGTACCGCAAAGGGCCGAGGCCAGCAGAGTGCGGCGGCTTGGCGTTATTTGACAGATCATGGCTTGACTCCTGGTTTTTGCACCAAGTCAGTGCTTTTGTTGGATTGATTTCGCCAAATTAAATCACAATCAACCACAAACGATCATCATCGATAACCCTGATGCGCGTTTCTGGCATCATCGCCATGATCCTGGCACTGCCCGATTTGCACCGCACCATGAACACCGCCTCACCCACCGAAGCCAGCGCCCCGCCCCTGATGGCCGCCCAGCGCCGCCAGCGCATCATTGACTTTTTGCAGCGCCACGGGGCCGTGACCACCGGCCAGCTGGAGCAGGCGCTGGGCGCTTCGCTGTCGACCCTGCGCCGCGATCTGGACGCGCTGGCCGCCGAAGGCGTGGTGGACCGCACCCATGGCGGCGCCCTGCTGCGCCAGCAAGCCTCGGCCTACGGCACCTTCGAGCCCGAAACCGAGGCCGCCGCCGAACTCTCGCCTCAGGAAAAAGCCGCCATCGGCCAGGCTGCGGCACAGCTGCTTGTGCCCCGGCAAAGCGTGATTTTTGACAGCGGCACCACCGTGCTTGAAGCCGCCCGCGCTGCCGTCAGGCGCGGCATCCCGCTGACGGCGGTGACCAACGATTTGGCGATTGCCCAGGTGCTGGGCCAGTCGCCTCTCATTCAGGTGCATGTGCTGGGCGGCATGCTGCGCCCGGGCAGCCCGACCGTGATCGGCCAGCCCCTGATCGAGCAAGCGGCCAGTCTGCGCGCCGAGCTGCTGTTCATGGGCACGCACGCGGTCACGCAGGGGGTGATGTCCGAGACCTCGGCCGAGGTGGCCGCCGTCAAACAGGCGCTGATGCGCGCCGCCAACCACCGCTGCCTGCTGGTGGACAGCTCCAAATTCCGCCCCCGAGCCTTCATGCAGGTGGGTCTGATGCAGGACATCGAAGACGTCATCACCGACCGCGGCCTGCCTGCGGCCGAAGAAGAACACCTGCGCCAACTGCCGCTGCGCCTGACGGTGGTGAACCCGTGAGCAATGCGCCACGCCTGCGCATCCTGGCCGACGACCTGACCGGCGCGCTCGACTGCGCGGCGGCTTTTGGTGCGGGCGTGCCGGTGCATTTGGGGCAGCCCGTGAACCTGAACGCAAGTGACATCGACATCGTCGCCACCGCCACGCGCGACGTGCCCGTGGCCGAACTGCCAAAGCTGCTGACGCCCACGCTGGACTGGTTGCGCGGCGCCGATGTGGCCTTCAAGAAAGTCGACAGCCTCTTGCGCGGCAACACCATGGACGAGGTGAACTGGCTGGCGCGGCACGCCCCGTTTCAAGGGCTCGCGCTCGTGCCCGCCTTTCCCGCGCAGCAGCGCGTGACCGAAGGCGGACAGCAATGGTGGCGGCAGGCCGATGGCAGCCGTGCCCCCATTGCCACATCGATTCGAGAAAACCTGCAAGCACGTGGCTGGCGCATCGAGACCAGCGCCACGCCGCCCGATGTGCAAGCAGGCCCCGTCGCCTGGGTACCCGATGTGTTGAACGACGAAGCACTGGACGCGGTGGCTGCACATGCCCTGCAAGCGGGCAGACATTGGCTGTGGTGCGGCAGCGCGGGTCTGGCGCACGCACTGGCGCGGCACCTGCCGACGCGGGCACAAGCCACACCCATCGCCGCTGCCAGCGGTCAGGTCATGCTGGTCAGCGCCAGCCACCATCCGGTTTCACGCGAACAGTGGCGCGTGTTGCGCGCCGCACACGGCAATCGTTGCCACGCGGGCGAAAACCCGCGCACTCTGCAGGTCGATGCTGCGCACTATCCCGCACTGATCGACCTGTCTGCTGCTGAACGCATCACGCCCGAACAGGCAGCCGCGCTGCTGCACGCCCAGACACAGGCCATTGCAGCCCACGCACCGCGCCCGCACACGCTGCTGGTGGTGGGCGGCGACACTTTGTTGGCCTTGTGCCAGGCGCTGGGCGCCACCGAACTGCAATCGGAAGTTGCGCTGAACCGACCCGGCTGGGGCTGCGCCCGCATGCGAGGCGGCCGTTGGGATGGTCTGGTGTGCCACACCCGCTCAGGGGCCTTTGGCGGTCCGCAGGATTTGCTGGACGTGCTGACCTGCGTCTGAACTCAGGACAACTGCGCCATCGCCTGGCGAGCGGCATCGAGCGCCAGAAGCCCCTCGGCCTCGTCCACCTCGATCTCCATGCGCAGCATGAGTGCGCCCAGCGTCTTGCCCAGGTTGTCGCTGCGCAGGCTCGATGCGGCACCGCCACCCAGCGCGTTGTTCAGCACCCACTTGATCGCGAGGATGCGAGGCAAGTCGTAGCGCTCGACCGCCTCGGTGCCCGACCGCGCCATGATGTGGGCAAAGTGCCTGGCCACGCGTTCGGGTGTGACGTGTTGTTGCAGCAAGGCGTAGCCCAGCGGCTCCCAGGCGAACAGGCCGATGTCGGCCCGGTTGGCCTTGTCGCCGCTGCGGGCATGCGCGATGTGCGCCAGACGCAGTTTCATGCGACCTCCTGAACATCGACATGGATGTGCGGCTCGATCGCTTCGCGGCGCACCAGCGCGGGCCACAGACCCAGCAACTGGCTGGCGGGCTCGATGCCGTGAAAGCCGCCCATATAAGGCGGCCCCGACAGGGCCAGCCACGGGAACAGGCGGCCAAAGCCGTCGGCCACCCGCTTGTCGGGTGTGCGCACCGCCATGCGCAGCCAGATTTCGTTGATGTCGTCTTCGCTGGCGGGCTGACTCGCGTGCGGCCCGAGGAACACGTTGTGCCCCAGAAATTCCACACAGACTTCTTCGTGCGGCATCTGCTTGTCGCGCAGTTGCTGCTGGATGTTGTCGGCCACCACCTGCGCCTTGGTCAGCGCATCGGGCCAGCTGAAACCGACCACCGCATGGCCCATCCAACCGTTCTGGTAACCAGCGACCAGCTTGAGTTTCTCCGGCGCAGGATGGCCTTTGGCACCCAGCACTTCGACGCGATCCGGCCCGGCATCGCGCAACTCCAGCTCACCCATGTCCAGCACCACATCGGGCGTGGCGTAGCGGTGCGGGTTGTGAACTTCGTACAGCAGTTGCTGGCGCACGGTGTGAAAGTGGACGCGCCCGCCTGACCCAGGGGCTTTCGTGATGAACAGGCGGCCGTCCTCGCTCACCTCGGCGATCGGGTAAGCCATGTGGGCCAAATCCGGGATGCGCTGCCAGGCCCCCGCCGAGCCAAAATTGCCGCCCGCGCCCTGGCCTGAACATTCCAGCAGATGCCCGGCCACGATGCCCTGGGCCAGCTTGTCCAGTTCATCTGCCTGCCAGCCGAATTCGTGCAACATGGGTGCCAGAAACAAGGCCGCATCGGCCACACGCCCGGTGACGACGATGTCCGCACCCTGGTCCAGCGCCTGCGCGATCGGGCGTGCGCCCAGATAGACGTTGGCAAACACCAGCTGCTCGCGCACCGCATCGATGGGTTGCCCGTTGTCCATGTGGGCCAGCGTTTCACCAGCCTGTTGCAACGCATCGATGCGGTCCAGCACCGCGTCACCCGTCACCACGGCAATCTTGGCTTTCCAACCGCGCTTTTGGAAAAGCTGCACCAGCGCATCGCGGGCCCCTTGCGGGTTCAGCCCCCCGGCATTGAGCACGAAACGCACACCGCGTTCTGCGGCCAGCGGCCACAGCTCGGCCAGCATCGGGATCAGGTCTTTGGCATAGCCGGTGGCCGGATCGCGCTGGCGGTCTTTTTGCAAAATGGCCAGGGTCAGTTCGGCCAGATGGTCCGAGCAAACGTACTGCACATCACCGCGCTCAATGGCAGCGCGGATCGGGGCCCAGGCATCGCCGTAAAAACCCAGACCAGAGGCGATGCGGATGGTTTTCATGGGGCCTCGCGCATGAAAAAGCGGACCGTGCGTTCGGACAGCGCATCGAGGTCCATGGCGGCATGTCCGCTTTGTTGCTTGTACCAGGTCACGGTGAAGTTGATCGCCCCCATGATCATCAGGCGGGCGGTTTTCACATCGGCAGCCGCAGCTGTGTCATGGTCCGTATTGGCACCCAACAGACCCAGGACCATCAGCTCCTTCAGGCAGGCGTGCCACAGCAGGTCATAACGGTCCTTGACCGCGATGATGTCCTGCTTGTGTTCATCGGGCAGGCTGCGCCAGTCGTACAACAGCACGGCAATGAACTCGCTGCCTTCGTCGTGCAGGATGCCGTAGTGGGTGCGCACCATGGCGCGAAAACGCTGCTGCGGTGTGGTGGCTGCCTTCAAAGCCTCTTCGGTACGGTCCAGGCCCTGGCGCAGACCTTCCTCCATCACGGCCTTGAGGATGTCCTGCTTGTTGCTGAAGTGGTAGAACGGGCTACCCGAGCGCATGCCCACGGCGCCCGCTATGTCACGCACCGTGGTGGCCTCGAATCCTTTTTCGCGGAACAAGCGGGCCGAGGCCCGGATCAGGGCTTGCCTGCGATTGGCCTCGTCCTGACCGCCCTCACCGGGACTTTTCTCGCGTTTGTGGGTTTGTGCCATGGCCTAGGGTTTCCCCAAATTGCGGCGTGAAGTTCACCGCCTAAGATGAAAAGCAAGTGCTTGTTTGGTCATGATAGTGGATTCGAATTTGCTGTCAATGAACTGACTTTCCTTTGATCAATCACCCGCCCTTTGGGGCAGGAAGGGCAAGGATGCAGGAGTTGCAAGTCATCTTCAGCGGGGTCGCACAGGGCTGCATTTACGGCCTGATCGCGCTGGGTTTCGTGTTGATCTACAAAGCCACGGAGACCGTGAGTTTTGCGCAGGGTGAGTTGATGATGCTGGGCGCGTTTTGCGGCCTGGCCTGCACCAACTGGCTCGGTCTGCCGTTCTGGCTGGCCATCCCGGCCTCAATGCTGGCCATGGCCATCATGGGCTGGCTGATCGAACGCGCTGTGATCAGGCCCGTGCTGGGCCAACCGGCCTTCTCCATCGTGATGCTGACCATCGGCATCGGCTATGTGGCCCGCGGCCTGATCACCATGATTCCCGACATCGGCACCGAAACCCACACCTTGCAGGTACCGTACAAGGACACCTCCTTCGATCTGGGCGGCGTGGTCATTGGTGCCACCCAGGTGGTGGTGGTGGGTGCCACCGCGCTGCTGTCGCTGGTGCTGTACGGGGTGTTCCGCTACTCGCGGGTAGGCATCGCGATGCAGGCCTCTTCGCAAAACCAGCTGGCCGCCTATTACATGGGCATTCCGGTCCAAAAGCTCAACGGGCTGGTCTGGGCCCTGGCGGCCGCGGTGGCGGCCATTGCGGGCCTGCTGCTGGCCCCCATCACCTTTGTGCATGCCAACATGGGGTTCATTGGTCTGAAAGCCTTTCCGGCTGCGGTGGTGGGCGGTTTTGGCAGCCTGCCGGGGGCCATCGTGGGCGGCGTGATCATTGGGGTGGTGGAGTCCCTGTCGGGCTTCTGGCTGCCCGAAGGCTTCAAGGACATTGCGGCCTACATCGTGGTGCTACTGATGCTGGTGCTCAAGCCCAACGGCTTGTTTGGCGACAACCTGCGCAAGAAAGTCTGACCCATGCGCTTCATCTTCAAGACCGATTACGACCAGGACATCCGCCTGGCCAAACACGGCGGGCATGTGTTCTGGTACGGCCTGCTGTTCGCCTGTTTGCTGGCGGCCCCCTGGCTGCTCGAAGAATACTGGCTGGCCCAGCTGACCTTTGTGCTGATCTACGGCGTGGTGAGTCTGGGGCTCATGCTGCTGGCGGGTTTCACCGGCCTGTTTTCGATGGGGCACGCCGCCTTTTTGGGTGTGGGGGCCTACACCGAGGCAGTGCTGGCCGCCAAGGGCTGGCCGTTTCCCTTGTCGCTGGCGGTGTCGGCAGGCCTGTCGGCCGCTGTGGGCGCGGTGGTGGGGCTGCCTGCACTGCGCGTCAAAGGCATCTACCTGGGCATTGCCACCCTGTCGTTCGGCTTCATCGTCGAAGAAGGCCTGGCCCGCTGGGAGAGCGTGACCGGTGGCAACGCAGGCATGCACGTCAAGGGCATCCAGATGTTCGGCTGGGAGGCCAGCACCAGCGAGTCCTTCTACATGGTGTGCCTGGCCGTCACCGTGCTCTGCACACTGGCCGTGCTCAACCTCTTGCGCAGCGCCACAGGGCGGGCTTTTGTGGCGATCCGGGACTCGGAGATCTCGGCGCAGAGCATGGGCATCCATCTGGCACGCTACAAAACCCTGTCGTTCATGATCTCGGCAGCGCTGGCGGGCATGGGCGGCGCGTTGTATGCCCACAAGCTGCAATTCATCAGCCCTGACCAGTTCAACATCATCCAGTCCGTGGACCTTTTGCTGATGGTGGTGATCGGCGGCCTGGGGTCGATCCACGGGGCCTTCCTCGGCGCGATCTTCCTGATCACCATGCCGCAACTGATTTCGCTGGGCAAGGATTTCCTGCCCGAAGCCATTGGCCAGGCCCCGGGTCTGCAAGCGGTGATCTACGGTCTGGTGCTGGTCGCCTTCGTGATGTTCGAGCCGCTGGGCCTCTACGGCCGCTGGCTCAAGATCCGCACCTGGTTCCAGTTGTTCCCGTTCTACCGCAAAGGCATGTTCAAGCGGCAAAAGAGCTTCCAGAAATCAGATCGGCTGAAATGATGAACGACGTCCTTCTTTCTGCACAAAACCTGTCGGTGCGCTTTGGCGGCGTGCTGGCGGTCAACAACGTCAGCTTCGACGTTCGGCGTGGCGAAGTCTTCACGTTGATCGGCCCCAATGGGGCAGGCAAGACCACCGTTTTTAACCTGATCAGCCGGATCTACTCGCCCACCTCGGGCCAGATCCTGTACGACGGCCAGGTGCTCACCAATGTGGCGCCGCATGCGGTGGCCAAAATGGGCATCGCTCGCACTTTCCAGAACATCGAACTGTTCGAGCACGCCACGGTGCTGCAAAACCTGCTGATCGGTCGCCACACGCACCGCCAGACCGGTCTGTGGCGCGAGATGTTTTTCACTGGCAGGACCCGTGCGGCCGAAATCGAGGCTCGCGAAAAAGTCGAAGAGGTGATCGACCTGCTGGATCTGCAACACCACCGCGAATCCACCGTGGCCGGTCTGCCCTATGGCGTGCGCAAGGTGGTGGAGCTGGCCCGGGCCCTGTGCACCGAGCCCAAACTGCTGCTGCTCGACGAGCCTTCATCGGGCCTGAACGTCGAAGAAACCGAAGACATGGCCTTCTGGATCAGCGACATCAAGAACGTGCTGGGCATCACCGTGCTGATGGTTGAACACGACATGACCCTGGTGTCCAAGGTCTCGGACCGGGTGCTGGCCATGGCGCAAGGCACGGAGTTGGCCACCGGCACGCCGCAGCAGGTGCAGAGCCACCCGGGTGTGATCGAGGCCTACCTGGGCACCATCGACGATGTGTCCAGCCTGCGTCGCGACAACGCGAAGGAGTCGGCATGACGACAGACAACATGGTCCTGAAGCTGCTGAACGTCGAAAGTGCTTACGGCCCGATCAAGGCCATTCGCGGGGTCAGCCTGCAGGTGCGCCAAGGCGAAATCGCCACCGTGCTCGGCTCCAACGGCGCGGGCAAGACCACCATCCTCAAGACCATCAGCGGCATCATCGATCCGCGCAAGGGCTCCATCGAATTCAAGGGCGAAGACATCACCGCCCGCGACCCGTCCCTGATCGTGCAGCGCGGCTTGATGCATGTGCCCGAAGGGCGCGAAGTGTTCCCGCTGCTGTCGATCCGCGACAACCTGCTGATGGGCGCCTACACCCGCCAGGACCGCGATGGCGTGGCACGCGACATGGAGGCGGTGTTCAATTACTTCCCTATCCTGCGCGAGCGTGCGGCGCAGGACGCGGGTCTGCTGTCGGGCGGCCAGCAGCAGATGCTGGCGATCTCGCGCGCGCTGATGGGCAACCCCGACCTGATCCTGCTGGACGAGCCCAGCCTGGGGCTCTCCCCAAAGCTGACCAAGGAGATCTTTGAGATCGTGGTGCGCATCAACCGCGAGCGGGGCACCACCATCTTGCTGGTTGAGCAAAACGCCAACATGGCGCTCAACGCCTCGGACTACGGCTATGTGCTCGAAAACGGCCGCATCGTGATGGAAGACACCTGTGCCAACCTGCGTGAGAAGGAAGACATCAAGGAGTTCTACCTCGGCATGAAGGAGGAAGGCGTACGCGCTGACCGCCGCTGGAAGAAAAAGAAGAACTGGAGATGAAGCCATGAGCAATTTGTGGAACCTCTCGGGCATCCAGCCTCAAAGACAGGTGGTGATGGCAGGCGACACCATTCCGGCCGTCTTCTGGAATGCCGTGCGCGAGCGCGGTCCCCGGGTGTGGATGCGCCAGAAGGACTTCGGTATCTGGCGCAGCTGGACCTGGGACCAGACGGCCACGGCTGTGCGCGAAATTGGCGATGGCCTGCTGTCGCTCGGTTTTGCGGCGCATGAAACCGCCTCCATCTTGTCCAACACCAACATCGAATGGGTGTTGTCCGACCTGGCCGTGCTCAGCTGCGGTGGCGTGGCCAACGGTATCTACCCCACCGACGCGGCCGCGCAGGTGCAGTTCCTGAGCGAAGACTCCCGCACCACCGTGCTGTTTGTCGAAGACGACGAGCAGCTGGACAAAGCCCTGGAAGTGCGCGGGCAACTGCCTTTGCTCAAGAAGATCGTGGTCTTCGACATGGAAGGCCTGCTCAATCTGAACGACCCCCAGGTCATCAGCCTCGACGAGTTGCGTGCGCTCGGGCGCGCTCACGGCCTGACCCACCCCAAAGCACTGGACGCACGCGTGGCCGCCTGCCGTCCCGAAGACCTGGCCATCCTGGTCTACACCTCGGGCACCACGGGCAAACCCAAGGGCGCCATGCACAGCCACCGCGGCCTGGTGTACTCGGTGCGCGGCTACAACACGCTGATCGCACGCGACGAGTCGGACGAGTGCATGTGCTTTCTGCCCCTGTGCCACATCGCCGAGCGCTTGGGAGGTGAGTATTTTTCGATGTACACCGGGGCCAAACTCAACTTTGTGGAGAACCCCGAGACCGTGCCCGAGAACGTGCGCGAGATCGCCCCCACCGTCTTCACCGCCGTGCCTCGCGTCTGGGAAAAGTTTTACTCGGGTGTGATGATCTCGCTCAAGGAAGCCAGCGCCCTGCAGCAAGCGGCCTACGCTTGGGCCATCGGGGTGGGGGAACGCGTCGCCGACAGCGTGCTGGCTGGCCAAAACGTTTCTGGCCTGCTCAAGCTGCAGTTCCGCCTGGCGCGTGCGCTGGTGCTCAACAACGTACGCAAGCTGATCGGCATCCACCGGGCGCGGTTTCTGGTCACGGGTGCCGCCCCCATTTCGCCCGATCTGGTGCGCTGGTACCTGGCGCTCGGTGTGCCCATGCTCGAAGTCTGGGGCATGACCGAAACCTGCGGCGCGGCCACCGGCGTGCCAGTCAACCGCATCAAACCCGGCTCGATCGGGCCGGCCGCCGAATACAACGAAGTGCGGCTGGACCCGCAGACCAGCGAGATTCTGGTGCGTGGCCCCAATGTGTTCATGGGCTACCTGAACCTGCCCGAGAGAACCGCCGAAGCCATTGATGCGGACGGCTGGCTGCACACGGGCGATGTGGGCAAGGTCGACGAGGAAGGGTTTTTCCGCATCACGGACCGGATGAAAGACATCATCATCACCGCAGGTGGCAAGAACATCACGCCCAGCGAACTCGAAAACGAGCTGAAGTTCTCGCCCTATGTGACCGATGCGGTAGTGATTGGTGACCGACGCCCTTACCTCGTCGTGATCATCATGATCGACCAGGAGAACGTGGAGAAGTTCGCCCAGGACGCCGATGTGCCTTTCAGCAACTACGCCTCCCTGACCCGCACCCCGCAAGTGCAGGCCCTGATCCAGGCCGAGATCGACCGGGTCAACAAGAAGTTTGCACGCGTTGAGCAGATCAAGAAGTTTTTCCTCCTCGACACCCAGCTCACTGCCGAAGACGAGGAATTGACCCCCACCATGAAGCTCAAGCGCAAACTGGTGGAGAAGAAATACAGCGAAAAAATCGACGCCATGTACCGCGACTGACCCCAAGACTTTTCACCTCAGGAGACCGCAACCATGAAACTTCAGATCATCACCACGCTGGCAGCTCTGGCCGTGAGCGGGGCCGCGCTGGCCCAGCAGGGCGTGAGCAAGAGCGAAATCACGCTGGGCACCATCCAGGACCTGTCGGGGCCGCTGGCCGGTTACGGTAAGGCCGTGCGCAACGGCATGCTGCTGCGCATCGACGAAGCCAACGAGCAAGGCGGCGTGAACAACCGCAAGCTCAAGCTGATCACCGAAGACTCCGGTTACGACCCCAAGCGTGCCGTACTGGCCGCGCAAAAGCTGGTCAACCAGGACAAGATCTTCATCATGGCCGGCCACATCGGCACCGCGCAGAACAACGCCGCCATGCCGGTGCAGTTCGACAAGAAGATCGTGAACTTCCTGCCCGTCACCGCTGCACGCGAAATGTACGAGCCGCTCAACAAATACAAGTACGCGCTCTTCGCCACGTACTTTGACCAGATGCGCGCCGCCGTGCCAGCGCTGGTCAAGGACAAGAAGTCCACCAAGGTCTGCGCCATCTACCAGGACGACGAGTTCGGCCTCGAAGTGCTGCGCGGTGCCGAAGCGGGCCTGAAGGCCATCAAGATGGACTTTCTGGAAAAGACATCCTACAAGCGTGGCGCGACCGACTTTTCCTCTCAAGTCGCCCGCATGAAGTCTGCCGGTTGCGAAATGGTGGTGCTGGGCACCATCATCCGCGAGACCGTGGGCACGATTGCCGAAGCCCGCAAGACCGGCTTCAATCCGATCTTCATCGGCTCCAGCGCCGCCTACACCGACCTGATCCACAAGCTCGGCGGCAAGGCCATGGACGGCATGTACGCCACCATGACGGTGCCTCACCCCTACCTGGACGAGGCCTCCAACCCGATCCGTTTCTGGGCCAACAAGTACAAAACCAAGTTCAACGAAGATCCCTCCGTCTTCTCGGTCTATGGCTACGTCATTGTGGATACCTTCATCCGTGCTGCGCAGGCAGCTGGCACCAATCTGACCTCTGACAGCTTCATCGCTGCGATGGACAAGATGACCGTGCCCACCGACATCTTCGGCAGCCCCGAAGGCAAGTTCTCGGCCACCCAGCGCCTGGGCTCCAACAAGTCGCGCCTGTCGCAAATCCAGGACGGCAAGTGGAAGATCGTTTCGGAGTACTACAAGCTGGACTGATCTGCGCAAAGCCTCCTCTCCAAACCGCCTTCGGGCGGTTTTTTCTTTGAGGCTCATCACTTTCATTTGGTTGCGCACGCAACCAAATAGCGTTACCATGGCCCATGACCACCGCACTTGAGCGCTCATTCACCTACCGCTTGCACCTGCTGCACAAAGCCTCTGACCAGATCAGCCACCAGTCCTATCTGCAGACGCTGGGCCTGTCGCTGAGCGAGGCACGCAGCCTGGCCGCGATCGGGGCTTTCCAGCCCATGTCCGTCATGGCGCTGGCCGACAAGGGCAATCTGAACAAAGGCCAGGCCAGTCGCGCCGCGCAAATCCTGGTCGACAAAGGCTGGGTCAGCAAGACAGAACACCCCAGCGACGGCCGCGGTGTCACGCTGTCCCTGACGGCCACGGGTCAGAAACTCTGGAAAAAAACCATGGCACTGATCGACCAGCGCAACGAAGACATTTTTGGCTGCCTCAATGCCCAGGAACAAGCCACCCTCAGCCGCCTGATCGACCGGCTGATCGAACACAACCTTGGCACCTGATTCACCCGCAAGGACCCCCATGCACAAGCCCAGCACCGAAGCACGCCCTTCGATTTATTACCACTACCAGGTCTTCCAGCCCTGGCTGGCATCCCAACACCCCCAGCAACCGCGTCAGAAAGTCGTGGTCGTGGGTGCCGGGCCCGCCGGCATGGTGACCGCGCTCGAACTCGCCCGCCACGGCGTGCCCAGCGTGGTGCTGTCGGCCGAATTGCAGTTCTCGCAAGGCAGCCGGGCGATCTGCTTCACGCGCCGCTCGATGGAGATCCTGCAGCAGGTCGGCGTGGCCGACCGCATGACCGCAGGCGGCCTGCCCTGGCGCTTTGGCAATTCGTTTTACCGGGGCCAACGCGTGTTCCGCATGGAAGCGCCGCACGATGCCGATGACCGCTTTTTCCCGATCATCAACGTGCAGCAGCAGTTCATGGAGGAGTACCTGCACGATGCCTGCGCCGCGAACCCGCTGATTGATTTCCGTTGGGGCAACAAGGTCAACCGCGTAGACCAGAAAGACGGCTACGCTGTGCTCGAGGTCGATACGCCTGAAGGGCCGTACACACTGGAAAGCGACTGGGTGGTCGCCGCCGACGGAGGGCGCTCGGGCATCCGCACCGCCATGAACCTGCAGATGGAAGGCGCATCCTACGAAGGCTTTTTCGTGATCGCCGACATCCAGATTGATCTGCCATTCCCCACCGAGCGCCTGGCCTTTTTTGACCCCGAATGGAACCCCGGCAACACCATCCTGATGCACCGGGAACCGAACGGCATCTGGCGCGTGGACTACCAGCTGCCCCCGGGCGAAACGCCCGAAGAAGCGCTGCGCCCCGAATCGCTCAAGGCCCGCATCGATGCCCAGCTGGCCATGATCGGTCATGCGGGCCTGAAGTGGGAGATGGACTGGTCTTCGGTGTACTCGGCACGCACCCTCACCCTGCCCGACTTTGTGCACGGCAGCGTCATCTTCACCGGTGACGCGGCGCACCTCTTGCCCATCTTTGGTGTGCGCGGGGCCAACACGGCTTTCCAGGACGCGCAATCGCTGGGCTGGCACCTGGCCTGCGTGGTCAAAGGCCTGGCGAGTCCCAAGCTGCTGGCCAACCACAGCGCCGAACGTGTGGGCGCGGCCCGCGAGATCATCGAAGAAGCGGGCAAAAGCACCCGCTTCATGGCGCCACCCAGCCGGGGCTTTCGCCAGCTGCGCGACGCGGTGCTCTCCCTCTCGCTCACGCAGGACTTTGTGCGGCCGCTGTACCACTGGCGCACCTCGCGGCCGCACGAGTACACCCACTCCATGCTCAACAGCACCGGCGATGACAACGGTCTGTTCAAGAGTGGCCCCGCACACGGCGCGCCCCCGAAAAACGTGCGCTTGGGTGCGAATGAATTTTTGCTCGACCATCTGGGCGGCGGCTTTGACCTGCTGTATTTCACCGACACCGATCTGCCAGGCCCGCTGCAACAGGTGATCAGCGCAGCCCGTGCCCAAGGCATGCCCTTGAAAGTGATCGCGGTTGGGGCTGCCCGGCCTGTGGCAGGTGCCGACCAACACCTGCCCGATGCCGACGGCCACCTGCGCCAGCGCTACGGTGTGCCCGCCAGCGGCGGTGCATATTTGCTGCGCCCCGACCAGCACATCTGCGCCCGCTGGCTGACGCTGGACGCCACACGCCTGCAAGCCGCCCTCACGACCGCCCTGCCCCGATAAGGAAAACACGATGTCCAACACACCTCTCTCGATCGGCGGCCTCGAAACCGTCTACGATCTGCTGGCCACCGCCATCGACCAGGCGGGTCCTGACAAAGCCGAGCTGTTTCTGGTGAAACTCGCGCTGCTCCAGGCCAACACCCTGGGCGATGCGGCGCAATTCGAGCAGCAGGTGCGCACCGCCCTGCAGGATTTGTGAGACGAAAGACCCCTCCATGACGCATCTGAACGAAACCCATGATCCCGCACTGAAAAGCTGGCTCGCTTCGGCCAACACGGCTGGCTGCGACTTCCCCATCCAGAACCTGCCGTTTGCGGTGTTCCGCCGCCGGGGTTCTGGTGAATCTTTCCGGGGCGGTGTGGCCATCGGCGACCAGATCGTGGACCTGGCTGCATTGGCCAAGGCCAAAGTCTTCACAGGCGATGCCGCCGCTGCCGCGCAAGCGGGTGCGCAAGACAAGCTCAACGCGATGATGGCCTTGGGCACTTCAGCCTGGAGCGCGCTGCGTCTGGCCCTGTCACGCGCCCTGCGCGAAGGCGCGTCCGAGCAAGCGACTTTGCAAGCCTGCCTGGTGCCACAAGCCGAAGCCGAATACGACGTGCCCGCACGCATTGGCGACTACACCGACTTCTACACCTCGGTCCACCACGCCACCAACATCGGCAAACAGTTCCGCCCCGACAACCCGCTGCTGCCCAACTACAAATGGGTGCCCATCGGCTACCACGGTCGCGTCTCCAGCATCGGCATCTCGGGCCAGCAATTCCGCCGCCCCGTGGGCCAGACCATGCCGCCCGGTGCCACCGAGCCCACCTTCGGCCCCTGCAAGCGGCTGGACATCGAGCTGGAGCTGGGCATTTTTGTCGGCAGTGGCAACGCCTTGGGCGAGCCGGTGACCATCACCGAAGCCGAAGACCATGTGTTCGGCATCTGCTTGCTCAACGACTGGTCGGCCCGCGACATCCAGGGCTGGGAATACCAGCCACTCGGCCCCTTCCTGTCCAAGAACTTTGCCTCCACCCTGTCGCCCTGGGTGGTGACGCTCGAAGCGCTGGCGCCTTACCGTGTGGCCTTCAGCCGCCCCGAGGGCGACCCGAAACCCATGGCCTACCTGGACTCTGCGGCCAACCGGCTTGAGGGCGCATTCGACATCCAGCTGCAGGTGGGCCTGCAAACTCCGCAGATGCGCGCCGCGGGCCAGGCAGACGCCAGCATCTGCCGCACCAGCTACCGCCACGCCTACTGGACGGTGGCGCAAATGGTCGCGCACCACACCGTGGGCGGCTGCAACCTGCAGCCGGGCGACCTGTTTGGCAGCGGCACCCTGTCGGGCCCTACGCTCGACCAAGCTGCAGCCCTGATCGAGCTGACCACGGGCGGCAAGAACCCGGTGGCTCTGCCGAATGGCGAGCAACGCACCTGGCTCGAAGACGGCGACAGCGTGGTGCTGCGCGGCTGGTGCGAGAAAGACGGTGCTGCCCGCATCGGCTTTGGCGAATGCGTGGGCACGGTGTTGCCCGCACGCACCTGAGATGGCCTGGGTGACCCGAACCGAGTCACCCACGGTATACCCCCTGATTGACCGGGGTCTCTGCGGCCTCCTAAGATGGCTGGGCCTTGTCGGTCATGAGCGACTGACGCCTTCCACACACGGAGACCCTTCATGAAACACTTGCCAGCTCGCAGCCTCGCTGCCTGTCTGCTGTCCGGCCTCTTGGCCTTGGGCGCACACACCGCCTCTGCCCAAAGCACCAGCGCCCCTGCAGCGTCTGCCGCCACAGGCAAGACCGAACTGCTCTGGCTCGGCCAGGCCAGTTTCCGGATCAAGACACCGGGCGGCAAAACCATCGTGATCGACCCCTGGCTCACCGGCGGCCCCAAAACCCCAGCCCCCTACAAGACCGACATCTCGGCCCTGGGCAAGGTGGACCTGCTGCTGGTCACCCATGCCCATGTGGACCACATCGGTGACGCGCCCGATCTGGCCAAGATGCACAAGACCAAGCTCTACGGTCCGGCCGACATGGTCACGCCGCTGATCACACTGGGCCTGCTGCCCGCCGATCTGGGCCACCGCTTCAACAAGACGGGCAGCGTCAAACCCCTGCCCGGCATCAAGGTCACGGCTGTGCAGGCCGAGCATTCTTCGCTGCTGGTCTGGAACAACCCGGCCACTGGCAAAAACGAATCGCATCCAGCAGGCGAAGCCGTGGGCTACATCATCGAGCTGGAAAACGGCTTCAAGATCTGGCACATGGGCGATACCGGCCTGTTTGGCGACATGAAGTTCATCACCGAGCGCTACAAGCCCGACCTGGTGCTGATGCCCATTGGCGGCAACTTCACGATGGCACCCGATGACGCCGCTTTTGCCGCACGCAACTGGATCCAGCCCAAGATGGTGATCCCGATGCACTACAACTCCAACCCACTCACCCCCGGCACCCTGGCCGAATTCCAGGACGCCATGAAAGGCAGCAGCGTCAAGGTGGTGCCCATGAGCGAAGGCCAGAGCGTCGAGTTCTGAGCGCCATGCACACCCTGAGCCGCCGGGCCTGCACCCTGCTGGGCCTGGCGCTGTGCGCCAGTGCCTGGGCACAGCCTGCCTCTGACACAGCGGGCAAAGACATCGCCCCCACGGGCACCTTGCGCGCCGTCATCAACCTGGGCAACCCGATCCTGGCGCGCAAAGACGCGCAAGGCGAACCCGTGGGCGTGTCGGTTGACCTGGCCCATGCGCTGGCCGCACAGCTCAAGCTGCCTCTGCAGTTGATCCCGGTCACATCGGCGGGCCAGTCGGTCGAATGGGTCACCCAGGAAAAAGCCGATGTCGGTTTCTTCGCCATCGACCCTGTGCGCGGGCAAGGCATCGCCTTCACGCCAGCCTATGTGCAGATCGAAGGCAGCTACCTGGTGCGACAAGACTCGCCCTTGCAGAAAAACGAAGACGTGGACCGCGCCGCACACTGCGTGGTGGTGGGCCGAGGCAGCGCCTACGACCTGTTTCTCACCCGCGAGCTGAAACAGGCACAGCTGGTGCGGGCCCCCACCTCGCCCGAGGTGGTCTCGTTCTTCATGGCCGGCCCCTACGATGTGGCTGCAGGCGTCAAGCAACAACTCGAATCCGATGCCCGCCAAACGCCCGGTGTGCGTTTGCTACCGGGCCGCTTCATGGTGATCGATCAGGCCATGGGTCTGCCCAAAAGCCGATCGGCCAGCGCACACCAGTTGTTGAGCCGTTTTGTGAGCGAGATGAAAGCCAGCGGCTTTGTGGCGGTGGCATTGCAGCGGCACCAGATCGAAGGCGCGGTGGTGGCGCCCTGAAGGCGTTCAATCGCCGTAGCGCACCTGCACATAGCTGCCCGGTGCCGGTTCGAGCACATCGCCTGGGCTGATCTCACGGGCCAGCACATGCTGGCCGCCGTGGCTGCGCAGCCATTCGTGCCAGGCAGGCCACCACGAGCCCGTGAAGCGGGGTGCCCGGTGCTGCCAGACTTCTGGCGGCATGAACTCGGCGGCCTGGGGGGTGTGGAGCAGCTGGTAGGTCCTGTGGGCGTGCCCCGGCTCGGACACGATGCCCGCGTTGTGGCCGCCGCTGGTGAGGACAAAGCTCACGTCGGAGCGGGTCAGGCTGTGCACCTTGTAGGCCGAGCGCCAGGGCGTGACGTGGTCTTTTTGCGTGCCCACCGCAAACACGGGCAAGCGCAGATCGGCCAGCGAGACCGGCTGCCCTTCAACCGTGTAGCGCCCGTTGGCCAGATCGTTGTGCAGGTACATCTGGTGCAGGTACTGGCTGTGCATGGTGGCGGGCATGCGGGTGACATCGGCGTTCCAGGCCATCAGGTCGTTGGAGCTGACACGTTCACCCAGCCAGTATTCGCGCATGCGGGCGGACCAGATGAGGTCCTGGGCATGCAGGAACTGGAACGAGCCGCCCATCTGGCGGCCGGTGAGAAAGCCTTTCTCGGCCATGATGTCTTCGAGCGCGGCCACCTGGGCCTCGTCCAGCAAGACGCCCATCTCGCCGGCATCCTGAAAATCAAGTTGCGTCGCCAGCAAGGTCAGCGTGGCCAGCGGCGCCACGGTCTGCGCGTCCTTCACCGGCTCGTCGCGCGCCAGTGCCGCAGCCGCGATCGACAGCAGGGTGCCGCCCAGGCAATAGCCCACCGCGTGGATCGGCACGCCGCCGGTGCGTTCGGTGATGACGGACAAAGGGTTGAGCACGCCCAGACGCAGGTAATCCTCCAGCCCAAGCAGGGCGTCCTGGGCGTCCGGGTTGCGCCAGGACAGCATGAACACGGTGTGCCCCTGCCCGACCAGGTAGCGCACCAGCGAGTTGTGCGGTGACAGGTCCAGGATGTAGTACTTCATGATCCACGAGGGCACGATGAACACGGGCTCACGCTGCACCTGTACCGTGGTGGGCGTGTACTGGATCAGCTCCACCAGATGGTTGCGGTGGACCACCGCGCCCGGCGTGCACGCCACCTCGATGCCGGGGCGGTATTGCGCATCGCCGTCGATGGGCGCTTTCGGGTCCCATTGACGCACGATGTCCTGCCAGGCGTGGTTCCAGCCTTGGCGCAGGTTCTCGCCCTGGGTTTCGAGGGTGGTCTTGAGCACCTGGGGATTGGTGTGCGGCCAGTTGCTGGGCGAGAGCAGGTCCAGCCACTGCCTGGCCATCAGGTGTACCACGTCCTGGTGGTGGTGCTCCATGCCGCGCATGTGGGTGGCGCGGTTCCACCACAGCTCGGCGGTGTGGTGCGTGCTGGCCATGGCGCAAAACGGCCACATGGCCCAGGCGGGATCGGCGTAGCGCCTGTCCTGGTGGGGGTGGTCGTGGCATCCCACCTGCTGCAAGGAAGCCAGCCAGTGGTCCACACTCTCGCTCAGGAGCCGCATGCGCGTGCCTGGCGATGCCCCCAGATGCCACGCCCAGTCGGCCAGGGCCAGACCCAGCGAGATCGGTGACAAGCCGCCGGTCATGGCCAGCCAGGGGGCCTTGAGTTTGCGGTCCCACAGCTGTGCGGTGTCGGCCTGCACCTGGGCCGAAAAAATGGACGTCGATGGCGGTGAGGGTGGCGTGGTGCTCATGGCCCAAGCCTCGGCGATCCTGAGCCCTGCGTCTGTGCGTCAGACCGCCCAGACACAGTCACACCGGGCCGTTATAAAGAGGGTTGATCGACACCAATTGGCCTGCTCCATGACCCCCGTCTCACGCGTTCTTCATCCCGGCTTGCGCCAGAAAATCATGTCTGCCGAACAGGCTGCGACCTGGATCCACCATGGGGACCATGTGGGCATGAGCGGTTTCACCGGGGCCGGGTACCCCAAAGCCCTTCCCCTGGCGCTGGCCCGGCACATCGAGCAGGTCAACCAGTCCGGCGAGCATTTCCGCATCGGTGTGTGGACCGGCGCATCGACCGCGCCGGAACTCGATGGGGCACTGGCCAAGGTGGGGGGCATCGAGATGCGGCTACCTTACCAGTCTGACCCGACCTGCCGTGAGCGCATCAACGCCGGGCAGATGGCGTACATCGACATCCACCTCTCGCATGTTGCGCAATTTGTATGGTTCGGCTTTCTGGGTCGACTCAATGTGGCGGTGGTCGAGGTTGCGGGCATCCTGGAAGACGGGCGCCTGATCCCATCCTCCTCGGTCGGCAACAACAAGACCTGGCTCGACCAGGCCGACAAGATCATCCTGGAAGTCAACAGCTGGCAAGCCGCAGGGCTGGAAGGCATGCACGACATCTACTACGGCACGCACCGGCCACCCGAGCGTTTGCCCATTCCCATGGTGCACCCGGGGGACCGCATCGGCGAGCCGTATTTCCATGTGGACCTGGACAAGGTGGTGGCGGTCGTTGAAACCCATCTGCCCGACCGGCTGGCCCACTTTGACGCGCCGGATGCAACATCCGAGCGGATGGCCGAACACATCCTGGAGTTTCTGACGCACGAAGTCGGCAAGGGCCGCTTGCCCGCCCAGTTGCTGCCCCTGCAGTCCGGTGTGGGCAACATCGCCAATGCGGTGCTGGCAGGCCTGAACCAGGGCCCCTTCAGCGGGATGACCGGCTACACCGAAGTGCTGCAGGACGGCATGCTGGAGATGCTCAAGTCGGGCAAGATGACGCTGGCCTCAGCCACCGCACTGTCGCTCAGCCGCGAGGGCATGCAGGAGTTTCTGGACCACCTGGACTTTTACCGGCAGCGCATCGTGCTGCGCCCGCAGGAAATCTCCAACCACCCCGAAGTGATCCGCCGTCTGGGCCTGATTGCCATGAACGGCATGATCGAAGCCGACATCTACGGCAACGTCAACTCCACCCACATCATGGGCACCCGCATCATGAACGGCATTGGCGGCTCGGGTGACTTTGCCCGCAACGCCTACCTGTCGATGTTCATGAGCCCCTCGACCGCCAAGGACGGCGCCGTCTCCTGCATCGTGCCCATGGCCAGCCATGTGGACCACACCGAACACGATGTCCAGATCATCGTGACCGAGCAAGGCCTGGCCGATCTGCGGGGTCTGTCACCGCGCCAGCGGGCCCAGGTCGTGATCGAACGCTGCGCCCACCCCGACTACCGCCCGGCATTGCGCGACTATGTGGCCCGTGCCGAACGCGAGGCACGCGCCGGACACGGTGGCCTGCACACCCCGCACCTGCTGGACGAGGCGCTGTCCTGGCACAGCCGCTGCGAGCGCACCGGGCGCATGCTGCCCTGATCAGCCGGGCAAGCGGATCAGCCGGTCTTTCAGGCTGCCCTGGACCCAGTATTCCCTGCCCTTGTCCAGCAGCGCCTGGTAGGCGGCATCGGCCATCATTTTCTGGTTCATGGCCATGCCCGCGTCGGCACTGTCCATGTCCAGCAACCAATGGATGCGCAAATGGTTAAACACCTCCATGCCACAGCGCATCTTGACCTGGTAGGTCTTGTTGACGTAGGCACAAACCTCGTTGGCAAACCGCATGGCTGCTGCCGCCTGGGCCGCGTGTTGGATGGTGACGCAGCGGATGAACAGGTGCATGGTGAACTCCAAGAAAATGAAGTGCCCATGTTGAAACGGATGCCGCAGCTTGTCCGTGATCTGCGCCACCGAAACCGCCCGACGCCACCGCCAGGGCAGATGGCCTGCGCCTCAAATGCCGAGCTGCTTGCCCGCCAGTTCTTTCATGATCTCTTCGGCGCCGCCGCCGATCATCATGACCTTGACCTCGCGGTAGATGCGCTCCACCCGCGTGCCGCGCATGAAGCCCATGCCACCCAGAATTTGCACCGCCTGATCGGCGCAAAACTGCATGGTCTGCGTGGTGTGGTTCTTGAGCATGCACAGCTCGGCCACCGTGCGGGGGCTGTGGTCGCCCGCGTCGAGCTTTTGCGCCAGCTGCTCCAGCCAGGGCTGGCAGGACGCGATTTTCATTTGCATGTCGACGAGCTTATGGCGGATGACCTGGCGCTCAATGAGCGGCGCGCCGAAGGTCCTGCGCTGACGTGCCCAGTCGAGCGCGTCGTCGTAGCAGACCTTGGCAAAAGCCCAGGCACCCACCGCCAGCGTCAGGCGCTCAGTGTTGAAGTTGCTCATGATGGCGCGAAAGCCCGCACCCTCCTCGCCAATTAGATGGTCGTGCGGCACACGGCAGTGGTCAAAGCGCAGGTGCGCCGTGTCGCTGGACCACCAGCCCATCTTGCGCAGGGCCGTGCGCGACAGGCCCGGTGCATCGCCCGGCACCGCGATCAGCGACAGGCCCGAGGGCCCCGGCCCGCCCGCGCGCACCGCCACCGTGATCCAGTCGGCACGCAGGCCTGAGGTGATGAACACCTTCTCGCCGTCAATCACCCACTCGCCGCCCTCCAGGCGGGCCGTGGTGCGGATGGCCGCCACGTCCGAGCCGCCGCCAGGCTCGGTGATGGCCAGCGCCGCGATCTTCTCGCCCGCCAGCACCTCGGGCACGATGCGTTTCTTCAGGGCATCCGAGCCCAGCGCCACCACAGGCGGCAGGCCGATGGTGTGCGAAAACAGGCTGGCCAGCACGCCGCCCGAACCCGCTTTGGCGATTTCCTCGCTCACGATCAGGCGGTACAGGTTGTCGGCGTCGATGCCGCCATAGGCTTCGGGGTAGCCGATGGCCAGCAGACCAAGGTCGGCGGCCTTCTTGTAGAGCGAGCGGGGAAAGTACTCGCCGCGCTCGGCGGCTTCGTCCCATTCGTTGACATGCGGTGCGATCTCTCGCTCGACAAACTGCCGGACCGTGGCGCGAAAGTCTTCGTGGGCAGCGGTGTAGGGGCTCATTCAGGCCTCCACCAGCGCACGGTCCATCAGGGCACGGGCCTGGGGCATGGCCATGCTGCCGAAGGTGCCGCGCCAGCCCCCGGCGAGGCGGCTCGCGCAAAAAGCGTCGGCCACCACCGTGGGCGCATGGCGCAAGAGCAAGGCCGCCTGGGTCAGCACCCCGATGCGCTCGGCCAGCCAGCGTGCGCCCAACTCGTCGCTGTCCTGGCGTGGCCGCGTCAGCACGGTGGCAAATTCGCCCAGCGCCGCATCGAAAGCCGTGTGCATGCCACGCACGGCCTGCCATTCGGTCATCAGGGCATCGGCGCATTGCGGGCCCCGGGCCAGAGAGCGCAGCACATCCAGGCACATCACATTGCCCGAGCCTTCCCAGATCGAGTTGAGCGGGCTCTCGCGGAAAAGACGCCCGAACGGGCCTTCTTCCACATAGCCAGCGCCACCCATCACCTCCATGGCTTCGGCCATGAAATGCGGCAGCCGCTTGCAGACCCAGTATTTGGCAGCGGGCGTGAGCACGCGGCGCAAGGCCAGGTCGTACTCGCCCGCATCGCTGTCGTAGGTGCGGGCCAGGCGCATCGCCAGCCACATGGCCGCTTCGCTTTCAAGCGACAGGTCGGCCAGCACCGATTGCATCAGGGGCTGGTCGGCCAGCTTGCGGCCAAAGGCGCTGCGCAGCCGTGCGTGGTGCAGGGCCTGCGTCAGGCCTGCGCGCATGATGCCTGCTGCGCCCACCGTGCAGTCCAGCCGGGTGTGGTTGCCCATCTCCAGAATGGTGGAGATGCCACGCCCGACCTCACCCACCAGCCAGGCACTGGCACCATCGAACTCGACTTCGGAGGACGCGTTGGCATGGTTGCCGATCTTGTCCTTGAGGCGCTGGATGCGGATGCGGTTGCGCGTGCCATCGGGCAGCACACGCGGCAAGAACAGGCAGGTCTGCCCGGCCGATGTGCCCGGCTCGGTTTGCGCCAGAATCAGAAAGGCATCGCACATCGGTGCCGAGAAAAACCATTTGTGCCCCGTGACCCGGAACTCCTGACCCCATTCGCTGCGGCCCACAGCCACGGCTTCGGTGGTGTTGCTGCGCACGTCCGAGCCACCTTGCTTTTCGGTCATGCCCATGCCCATGGTCACGGCCCGCTTGTCGCGCACATGGGCCACCCCGCCCTGGTAGTCGTTGGCCAGCAGCTTGGGCAGCCAGTCGGGGGCAATGTCGCTTTGGCGGGCGATGACCGGCACCACGGCAAAGGTCATGGTGGTGGGGCACTGCACGCCGTTTTCGAGTTGACCGAACAGGTGGTAGGCCGCCGCACGCCGCACCTGCGCGCCCGGCCCGGGCTGGGCCCAGGGCGAGGCGTGCAGGCCATCCTGCATGGCCAAGGTCATGAGCTGGTGGTAGGCAGGGTGGAACTCGGCTTCGTCGATGCGGTGACCGAAGCGGTCGTGTGTGCACAGCACGGGCTTGTTCACATTGGCTTGCACCGCCCATTGCTGCGCCTGGGCGCTGCCGTAACGCGCGCCCATCGCGCTCAGTGTGCTGTGCGTGGCATGGTCACCCCCGGCCAGCGCCGTCACCGCTGCTTGCAGCGAGGGGTCAGCCTGGTAAAGGTTGATGTCCACCAGCGGGGTGGACTGGTTGAACACCTGATGGGTATCGGCCATAGCGGGCTCCTTGAATTCAAATTGCAGCTTCGATTTCGGCCAGCACACGGCGTGCCGCCACCTGCTCGCCCGCCTGGGCATGCAGGGCTTTGACCTGCCCGGTCATGGGTGCAAGCAGACGGTGCTCCATCTTCATCGCTTCCATCACCAAAAGGGTTTGGCCTGCTTCGACGCTTTGGCCAGGCGCGACCTCGACCCGCACCACACGGCCATGCATGGGCGCCATGACCGCGCCACTGCTGACCGCCTGCGCACGGCTGGCGGGCTGCAGGCGCAGGTCTTCGCCGTGCAGTTCCGCAGCGTCCGACTGCAACCAGAACTGGGTGCCCTGGCGCACCAGCGTGGCCTGCACAGCCTGGTCGTTCACCCGCGCAGACAGCTGTCCGTCTGCCGTCAACTGCAAGGCGCTGACGTCCACCGACTGTTCACCACAGCGGGCCTGCCAGCGCCCGTCCTGGCCCTGCAAGGCCCACAGCTGCCGCTCGCCCTGCAGCTGCAAGGGCATGTTCATGTCCACCCTGGCTGCCGAGGGCCAGCCCGCCCACAGCGGCGGCAAAGGCAGGCATGGCGAGGTGGCCAGGCACACCGCCAGCAAACCCTGCAGGTGCACCGTGCAAGGGGGCACGGGTGCGGCCAGGTGCTGATTCAAAAAGGCGGTATTGAAGTCACCTGCCGCAAACACCGGGTGCCGCAGCACCTGTGCCAGAAAGGCGCGGTTGGTGGGCAGGCCGATGCACAAGGTGCGGTCCAGCCCATCAGCCAGCTGGCGCAAGGCACTCGTGCGGTCGGGGCCGTGCGCGATCAACTTGCCCAGCATCGAGTCGTAGAACGGGCTGACCTGCATGCCCGACTGCAAGGCCGCATCGCAACGCAAACCCGCAGGGGCTTGCCAGCGCAGCAAGCTGCCCGCCTGCGGCAAATGGTTTTGCGCCGGGTCTTCGGCGCACAGGCGCGCCTCGATGGCGTGACCGCCCGACTCGAAGCGCTGCAGCACCTCGTCCTGCGTGATGTCGAGTCGCGCACCTGCTGCTATGCGCAGTTGCCAGGCCGCCAGGTCCAGGCCCGTGAGGCATTCGGTCACCGGGTGCTCGACCTGCAGCCGGGTGTTCATCTCCATGAACCAGAAGCTGCCATCGGCGTCGAGCAAGAACTCCACCGTGCCTGCCCCCACATACCCCGCTTCGCTGGCACTGCGGGCCACCTGCACGGCGGCCTCGCCCATGCGGCGGCGCAGTGCGGGGTTGACGGCGGGTGATGGCGCTTCTTCGATCAGTTTCTGGTGGCGGCGCTGCACGGTGCAGTCGCGCTCGCCCAGGTGCAGCACCTGACCTCGACCATCGGCCAGCACCTGCACTTCCACATGGCGCGGCGCGAGCAGGGCGCGCTCGAGCAGCAAACGGCCATCGCCAAATGCAGCGCGGGCTTCGGCATGTGCCGCTTGCAATGCATCGGGCAAGGCGGCGGCGTCTTGCACCAGGCGCATGCCGCGTCCCCCACCGCCCGCCGAGGCCTTGACCATGAGCGGCAGGCCCAGCTGCATCGCTTGCGCCTGCAAGGCGGCCAGGTCTTCGCTGGCGTCCACCGTGCCAGGCAGCACGGGCACACCCGCGGCCTGCATGCGGCGGCGGGCGCTGGCCTTGTCACCCATGGCGTCGATGGCGGCTGGCGGCGGCCCCACCCACACTAGGCCCGCGTCAATCACGGCTTGTGCAAATGCGGCGTTCTCGGACAAAAAACCGTACCCGGGGTGAATGGCCTGCGCGCCGCTTTTGCAAGCCGCATCGAGGATGGCGTCGATGCACAAGTAGCTGTCGGCCGGACGTTCGCCCCCAATGCCCACGGCGGTGTCGCAGCTGCGCACAAAAGGCGCATCGCGGTCGGCCTCGGAGTACACGGCCACGGTGCGGATGCCCAGCGTCCGCGCACTGCGCGCCACACGGGCCACGATCTCGCCCCGGTTGGCGATCAGCAAGGTGTCAAACGGGCGCAGCGGCAACTGGCTGGCGAAGGATGAAGCACTCATGAAGGGTCTTTCGATGTGGCCCAGTCGGGCGCACGTTTGGCACCCAGGGCGGCCAGGCCTTCGCTGGCGGTGCCGCTGCGCAAGGCGCGGGCAAAAGCCTCGGCGGCAAAGTCCAGCGTCTCGTCCAATGCAGCGCCCTGCCTGCGTCGCGCCAGGATGGCTTTGGTCGCCCGCAGCGCCTGCGGCTCGGCGCGCAGCAAGCGCTCCTGCCAGGTCTTGAGGACGGCATCGAGGTCCGCCTGCGGCACCACCTCGTCCACCAGCCCCATGCGCAGCGCCTCCTGTGCGTTAACACGTTGGCCACTGGCCATCAGGCGCAGGGCCTGGCGCTCGCCCAGGCGCGCCGCCACAAAGGGCGCGATCTGCGCCGGGGGCAGGCCCAGCGTGACTTCGGGCGTGGCCAGCACGGCGTTGTCGGCGGCCAGCACCACATCGCAGGCGGCGGCCAGGCCGCAACCCCCGCCCATGGCCGCGCCTTCAACGCAGGCCATCGTCAGCACAGGGCTGCTGGCCAAGACTTCGAGCATCGCGCCAAAGGCCCGGTTGAACACCGCAATCGGGTCGGGGCCGTGGGCTGGGGCGGGCTCGGCCATCAGGCTGCGAAAGCGGCTGAAATCCCCTCCTGCGCAGAAAGTGCCGCCCGCGCCGCGCAGCAGCACGGCGCGCACGTTCGGGTCTTGCGCAGCATCACTCAGGGCCTGCCGCAGGCCACTGACCATCTCGTCGGTCAGTGCGTTGCGACTGGCCGGTGCGTCGAGCCACAGCACCCACCAGGGGCCATCACGTTCGGTGCGCAGCATGGGTCAACGCTTCTTGGGCAGGGTGTGCATGTACTTGCAGATGATGCCCAGCATCACCTCGTCGGCCCCGCCACCGATCGACGCCAGTCGGCCATCGCGGTACAGGCGCGAGACCAGGTTGTCCCAGGTGAAGCCCATGCCGCCCCAGTACTGCAGGCAGGCGTCGGGCACGGTGCGCATCAGGCGACCGGCCTTGAGCTTGGCCATGGAGGCCCATTCGGTCACGTCCTGGCCAGCCAGGTAATGCTCGGTGGCCATGTAGGTCAGGGCGCGCAGGGCTTCCACCTCGGTCTTGAGTTCGGCCAGCTTGAAATGCACGCTCTGGTTGTCGAGCACCGCCTGGCCAAACAGCATGCGTTCGCCTGTGTATTCAATGGTCTGCTCGATGCAGTTGGTGAGCGACTGGATGGCATTGGCCGCGCACCACAGGCGCTCCTCCTGGAACTGCTGCATCTGGTAGGTGAAGCCCATGCCTTCTTCGCCAATGCGGTAGCGCTGGGGCACACGCACATCGTCAAAGTGGATCAGCCCAGTGTCGCTGGCCATCATGCCGATCTTGCGGATCTTCTTGGCCACGGTGATGCCCGGCGTGTTCATGGGCACCATGATCAGGCTTTTGTTTTTGTGCGCTGGTCCATCGGAGGTGTTGGCCAGCAGGCACATCCAGTCGGCCTGCAGGCTGTTGGTGATCCACATCTTGCCGCCGTTGATGATGTAGTCGTCCCCGTCCTTGCGGGCCGTGGTCTTGACCGACGCCACATCCGAGCCTGCACCTGGCTCGGAAACGCCGATGCAGCCCACCATGTCTCCCGCAATCGCGGGCGCCAGGAACTCGGCGCGCAAGGCGTCCGAGCCAAAACGCGCCAGTGCCGGGGTGCACATGTCGGTCTGCACGCCAATGGCCATGGGCAAAGCGCCACAGTTAATATGGCCCAGCGCCTCGGCCATCACCACCGAATACGAATAGTCCAGCCCCGAGCCGCCATAGGCCTCGGGTTTGGTCAGGCCCAGATAACCCAGCGTGCCCAGCTTCTTGAAGACTTCGTGGGCCGGAAAGATTTCGGCTTTTTCCCACTCGTCCACATGCGGGTTGATTTCGTCATCGATGAAGCGCTTGAGGTTGCGCTTGAGCTCTTCGTGTTCGTGGGTCAGTTGCATGCTGTTTCTCCGGTACGAATCGAGGTGGGATCAAGGACGCGCCACGCCGTACTGCATGGGGCGCAGGTTTTTCTGTTCGGCTTCGGCGCAAATCTTGAGCGTGAGCGCCAGCACGCGGCGGGTGTCACGCGGATCGATGACGCCGTCGTCGAGCATCAGGCCCGAGGTGTAGAACGCGCTCATCTGCCGCTCGAAGGTCTGCACGATCTTGTCCTGCAGAGCTTGCAACTTGGCACGGTCGGGTTCTTCACCTTTGCGGCGGGCCGCGTCTTCGAGCACGATGCCCATGGTGCCTGCGGCCTGCTGCGGCCCCATCACTGCCGTGCGGGCGTTGGGCCAGACAAACAAAAATCGTGGACCGAAGCCGCGACCGCACATGCCGTAGTTGCCCGCGCCAAACGAGGCGCCGCACTGGATGGTGATCTGCGGCACACGCACATTGGACAGCGCCTGGATCTGTTTAGCGCCGTGCTTGATCATGCCGGCCTGCTCGGCGTCCTTGCCGACGATGAAGCCCGTGGTGTTTTGCAACCAGACAATCGGCAAGCCACTCTGGTCGCACGCTTGCACAAAGTGCGTGATCTTGGTGCTGCCCGCCGGGTCGATCGGGCCGTTGTTGGTGACGATGCCCACCCGCTGCCCGGCAATCGCCGCATGGCCGCACACGGTGGCGCTGCCATACGCTTCCTTGAATTCGAGAAAAGCCGAGGCGTCCACGATGCGGGCAATCACGTCCCGCATGTCCACCGGGGTCTTGAGGTCGAGCGAGAACAGATCGAGCAGGCCTTCAGGATCTTGCAGGGGAGCAGGGCCATCGGGCCACACCGTGCCTGGCACCTGCCAGCCCAGCGATGCGACCAGCTCACGCGCCATGCCGATGCCCTGCGCATCGTCTTCGGCCACGTACTCGGCCAGACCCGACACGCCCGCGTGCATGTCGGCACCGCCCAGGGTTTCGTCGTCGGCCACCTCGCCTGTGGCCGCCTTCAAGAGTGGGGGCCCGGCCAGAAAAGCACGGCCCCGACCACGCACCATGATCACGTAGTCCGACAGGCCCGTCATGTACGCGCCGCCTGCGGTGGACGGCCCGTGCACCACCGCGATCACCGGGATGCCCGCAGCCGACAGGCGGGTCAGGTTGTAGAAATTGCGACCACCGTGGATGAACTGCTCGACCTTGTATTGCAGCAGGTTGGCCCCGGCCGACTCGACCAGGTGAATGAAGGGCAAGCCGTTGTCCAGCGCGATCTGCTGCGCACGTTGCAGCTTCTCCAGGCCCATGGGTTGCAGCGCGCCCGCATCGATGCCGCCATCGTCGGCCACGATCAGCACCCGCGTACCCGAGACCAGGCCGATGCCCACGATCTGCCCCCCGCCTGCGGTGGACTTGTCGGGGTCGGGCGTGTCCTGCAACCAGCCCGCGAGCGATGAGAGTTCGAGAAAAGGCGTGCCGGGGTCCAGCAGGCGCTGCACCCGCTCACGCGGCAGCAGCTGGCCGCGCTTGGTGTACAGCGGGCCGGCCTGGGCGCTGCGCGCACGTGTGCGCTCTTCGATGCCGCGCCACTGCGCGATCATCGCCAGCATGTGTTCCTTGTTGGCGTGTCCTGGGGTGTTCATGCCTCGTCCCTCAGCACGCGAGGGGTTGTGGCCAGGTGAAAGCCATCGAAGGCCACCGTCTTGCCACCCTTGCCCACCTCGGGCCAGACGCGCTTGGCGTTGGGCGCTGCACCGTCCACGCGCAGGCAGGCGCCCGACACGAAGGCTGCCGCTTCGGACAGCAAAAAGACAATGGCCGCCGAGACTTCGCTCTCGGTGCCCATGCGCCGCACAGGGACCATCTTGCCCATGCTGCGGATCAATGGCCCCATCTCGGGCGGGTACTGGTCCATGCCGCTGGACGCGATCCAGCCCGGTGCCACGGCGTTGACCCGCACCGGGCCCCATTCCAGCGCGGCGGTTTCGGTGAAGTTGAGCATGCCGGCCCGCGCCGCACCCGAGTGGCCCATGCTGGGCATGCCCATCCAGATGTCGGCAATGATGTTGACGATGGCCCCGCCGTGCAGCGCCATCCACTGGTTGTAGGCCTCGCGTGCCATCAAAAAGCCGCCCGTGAGGTTGTTGCGCACCACCGCGTCCCAGCCCTTGGCGCTGATTTTTTCAAGCGGCGAGGGGTATTGCCCGCCCGCGTTGTTGACCAGCCCGTCGATGCGACCATGCGCCGCCAGCACATCGGCCACGGTGGCCTGCACCTGCGCTTCTTCGCGTATGTCACAAGCATGGATGGACGCGGTGCCGCCCACGGCAGCGATTTCGGCCTGCACGGCCTGCAGTTTTTCGGTCTTGCGCCCGACCAGCGCCACCCTGGCCCCCAGGCTGACCAACTCGTGCGCCGTGCAGCGCCCGATGCCCGAGCCACCGCCCGTCACGATCACCACCTGGCCGTCAAACAGGCCGGGGCGAAACACACTCTTGTACGTCATGCCGTCTCCATGGGGTGCTGTCAGGTGCCCAAAAACAAAGCAAAAATCTATCTGCCAAATCAATCAACCAAGCACTTGCTTTGTTGAGTGTGCACACCCCTGCGGCCCTTGTCAATCGCCGCTTTCCCGCTCAGAGTCGCTGACCGCCGCGCCCTGCCCCCGACTCGAACAAGCGGGCACCGCGCGAGGCTTCGCCAGTGGCCAGGGTTTGCAGGCCCAGCGCAAATTCATGGGCAAGCGCCTGATCCAGCCCCATGCCGAACTGCTCGTAGGCCGAACGGCGGTCGTTGCGCAGGCAGGTCTGCGGCAGATCGGCCAGTTGCTGGGCCAGCGCCAGGGCCTCCTGCAAGGCCTGGCCATCGTCCACCACGCGGTTGGCCAGGCCCATGGCCAAGGCTTCGTCGGCCCCCACCGCACGCCCGGTCAAGATCAGGTCCAACGCCCGCGACAGGCCAATCAAGCGCGGCAGGCGCACCGTGCCGCCGTCGATCAGCGGCACGCCAAAGCGGCGGCAAAACACGCCCAGCACGACCGAACGCTCCACCACGCGCAAGTCGCACCACAGTGCCAGCTCCAGGCCGCCTGCCACCGCGTGCCCACCAATGGCGGCAATGACCGGCTTGGACAGCAGCATGCGCGATGGCCCCATCGGGCCGTCGCCCTGCGGGTCCAGCCGGTTGCGGCGCGCATCGTCGTTCAGGGCCTTGAGGTCGGCCCCCGCACAGAACGTGCCGTGCTCACCGTGCAGCACGGCCACCGCCGCCTCGGGGTCGGCATCGAAGTCGCGAAACGCATCGGCCAGTTGCTGGGCCGTCACCCGGTCCACCGCGTTGCGCGCGCCCTGGCGGTTGATCGAAACCACGGTGACCGGGCCCTGGCGGCTGACCTGAACTTCTGCATGTGTCATGGCAATGGTGTTGTGAGTGAATCCCGCAATCACCTTATCCCAGTCCACGCGCTCGGTCAAAATGCGCACACACGCCTGACCAGACACTCACCATGACCCCCACCGAAGTCACCCCCGAACAACTGCAACAAGCCCTGGCCGAACTGTTTGCCCCCTGGGTGCAGGCCCTGAACCTGCGCGTGGAAAGCTTTGGCCCGAGCGAAGCCACCCTGTGCCTGCCGCAAAGCGATCAGCTCTCGCGTGTGGGCGGCATGCTTTGTGGGCAAGCCATGATGGCCGCTGCCGACACGGCCATGGTGCTGGCACTGATCAGCCACTTTGGCACTTTCCGGCCCTGCAGCACGGTGCAGTTGTCGAGCACCTTCCTCAAACCCCTGTCCGGTCAGGACGCCCTGATCACCGCCCGGGTGCTGCGTGCGGGCAAGAACATGGCCTTTGGTGAAATCGATCTGCGCGGCGCCAATGACGGCAAAAGCGTGTTCCGCGCCAGCACGACCTATGCGCTGATGTGAACACGGCTGAGGCTTGCGTCATCCGAAAGCGCAAGATCACCGGGGAATCAGCCCTGAAACCAGGGCTGCAGCACTGTCAGGCGCAGGAAACACCCGATTGGCTACAATAGCGCCCATCACAGAGTTTGAGGTACATCATGTCTGCTCACAACGAACAAGCGTCCAACGATCCGGTCGAAGCCGTGGTCAAGCACATCCCGGTGGTGATTCCCGTCGTCGGTGCCCTGCTGATCTTCCTGCTGGCTTTCATCGCCGTCTTCATGGCCTGATCCTTCAGGACCCTGCAAGAAACCCGCCTTGGCGGGTTTTTTTGTGCCTGCTGTTTTCCAGCGCCCTAGCGCACGGGCATGATGTGCAGCGCTTCGGGCGCCAGCTCCAGCTGCACCCACTGGCCCGGCCCCGCACCCAGGCGGTGCAGCACGCGCCCACTCAGATTGAGCGTGATGCACTGGTCGGGCAGGCCGTCCGGCACCAGGGTGCACAGACTGATGTCACCCAGGGGCAACACCTCGCGCAGCTGGCAGCGCAGACGGTTGGCCCGCAGGTCTGTGCCCAGTGGCGCATCGTGCGCCAGCACATCCACCCCTTCGCCGTTCAGCACCCAGGTCACGTCCATGCCTTCGTCGATCTTGTTCTTGTCGACCACGCGAACGTCCATCTGGCCGTGCTGCCCTTGCCAAACCAGTCGTCCCCAGCCCGGCTGGTGCTTGAAGAATTGGCCCCGGTAATGGTTCTGGATGCCCACCAGCGCGGCCACACGGGCGTTGCGCGGGCTGGAAAATACCCGCTCGGGTGTGCCCGTCTGCAACGTTTCGCCCGCGTCCATGATCACCACCCGGTCGGCCAGGCGACGGGCTTCGTGCAGGTCGTGCGTGACCAGCACCATGGGCACAGCCACCTGCTGGCGCAAGGCGGCGAGCTCCCGATAAAGGGTTTGCCGGGTCGGCGCATCCACTGCAGAAAAGGGCTCGTCCAGCAACAACACGCCCGATGCCGCCTCTGGGCCCTGACCGGGCGCAGGCATGACCCGCACCAGGGCACGCGCCAGCGCCACGCGCTGCTGCTGCCCACCCGACAGTTGCGCAGGCCTGCGCTGCAGCAGACCCGACAGGCCCAGCCGCTCCAGCAAACCAGTCAGCGCCTGGGTGGGCCAGGCGGCACCTGCGGCCAACGCCACATTGGCCAGCACATCCATGTGCGGAAACAGCGCGTAATGCTGGAACACCAAGCCCACACGCCTTTGCTGCGGCGGCACCTGCACGCCCGCAGCGCTGTCCAGCCAGGCCTGCCCGCCACAGCGGATGTGCCCCTGCAAATCCGGCGCTGACCACAAACCGGCCACAGCACGCAGCAAACTGGTCTTGCCACTGCCCGAGGGGCCCACCAACGCGACGAGTTCGCCAGGTGCGCAGTCGAACACGGCCTGCAGCCGGATCGGCGTGCGGGACTGCAATTGGACCGACAAACCGCTCATCACCGCTCCTGCAGGGCGCGGTGGCGCTGCCCGACGCGGTCAAACGCCAGCACCGCCGTGAGTGCCAGCACCGAAGCAGCCACCAGCGCCAGCGCCATCACATGGGCTGACACCAGCTCCAGCCCTTGCACCTTGTCGTACAAAGCGACCGACAGCGTGCGTGTTTCACCGGGAATGTTGCCGCCCACCATGAGCACCACGCCAAACTCGCCCAAGGTGTGCGCCACCGTGAGCGCCATGCCTGCCAGCAGACCCGGCCAAGCCAGTGGCAGCTCGATGCGCCAGAAAGTCTGCCAGCCGGACAAACCCGACACCCACGCCGCCTCGCGCAGGCTGTGCGGCACAGCGGCAAAGGCACGCTGAATGGGCTGAACCATAAATGGCAGATTGACCAGCACGCTCACCAGCCACAGGCCCTGCCAACTGAACACCAGCCGCAACCCCAGATGGCTGGCCAGCCAGCCGCCCAATGCGCTGCCCTGACCCAATGCCACCAGAAAATAAAACCCCATCACCGTGGGCGGCAACAGCAAGGGCAGCAGCAACAGGGCTTCCACCAAAGGGCGCCCAGCCCAGGTTGTGACCGCCAGCCAGCGCGCCAGCATCAGCCCCAGCGGCAGCAAGACCAGCGCCGTCAAGGCGGCAAGCAGCAATGAAACCTGGAGGGCAGACCAATCCATGAAAGGCGAGTGGGTCAAGTCAAAAAGAAGCTCATTGTGGCAGGGCATAGCCGTGTTTGAGGAACAGCGCTCTGGCCTGCGTACCCAGCAGGTAATCCCTGAAAGCCTGCGCCTGCAGGCTGGCCCCTTTGAGCAGCACCAGGCGCTGGTTCAAAGGCGCGTGCCACTGGGCAGGCACAGGCCAGACCTTGAAGCGGCCCGCTACTTCGGGCGCCAGTGTCAATGAGTAAGCCGTGAAGCCCAGCGGCGCAGCGCCGGTGAGCACATACTGGGTGGCTTGGCCGATGTTTTCGCCCAGCACCACCTGTTTTTGCATCCTGTCCCAGAGGCCGGTTTTCTGCAGCATCTGCTGCGCCGCCAGACCATAGGGGGCCAACTGCGGGTTGGCGATGGCCAGCTTGTCCGCTGCGCCCAGAGCACGCAGCGCGGCCTCGGGGCTGGCTGCCTGGGCCAGCGGGTGGGTCTGCAAAGCGACCAGAGCCAGCCGCCCCACGGCATAGCGCTGGCCTGCATCCAGACTGAGGCCGTTGTGCTGCAACCAGACCACCTGCTCCTCATCGGCCGAGACAAACAGCTGTACCGGCAGACCCTGTTGGATCTGTCTGGCCAGTTGCACCGACGCCCCGAAATTGAACTGAACAGCCTGCCCAGTTTGTTGCCTGTATTGGGTTTCAATGTCAGCCAGTACAAACTTCAAGTTGGCGGCTGCTGCCACTTTGAGGGGGCCAGACTGGGCCTGCGCCGTGGGCAACCATCCAGCCAAGACCGCTGCGCCCGCCAGCAGCATGACGATCAGATCGCGCCTGCCCCAAAGGGTCAGGCCATGGAACCGCATAAAGTCATGCATTTTTTGCATAGTTTTTCAAGGTTTTGACAGGCACGGTGAAGGTGGCCTCCCTAAAATCGGGTTCCCTGCCGGTTACCACGCTGTTACAGGAAGCTGATGACCAGAGTATGTCAGCAGGTCGGTCGTTTTCTCAAAGGGTCTGCCCAGGTCTTTTGAAAAGACGATTTTTAAACTTGGAGCTAGTCATGAACTCACCCGTGATGCAGGGCCTGAACCTGAACACACCCGCGTACGTCAAGAACGCGAAACTGATCGCCTGGGTCGCCGAAATGGCCGCCCTGTGCAAGCCTGCCAACATTTACTGGTGTGACGGCTCACAAGAAGAATACGACCGCCTGTGCGCCGAACTGGTCGCCGCAGGCACCTTCAAGAAACTCAACCCCGCCAAGCGCGCCAACTCTTACCTGGCTTGCTCTGACCCGTCCGATGTGGCTCGCGTGGAAGACCGCACCTACATCTGCTCGGCCAAGAAAGAAGACGCCGGCCCCACCAACAACTGGATGGAACCCGCACAGATGCGCGCCACCCTGCAGCCCTTGTTTGACGGTTGCATGAGCGGTCGCACCATGTACGTGGTGCCTTTCTCCATGGGTCCGCTGGGCTCGCACATCAGCCACATCGGCATCGAGCTGACCGACAGCGCCTACGTGGCCGTCAACCAGAAGATCATGACCCGCATGGGCAAAGCCGTGTTCGACGTGCTGGGCACCGATGGCGAGTTCGTGCCCTGCATGCACACCGTGGGCGCGCCTTTGGCCGCCGGACAGAAGGACACCACCTCCTGGCCCTGCAACCCCACGACCAAGTACATCGTGCACTACCCCGAGACCCGCGAGATCTGGTCTTACGGTTCGGGCTACGGCGGCAACGCGCTGCTGGGCAAGAAGTGCTTTGCGCTGCGCATCGCGTCCAACATGGGCCGGGACCAGGGCTGGCTGGCCGAGCACATGCTCATCCTGGGCGTGACCAACCCCGAAGGCAAGAAATACCACGTGGCAGCGGCCTTCCCCAGCGCCTGTGGCAAGACCAACTTCTCGATGCTGGTGCCTCCAAAAGCCTTTGAAGGTTGGAAAGTCACCACCATTGGCGACGACATCGCCTGGGTCAAGCCCCACGCCGACGGCAAGATGTACGCCATCAACCCCGAAGCGGGCTACTTTGGCGTCGCGCCCGGCACCAACATGAAGACCAACCCCAACTGCATGCTGAGCCTGCACAAGGACGTGATCTTCACCAACGTGGCCCTGACCGACGACGGCGACGTCTGGTGGGAAGGCATGGAAAAGGACACCGGCAAGCTGCCCGATCACCTGATTGACTGGCAAGGCAATGACTGGACCCCGGCCATCGCTAAGGAAAAAGGCACCAAGGCGGCTCACCCCAACGCCCGCTTTACGGTGGCCGCGACCAACAACCCCGCGCTCGACCCTGCCTGGGACGACGCGGCAGGTGTGCCGATCGACGCCTTCATGTTCGGTGGCCGCCGCTCGACCACCGTGCCGCTGGTCACCGAAGCACGCAGCTGGACCGAAGGTGTCTACATGGCCGCAACCATGGGCTCCGAGACCACCGCCGCCGCCTTTGGCGCGCAAGGCGTGGTGCGCCGCGACCCCTTCGCCATGCTGCCGTTTTGCGGCTACAACATGAGCGATTACTTCCAGCACTGGCTGGACACCGGTGCCAAGGCCCAGGCCGCTGGCCACCAGCTGCCCGCCATGTACTGCGTCAACTGGTTCCGCAAGGGCGAAGACGGCTCGTTTGTCTGGCCCGGTTACGGCGACAACATGCGCGTGCTCAAGTGGATGATTGACCGCCTGGAAGGCAAAGCCACAGGCGAGCAGACCATGTTCGGCGTGGCACCCACTTACGCTGAAATCAACTGGACAGGCCTGGATTTCACTGCCGAACAGTTCAAAGCCGTGACCAGCATCGACAAGGCCGCCTGGCAAGCCGAGTTCAAGCTGCATGACGAACACTTCAGTCAGCTGAGCTACCACCTGCCCAAGGCTCTGCTGGACACCAAGGCGGCCCTCGAAGCCCGCCTGGCTTAAAGATTCAGGTTCAGCGCCCACACGGCGCCGAATCTCCAAGCCGCCCCGGTCACAAACCGGGGCGGTTTTTTTCATGCGCACAAAAAAGCCGCCCCGAAGGCGGCTGGCGTGCTGAATGCCGTCAGGCGAGTCAGATGTAGTGCAAACGGTTGCGCACGATGCGGGCCGCGCGGCGGTGACTCAGGGCCACCAGATCGCTGGCCGGACCGTTTTCCTCGTCCTGGCGGTCAAACGCGGCTTGCAGGTCGGACATCATGCGGCTGTCATTTTGGGCCATGGCCCAGAGGCGGCGGTCCGAGCGGCGCTGAGCCACGCCGGCAGACCAGCCGTCCAGGCCTTGCATGGTTTTCTGTGCCAGGTAGCGTGACAAGCCACGCAAGGCTGCGATCGCCACCACGGCCACCGCCCACAGGGCGATCCAGCCGGCCACCACATGGCTCTCGGCCCAGGGTTCCATCCACTGGTCAGCCATGACCACCAGTGTGGCCACACCCGCGCCGAGCAACAGGCTGGCCAGGGCTTTGGAGGAGGTGGCGGGCTTTTGCGCGGCGCCACCCAGTGAATTCATTGCAGTGTGTGTAGACAGGTTCATTTTTTCTTCCCTTGGGCTGATTTGCGGTTTTGCAAACTCAAATAGACAAAACCATGACCGTGATATTAGGGTTAACACTTGTATTGTTCAACTTTATATTCATGATGTGTATCATTCACATCAGTGATGAATCCTGTCCCCCACCTGTCATTTCGCTCCCTGGACCTGAATCTGCTGCGGGTCTTTGACGAGGTCATGGCCGAACGCAGCCTGACCCGGGCGGCGCACAACCTGTCGCTGACGCAGCCTGCCGTCAGCAACGCCTTGCGCCGCTTGCGGGACACCCTGGGCGACGAGCTGGTGCGCAGACAAGGTCAGGGCCTGGCGCCCACCCCGCGTGCGGTGGCGCTGTGGCCCAGCGTGCGCGAAGCCCTGCGCCAGCTGGAGTCGGCCATCGTTCCCAGCACATTTGTACCGGCCCAGGCCAGCAACACCTTTGTGCTGGGCATGGCCGATGCCACAGCAGCCGAACTGATGGGCGGCCTGGCCAGCCGACTGGAGCAAAGCGCGCCTGGCGTGTCCTTGCGGGTGGTGCCGCTGACCACCCGTGACCCACGCCAGCTGCTGGCCGATGGGGTGGCCGACATGGCACTGGGCTACTTTCCGGCGGTGCTGACCGACCTGACGGCCCGCGCCCAGGCAGGTGAGGCGGTGACCTATGGGCACCAGCACCTGTACGCCGGGGAATACGTGTGCGTGATGCGTCGCGGCCACCCCTTGGCCGAGCGACCACTCAGCCTGGATGCGTACTGCGCAGCACGCCACCTGCTGGTGAGTTTTTCAGGGCGCCCTTATGGCTTTGTGGACGAAGCGCTCGCCTCCATCGGGCGACAACGGCGCATCGTGCTCACCGTCAACCAGTTCTTCACCGCGGGCCGCGTGGTGGTCAACTCCGACCTGCTCACCGTTTTGCCACGCCACTTTGTACCCACCACGGGAATGATCGATCAGCTGGTGCTGCACGATCTGCCGCTCGACGTGCCGCCGGTGCATGTGCAGGCCCTGTGGCACCGCCGGGTGCAGCACGACAGTGCGCACCAGTGGCTGCGCGAGGCGCTGCTGCAGGTGGCCCGCGAAGCCTTCGGACAGGAAGGTGCCGCATGAACATCCAGCTGCTGTCAGACCTGCACCTGGAAACCCACCCGGACTTTGTGGCCGAGCCCGCAGCGGGTGCCGATGTGCTGGTGCTGGCCGGGGACATCGGCTCGTACCAGGCCGGTTCTGCCTTGCAGGCGCAAGGCGATGCCGACTTCGGACTGCAGCGCTTTTCACCGAAACACGGCTGGCCAACCCCGGTGCTGTTCGTGCCCGGCAACCACGAGTACGACGGCATGGACTTTGACGAGGCCCACGCCCGTCTGCGCGAGAGCTGCGAACGCTTGGGCATCGCCTGGCTGGAGCGTGAGGTGACCACGCTGAGCGGTGTGCGTTTTGTAGGTACCACGCTGTGGACCGACTTTGATGCGCTGGGTCCGTTGGCAGGGCAGGCCTTGCCCGATCCGGCCTCGGACAAATTTCCTGCGCACTTTTCCCACCCCAACAGCCAGTACACGCGTCAGCTCAAGGCACGCGAGAAGGCCTTTCGCGCCGCCAACTACTACCTGCGCAAAACCGGCACCAGCCGCGCAGGCGAGCCCTGGCTGGCACCCCAGGTGCGTGAGCAGGCCCTGGTGTGCCAGACATGGCTACAGCACGCGTTGGCCACGCCGTTTAATGGCCCCACCGTGGTCGTCACGCACTTTGCGCCCAGCTTGCGCAGCAGCGATACGCGCTATGGACTGGTGCCAGGCACGGCGGGCTTTTGCAATGCACTCGACCATTTGTTGCCCAGCGCCAAGGTCTGGCTGCACGGCCACCTGCATTGCCCCAGCGACTACGAACACGCGGGCTGCCGTGTGGTGGCCAACCCCCGTGGCTACGACAAGAAGCTGGAGCACTTGGGCTTTGTGGCCCAGCGCACTCTCACCATTTGATGGCCCAATTTGATCCGGCAATGCTTGACCGAGGTCAAATCCGCGACCTGCAAGCTGTCCTAAAGTGAATGTGTACCGCAATCACAAGGAGCCTTTCATGAAAATCCTGCTGGCCGTCGACGGAAGCGAATACACCAAGAAGATGCTGGCTTACCTGACCACGCACGAAGAGGTGTTCAGCACGAGCCACAGCTTCACGCTGTTGACCGTTCAACCTCAACTGCCCCCGCACGCTCGCAGCGTGGTCGGCAAAGAAGCGGTCGAGGCCTACCAGCGTGAGGAATCGGAAAAAGTGCTCGGCCCGGTGGTCAAGTTCCTGTTGCGCCACGGCATTGACGCCAAAAGCGTGTCCAAAGTGGGGCATGCGGGCGAGGTCATTGCCAAGACTGCCGAGAGCGGCAAGTTCGACATGGTGGTTCTGGGCTCGCACGGCCACAACGCCTTGGGCAACCTGGTCATGGGCTCGGTCGCTACCAAGGTACTGGCACTGAGCCAGGTGCCTGTGCTGCTGGTGCGCTGATCCGGCTTAGGCCTTCACCAGCCCTGGCACGCCACTGGTCAGCGCCCATTGGGCCTGTGTCTGCAAACGGCTGCTGGGCATGGCGGGGTGCGGCGTGGTGCGCATCTGCGCCAGCACACCCGAAGGCTGCACCTCCAGATAGGTGTAGCCCCGCTCGTCAGAGCGGGCATGCACGATGTCCGGGTTGTTGTCGCGGATCTGCGCCAGCACAGTCTCGGACATGCCACGTGAGCTGATCGAGGTGGTCACGATCTCGCTGCTCACGATGGGCGACCTGTCGTCGTTGGGGCGCACGCGCAAATTGGCGGCGACATTCATGTGCACATCCCCCCCCAGCATCAGCACGTCCTTGAGCTGCGCCTGTGCGATGGTGTTCAAGAGGCGTTCGCGGGCCAGCGGGTAACCATCCCAGCCATCGGTGAAGCTGCTGCGCCCCAGCGGCGTGGCCACGCCCGACGAGCTCATCTGTGTGGACTGGGCCACCAGCTTCCAGCGCCGCGTGCTCTGCGCCAGGCTCGAGTACAGCCACTGCTCCTGCGCCAACCCCAGCATGCTGCGCCCAGCGTCCTGCAGTTCGGTGCAGCCCACCACCACACGGCCGCCGCCGCGGTTCGGGTCGGGGCAGGCATGGTGGCTGCGGTACTGCCGGCAATCGAGCGTCCAGATGTCGGCCAGCTGTCCCCAACTCATCTGGTCGTGGATGCGCATCTGGTGCGGCTGCGCCGGGTCAGGCCCCAGGCGCACCGGCATGTGCTCAAAGTAAGCCTGGTAAGCCGCCGCCCGGCGGCGCAGGAACACTTGCGGGTAGGTGAACTTCATGTCCTGGTCGTTGGCGTAATCGTTGACCACCTCGTGGTCGTCCCAGGTCATGACCCAAGGGTGTGCGGCATGGCAAGCCTGCAGATCGGCATCGCCCTTGTACTGCGCGTGGCGCTCCCGGTATTCGTCCAGCGTCTGCGGCACCCCACCGATGTGCTTGCGCACCAGGTAGCGGGGGTTGCTGCTTTCGTAGATGTAGTCGCCCAGGAACAGCACAAAGTCCACATCGCGCTGCGCGATTTCGCGGTGGGCCACGAAATAGCCTTGTTCGAAATGCTGACACGAGGTCTGCGCCATGCGCAGCTGCGCCACCTTTTCGCTGTCACCTGGGCTGGTGCGGGTGCGGCCCACAGGGCTGATGGCACTGCCAGACACGAAACGGTACCAGTAGCTGCGCCCCGGCTGCAGGCCGGTGGCAATCACATGCACGCTGTGGGCGCGGCTGGCATCGGTCTGCACCCGCCACTGACGCACCGGCTGGCGCAGGGCCTCGTCGGCAAACACCTCGCAGACCACGGTCTGTGGCTGTGCCTTGTGCGCGGCGTCGGTCTCGGCAATCCACAGACGGGTCCAGAGCACCACGCTGTCAGGCCGTGGCTGGCCGCTGGCCACGCCCAGGCTGAACGGATCGGTCTGCCAGCGCGGCCCTCTGGCCGCTTCGGTGCCGCTGGCAGGCTGGGCCTGTGCGCCGGGCAGGCTCCAGGGCGCCAGGGCCAGGGCCAGTGCGCGGCGGCTCCAGTCTCGGCGGGTGGACAAGGCGTTGAAAAAGTCCTGATCAGACATCTTGTGTTCCATCAATACAGGCGCGTGGCATGCGGCTCACGCAGGAAGTCGAGCACCAGCGCATCAAAGGCATCGGGTGCTTCCAGGTTTTGCAGGTGGCCAATGCCGGGCAGTTGCACCCAGCGGCTGCCCTCAATCTGCGCGGCCATGCGCTCGACGGTGGCTGCGGGCATCTTGCGGTCATGGTCCCCGGTGAGCAGCAGCGTGGGCACATGGATGTGGGCCAGTGCGGCTTCGCGGTCAAAGCCCGCCTGGGCCTGCAAGGCCAGCCGGTAAGTGACGGGCGAGAGCTGCGCCATGCAATGCCGTGCCAGCTGCACGCCCTCGGGCAGTGCCAGCGGGCCGATCTGTGCGTCCACCACAGACTGCGACAGCACGGCCATGTCGCCGTGCGCCGTGCTGTCCAGCTGCTGCAGTTGCGCTTGGGCCTCCTCGGACCAGACCGCATCGGCCTGGCTGGTGGTACCACTGAGCACCAGGCGGTTGACCAGATCGGGGCGGCGCATCGCCACCTCTTGCGCCACCATGCCGCCCAAGCCATGGCCCACCAACGCCACGCTGCGCGCTGCGCCTTTGGCGTCTTCAGGCAACAAGGCTTCAATCAAGGCGATGCAGCTTTGCGCCAGACCACGCACGCCATACGGCTCCACCGGGGCGCTGCTGCCGTAACCCGGCATGTCCCACGCCACGGCCCGGAAACCGGCCTGCGCAAAACTTTCGACCTGCGGCGCAAAGCAGCGGTAACCACCCCCGGCACCATGCAGGAACAACACAACCGGGCCCGCGCCGAGCGCGGAAAAATGGGGCAACAACATGCTTGGCAATCCAACAGTTTCTGGGCAGGGATGTTACCTGCGTGGATCTGCCCTGAACGCGACAGACCCGAACAGCATGCAGGCGGCACAATGCGGTGATGAGTTCTTCTGTACAACGCAAAGACCACCTGGACGGCCTGGCCATGGGCCTCTTGGTGGCATGCTGCATGTTCTGGGGCCTGCAGCAAGTGCTGGTCAAGTCCATCATGAACGAGGTGGCGCCGCTGTTTCAGGCCAGTTTGCGCTGCATCGGTGCCTGTGTGCTGCTCATGGTGTGGTGCCGTCTGCGTGGCATTCGCCTGTTTGAGCGCGACGGCAGCCTGTGGGCGGGCCTGCTGGCGGGCGGTCTGTTTGCCGCCGAGTTTGCCTGCATTTACCTGGGGCTGCGGCACACCGCCGCCTCGCGCCTGACGGTGTTTTTATACACCTCGCCTTTCTGGGTGGCCGCGCTGGTGCCTCTGTTTGTCCGATCTGAACGGCTGCGCCCCCTGCAATGGACAGGCCTGGCCTGCGCCTTTGTGGCCGTGGTCTTCGCCATGCGCGAAGGCCTGAGCCAAGCCACGGGAACCAGCGCCACAGGCGACCTGCTGGGCCTGGCCGCAGGCGCCTTGTGGGGACTGACGACGGTGTCAATCCGCGCCACCAACCTCACCCGCATCTCGCCCGAGAAGCTGCTGTTCTACCAAATCGCCACCACCGCCGTGGCCGTGCCCTGGATCTCGTTCGCACTGGGCGAGACCTGGTCGTTTGACTGGAGTCCCATGGCCTGGGGTTCGATGCTGGCACAAACCGTGATCGGGGCTTTTGCCAGCTACCTGGCCTGGATGTGGATGCTGGGCCGCTACCCGGCCACACGCATTTCGGTGTTCGTGTTCCTCACGCCGCTGTTTGCCTTGCTGTTTGGCACGCTGGGTCTGGGCGAAGCCGCCACGCCCACGCTGCTGGCCGCATTGGCGCTGGTGGCCATCGGCATCGTGCTGGTCAACAAACGCTGAGGGGTCAAGCGCTCTGAGCGCGGTAGGTGCCCAGTGCCTGCGCCACCACCTCGCCCTGCGCATCGCGCAGTTGCGCTTCACAAAAGCACATGGTCTTGCCACCGCCCACCACCTGGGCCGAGGCTTTCAGCTCACCGTGTGCGGCGCGCATGAAGGACAGGTGCATGTCCACCGCCACCACGGTGCGCGGGGCCTGAGCGCCGCTGTTGACCCGGGCCAGGGCCGCCTGGACCATGGCGTCGTCGAGCAAGGCCACCACAGCGCTGCGCGGCATGGAGATCTGCAATGAAAGGGAATCGCTCATGCGGGTCTTCTCATGGGTTCACTGGGGGCGGGGCAGGTAGCGGAAAGAGCCGTGTGCCCTGGCCACCAGGCGGCCCTGCGCATCGCACACCCGGGCCTGGCACCAGGCCACGTCGTCGTCAAACTCCACCACCTCGCCCTGGGCTACCAGCGGGCCACGGCCCGGTTCGATGAAGCTGGTGTCCAGGTTCAGGGTGACCACGGTCTTTTGAAAGTCCACACACGACACAGCCGCGCTGGCCATCACCACATCGAGCAGCGTGACCACCACGCCGCCGTGCACGGCACCGATCACATTGCCCAGGTCGGCGTGCGGGTCGAGCGAAATCTGCGCCTTGCCGGCTTCGGAATAATCGCGCTGCATGCCCACCAGCCGGGTGAAGGGCGTCTTGGCAAAAATGGTTTTCGGGTCGTCGGAGGTGACTGGCTTCATCGCGGGGCTCTTCATTCGGGCTTGAAACCAATGTCCTTGAGCATCTTCGCATCGCGCTCGTAGGCCGTACGGGCATAGGCGGTGTAGGCTTCGCCCGTCATCAGGTTGGGCTGCATGTCAAAGCTGTCGAGCTGGTTCTGGTGCGCCGCATCCGCAGACGCCTTGCGGAAGGCTGCGGCCAACTTGGCCGCGATGGCGGGCGGCAGGTTTTTGGGCGCCACCAGCCCCATGGGCGAGTCGATCGTGATGTCAAAGCCCGAAGCCTTGACGGTGGGCACGCCCGGGTAGCCTTTCAGGGGCTCTTGCGTGAAGGTGGCCAACAGACGCGCCTTGCCGCCACGCACCTGCGCGCCAAAGCCGGGGTCGCCGTACACATCGAGGTGCCGACCGATCAAGGCGGTGAAGGCTTCGCCACCGCCCTTGAAAGGCACCATGTTGAACGAGGCGCCCGCCATCTTGGCCAGCCGCTCGGCCACGATGCGGTTGATGCTGATGGCGCCCACCGTGCCCCAGCTGACCATGCCCGGGCGCTTCTTGGCATCGGCCAACAAATCGCCCAGCGTCTGCCAGGGCGAATCGGCGGCCACACAAATACCGGTCGTCAGGTTGAACAGGCCGATCAGGTAGGTGAAATCCTTGAGCGGGTCGAAGTTGACCTTTTGCACCAGCGGTGCGCGGATCACCGAGTTGTGCATCACGGCCACGGTGTAGCCGTCCGACTCGGGCATGCTGGCCAGCGCGGCCGTGCCCATGACGCCGCCCGCGCCGGGTTTGTGCATCAGCACCACGGGTTGACCCAGCTCCTTGGAGGCGGCGTCGGCCAGGGTCCGAAAGATCGGGTCCATCGAGCCGCCGGGGGGGGAACGGCAGCACCAGCTGGATCGGCTTGGTGGGAAAGGCGTCTGCGGGTCGGCTCTGAGCCAAGGCCTTGCCGCCCAGCGCCATGGCCGACAACGCCACCAGCGCTTGTCTGCGGTCCACCAAATGTGCCTGGGTGCTCATCTTTGTCTCCTCGTGTTTGCACACAGGGTAAGGGCAGCAGGGGCTGGGCTCAAATGGCTGAAAAGCACAAAACCGCTGGCAAAAGGTGCCAGAATGCGCCCCACCATCCGTCAAGCCCAAGCCACTCAGGAAAGACCATGACCACTGTCGCTCCCTTCATCATCTCCCGCGTTTTCCGTGCGCCCCAACCACTCGTGTTCGAGGTCTACACGCAGCCACATCACCTCGCGCAATGGTTGAGCCCTGAGGGCTTTCACAACATCCACACCGACATGGACTTTCGCGTGGGTGGGCGTTACCACTACGGCATCCAGGGGCCGGGAGGCATGGAGATGTGGGGCAAGCAAGAATTCCTGGACATCGCAGCGCCCGAACGGCTGGTGCACCTGCAAAGCTTTTCAAACCGCGAAGGCGGTCTGGGCACGCACCCCATGGCCCCCACCTGGCCCAAGTACATGCACGTCACCACCACGTTTGAAGAGGCCGAGGGCGAAGGCACCCGCGTGACGATCACCTGGTTGCCGCATGAGAGCGACGAGATTGGCTGTCAGACTTTTGATGTAGCACGGCCCGGGATGGAGGTGGGCTTTGGGGGGACGTTTGTGAAGCTGGAGGCTTATTTGCAGAAGCTTCAGGGCTGAAAACAGGATCAGAGTCCTCGGGGATCGTTGAAGCGTCCCCTGCGCAGGCGATCAAAGCATCGCCTGCCGCGCATCCTCTGACAACAGATCAATCAAATCCCGCGCAAAGCCGGGCAGTTCATCGAAGCTGCGCACGCAAATCTGCATGGAGCGCAACGCCCACGCATCGGACAGGGGCACCAATCGGATGGCCATGCTGCGGGCGTGGCGGCGAGCGGCGGACTCGGGCAACACGCCCACGCCCACACCGGCTTCGATCATGCGGCAGGCCGACTCGAAACTGCCCACCTGGATGCGCACCTTGAGCGGCTTGTTCAGCTGCTCGCATTCGCGGTTGAGGAAAGCATGCAAGGCACTGGCCTCGTGCAGGCCCACATGGTCAAACTCCAGCGCGTCAATCAGCGGCATGCTGGGCAAATCGGCCACGGCATGCCCCTCGGGCACCACCAGCACCAGGCTGTCCGAGCGGTAGGGCAAGGTCTGCAGGCTTTCGGTGCGCACCGAGCCGGCCACGATGCCGATGTCGGTCTTGCCGTCGATCACGGCACGCACAATTTCGTTCGACAGCTTTTCCTGCAAGTCGATGTTCACATCGGGGTGCGTGGCCAGATAGCGCTTGAGCACCTCGGGCAAAAACTCGCCCAGCGCCGTGGTGTTGGCGTACACACGCAGATGGCCCTTGATGCCGCTGGCGTACTCCTGCAAGTCGCCACGCAGATGCTCGATCTGGCCCAGCACCAAGCGCGCACGGTGCACAAACGCCTGGCCCGGGGGCGTGAGCGTCACGCCCTGGCTGTGGCGGTTGAGCAGCTTGGCACCAATGCTTTCTTCCAGGTTCTTGATGCGCGTGCTGGCCGCAGGCAACGAGATGAACGAAGCCTCTGCCCCTTTGGTCAGGCTGTTGGCTTCGGCCACACGCACCATGAGGCGCAAATCCACCAGATCGAAATGAACAGACATGGAGGGATTGTGCCAGCGGGGTCGTCAGTCTTGATGCGAAGACGAATGTTGTGGTGGATGGGCGATGTCGGCCATTAGCGGTCATGCGTCTACCTCCCGCAAAGCGGTCATCCCTGCCCACAGACCACGAATTCGGTGGACGAAAACCGAACAAAGTACAGGTAGGGAGTCACGAATTTGGGAGCCATCAGGCGCACAGTGTGGCCAAAGGTGGCGAATAGTCTGACCCAGTGGCGGGCGCCGAAGCAGGCTTCCATGCCAATCAGGCAAGGCGGCAAGGACGCCATCAGTTCAGCCAGCAAGACGGCACGCTGGGGCGCAGCAGCACAGGTTTACCTGTTGCATCAACGCCATGCACGGCCAAGGCGTTCTTTGCCAGATCGATTCCAAGCATTACGATAGTTATGATTTCCCCTCTCGGACAAATTGAGGGAAAGTTCGCACTTCCCATCGTGGCACTCAGTTGACGTTAACCGCAACCATGACGGCGCGCGGCTTGCTCGTGCCGGGGAAGTCCCTTTCATTCGTTGGTTATTAATAAGAGCAGTCACGATGTCCGATGCCGAAGAAATTGCGAAGGCCGTTCAAAGCGTGGCCAAATTTGGAGATAAGGCTCTCGAAACGTCACAAAAAGTTGGAGACTTTCTTGCTCGCGTATTCAAGGAGCCAATCGCGGAAGTGTCTGGCATGGTCACAGACAAATTGCGTTTTGTGCGCTGGCAGCGTCTTGTCGCAATGTCTGACGAGGTGAACAAGATTCTCGAAGATCGTGGCGTTCACGAAACAAAATCTGTTCCGCCCAAATTGGCGCTACCGATATTCGAAGAAAGCAGCCTCGAACACGACTCAAGTCTTCAGCATCTTTGGAATCACCTCTTGGCCAATGCAATGGACCCCAAGTTCAACGGAGAATTACGCTACGGGTTCATCGATATGATCAAGAATGTCACGGGCATTGAGGCGGCGATTCTCAACAACTTCTACGAGATACTCAAACAAGAAGGCCACATCGGCAATCTCTCAACGATTACCGACTACCACTTGAAGAAGGAACAGATCATGCAGATGGTGGGTATCGATACCTCAATGTATCAGGTGAGCATTTTTAACCTCATGCGAATGCAATGTATCGGGCCAGCTATTTTGAAGGGTGGAGTCATGATGGGGTCTGAGCCTGTGACCATCTACAAAGGGACAGATGCTGTCGTTCTTACGCCACTCGGTGTCAAGTTTGTCGAGGCGTGCATAAAGTGATGGCTAATCCTGTGATCCACCGGACCTCCACGCTGGGCATCTTGAGAGGTTCCCATGACCACTGAAACCTTCTTACTCTTTGTTCTCGCAGCAGTCGCTGCATTTTGGTATTGGCAGAAGAACAAACCAAAGGTAACGCCGGCACCGCATAAAGCTGAAGAGCCACCGCCAATACGTGAACCCGAAGAAGTCGACCTGTTCCTCCAAGCGATAGCGCTCGAAAAGGTACGCACTGACTCCGCAATCAAGGATGCGAAAAATCAGCATGAGCACGAACTCGAAACACGCTTTGCTAACGACGTCAAATTGAAAGAGCGCCTTTCCAAGTTTGCACGAGACAACAAATTGGACTCAGCCTTGTCCGATCTCTGGAAAGAAATTCGGCATTACCCAGCTTGGTCATCTCGCGACGATTTCGAGAAATGGAACAAACTTCATCTTGCAGGGCTTTCTGGCTCAAAGGACGGTGACACTGAATCCGTGGAGTTTTTTCACGGGAATCACCGCTTCAAGCTCACCGAGCGGCAATGGTATGGAATCGAGGGGGAGCGCTACAGCGATATATCGCTCTTTGAAGACTCCGAAGAAGTCTTCGCGATCAGTTGTTCAATTCATGACAAATACGATGTTGATGCATACAGTTGCCACGACATAGCGGCGTTCAGGAAGCGCGGAAGTTGGCCGCAAGTAATCCTTGGGTACCACGCTCAAATCCAGATAGAGCGACATAAACTCACTGATGGGTTCAAGTACTTCCGTGCAGACGAAATCAAGTCGCGCTTTGAAGATTAGCCGCCCAACACATCATTCCACTGGACCTGTGCGAAAAGCCACTAGGCCGGTGAATTTAAGTGTTGGGCGTCTGCTTTCTTAGTCTTTCACCGGCTGCAATGGGATCGCAACCTGCCCCTCAACGCCCCGCCGTCTGCAGCATCTTCCTGGCCAACAACAGCACCGGCGGATCGACCATCTTGCCGTCCACACTGAACGCGCCGCCACGCGCTTCGACTTCTGCGGCCAGCACACGGCGTGCCCAGTCGCGCTCGGGCTCGGTAGGGGCCAGTGCCTGGTGCACACCGGCCACTTGCGCGGGGTGAATGCACAGCTTGGCCCCAAAGCCAAAGCGGCGGCTGCGCTGGGCGTCGCGGGTCAGCACGTCGGCGTCGGTCGTGGCGGTGGTCACGCCATCTACTGGCGCGGGCAAAGCAGCGCGGCGCGAGGCCACGACCAGGGCCACGCGGATGGGGGCGAGTTCGGCTTCGTCGGGGCCGCAGCTCATGCCCAGATCGGCCTGCAGGTCGATGTGTCCCAGGCCCAGGCGCAGCACGCCCGTGGCGCGGGCGATGGCGTCCATCTGGCCCACGCCTTCGGCGCTTTCAATCAGGGGCAGGACAGACAGTCGGGTAGCACTCACCACCGCGTCGATCTGCGGCGCGCTTTCTGCCTTGGGCAGCATCACCGCGCCCAGCCCGGGCAGGCTGGCCACAACGTTCAGATCGTCTGCATGCCAAGGGGTGCCCGCCGGGTTCACGCGCACCAGCAGGCGTGCGCGTTGCGCGGTGTCCAGGCTGGGCCAGGCCAAGAGCAAAGCCTCACGCGCCGTGGCCTTGGCGTCCAGCGGCACGGCGTCTTCCAAATCAACGATCACCGCATCGGCGCCACTGGCCAGCGCTTTGGCAAAGCGCTCGGGCCGGTGGCCCGGCACAAACAAAAAACTGCGCGCCAGTGGCAGGGGTGACGACACCGACTGGCTCATGACAGCAGCGCGCCCACCTTGGGCCAAGTGGCCACTTGCCACAGCGCAGCCACGGCTTTTTGCATGGCCTCAGGTTTTGCACCGCCACTGAACGCGGCCAGGCGCAAGGCCTTGTCGGTGATCTCCTGGCGCGAGAGGGTGTTGCCCGGATCGCCCTTGGGCTCGTCCACACGGCCATGCAACACGCGGCCATCGGTGGTGGTCACGGTCACTTTGCCGATCCAGCGTTTGGGGTAGGCACCATCAACTTCGGCGTCCAGCATCATCGTGACCTTGTCGCGCAGCGTCTGGGTGGGTTGGCTCAAGAAGTCGCGGTCAAACTCGGTCAGGCCCGCGTGGCCGTGCTGCGCCACCAGCGCCAGCACCGTGCCCATGGAAAACTTGCTCTGGTGCACCGTGGTGGGCTTGACCACCGGGCCGAGCACGTCGATCGCGCCCTGGTGCACATGCGTGACCACCTCGGCCAGCTCGCCCAGTTGCAGGCCATGCGTCTGCATGACGTGCAGCAGCGCATCAGCAGCCGGATGGGTGTGGCGGCAGCTGGCGTGGTACTTGAACGAGGTCTCTGCCGTGGCCCAGCGCGTGCCCAGGCCGTCCACCAAGCGGCTCGGGTCGGCGTCACTCGACATGCCAGCGGCCATGCCCTGCGGGCCTTGCAAAATGTCGGCTGCACCCGTGAATCCGTCTTTGGCCA
>Ga0228703_1000123_pt1 | contig 66054 bp, 63 predicted proteins | sample McNCre217_Aug_MG_3_FD_178020 | JGI IMG/M metagenome (GOLD analysis project Ga0228703, IMG submission 178020) | Freshwater microbial communities from McNutts Creek, Athens, Georgia, United States - 29-17_Aug_MG | ecosystem: Environmental > Aquatic > Freshwater > Creek | place: USA: Georgia...
ATTTCAAAGTGGATGTCTGAGTTTTGATTCATGGTCGGGTTTGCTCGTGGTTGCTTTTGATCTGGAAATGAATTATGGTTATGTCTAATAACTAAATAATTGGGACTTACCCTAAACTTGTTGGAAAATAAAACCACTCTGGAGATTGACCATGGACTACAAAAACCTCATTGCCATTGACATCCACACCCACGCCGAGGTGAGCTGTCGCAACCCGTTTGACAACTACGGCGAAGAATATGACCGCGCTGCCGATAAATACTTTGGCTCCAGCCGCCGCCCCACGATTGACGAAACCGTGGCGTATTACCGCGAACACAAAATGGGCTTGGTCATGTTCACGGTGGACAGCGAATCACAAACGGGCCGCCGTCGCATTTCCAACGAAGAGATCGCCGATGCCGCCAAAAAGAACAGCGACATGATGGTGGCCTTTGCCAGCATCGACCCGCACAAAGGCAAGATGGGCGCACGCGAAGCCGAGCGCCTGATCAAAGAAGACGGCATCAAAGGCTTTAAGTTTCATCCCACGGTGCAGGGCTACCACCCTTACGACAAGATGGCATGGCCTATCTACGAAGTGATCAACGAGTACAAACTGCCGGCCATCTTCCACACGGGCCATAGCGGCATCGGCAGCGGCATGCGTTGCGGTGGCGGATTGCGTTTGGCCTACAGTAACCCCATGCACTTGGATGATGTGGCGATTGATTGGCCTGACATGCAAATCGTCATGGCCCATCCCAGCTTCCCTTGGCAAGACGAGGCATTGAGCGTGGCCACCCACAAGCCCAATGTGTGGATTGACCTCTCAGGCTGGAGCCCCAAGTATTTCCCGAAACAGCTCATCCAATACGCCAACACCTTGTTGAAAGACCGCGTGTTGTTTGGCAGTGATTACCCGTTGATCACCCCCGAGCGCTGGATGAAAGACTTTGAAGTCGCAGGCTTCAAGCCAGAGGTGATGCCTGGCATCTTGAAAGACAACGCGGTGCGTTTGTTGGGCCTCGACAAACGCTAAATATGGCCCGAGCAAATTAAAAGCCGTGGCTGCGATGCAGTCACGGCTTTTTGCGTTGTGGGCGACGTTCTTTTATTCGTGCATGCTCACGCGTTTGGCGAGTTGATATGCCATCAAAGACGCACAAGTCGCAACGACTGCACACAACCAATAGTGGGTGACTTGGCCGCTGGGCTCGCTTTGCAGCAACATGCCACCCACCCATGAGGCGATGCCCATGGCGAACGACTGCACCGCGCCGTTGAGTGACATAAAGGTGCCGCGGAATTTAGGGTTGGCTGCCGAGGTGAGCAAAGCCATGCCTGGAATCATGCGGGCGTTCATGGCGAAGAACAAGGCGCTGGTCACCAGCAGCACAACATACAACGGCACAGGTTCGATCAGTGTGATGGCAAACATCGGAACGATGGAGAACAACACGGCACGTTGAAAGGTTTCACGTTTGCCCAAGCGGTCGGTCAAACCACCGACCCAACGACCGCTGAACAGCGTGACCACACCACCGCAAAAGTACAACCATGGAATTTCATGGGGCTCCATGACATGGTTGTTTTGCAAATACAGTGTGATGTACGGAATGATGGTGAAGGCCGCAAACATCATGGTGGCGGACAAGAGCAGAGCCATGCGTTGGTTAGGCTCACTCAGCACTTGGCCCATGGCGTGCAACACGTGTTTGTCTTTGGCGTGGGCCACATGGGCATCCAGCTTGGGCAAACTGTAATTGGCCAATACACCCACGGCCACACACATCACACCGATGGCAAAGAATGCCATGTGCCAGCCCCAGAGGTTGGCAAACAACAAACCCGCAGGCACACCGGCGACGGTGGCGACCGAGAACGAGGTCATCACAATGCCGGTGGCGCGACCACGGCGCTCGAAGGGCACGACATCGCCAATGATGGTTTGCGTCATGGTGGATAACACCCCGCCAAAAAAGCCAGAGGCAATGCGTGCGGCCATCAGCCAGCCATACGTGGGAGCTACACCGCAGGCCACTGTGGTGAGTGCGAACAGCACATACAACGTGAGCAGCAAATGCTTGCGGTCAAAGCGATCAATGAAGGTGGTGGCAAACAAACCAGACAGCCCCGCAGCCACGGTGTAGGCCGAGACCAACAAACCAAACTCAGCGAAGCTGATGGCAAACAAGCTGGTGAGCTGCGGGCCCAGCGGCATCATGATCATGAAGTCCACGATGTGTGTGAACTGAATGCCGGCGAGCGACAAAAGAAGGAGCAGTTCTCTGCGAGCAGTGAGTTTGGTGTGCATTGAAATGTCAGGTATTGCGCATGGAGCAGAGGGTGCCCCTTGATGCTGCCCGCCTTTCAAGCCTTTGTGGCTTGTCGGGCTTTGGCCTTGGCGAGTGCGGCCTCAATGATCGCACGTTTGCGATCCACCTCGGGCGCATGCTCTGTGCCTTTGGTGTGTGTGGGCAGGTCTGCGAGCTTCTTCACAGCTTTGGCTTGCAACCGTTCATCGTGTTCCACGGCTTCGCGTTTGAGGCGTGCCGTGCGCGCGTCATAGCGTTGACGCGCGAGGTCGGCCAGCTCTTGTGGCCATGAAGCCCAGCCACTCAGGTTGAGGTCAATCGGTTCGAGCGAGATGCAATCCACAGGGCACGCCGGAATGCACAGTTCACAGCCGGTGCAATAGGGCTCCACCACGGTGTGCATGCGCTTGTTGGCCCCTACGATGGCATCGGTCGGGCATGCCGCGATGCACAAGGTACAGCCGATGCACCAACCTTCGTCAATGATGGCGATGGTGCGTGGGCCTTCTAAGCCGTTTTCAGGGTTCAGGGGGCGTACTGGTTGACCGGTGAGGGCAGCCAGCCGTTCAACGCCTTCTGTGCCGCCTGGTGGGCACTGGTTGATGTCAGCCTCACCAAGGACTAAGGCCTCGGCATAGCGCTGACAGTCAGGGTAGCCACAGCGCGTGCATTGCGTTTGTGGCAGGGCGCTGTTGAGCTGTTCGACCAGACTCACTTTTTAGCGGCAGCGGCTTTTTTAACAGCAGGCTTGGCCGCTGATTTCATTGGTGCAGCTTTCTGCGCGACTGGCGTTGCTTTCTTGGCGACAACTTTTGCTTTGGGCTTGGCGATTGATTTGCCTTGGCCTTTGTTGTGTTCCAAGATAAAGCTCTTGACGTGTGGGTATACCACTTCGCGCCAACGACGGCCACTGAAGATGCCGTAGTGGCCTGCGCCTTTGGCTTCGAGGTGGTGTTGCTCTTTGCGCACAATGCCGCTGCACAGTTTGTGCGCGGCTTCGGTTTGGCCAGAGCCAGAGATGTCGTCCAGCTCACCTTCCACGGTCAACAGCGCCGTGGTGCGAATGTCTTGTGGGCGTACCAGCTCAAGCTTGCCTTGTGGATTTTTGATTTCCCATGTGCCACGCACCAGCTTGAACTCTTGGAAAACGGTGTTGATGGTTTCCAAGTAGTAATCGGCGTCCATGTCGAGCACGGCGTTGTACTCGTCATAAAAATCACGGTGTGAATCGACGCTGGAGTTGTCACCTTTGATCAAGTCTTTGAAGTAGTCGTAATGGCTCTTCAAATGGCGGTCAGGGTTCATGGCCACAAAGCCCGTGTGCTGCAAGAAACCGGGATAGACGCGACGGCCAGCACCTGGGAAGCTGTCGGGCACGCGGTAAATCACGTTGTTCTCGAACCAGCTGTAGCTCTTGTTCATGGCCAAATTGTTGACCGATGTGGGTGACTTGGTGGCATCAATCGGGCCGCCCATCATGGTCATGGTGATGGGGGTTTTCTCGCCACGGCTGGCCATCAATGACACAGCAGCCAACACGGGAACGGTGGGCTGGCACACGCTCATGACATGGCAGTTGCCGTATTTGCTTTGCAAATCACGGATGAACTCTTGCACGTAGTTCACGTAGTCATCGAGATGGAATTCACCTTCGCTCAGCGGGACCAAGCGTGCGTTTTTCCAATCGGTGATGTAGACCTTGTGGTCTTTGAGCATGGTACGCACGGTGTCGCGTAACAAGGTGGCGTAGTGGCCAGACAAAGGCGCCACGATCAACACCACAGGTTGTGCTTTGAGCTTGGTCAGCGTATTGGCGTCGTCGGTAAAGCGCTTGAATCGGCGCAATTCGCAAAATGGCTTGTCTAGCTCGATGCGTTCGTGGATGGCAACCTCCGTGCCTTCGACTTCGACGGATTTGATGCCGAATTGTGGCTTTTCGTAGTCTTTTCCTAAGCGGTACAGCAAGTCATAACCGGCTGATACGCGCTGAGCCATTGGGTTTTGTGCAATGGGTGAATTGGTTTGGCCGTAAAGTTTGGAGGCGGCTTGTGCAAAGTCTGCGAACGGCTCCATCAGGCTACGTTGCGTCTCGAAGATTTGGTAAAGCATGGTTTTATCTCAAAAATGTTGCAGTGCAATATAGCAGCACTTACTTAGTTGAAAATGGAGTCTGTCCTCCAATTGACATAAAGCAGGCATCGACGAAGGCTATTGATGAATTCACACATAAATTTGACACGCATGCCGGTTTTGTTTGTGGGACATGGCAGCCCCATGAATGCGATCGAAGACAGCCCTTATCGCCGTGCATGGCAGGCCTTGGGCGCCCAGTTCGGGGTGCGGTGGCCCAAGCCCAAACTTATTTTGTGCATTTCTGCCCACTGGATCACGCCCGGTTGGTGGCTGACGGGCATGGCCCAGCCCAAAACCATTCACGACTTTGGTGGTTTTCCGCAAGAGTTGTTTGATCAGCAATACCCAGCACCCGGTGCACCGGCGTGGGCGGCTCACACCGCGCAGCAATTGCGTCAACCCCACAACGGCCAGCCTGTGGGCGTGGACTTGACCGAGTGGGGCTTGGACCATGGCGCATGGAGTGTGCTCAAGCCCATGTTTCCCGCTGCGGATATTCCCGTCGTGCAACTGAGCATCGATTACCACCAAACCGCTGCCCATCACTTTGCCTTGGGTCAGCAATTGCGTGGCTTGCGAGAGCAGGGCGTGCTCATCGTGGCCAGTGGCAATACCGTCCACAACTTGCGCACCATCAACCGCTCAGCAGCAGACAACCAGACGTATGACTGGGCGATTGCATTTGACCAATGGGTGGCTGAGCAAATCACATCGGGTCACTTAGAGGCTTTGATGGATTTTCAAGCGCAAGGTGATATGGCACAGATGTCGCATCCCAGCTATGACCATTTCTTGCCTTTGCTCTACGCCGCTGGTGCGGCAGAGGCCGGCGAGTCCGTTGAGTTTTTCAACGAGGGCTATCAGCTGGCCTCCATCGCGATGCGCTCGGTGATTTGGGGTTGAGCACCTAGGGCGGCTGCGTTGCAAGTCCTCCCTTCCATGCAATAAAAAAGGGCCTGTGAAGGCCCTTTTTCTTGATTGCACGTCAAGCGTGCAAGCGGTGTGCCGTTACATCACTTTCGCGATGGCTTGGCACACGTAGTCGATGTTTTTGCTGTTCAACGCAGCCACGCACATGCGGCCCGTGTCGGTGCCGTACACGCCAAACTCAGAGCGCAAACGCACCATTTGGTCTTTGCTCAGACCTGAGTAGCTGAACATGCCGATTTGGGTGGTGATGAAGCTCATGTCTTGCTTCACGCCAGCGGCTTTGAGGCCGTCGACCAGCTTTTGACGCATGGCTTTGATGCGCACGCGCATTTCGCCCAATTCTTTTTCCCACAAAACGCGCAGCTCTGGGTTACCCAACACCGCAGCCACCACCGCGCCGCCGTGGATAGGCGGGTTGGAGTAGTTGGTGCGAATCACGATTTTGAGCTGGCTCAGCACGCGGCTGCACTCTTCTTTGTCTGCGCACAACACGCTCAAGGCACCCACGCGCTCGCCGTACAGGCTGAAGCTCTTGGAGAACGAGGTGGACACAAAAAAGCACAGGCCAGCGTCGACAAACTTTTGAATCACGGCGCCGTCTTCGGCAATGCCGTGGCCAAAGCCTTGGTAAGCCATGTCCAAGAAGGCGGTGAGGTTTTTGGCCTTGACCACGGACACCACTTGGTCCCATTGGGCGGCGGTGATGTCGTAACCGGTGGGGTTGTGGCAGCAAGCGTGCAAGACCACCACAGTGCCGGCGGCTGCGGCGTTCAATGAGGCCAACATGCCTTCAAAGTTCACACCGCGTTTTTCAGCGTCGTAGTAAGCGTAGGTATCGACCTTGAAGCCGGCGTTGGTGAACAAAGCGCGGTGGTTTTCCCAGCTCGGGTCCGAGATCAACACGGTGGCGTTGGGGCTCAAGCGTTTCAAGAAGTCCGCGCCAATTTTCAACCCGCCTGTGCCGCCAATGCCTTGCACCGTGGCCACGCGGCCAGATTTGACGGGCTCAGAGTCAGCACCGAAAACCAAACCTTTGACAGCTGCGTCATACGCCGCAATACCGTCGATGGGCAAGTAGCCGCGGGCCGATGGCGTGGCCATCATGGTTTTTTCTGCGGCTTGCACGCATTGGAGCAGAGGCAGTTTGCCGTTGTCGTCGAAGTACACGCCCACGCCGAGGTTGACTTTGTTGGGGTTGGTGTCAGCGGCAAATTGCTCGTTGAGACCCAAGATGGGGTCGCGGGGTGCCATTTCGACAGCGGTAAACATTGACATCGTCAGTCCTTGATCACGGATAAAGAGAGGGGGGTTAGGTAAACAAACGCAGTCTGCGGTAGGCTTGCGTGTTCGGTCTGAATTTTAAGGGTCAACCCGCAGGGTTTTTAGAGCCGTGCATTTTTTTCGAGCTATACAGTTTTCACACACCATGTCTGACACCACAGAAACACTTGCGCCAGCGTCGCCTGAAGCCACAGAGGCACCAGAGCAGCCAAAAGGCACGATGGTCAGCTACCCCGGCTCGCCGTTTGAGTTGTTTCAGCCGTATCCGCCCGCGGGCGATCAACCGGCGGCCATTGCCCAACTGGTGGAAGGCGTGAACGATGGCGAAGTGTTTCAAACCCTGTTGGGTGTGACGGGCTCGGGCAAAACCTTCACCATGGCCAACGTGATTGCCCAGCTGGGGCGGCCTGCCATCATTTTTGCGCCCAACAAAACCTTGGCCGCGCAGCTGTACAGCGAGTTCCGCGAGTTTTTTCCGAACAACGCCGTGGAGTATTTCGTCAGTTACTACGACTACTACCAGCCCGAGGCCTATGTGCCTCAGCGTGATTTGTTCATTGAAAAAGACAGCGCCATCAATGAGCACATCGAGCAAATGCGTTTGAGCTGCACCAAGAGCATTTTGGAGCGCCGTGATGTGATCGTGGTGGCGACCGTGTCGGCCATCTACGGTATCGGTGAGCCCGAGAGCTACCACCAGATGATCATGACGCTGCGCGCCGGCGACAAAGTGGGCCAGCGCGACGCCATTGCCCAGCTGGTGCGCATGCAGTACGAGCGCAACGACCAAGACTTTTCACGCGGCAAATTCCGCGTGCGCGGCGACACGATTGACGTGTTCCCCGCCGAACACTCCGAGCTGGCGATTCGCATTGAGCTGTTCGATGACGAGATTGAAAGCCTGCAACTGTTTGACCCACTGACGGGCCGCATTCGCCAAAAGATCCCGCGCTTCACCATCTACCCATCCAGCCATTACGTGACGCCGCGCGACCGTGTGTTGGCGGCGGTGGAGACCATCAAGGTGGAGTTGGCCGACCGTTTGAAAGAATTGGTGGGCATGAACAAGCTGGTCGAGGCCCAGCGCCTAGAGCAGCGCACGCGGTTTGACTTGGAAATGCTCAGCGAAGTCGGACACTGCAAAGGCATTGAGAACTACACCCGCCATTTGTCGGGGGCGCCTCCCGGTGCGCCGCCCAGCACTTTGACTGACTACATGCCCAAAGACGCGATCATGTTTTTGGACGAAAGCCACGTCATGATTGGCCAGCTCGGTGGCATGTACAACGGCGACCGCGCACGCAAGACCACCTTGGTGGAATACGGGTTTCGTTTGCCCAGCGCGTTGGACAACCGCCCCCTCAAGCTCGAAGAGTTTGAAAAGCGCATGCGCCAAGTGGTGTTTGTGTCGGCCACACCGGCTGACTATGAAAAGACCCACGCCAGCAAAGTGGTGGAGCAGTTGGTGCGCCCCACAGGCTTGGTTGACCCCTTGGTGGAGGTGCGCCCCGCCACGCACCAAGTGGACGATGTGCTGCAAGAAATCCGCATCCGCGTGGACTTGAACGAGCGTGTGCTCATCACCACGCTGACCAAGCGCATGGCTGAGCAGCTGACCGATTACCTGACCGACAACGGCGTGAAAGTGCGCTACATCCACAGCGATGTGGACACGGTCGAGCGCGTGGAAATCTTGCGTGATTTGCGCTTGGGCACCTTTGATGTGCTGGTGGGCATCAACTTGTTGCGCGAGGGCATTGACTTGCCTGAGGTCTCTTTGGTCGCCATCTTGGATGCTGACAAAGAGGGCTTTTTGCGCTCCGAGCGCAGCTTGATTCAAACCATTGGCCGCGCGGCGCGTAACCTGAGTGGCAAGGCCATTCTGTATGCCGACCGCATGACCGAGTCGATGAAAAAGGCGATTGGCGAAACCGAGCGCCGCCGTGCCAAACAAATTGCCCATAACGAAGCGCATGGCATCACGCCGCGCGGGGTGTTCAAGCAAGTGCGCGATTTGATCGATGGCGTCTACAGCGAAAAGGCGGGCAAAGAAGCGCAAGAGCGCGAGATGCAACGTGCCGCCATCGAAGACATGAGCGAACGCGATGTGGCCAAAGAAATCAAACGCCTTGAAAAGCTGATGATGGAACACGCCCGCAACCTCGAGTTCGAAAATGCCGCCCGCGTGCGCGATCAGCTGGCCACCTTGCGCGAGCAGGCTTTTGGCGGGGCAGGGCACGACAACGTCAAGGTTTAAAACCGAGTACCCGAGCAAATTCGTGGGGATTGAAGTATACTTGACCTAATTAGTCGACAAAGCCCAAACCTCAAGGAGCTTGCCATGCGTCTCACCACCAAAGGTCGTTTTGCGGTCACCGCCATGATTGATTTGGCCCTGCGCCAAAACAGCGGTCCCGTCACCTTGGCTGCTATCAGCCAACGCCAACAAATCTCGCTGTCTTACCTTGAACAACTGTTCGGTAAGCTGCGCCGCCACGACTTGGTGGAGTCCACCCGTGGCCCTGGCGGCGGTTATTCGCTGGGTCGCAAAGCCGCTGACATCACCGTGGCCGACATCATCTTGTCAGTGGACGAACCTATCGACGCCACCCACTGCGGGGGCAAAGAAAACTGTTTGGGCGAAACCGGCCGTTGCATGACGCACGAGCTGTGGGCTTCGCTCAACCAACGTATGGTGGAGTTTTTGGACTCGGTCACCTTACAAAAGCTGGTGGACGACCAAATCGCCAAAGGCGTGGAAATCGAAAACAAGCCCACTTTGAAGCGTGCCATTCAACCCATGCCCGTGGTCAAACCCATCCGCGTGAATGCCCCCAATTCCGTGTTTGCCCTCGGCAACACCCTTGCTAAATCTTGATTAAACCCATCATGGACATGACACCCCATTTCCCCATTTACCTCGACTACGGCGCGACCACGCCTTGTGATCCACGCGTGGTGGACGCCATGATTCCTTGGTTGCGCGAGCACTTTGGCAACCCCGCATCCCGCAGCCACGCATGGGGCTGGGAAGCCGAAGCCGCGGTTGAAAAAGCCCGTGAAGATGTGGCCGCCCTGATTGGCGCTGACCCCCGCGAAATCGTGTGGACCTCGGGCGCAACCGAATCCAACAACCTCGCTATCAAAGGCGCGGCGCATTTCTACAAATCCAAAGGCAAGCACCTCATCACCGTGAAGACCGAACACAAAGCCGTGCTCGACACCATGCGTGAGTTGGAGCGCCAAGGCTTTGACGTGACGTACCTCGATGTGCAAGACGACGGCATGTTGAGCATGGATGCACTCAAAGCGGCGATTCGCCCAGACACCATCCTCATCAGCGTCATGCACGTGAACAACGAAATTGGCGTGATTCAAGACATCGCTGGCATTGGTGCGATGTGCCGTGAAAAAGGCATCATCTTCCACGTCGATGCCGCTCAGTCCACTGGCAAAGTTGAGATTGACTTGACCACCTTGCCCGTCGATTTGATGAGCTTGGCTTCTCACAAAACTTATGGCCCCAAAGGCATTGGCGCTCTGTATGTGCGTCGCAAACCTCGCATTCGCTTAGAAGCGCAAATGCACGGTGGCGGTCACGAGCGCGGCATGCGCAGTGGCACCTTGCCAACGCACCAATGCGTGGGCATGGGCGAAGCGTTCCGTTTGGCCAAACTTGAAATGGCGCAAGACTTGGCCAAAGCCAAAGCCTTGCAAAAGCGTTTGCTCGACGGGTTCAAAGACATGGAGCAAGTCTTCATCAACGGCAACCTAGAGCACCGCGTGCCCCACAACTTGAACATCAGCTTCAACTATGTGGAAGGTGAGTCGCTCATCATGGGCATCAAGGGCTTGGCGGTGTCGTCGGGCTCGGCCTGTACCTCGGCCAGTTTAGAGCCCAGCTATGTGTTGCGCGCCTTGGGCCGCAGCGATGAGTTGGCGCACAGCAGCTTGCGCATGACGATTGGCCGCTTCACCACCGAAGAAGAAATCGACTACGCGATTGAAACCATCCGCCTCAACGTGGCCAAGCTGCGTGACTTGAGCCCCTTGTGGGACATGTACAAAGAAGGCATCGACATCAGCACCATCCAATGGGCTGCTCACTAATTTAGGAGATTCACCATGGCTTATTCTGAAAAAGTGGTTGACCACTACGAAAACCCCCGCAACGTGGGCTCCTTTGACAAGGGTGATGACTCTGTGGGCACCGGCATGGTGGGCGCGCCTGCCTGCGGCGACGTGATGAAGTTGCAAATCAAAGTTAACCCCACCACGGGCGTGATTGAAGATGCACGCTTCAAAACCTACGGTTGCGGTTCTGCCATAGCTTCCAGCTCACTCGTGACCGAGTGGGTGAAGGGCAAAACTTTGGACGAAGCGGCCGCCTTGAAGAACAGCGAAATCGCTGAAGAGCTGGCGCTGCCGCCTGTGAAAATTCACTGCTCCATCTTGGCCGAAGACGCCATCAAAGCCGCTGTGGATGATTACAAAAAGAAACACGCCACCTCTGCTTAATCAAAGAAGAACACCATGGCGATCACATTGACTGAAGCCGCGGCACGACACGTGACCCGCTACCTTGCCAAACGTGGCAAGGGCGTGGGCGTGCGTTTGGGCGTCAAAACCACGGGTTGCTCAGGCTTGGCGTACAAGCTTGAATACGTGGATGAGCAAGAACCGGAAGACGTGATTTTTGAAGACCACGGCGTGAAGGTGCTGATCGACCCCAAGAGCTTGGCCTACATCGACGGCACGCAGTTGGACTTCGTGCGCGAAGGCCTGAACGAGGGTTTCAAGTTTTTGAACCCTAACGAACGTGACCGTTGCGGTTGCGGCGAATCGTTCCGTATTTAACGTGAGAGGTGACGTGAGCGAACCGGCCCTGCCGTTGTCGGCGCAGCTCGCGGTCAGCGACTTTGAACTCTTCGGTGTGCCTGCGCAATTTGCACAAGACCGCGCCCAGCTCGATGCGCGTTGGAAAGATTTGCAACGCGAAGCCCACCCCGACAAATTTTCCTCTCAAGGCACAGCCGCACAACGCGTGGCCATGCAATGGTCGGTGCGCATCAACGAGGCCTACCAGCGTCTGAAAGACCCGATGCGCCGCGCCGCCTATTTGTGCGAGCTCGGTGGTGCACCCATCCAAGCCGAGAACAACACCGCCATGCCTGCCGCATTTTTGATGCAGCAGATGGAATGGCGCGAGGCCATGGACGAGGCCACCGATGTGGCCGCGCTTGAAGCCTTGTACGACGATGTGCAGCAAGCTCACACAACCGCGTTGCAGCAATGCGCGCAACTGATTGACACCACACACGACCTGCCCGCTGCCGCGCAGCAGGTGAGGGGGCTGATGTTCATCGAGAAGTTTTTGCGTGATGTCGAAGCCCGAATCGACCATCTAGACGCCTCCTAAAAGCGACAATACACACCTATGGCGTTGTTACAAATTTCCGAACCTGGCCAAGCGCCAGACCCGCACCAGCGACGCATCGCGGTGGGCATTGACTTGGGCACCACCCACTCGCTCGTGGCTGCCATGCGCAATGGCGTGGCTGAGTGCCTGCCCGATACAGAGGGGCATGTCATCTTGCCGTCGGCTGTGCGCTACCTTGAGAACGATGGCCGTCAAATTGGCCGCGCTGCGTTGGCCGCGCAGGCCCAAGACCCACAAAACACCTTGGTGTCTGTGAAGCGCTTCATGGGCAGAGGTGTGGCTGACATTGCCAACCGCGATCAGCTGCCCTATGTGCTGGTCGACAAGCCCGGCATGTTGGCCATTCAAACCCGTGTGGGTGAGAAGTCCCCTGTCGAGGTGAGTGCCGAAATTTTGGCTACCTTGCGCTTTCGCGCCGAAGACACCTTCAACGACGATTTATACGGCGCGGTCATCACCGTGCCTGCGTACTTTGACGATGCCCAACGCCAAGCCACCAAAGATGCTGCGCAACTGGCGGGCATCAACGTGCTGCGCCTCATCAACGAGCCCACCGCTGCGGCCATTGCTTATGGCTTAGACCAAGCCAGCGAAGGCGTGTACGCCGTGTACGACCTAGGCGGCGGCACCTTTGATATTTCGATTCTGCGTTTGACGCGCGGCGTGTTTGAAGTGCTGGCCACCGGCGGCGATTCCGCTTTGGGGGGCGACGATTACGACCGCGCCTTGGTCGATTGGGTGCAAGCCCAAACCGGCTGCGTCATTGCCACACCCGCTGACAAATCCAATGTACTGGTGGCGGCACGTGCCTGCAAAGAAGCTTTGTCTGCGGCTGACAGCGCCACGTTTGACGTGGCCTTGTCGGGTGGCGCCTTGAGCCACGCCGTGACACGCGCCGAGTTTGAAGCGGCCACTGCCGCGTTGACCCAACGCACCTTGTCCGCCGTGCGCAAAGCCTTGCGCGATGCCAAGCTCAACAAAGATGACATCCAAGGTGTGGTCATGGTGGGTGGCTCGACCCGCATGCCCCAAGTGCAACAAGCCGTGGCTGACTTGCTGGGCTGTGCGCCCTTGAATAACTTGAATCCTGACGAAGTGGTTGCGCTTGGCGCCGCCATTCAAGCCAACCAGCTGGCCGGCAACAACCCCGATGGTGAGTTGCTGTTGCTGGATGTGATTCCTTTGTCGCTGGGCATTGAAACCATGGGCGGTTTGGTCGAGCGCATCGTGCCGCGCAACCAAACCATTCCCACCGCGATGGCGCAAGACTTCACCACCTACCAAGACGGTCAAACGGCCTTGGCCTTGCATGTGGTGCAGGGTGAGCGTGACATGGTGGCCGATTGCCGCAGCTTGGCACGGTTCGAGTTGCGTGGCATTCCTCCCATGGCCGCAGGCGCTGCGCGTATTCGCGTGACATTCACCGTCGATGCGGACGGCATGGTGAGCGTGAGCGCGGTGGAGCAGCTCAGTGGCGTGGCCGCCAATATCACCGTCAAACCGTCGTATGGTTTGTCGGATGACCAAATTGCCGCCATGCTGCAAGACAGCTTCAAGACCGCAGAGCAAGACATCAAAGCCCGCGCTTTGGTCGAAGCCCGTGTGGATGCTGACCGCATGTGGCTGGCCACGCAAAGCGCTCTGCAAGCCGATGGCGATTTACTGTCTGCCGAAGACAGTGCGCACATCGACGTGCTGATGGCTGCCACGCTAGACGCCAAAAAGCTCGAAGACGCAGCGGCCATTGAAGCCATCACCGAAGCGTTGGCCAAAGGGACCGAAGCCTTTGCGGCCCAACGCATGAACCGAGGCATTCAACACGCCTTGGCTGGACAAAACATCGAGAACATTTAAATGCCCGTCATCAAAATCTTGTCCCATGCCGAACTCTGCCCACAAGGCGCAGAGCTGCAAGCTGCCGCCGGCAGCACCATCTGCGAAGTGCTGTTGGAAAACCATATCCATATCGAACACGCCTGCGACATGAGCTGCGCTTGCACCACCTGCCACGTCATCGTGCGTGAAGGCTTCAACTCGCTCAACGAGGCCGATGAAAACGAAGACGACTTGCTTGACCGCGCCTGGGGCTTGGAGCCCAATTCACGCTTGAGTTGCCAAGCCATCGTGGCTCAGCAAAACTTGGTGGTGGAGATTCCCAAGTACACCATCAACCACGCCAAAGAAAACCACTGACCATGCGCCAGATTTTTCTAGACACCGAAACCACAGGCCTGTCGGCCGAGAACGGCGACCGCGTCATTGAGATTGGTTGCGTTGAGCTGTTGCACCGCAAGCTCACGGGCAACAACTTGCATTTCTATTTGAACCCCGAGCGCGACAGCCACGAAGACGCCTTGCGCGTTCACGGCATCACCAATGAGTTCTTGAAAGACAAGCCCAAATTTGGTGAGGTGGTAGACCAGTTTTTGGAATACATCGAGGGTGCAGAAGTCATCATCCACAACGCGCCGTTTGACATTGGCTTTTTGAACAAAGAGCTAGAACTGCAAGGGCGCCCGCGTTTCACCACGTTTGTGGACGGCATCACCGACACCTTGGTGATGGCCAAAGAAATGTTCCCGGGCAAGCGCAACTCGCTGGACTCTTTGTGCGACCGCTTAGAGGTCGACAACTCGGGCCGAACCTTGCACGGCGCGTTGCTCGATGCCGAGTTGCTGGCCGATGTGTACATCAACATGACGCGTGGCCAAGATGCCTTGCTCATGGAAGTGGAGAGCAACGACGAGCAAACCCGCACCGCCGAACGCGTGGATCTCAGCAGCTACCAGCTACCGGTGATTGCCGCCTCTGAACAAGAACTCACGCAGCACGATGATGTGCTGGCACAGTTGGATAAATCGAGCGGCGGAAAAACAGTTTGGCGAAATCTACAAAATTCTGTGGCATAATCATGGTCTTTCCAGAAATGGAAAAAAGGTAAAAATGGGCGATTAGCTCAGGGGTAGAGCACCACATTCACACTGTGGGGGTCGCAAGTTCGAAACTTGCATCGCCCACCATTTTTGCCAACAACATTGCAAGTAAAGCGCTTGCTTTAAAAGCAAAAGTCAAAGGTTCCGCAAGGAGCCTTTTTCGTTTCTGCTTTACTTTTCTATCCCCCTTGTATTTCAGTCGGGCGAGCCCATCTAAGTGTCATGTGAACCGTCACACCGGTGCTGCACAATGCAACGCCGCTGAAATGTTCAGTTTGGATGGAAAGGTTTGAAACCATGTTGTCTCGTTTGTTGAAATCTGTTGTGGCCGGTGCCTTGGTACTCAGCGCCACGCTCGCCTTGGCGCTGCCCACCCCCAAAGACATTGAAGCCGCCGTAGCTGCAGGTCACTACACGCAGGCCGAAAGCATGCTGCGCGAGGTGTTGCAAGACAAACCGCAAAGCGCCAAAGCCCACTACGAACTCGGCCAAGTTTTGGCGCACGAACACCGCTATAAAGAAGCGCAAACCGAGTTGCAAAAGGCCAAGGACATTGACCCGTCTTTGAAGTTCGCCACCAGCCCTGAAAAGTTCAACGCTGTAGTGACGAAGGTGAACGACTTAGCTGTGGCGCCCACATCGTCTGTGGTGATGGAGCCCTCAGTGGCCCCTGGTACGCACGCAGTAGCTAAAGCTGCACCAGAGGCTGCCGCGAGTGGCAACAGTTCGCCCTTGACCTACGTCTGGCTGGCGATTGCTGGTTTGGTGGTGTTGGGCCTGTGGCTGCGTCGCTCTGCTGCGAACGTCGCTGGTAACGCCAATGCAACTGCCTATGCACCTGTTGCAACGCCTATGGGAACACCTCCTGCGCCGCGTGGTTTCGGTGCGCAATTCACTCCCAATGTGCCGCAGCCTGGCTATGCCCCGCAAGGCTACGCACAACCTACCAGCGGTGGCTCGACCATGACCGGCGCTGTGGTCGGTGGCTTGGCGGGTGTGGCCGCTGGTTACGCTTTGTCTAAAGCCTTAGAAGGCGACCATCACAGCGCTGCACCAACGTCTGCGGGGGCATCGTCTTCTGCTGGCAATGGTGGTTATGTGCCGTTTGACACGCCGGCCCAGCCCGACTTGGGCGCCTTCGATGCAGGCTCTGGCAGTGATTGGGACAGCGCCGATTCGGGCGGCGGCAGCGACGACAGCTGGTAAAGCGATTAGCTGTTGGCCTGCAGAGCTTGAGACACCACGTCTTGCGTGAGCTGCATGGCTGCTTTGTGCGTCGCCGTCATTGGGCGGCGCGCTGACCACACCAGCATGAGTTGGCTCATCAATTTGGGTTGTTCTACGCGATGGGTGGTGAAGTCTTCGGGCTTGGCAAAGTTGCTCAGGGTGTAGGCGGGCAGCACGGCGTAGCCCATGCCTTCTTTGACCAATTCCAAAATTGCGTTCAAACCATCAATCTCCAGCACGATGTTGGGTTTGCAGTTGAGGCGCAGCATTTCGGTGTCAATCAGCAGGCGAAATGCATTGGGGCGGCTAGGCGCGATGAGTGGCAGTTTGGCTAAATCGGCCAGTTGCACCACGTTTTTCAGCGGTGTGTTGCCCGTCAGGGGTTGGCTTTTTTTGCCGGCAATCAACACCAACGTGTCTTCGTGTAAGACGGACATTTCCAAATCGGGTGAGGGCGCTGGGTTGTAGAGCACCGCCATATCGAGTCGACCTGCACGCAAACTCTCGACCATCAGCACTGAGAAACCTTCAGTCAATGACAGTTGTGCATGCGGCAAGGCGTGGCGAAACGCCATGGTCAGTGGCACAGTCACCAGCTTGGACAAACTGGGTGGCAAGCCAATCGACACACGCCCAGCCAGCGCGCCACGCACCGAGCCCAGCTCTTCTTGTGCGACAGCCACTTGGTGCAGAATGCCGCGCCCGTGTTCCAGCATGACCAAGCCAGCTTCAGTCACAGTCACACCGCGGCCATTGCGCATCAACAAGTTTTGGTGCAACTCCACTTCCAGTTGGCGCACATGGCGGCTCAGCAGGGGTTGGGGAATGTTCAAAGCAAGGGCTGCTTTGGTGAAGCTGCCCAGTTCGGCCACGCGCACAAATGATTCGATTTGTTTGAGTTCCATGAGATTCTCGAATTTGAATAACCAATTGTCCGTTATTTAAAAACGTTATAGCAGCTAGTCCATCATTTGTGGCTCATTTCTGGGGTAAATCTCTAGAATCGTTCGCATGCAAACCTCTTCTTCCTCTCTTGTGCTGCGCGGTATTTCGTCCATGGCCACCAAAGCTTTGTTGGCCGATTTGACGCAGGCGTACCAGAATCAAGCGGGCGTGACAGTGCAAATTGAATCTGTGGGCGGTGTCGATGCAGCCAAACGCGTACAAGCGGGTGAGGCCTTTGACATGGTGCTCTTGGCCTCTGACGCGATTGAGCGTTTGATCGTTTCAGGCCATGTGCAAACTGGCTCACGCAGCGACTGGGTGCGTTCACCTGTGGCAGTGGCCGTGCAAGCGGGCGCAGCGCGCCCCGACCTGAGCAACGAAGCCGCGCTGAAAGCGGCTGTGTTGGCCAGCCCCACACTGAGCTACTCCACAGGCCCGAGCGGCGTGTACCTTGAAAAATTGTTCGAGCGTTGGGGCATTGCCGACGAGGTGAAAGCACGCATCGTGGTGCCACCACCCGGCACGCCAGTGGGCGCACTGGTGGCCAGTGGCCAAGCTGCTTTGGGTTTTCAGCAATTGAGTGAACTCATTGCCTTGCCCGGCATTGATGTGCTGGGCACCTTGCCTGCAGATGTGGCGTTCATCACCACGTTTTCATCAGGCATTCCCACGGTCATTGCCAACGACGCAGCGCGCGTGGCGTCGGTGCAATCGTTTTTACAGTTCTTGGCTTCGGCTGGCGTGGAAGACGTCAAGCGCAAGCAAGGCATGGACTGGCTTTAATTTTTAAATTTCATTCTGTAAGGGGTATTCATGTCTCTCATCATCGACGTTCACGGCCACTACACCACAGCACCTAAGGCTTTGGAAGAATGGCGCAATCGCCAAATCGCGGGTATCAAAGACCCGAGCCTCAGCCCCAAAGTGTCTGAGCTCAAAATCAGCGACGACGAACTGCGCGAAACCATCGAGACCAACCAACTCGCCAAGATGAAAGAGCGCGGTTCTGACATCACCATCTTCAGCCCACGTGCGAGCTTCATGGCCCACCACATTGGCGATTTCCAAGTGTCATCCACTTGGGCCGCCATTTGTAACGAGCTGTGCTTTCGCGTGTCTGAGCTGTTTCCCAACAACTTCGTGCCTGCGGCCATGTTGCCCCAGTCGCCCGGCGTGGACCCTGCCACGTGCATTCCTGAATTGGTGAAGTGCGTGGAGCAATACGGCAACGTCGGTATCAACCTCAACCCCGATCCATCGGGCGGTCACTGGACATCGCCATCGCTGGCCGACAAGTCTTGGTACCCCATCTACGAGAAGATGGTCGAGTACGACATCCCCGCCATGATCCACGTGTCTACCAGCTGCAATGGCTGCTTCCACACCACCGGCGCGCATTACTTGAACGCAGACACCACTGCCTTCATGCAGTGCTTGACCTCTGACTTGTTCAAAGATTTCCCCACCTTGAAGTTCTTGATTCCTCATGGCGGTGGCGCTGTGCCTTACCACTGGGGTCGCTTCCGTGGCTTGGCGCAAGAGCTGAAAAAGCCTTTGCTCACTGAGCACTTGATGAACAACATTTACTTCGACACCTGCGTGTACCACCAGCCTGGCATCGACTTGTTGACCAAAGTGATTCCGGTCAAAAACATCATGTTCGCGTCTGAAATGATTGGCGCAGTGCGTGGCATCGACCCAGAAACCGGCCACTACTACGACGACACCAAGCGCTACATCGAGTCCACGCTCAACCTCAATGCCGATGAGCGCCATCAGGTGTACGAAGGCAATGCACGCCGCGTGTTCTCACGCTTGGACACCAAGCTGAAGTCGCAAGGCCGTTAATCCATTCTCAGGAGATTTCTTATGTACGAACTCGGCGTTGTGTATCGCAACATCAAACGCGCTGACCGCGCAGCAGCAGACGGTTTGGCCGCATTGGGCTCGGCCACCGTGCACGAAGCCATGGGCCGTGTGGGCTTGCTCAAGCCTTATATGCGTCCCATTTTCCCGGGCGCGCAAGTGTCAGGCACCGCAGTGACTGTGCTCTTACACCCCGGCGACAACTGGATGATGCACGTGGCCGCTGAACAAATTCAGCCTGGCGACATCGTGGTGGCCGCCATCACGGCAGAGTGCACCGACGGTTACTTTGGCGATTTGTTGGCGACCTCTTTCCAAGCGCGTGGCGCGCGCGCCCTCATCATCGATGCCGGTGTGCGCGATGTGAAAGAGCTGCAAAAGATGAACTTCCCCGTGTGGAGCAAAGCCATCAGCAGCAAAGGCACCATCAAGGCCACCATTGGTTCCGTCAACATCCCCGTGGTGTGTGCGGGCATGTTGGTCACGCCGGGTGACGTCATCGTGGCCGATGACGACGGCGTGGTGTGTGTGCCCGCCGCACGTGCTGCCGAGACTTTGGCCGCTGCACAAAAACGAGAAAGCTTTGAAGGCGAGAAGCGCGACAAATTGGCTTCAGGCGTGTTGGGCCTCGACATGTACAAAATGCGCGAGCCTTTGGCTGCTGCGGGCTTAAAGTACATCGATTGATATCGATGACTTTGAAAGCTTGTGCCATGACAGACACCTCTAAACGCCAACTGTTTGCAGCTATGGCGTTGGGTGCTTTAACGCTGTGCGGACTGCCCGCGCACGCCCAAGACTTTCCCACTAAGCCCGTGCGCATCCTCACGCCGTTTCCTGTGGGTAGCGGTCCTGAGGGCGTGTTGCGTTTGGTGGCGGACAAGTTGTCACGCACCTGGGGCAAACCTGTGGTGGTGGAGAACAAGCCCGGTGGCAATGGCTTCATTGCCATTGACACCTTCAAACGTGGTGCGACCGATGGCCATGATTTGATTCAGCTCGACAGTGTGCATTTGTCGGCCTACCCGCATTTGTTTAAGAAACTGCCTTATGACATCAAGGCCGATTTCGAACCGTTGGCACCTTTGTTCAAAACCTACTTTTTTGTCACCGTTGCCACCGACAGCAAATACAAAAAAGTGTCTGAGCTGATTGCCGACGCCAAAGCACATCCAGGCAAGCTGAACTACGGTTCTTGGTCTGTGGGCAACCCCGTACATCTGGGTTCGGCTTTGTTTGAGTCAGTCACGGGCACCGACATGCAGCACGTGATTTACAAAGAAACCAGCATGCTCTACACGGGCGTGGCCAATGGTGAACTTTCATTCGCTTTGGGCTCCAATGCCACAGCGGGTGCCATGTACCGCGCAGGCAAGTTGCATTACTTGGCCGTGGCTGCACCTAAGCGCGTGAGCGCGTTTCCCAATGTGCCCACCGTCGGCGAGTCAGGTGGCCCCGCAGGTTTTGAAGTGAGTGGGTGGACCACCATTGCCGCACCGCGCGGATTGCCCAAAGCCATCACCGACAAGATTCAACGCGACATCGAAAAAGCCTTGGCCGAACCCGATGTGCGCGAAAAGTTTGCATCATTCGCCTACGAGCCTTTCACCTTGAACCGCGAGCAGTTGAACGCCTACATCCAGGCTGAATCAACCCGCTTTGGCGGCATCATCAAAAAAGCACAAGTTTCATTGGATTGATTGAAGACACAAGAGGAGCAACATGGAATTTCAAAAGACCCCCGGCTGGATGGACTGGTACACCGGCCCCAGCAAACCCAAATTCAAATTGCCTGCAGGTGCAGTCGATGCCCACTGCCACGTGTTTGGCCCAGGCAACGAGTTCCCTTACGCACCCGAGCGCAAGTACACCCCATGCGACGCCTCCAAGGCGCAGCTCTACGCCTTGCGTGACCACCTCGGCTTTGCACGCAACGTGGTGGTGCAAGCCACATGCCACGGTGCAGACAACCGTGCCATGGTCGATGCCTTGGTCAGCTCTGGCGGCAAAGCGCGTGGCGTGGCCACCGTCAAGCGCAGCGTGACTGACGAAGAGTTGCAAGCCATGCACGACGCGGGTGTGCGCGGCGTGCGCTTTAACTTTGTGAAGCGCTTGGTCGACTTCACGCCCAAAGACGAATTGCTTGAAATCGCCAAGCGCATCCAGTTGTACGGATGGCATGTGGTGATTTATTTTGAAGCGGTCGACTTGCCCGAGTTGTGGGACTTCTTCACTGCCTTGCCCACCAATGTGGTGGTGGACCACATGGGCCGCCCCGATGTGACCAAGCCTGTCGATGGCCCCGAGTTTGAGTTGTTTGTGAAGTTCATGCGCGAACACAAAAACGTGTGGAGCAAGGTGACATGTCCAGAGCGACTTTCAGTCGCGGGGCCCCGAGCGCTTAATGGAGAGCAAAACGCCTACCAAGACGTGATTCCGTTTGCCAAGCGCATCGTGGATGAGTTCCCCGACCGCGTGATCTGGGGCACCGATTGGCCGCACCCCAACCTGAAAGACCATATGCCCGATGACGGCTTGTTGGTGGACTTCATCCCGCACATCGCGACCACGCCTGAGTTGCAACAAAAACTCTTGGTGGACAACCCGATGCGCTTGTACTGGCCTGAGGAGACTTTTTAATGGCACTCGACAAACCCTACACAGACGTTCCCGGCACCATCATTTTTGACGCCGAGCAATCGCGCAAAGGCTACTGGCTCAACCAGTTCTGCATGTCGCTCATGAAGGCTGAAAATCGCACGCGTTTCAAAGCCAACGAGCGCGCCTACCTCGACGAGTGGGCCATGACCGAAGAGCAAAAGCAGGCCGTTCTGGCCCGCGATTTGAACTGGTGCATGCGCACGGGTGGCAATATTTACTTCCTCGCCAAAATCGGCGCAACCGATGGTTTGAGCTTCCAACAAATGGCAGGCTCGATGACAGGCATGACCGAAGAGGAATACCGCAACATGATGTTGAAGGGCGGTCGCTCGGCAGAAGGCAACCGCGTGATTGGCGAAAACGGTGATGCCCAAGCGCAGAACCAGCCCCAAGGCGTAGCAGGAAAGAAATAACCATGGCAAAAATCACCGCATCCGTTTACACCTCCCATGTGCCCGCCATCGGCGCCGCCTTGGACCTCGGCAAGACCCAAGAAGACTACTGGAAACCGGTATTCGCTGGCTATGACTTCTCCAAGCAATGGATGAAAGACAACAAGCCAGACGTCATCTTCTTGGTCTACAACGACCACGCCACCGCGTTCAGCTTGGACATGATTCCAACCTTTGCCATCGGCACCGCAGCTGAGTACACACCGGCTGACGAAGGCTATGGCGCACGCCCTGTGCCTAAGGTGCAAGGCCACCCAGAGTTGGCCTCACATATCGCGCAGTCGGTCATTCAACAAGACTTCGACTTGACCATCGTCAACAAGATGGATGTGGACCACGGTTTGACCGTGCCCTTGTCTTTGATGTGCGGTGAGCAAGACCCTGTGAAGGGCGCCTGGCCTTGCCCCGTCATTCCATTCGCGGTCAACGTGGTTCAGTACCCCGTGCCCAGCGGTCAGCGTTGTTTCAACCTTGGCCAAGCGATTCGCAAAGCGATTGAGAGCTACGACGAAGACATCAACGTGCACATTTGGGGCACAGGCGGCATGAGCCACCAGTTGCAAGGCGCGCGCGCGGGCCTGATCAACCGCGAGTGGGACAACAACTGGCTCGACCTGATGATCAACGACCCTGTCGCTTGCGCGGCCGTGCCGCACATCGACTACGTGCGCGAAGCCGGTAGCGAAGGCATTGAGTTGGTGATGTGGCTCATCGCACGCGGTGCGATGTCTGACATCCAAGACGGCAAAGTCGTTGGCTCAGCCCCCAAATTGAAACACCGCTTCTACCATGTGCCTGCCTCGAACACCGCGGTGGGTCACGCCATTCTTGAAAACGCATAATTCAATAACTTTGCGGGACAGACCTTTAGCTCTGTCCTCAACTGGAGTAAAAACATGAGCAAAACCATCAAAGTCGCCTTGGCTGGCGCAGGTGCTTTCGGCATCAAACACTTGGACGGCATCAAAAACATCGACGGTGTCGAAGTCGTGTCATTGATCAGCCGTGATTTGGAAAAAACCAAAGAAGTCGCTGACAAATACGGCATCCACCACGTCACCACCGACTTGGCCGACAGCTTGGCTTTGCCTGAAGTCGACGCCGTGATTTTGTGCACGCCCACCCAAATGCACGCCGCGCAAAGCTTGGCTTGCTTGAAAGCTGGCAAACACGTGCAAGTGGAAATTCCCTTGGCCGACAGCTGGAAAGATGCGGAAGAGGTCGCGCGCGTGGCCAAAGAAAAAGGTTTGGTCGCGATGTGCGGTCACACCCGTCGCTTCAACCCCAGCCACCAATGGGTGCACAACAAAATCAAAGCGGGCGAATTCAACATCCAACAAATGGATGTGCAAACCTACTTCTTCCGCCGCACCAACATGAACGCCTTGGGCCAAGCCCGCAGCTGGACCGACCACTTGCTGTGGCACCACGCTGCCCACACCGTGGACTTGTTCGCTTACCAAGCCGGTAGCCCCATCGTCAAAGCCAATGCGGTGCAAGGCCCCATCCATCCCGCCTTGGGCATTGCGATGGACATGAGCATCCAATTGCAAGCGGCCAACGGCGCGATTTGTACCTTGAGCTTGTCGTTCAACAACGACGGCCCCTTGGGCACGTACTTCCGCTACATCGGTGACACCGGCACTTACTTGGCGCGTTACGACGACCTGTACACCGGCAAGGAAGAGCAAATCGACGTGTCCAAAGTGGCGGTGTCCATGAATGGCATCGAGTTGCAAGACCGTGAATTTTTCGCTGCCATCAAAGAAGGCCGCGAACCTAACTCCAGCGTCGCTCAGGTGCTGCCTTGCTACAAGGTGTTGCACGAGTTGGAGTTGCAACTCAACGCTTGAGTTTTTCGTCCATAAAAAAGGGAGCCATCTGGCTCCCTTTTTTGTTGGCGCGTTGTTTATTTCGCTTTGCGTGCCTTATCCACGGCAGCGTACATCTCACCCACGATGGGGCCGAGTTCGGTGGTGTATTTTTCAACCACAGGCTTAGAGCGTTCGCGCAATTTGGCGATTTCTTCGGGGGGCAATTCAAACACCGTCATGCCTTTGCGCTTGATTTCGGCCAGCACTTTGGCGGCTTCGTCGCGTGCAATTTTGCGTTGATACACGGCAGTTTCTTGCGCGCTTTCACGCATCAATTTTTGCTCGGCAGGTGTGAGCTTGTCCCAGAACTTTTTGCTCACCACCACCGCTTGTGGGGTGTACATGTGGTTGGTGATGGTGAGGTACTTCGACACTTCATCAAACTTGCTGTCCAAGATGTTCAGCAGGGGGTTGGTCATGCCGTCAATCGCACCTTGCTCCAACGCGGTGTAGGTCTCGGTGAAAGCCATCGGCACAGGGGATGCGCCCAAAGACTTCATGAACTCCACATAGATGGGCGTAGGAATCACACGCATCTTCATGCCTTTGAAATCATCGGCTTTGGCGATGGGCTTTTTGCCGGTGTGCACTTGGCGGAAGCCCAAGTCCCAATAAGCCAAACCGACCAAGCCTTTGTCTTGCAGCTTGTCCAACAGTTTTTGACCCACAGGGCCGTCAGACACGGCATCGGCTTCTTTGGTGTTGTTGAACAGGAAGGGGAAATCGAAGATGGCCATTTCTTTGGCCACACCAGCCAACAAGCTGGCGTTCATCACGGTCATCTCTACCGTGCCGCCTTGCATGGCAGACACAGTTTGCAAATCTGGGCCCAAGGCGCCGCCTGGGAAAGCTTGCACTTTGAACTTGCCGTTGGTTTTCTTGGCCATCAATTCAGCAAACTTTTCCACGCCTTGCACTTGAGGGTGGCCTTTGTTGCTGGCCGATGGGAACTTGACGGTACGCGCTTCAAAGTCAGCAGCATGGGTCAAGCCTGTGGATGCGAGAGCAGCGGTCAAGAGTGACAGCGAGAGGACGCGACGTAATGGGTTCATGGGGGTTTCTCTGTGTGGGTTAAAGAACAGACGTGAACTGTATTGGCGTGAGGAAATATTTCAACATGGGGCTGGTGTTGGTTGACCGAATGGCGGACAATTTTGTCCGAAAGGCGGTTAAAATCATGGTTTCTCCTAATGCATCAGCACTCGTCTCTAAATCCTCCAGCAAAGAATTCCCCATCGATGCTGGCGACTTGATTGCGGGCGTGGGGCGCGCGTTGGCAGTGATCGAAGCGTTCAACGATGAGTACGGGCGCATGACGGTGTCGCAGGTGGCAGAACGCACAGGTATTCCACGCACGGCGGCACGGCGTTATTTACTCAACCTGTGTCACTTTGGTTATGGCGACACCGATGGCAAGTTTTATTGGCTCACGCCGCGTGTACTCCGACTCGGTCAAGGTTTTTTGGATGGCGCGCGTTTACCTCGGCTGGTTCAGCCTTTCATTCAGCGCTTGGCCATGTCATCGGGTGAGACGGTCAACGTGTCTGTGCTCGATGGACATGAGGTGGTCTATGTGGCCCGCAGCAACAGCCCCAGAGTGGTGTCGATTGGTTTTTATGCCGGTGCGCGCGTGCCTGCGCATGTGGTGGGGCCGGGGGCTGCTATTTTGTCGACCTTGAGTGATGCCGATTTGAAAACATGGATTGCCGCCCATGAGTTTTCCACCTTCAACAGCAACGCCGTGCTCACGCCCAAAAAGTTTGAAAAGATGGTGCTCAATGCACGCAAAGCCAATTACTGCATTTCTGTGGGCAACTTGGATCAGGGGCTCACCGGTGTGGCGGTTCCGCTGAGAGACCGCCATGGTGAATGCAAGGCTGCACTGAGCATGACCTTGCAATCCACCATTTGGAACGACGCGTTGATTGTTGACAAACTACTGCCACTGATCGTTGAGACATCTCAAGTGCTCAGGGCCGTGATTTGATGTTTTACAACTGGCGTGCGCGTGCCACGGCGTGTTTGGCCGCCAAGTAGCCAAACGTGACGCCCGGTCCAATGGTGATGCCTGGCGCTGGATAAATGCCACCCATGATGGAGTGCATGTCGTTGCCCGCCGCGTACAAGCCGTCAATCGCCACGCCTTGTGCATTGAGCACACGCGCATCGCCATCGGTGACCAAGCCTGTGGCCGCACCAATGTCGCCGGGGTAGAGGGCCACAGCATAGAACGGGCCTTCGCGCAAAGCGCCTAAGCACGGGTTGGGCCCCTGCCACGTGGCGTCGCCGTTGGCGCGTTGGTAGTCGGTGGTGCCGCGTTGGAAATCCTCGTCTACACCTTGGTCGGCAAACGCATTGAAGCGCTCGACGGTGGCGTTGAGTTTGTCTGCGGGTATCTTGAGTTGCTGCGCCAACTCGGCCAAGGTGTTGCCTTGTTTCAAATACCCATCGGCCAAGAACGGGGCTAAGCCTTTACCGCCGGGCCGCACCATGCCAATGCCATAGCGCTTCAAAGCGCCCGCATCACACACCAACCACGATGGCACGCTGGGCGTGGTGGCATGGTGCGCTTGCATGGCAATGCCAAACAAGTGGTACGAGGTGGATTCGTTCACATAGCGCTGGCCTTGGCTGTCCACGGTGAGCATGCCGGGCTTGCCGCGGTCCATCACAAAGTGTGGGAAGACGGCGCTGCTGCCATCGGCGCGCTGACGTGTGGAGACGGGTGCCCAAAACGCGTGGCTCAAACCACCGCTGCCCAGTTGGCCACCTGCTTGCAATGCCAAATCTTGCGCCTTTCCTGTGTGGCCAGGGCCTGCGGGGCACCACGCTTCTTGGGCGCCAGGCAGCATGTCGGCACGGCGCGTGGGGTGGCGGTTGAAACCACCGCTGGCCATGACCACGCCGCCTTTGCTGTGTACCGTGCGTTTGACCACGCTGCCATCGGGCAAGGTTTGTTGCAGGGCCACGCCTTGAATGGTGTTGCCGTCTTGCAAGAGTTGTGTGGCTTCGGTGTTCGTCACCAGCAGACCTTGGTGTTGGATGTAGCTGTAGAGCATGCGCGCAATCATGGCGTTGCCCATGACCAAACGCGTGCTGCGTGGGTGCAGCAGCTTGTCAAGGAAGTGGCGCACGATGATGCGCACGCTATAGCTGAACGACTTCCAAGTCTCTGTTAGTCGCAGCAGATGAAAGATGTCATCGCGGTCCACCATCATGCCGCCGAGCACGGTGAACTCAGGGATGGGGTTGCGCACCAGCGGCAAATTGGGGCCGAGCAATTTGCCATCAAAGGGTTGTGGCTCAATCGCGCGGCCACGTAGCACGGAGCCTTCGAGTTCAGACAAATAGTCGGGGTGCAACATGCGCACTTGGAATTGCAGCGCGCTTTTGGCTTCGAGTTTGGCAATCGCGTGTGGACCGTTGTCGATGAACGATTGGCGCAACTTGGCATCCGAGCGTTCGCCCACCGCGAGGTTCAAAAACGTGGCCACGCGTTCGGGCGTGTCGTCGGGGTTGACTTCCAAACCACGCTTGGTGCCGGGCACCCAGGTGGTGGCCGCCGACAACGCGGTGGTGCCGCCCACATGGGCCATGCGTTCGACCAACAACACGCGTGCGCCGTCAATGGCGGCATTGAGTGCAGCGGAGAAACCTGCGCCGCCAGAGCCGATCACCACCAAGTCCACGGTGTCGTGGTCTTGCAGTTGCGAGAGGTCGGTGCTGATGCGCTGATGAAGGGGGTAGAAAGCGTCGCTCATGGCTCAGACCTCCAACAAGAAATTGACCATCAACTCGCGCACTTGCGCAAACATGTCGGCACCTGTAACAGTCTTGCAAGCTTTGGCACGAGCCGCTGCAATCAAGGGTGTGATGGCGGGGGCCGTGATGACGCAGCCCACAAACATGTCGCCATGAATCTTGCTGGTGTCAATCGGTGTGGGGTCGGCTTCTTTCATGCCGATGGGTGTGGCGTTGACGGCCACATCAAAGCCTGTGGGGTCAGGGCTACCAAGTGTGAACTTTTCAAGATGGGTCACCTTGCCCAGCTTCAACGTATTGAGGCGGTCGATCAAAGACTGACGGCGTTGGTCGTCGGGGTCGTGAATGGCCAACTCACTCACGCCAGCCAACACCAAACTGTGTGCAATGGCCGAGCCTGCGCCACCTGCGCCCACCAGCAAGGCGCGTTTGTTGGTCAGCACGCAGCCGTTTTTCTCCATGGCGCGAACATAGCCCAAGCCATCAAACATATCGCCGTGCCAGCGACCTTGTGCGTCGCGGCGCACGGTGTTGACGGTGCCCAAAAAGGCGGCGCGTTCAGACAGTTCATCGCAAAACGCGGTGCAGGCAAATTTGTGCGGCACGGTGACGATGAGGCCGTCGATGTTGCGCGCACGTTTGGTGCCCGCCCACCAATCGGTCAAATCAGCGGGGGCCACATGGGCGGGAACGCAGATGGCGTCGCGGCCATGTGATTCAAAGGCCTGGGTCACGCCAAAAGGCGATTTCACTTGGGCAATGGGGTCGCCCACAATGAGGTGAACACGTGTGGCGCCGCTGTAGTTTTCAAGCATGGTGATGAAGCGTTGAGTGGATGAATGTGGCGCAGTTTATCCAAAAATGGAATTGCGTTCAACTTTTGAATCAAATTCATTTTTCGTGATAAAGTTCAGCCAACATCCATTTCCACACAACACGATGAGCGGCGTACTTGAAAGAACTTTGGGCATCTTGGAGCTCTTGTCTGAACAAGGGCAGGGCGTCGAGCTGGCTGTGTTGGCCGACAAGCTCAACATGCCCAAGAGCGCCGCGCACCGCCTGCTGGCCGACTTAGTGCGCTTTGGCTATGTGCGCCAAACCCGAGACATGGGCGAGTATGTGTTGACCACCAAGCTCGTGTCCTTGGGTTTGAGCTACCTCAGCAAAACAGGCGTCATCGATGTGGCCCAGCCGCTGCTCGACCGCTTGGCCGAACAAACAGGTGAGTTGGTGCGTTTGTCTGTGGTTGATGGTGACCGCCTGACGTGGGTGGCCCGTGCCCAAGGCGCGCGCCAAGGTCTGCGCTATGACCCTGACATGGGCAGCATTGCCCGCTTGAGCTGCTCGTCTTCGGGCTTGGCTTGGTTGTCCACCATGAAGGACGATGACGCTTTGGCCTTGGTGTCGCAACAAGGCTTAGGTTCACCGCAAGACTTTGGCCCCAACGCGCCCAAGAGTTTGAAAGCCTTTTTGAAGGTCTTGCAAGACACACGCAAACAAGGTTTTAGCCTCACGGAAGAAACCTACACCGCAGGCTTGAACGCCATTGCTGCGCCTGTGGGTTTGGCAGGGCAGTTGCCCATGGGCACCATCAGCGTGGCCGGTCCTTCTGCACGTTTGACGCGTGAGCGCATGTTGGCGCTGGCGCCCGATTTGTTGTCGTGTGCCGCTCAGTTGGCAGCGGCCAGCGGCGCTTCGCCCATGCTGGCGCGTGGTACCAGCCATGTGCGTTTGCAACCGATTTACGCAGCTTGATTGCGTCGGACACATGACGATGACCGCCCCATCACTCGACATCTCTGACGCCAAAGCTTGGGACTGCGATTTGCTCGTTGTGGGATCGGGTGCGGGTGCGTTGTCCACTGCCGTGACCGCGGCACACCTCGGGCTCAAAGTCATCGTGGTTGAAAAGGACGCGCACTACGGCGGCACCACCGCTTGGTCGGGGGGCTGGATGTGGATTCCACGCAACCCGCTGGCCATTCAAGCGGGCATTACCGAGCCGATTGAAAAACCACTTTCGTATTTGCGCCACGAATTGGGCGAGCAATTTGACGAACCCCGTGCGCGTGCTTTCCTCACGCATGGCCCACGCATGGTGCGTTTCTTTCAAGAGCACACCGCTTTGCAGTTCATTGATGGCAACTTGATTCCAGATTTCCACGGCAAGACCGAAGACGCTGCGTTGGGTGGTCGCTCGGTGTGTGCTGCGCCGTTCAATGGCCGTTCGCTGGGCAAGCATGTCAAGCAGCTCAAAACGCCGTTGTACGAGATGACCTTTCTTGGAATGGGCATTGCTTCGGGGGCTGACATTCGCCACTTTTTCAATGCTTTGCGTTCATGGGGTTCGTTCTTTCATGTGGCCAAGCGTGTCACGCGTCATTTGTTGGATTTGCTTTTGCATGGACGTGGCATGCAGCTGGTCAACGGCAATGCTTTGGTGGCCGCTTTGGCGAAATCGGCATTCGATGCGGGTGTGGACATTCGCGTGAACAGTCCCGCGGTGCGTTTGGTGATTGACGGTGAAAAAGACGGCACGCAAAAGGTGAGGGGCGCCGTGGTGATGCACAACGGCGTTGAGCAAACCATTCGCGCCAAGCGCGGTGTGATGTTGGCTACGGGGGGCTTTCCACACGACCCACAGCGTAAGAGCCAACTGCTGCCACATGACCCCACAGGCGAACAACATTTTTCTGCTGCCTCGCGCGGCAACACCGGCGATGGCTTGCGCTTGGGCGAATCGGTGGGTGCTGTGGTGGCGAACGATTTGAAGCACGCGGCAGCGATGGCACCCGTGTCGTTGGTGCCACGTGCGGATGGCACGACCGCACATTTCCCGCATTTGATTGAACGCGGTAAGCCTGGTCTCATTGCCGTCACGCGCTTTGGCAAACGCTTTGTGAACGAAGCCGACTCTTACCATGACTTCATGCAAGGTTTGATTCAAGCCTTACCTGAAGGCGAACCCGTGCAAGCGTGGTTGGTGGTGGATCACCGCTTCATCCGCCGCTGGGGCCTTGGTGCTGTGAAGCCCGCCCCTGTGCCCATGCACAGCATGTTGGCCAATGGTTATTTGAAACGTGGCAACACCTTGGCTGAATTGGCTGATGCGTGTGGCATTGACGCCGTGGCGTTGCAAAACACCGTGGCGCGTTACAACACCCAAGCCGACATCGGCTACGACGGTGAATTTGCCAAAGGCCAAACCGCTTACAACCGCATGCAAGGCGACGCCACGAACGAAGGCCGCAACCCAAACATGGCGCCTATTCAAGAAGGCCCGTTTTATGCGGTATGCATCGTCGCCGGCAGTTTGGGCACGTTTGCGGGCTTGCGTTGCAACGAACACGCGCAAGTGCTCAACGCGCAAGGCCAAGCCATAGATGGTTTGTACGCCGGTGGTAACGACCTCTCCAGCGTGATGGGTGGCAACTATCCGAGCGGTGGCATCACCCTTGGCCCCGCCATGACCTTTGGCTATTTGGCTGCGCACCATGCGGCTCGTTTATCGCCTGACTTTGCATCTTCTGAACATCCATTTTTGAAAAGGACTTCCCCCATGTATTACGAACTCGCCACCATGACGCTGCCTTTTGGCACCGCTGCCCAAGCCGCCACCAACGTGCAAACGTTTTGCGCCCAAGGCCAAGGTGAACTGCTGGGCTGCTGGTTCACCGACATTGGTGTGCTCAACCAAATGGTTGTCTTGCGTGGCTTTGATGACTTGGCCACTTTGCAAGCCGAGCGCAACCGCACACAGCACAACGCCAGCCCGTTTGGCTGCGGCGACATCTTCCAAAGTTTGGAGCAACACAGCTACCAAGGCTTCCCTTGGATGAAGCCTGTGCGCCCCAGTGCCGAGAGCGGTATCAGCGGCCCTGTGTATGAAATTCGCACCTACGGCATCAAACCCGGTGGCGTGCAACCCACGATTGATTTGTGGGAGCAAGCCATCCCTGCACGCGAAAAAATTTCGCCCTGTGTGGTGGCCATGGTCGCATTGGATGGCCCGCTGCGATTCACCAACATTTGGGCTTACCCCACCATCGACGCCCGCAGCAAAGCGCGCTCCGATGCCGTGGCCCAAGGCATCTGGCCACCCAAAGGCGGCCCTGCCAACTTGACCACCAACATGGTCTCCACCATCGCACTGCCAACGGCTGTGTCGCCATTGAAATAAACCTTCACGTGATATTTAAAGGCAGCACCCCATGCGTACTTATTCGCTCGCTTACTTAACGGCCAACGCCTCGACCGTGCCGCAAGCGGTTCGCATTGCAGCCGAGTTGGACTATGCCTATGTGGGCTTGCGCGTGCAACCCAACGGACCCGGTGCGCCGTTTCAAACCTTGATTGGCGATGCCGCCTTGCTGCGCGAAACCCAAGCGGTGATGCGCGACACTGGCGTGGGCGTGTATGACCTGGAAATCATCCGCATCGGTGAGCAGTTCAAGGTCTCTGACCATGCTGCATTGATGGACATCGGCCAAACCTTGGGCGCCAAAGCCGTGTTGATTGCCGCAGACGACACGAACGAATCACGCTTGGCCGATAACTATGCGGCCCTGTGCGATGTGATGCGTCCCTTTGGACTCACCGCTGATTTGGAGTTCATGCCGTGGACGGCTGTGAAAGACGCCAAGTCGGCCATGCGTGTGATTGACTTAGCAGGGCGCCCCAGCAACGCAGGCATCTTGGTGGATGCCTTGCACTTTGGTCGTTCAGCCACGACCTTGCAAGACATCGCTGCCATTCCGCGCGAGTTGTTGCATTACGCGCAGATGTGCGATGCACAAGCGGGCCTGAACTTCACGACAGAAGAGTTGATTCACACCGCAAGACAAGAACGCTTGTTGCCAGGTGAAGGCAATATTGATGTGACAGGTTTGTTTACGACTTTGCCGCAAGACCTGCCAGTGAGCGTTGAAATCGTGAACCTTGAGCGATCTAAACCAATCGGCGACAAGGCTTGGGCCAAGCAGTGTCTCAGCGCAACAAAGAAAGTTTTAGGCGATGCCTAAATCAACCTGCTACGTTCACAACAGTCGCCAAGTTGGGCTGCCTGTGCGCGCAGCAAGCGACATTCTGAGCAAAGCGAAGAGGAGCTGTTGTGCGTGCAGGCAGCCCAACTTGGTAGCAACCACCGCTTGCTGCGCGCACAGACAACTCGCCTTGGCCGTTGCTCCGTATGGGCTGCTCAACTTGGTGAATGCAAACCAAGCAACGTCAAATCAGTGGTCGCAGACTCTGCGCTACTTCACGCAGCACAGGCAACACGCGATTGACAGCCTCTTTGGAGGTCTCATGCTGAATCGGCATGCTCACCGTCAAAGCGCCTTGCACATTCCCCTTGTGGTCACGCAAGGGCACCGCCACACCACGGTACGCCAAATCGAGCTGCTGCTCGGACAGGGCCCAGTCTTGCGCGCGAATGCGGGCCAACTCGGTGCGCATGCGTTTGGGGTCGGTGATGGTGTGCGAGGTGAAGGCTTTGAGTTCATGCTTGGCCAACCACGCATCGACTTCTTCTTCACCCAGAAGGGCCAGCAACAACACGCCTGCACTGGTGAGGTGACAGGGCACGCGCGCGCCCAGCGCGAAGCTGGTGTTCATGCTGCGGTTTTGTCCATTGCGCGCGATGTAGACCAAGTCGTAACCATCCAGCACAGCGACAAACGAAATTTCTTGTGTGCCCATCGCCAAGCGTTGCAGCGAGGGTTGCACGATGCGCGGCAGGCGCGCCGATTCCAAGTACGACTGGCCCAGTCGCATGACCTTGGGTGTGAGCCAAAACAGCTTGCCATCCGTGGCCACAAAACCCAAATGGGCGAGGGTGAGCAAGTAACGTCGCGCGGCCGTGCGGGTCAAGCCGCAGCGTTGCCCGGCCTGCGTGGCGGTCAAGCGGGGGTTGTGTTCGTCAAAGGTTTGCAACATACCAAGACCTTTGTCCAGACCGGCGATCCAGTCCTTCTTGTCCAAGCCTGTGAGATGCGTCAAATGTGTGTCCATAGCGTATGCAGGGGGAAACCCGTGATGCGTTCGATGATCGCACAAAAAAGATCATTAATCGCGCAAAACGGGTTTCTTGGTCAGACGCAAAAGACTTTTCCAATTAAATTGCACGCATCCAATTCCCTTGGATGGTGTGCCACTGATTTCATCACCCCGAGCCACCAGACATTGGCTCAATTTCAAACCCAAAGAGGAGACATCCATGAATAAACGTTCCACCTTGAAAGCTGTTGCCGCTGCCGCAATTTTTGCGTTGGCTGGCGTCGCGAACGCCCAGCAAACCATCAAGATCGCCAACATCGTTGAGCTGTCTGGCCCTGGCACCACAGCCGGTACGGTGTTTAAGAACGGCGTGGAGTTGGCTGTCAAAGAAATCAACGACAACGGCGGTATCTTGGGTAAGAAAATCGAGAACTACACCGTCGATACACAAACCAACCCTGGCGTGGCCAAGGGCTTGACGCAAAAAGCGGTGGACGATGGCGTGTTCGCCATTTTTGGCCCCGTGTACTCTGGCTCCATCATGGTGTCCATGGCTGAATCCAAGCGCGGCGAAGTGCCTAACTTCACCGGTGGCGAAGCCGCTTCCATCACCGCACAGGGTAATCCTTATGTGTTCCGTACGGCTTTTGGTCAAAGCGTGTCTTTCCCTAAGCTCGCCAAGTTCATCAACACCAAGGCCAAAACCTTGGCTGTGATTTATGTGAACAACGACTTCGGCAAAGGCGGCCGCGATACCTTGGCTAAATTGTTGGACGGCTCTGCCACCAAAGTGGTGGCAGACATTTCGACCGATGCGGGTCAAGTCGACTTTTCAGCCGCTGTGTTGAAAGCCAAGCAAAGCAATGCAGATGCGATTTTTGCGTACACCAACGAAGAAGAATCTGCCCGCTTGTTGCGCGAATTGAAGAAGCAAGGTTGGAACAAGCCTGTGATTGGCGAGACCACCTTGGTTGGCCAAAAAGTGATCGAACTCGCAGGCGACGCAGCCAATGGCGCGATTGCTCACGTGGGTTTGACCGTGGATGCACCTAACCCAGAAATGTTGAAGTTCAAAGCCAAGTACTACCAAGCCTACGGCAGCATCTCTGACCACAACGGCATCAAGGGCTACACCGGCGTGTACGTCTTGAAAGCGGCCATCGAAAAAGTGGGCAAGCTCGACCGCAAGGCCGTGGCTCAAGCGTTGCACGGCATCAACATCAGCGCCAAGAAGAACCCAGGCGTGATCATGGACGTGAGCTTTGATGCCAATGGTGACCTCGATCGCGAGAGCTATTTGATCGAAGTGAAAAACGGCCGCCAAGTAGTGAATGCCACCTTGCCCGCTTTGAACGCCAAGAAGTAATCAAGAAAACAAGGCACGCCTATTTTGGGCGTGCCTTTCTTTTTTCAAGCGAATCGACATGACCGACTTCCTACAACTCTTTTTCAGCGGCCTTGCCACTGGCAGCATTTATGCGTTGGCGGCCTTGGGCTTTACCTTGCTTTGGCAAGCTTCGGGCACCATCAACTTCGCGCAAGGTGAGTTTGTGATGCTGCCTGCCTTCATGATGCTGGGCTTCATGGCCGCAGGCTTTCCTTTGGTGTTGAGCTTCGCCGCGAGTTGTGTGCTGTCGGTTTTTGTCTTGGGCTGGTTGTTCAAGCGTGGCGTGGTCGATCCATTGTTCAAGTTCGGCATGATGCCCATCGTGGTGGCGACCATTGGCTTGTCCATCGCCATGCGCAATGCTGTGCGCGCGGGCTACAGCGCTGAGCCGCAGCCATTTCCCAACCTGTTTCCAGATGAGGTGTACAACATTGCTGGTGTGACCATTTCGGCCACCGACATCGGCACTTTTGTGTTCGCCATTGCACTCGTGTTGGTCACGCAAGCTTTCTTGGCCAAGACCGTCACCGGTCGTGCCATGCAAGCCGTGGCACAAAACACCGAGAGCGCTTCGGTGTTGGGCATCAACGTGCCTCGCATGATTTTTTACACCTTCGCCATCAATGCCGTGCTGGCAGCCGCCGCTGCGATTTTGGTGACGCCCACTTACTTGGCGAAGTTCGACATGGGCTCGTCCTTAGGCAACAAGGCTTTCTTCGCTGCCATCATTGGCGGCTTCAACAACTCACGCGGTGCGTTGTTGGGCGGCGTGATTGTGGGCGTGTGCGAAAACTTGGCAGCGGCCTACATTTCGCCCGCGTACAAAGACGCTGTGGCGTTGATCATTTTCATGGTCGTGATCTTGTTCAAGCCACAAGGCTTGCTCGGTAAAAAAGTGGAGCGCAAAGTATGAAGAAGCTCGCATTCTTGGCCGGCCTCTTGGGGCTGTTGGCCTGTATTTTTGTGCCCACGCTGCTCAAAAACCACGGCATTTATTTGTTCACCTACTGGCTGATTTACGTCATCGCCACCATGGGCTTGAACCTCACGATTGGTTACGCCGGTCAAAAGTCACTCGGCCATGCTGCGTTCTTTGGCATTGGGGCGTACACGGTTGCGGTGATGATGCAAGCGGGTTACAGCTTTTGGTTGGGCATGCCGCTCGCAGCATTGGGCTGCTTTGTGGTGGGTTTGGCGCTGGGCTTTCCTGCGCTGCGCGTGCAAACCATTTACTTGGCATTTGCCACCCTCGGCTTCAACACCGCGGTGTGGTTGGTGATGCGCAACGAAGAGTGGCTCACGGGCGGCACGTTTGGCATCAACAACATTGCACGTCCTGAAGCTTTCGGCATCAGCTTTGATGGCAACTTGGCTTACTACTATTTGGTGTTTGCCTTTGCTGTGGTGCTGGGTTTGCTCTTGTGGGGCTTGCTCAATTCACCATGGGGCAAAGCATTCACGGCCTTGCGTGACAACCCGATCCGTGCGGAGAGCTTGGGCGTGGATATCCGTGGCTACACCTTGTTGAGCTTTGCCATTGGCGCGGCTTACGCCGGTATCGCCGGTGGTTTGTTTGGCTCTCTTGTTCAGTTCATTGACCCCGCTCCGTTCACGGTGGAAGCGTCCATCATGATGTACCTCATGGTGGTGGTGGGGGGCCCCGGTTATTTCTTGGGCCCCTTGCTGGGCGCTGCGGTGGGCGTGATCTTGCCGGAGTGGTTGCGCTTTGCGCAGGCTTGGTATTTGTTTGTGTTCGGCACGGCCGTGGTGATGTTGATGATTTGGCTGCCCGATGGTTTGCTGAGTATTCCCGACCGCATCCGTGCGAAACGTCAGTCGCGTGAGGCCTCAGCGGCGCGGGCAGCAGCTGGCCAATCAGGAGTGAAGGCATGACGAATTCAAAGATTCAACCCGTTCTCAAAGTCACCGACTTGAAGAAGGCCTATGGCGCGATTCAAGCGGTGGGTGGTGTGTCTTTTGAAGTGCGCCCTGGCGAAATCTTTGGTGTGATTGGCCCCAATGGTTCAGGCAAAACCACCTTGTTCAACAGCATGTTGGGTCAGATCACACCAGACACCGGCAAGATTGAACTCAATGGCCAAGACGTGACGCAGTTAGGTCCTTTGGAACTCAATCGCTTGGGTGTGGGCCGTACCTTCCAAACCTTGCAAGTGTTTGGCAAGATGACCGTGCGTGACAACTTGATCGTGGCCGCGCAAGAGCACCAAGGGACCATGTTCAGCCGCATGTTTGCGCCCAGTGATTCGGACTTGGGAGCCAAGGCCGATGCCTTGATTGACCAGTTCCACATCAAGCATGTGGCTGACAAAAAAGCGGGCGAGCTGAGCTACGGCCAACAAAAGCTGGTGGACATTGCCATGGCCTTCATGAGTGAACCGGACTTGGTGTTGCTCGACGAGCCTTGTGCGGGCGTGAACCCCTCGCTGGTGGGCGGCATCAGCACCTTGCTGAAAGACTTGAACAAAACCCGAAGGTCGGATGGCAAGGCCAGCAGTTTTGTGGTGATTGAGCACAACATGGACTTTGTGATGGACCTGTGCCACCGCATCATGGTGATGGTCGAAGGCAAGGTGATGGCCATTGGCACACCGGCTGAGATTCGCGCCAACAAACAAGTGCTCGACGCTTACTTGGGAAGCTGACCATGACAACAGATAACAACACAACACCGTGCATCGAGTTTGACGATGTCGTGGCAGGCTACAAAGATTTCATGATCTTGAACAACCTGTCATTCACTGTGCCCAAAGGCTCCATCACCTTGCTGATTGGCCCCAACGGCGCAGGCAAATCAACCGTGCTCAAAACCTTGTTTGGTTTACTCACGCCGCGCCAAGGCAAGATTCGTTTGAATGGCGATGACATCACTGGCGCCACACAAAAAGACTTGCTCGCACGCGGCATTGCCTTTGTGCCGCAAGGTCGCAATTTGTTTGGCCAGCTGTCGGTGTACGAAAACCTAGAGCTGGGTGGCATCACGCTGGGCATGAAGACCACGCATGAGCGTATTCCTGAAGTGCTGGAGTTTTTCCCGCGCGTGAAAGAGCGCATGAACTCCTTGGCCTCGTCGCTGTCGGGCGGTGAGCAAAAGCAACTCGAAATTGGCCGCGCTTTGTTGCTGCGTCCTAAGGTCTTGTTGATTGACGAACCCTCGATTGGCTTGTCACCCATGGTGGTGCAGGACGTCTTCAAGCTCTTGCGCAAGCTGGCCGACCAAGGCACCACGGTGCTGATGGTGGAGCAAAACGTGAAGAGTGCGCTCAAGTACTCAGACAACGCGATTGCCTTGGAGTCTGGCCGTTTGGTGCTGTACAAATCAGCCGCCGAAATTTTGGCGGACCCACAAATGGAACGTTTGTTCTTGGGTGGCGCGCACACCACCACGGCTGCCGCAGCGACCGTCTAAGCATGTCTCCGGTGAACATCGCGGTCGCCGGTGCGGGCCTGATTGGTCGCGCCCACATCGCCGTCATGGCGCAATCTTCGCAATGTCGATTGAGCGCCATTGCCGATCCCTCTGAGGCTGCGCAGGCGTTGGCTCAAGCCCATGGCGTGCCTTGGTTTGCCACCTTGGATGAGCTGCTGATTGCTGCCTCGGCAGATGGCGTGATTTTGGCCACACCCAATGCCATGCACGTGCCGCAAGCCCTGCAATGCATTGCAGCAGGTGTGCCGGTGTTGGTCGAGAAGCCGATCGCACACACCGTGGCCGATGCCCAAAAGCTGGTGCAAGCCACGCAAGTGCATCAAGCCAAGGTGTTGATTGGTCACCACCGTGCGCACAGCCCCCTCATGCGTCAAGCCAAAGCGGTGATTGACGAGGGACGCTTAGGCCAGTTGGTCAGTGTTGTGGGCAGTGCCATGTTTTACAAGCCTGATGACTACTTCACGCAAGCGCCTTGGCGGCGCGACGTGGGCGGTGGTCCCATCCTGATCAACCTCATCCACGAGATTCACAACTTGCGCATGTTGTGTGGTGAGATCACGCAAGTGCAGGCCATGACCTCGAATACGGTGCGTGGCTTTGCGGTGGAAGACACTGCATCCATCACGTTTCGTTTTGCATCAGGTGTGCTGGCGTCTTTCATGCTGTCAGACACATCGGCTTCGGCGCGGAGCTGGGAGCAAACAACCCAAGAAAACAAAGCCTACGCCAGCTATGACGACGAAGATTGCTATGTCATTGCAGGCACTATGGGTAGCTTGGCTGTGCCCACCATGCGTTTGAAAACCTATGGCAATTCTGAAGAGCGTTCGTGGTTCAAACCGTTTCAACTCAGCACCGTGGCGTTACAGCGCGAAGACCCCTTGCGTTTGCAAATGGCGCATTTCATTCGTGTCATCCAAGGTGTAGACCAACCCTTGGTGAGTGCGCACGATGGCTTGCAAAACTTGTTGGTCGTCGAAGCCATTGCGCAAGCGGCGGCCAGTCAGCAAACCGTTCGTCTGTAGAACCTTGACCGAGGGTCAGCGGTTCAAGTGCACAACGTGCCCCGTCTTAGCGCTGGTGTGAATCGCATCCAAGGTGGCAGCAATGTCGTGGCTAGCAGCCGCGGCGCGTTCGATGGCGGCCATGTCGCCCTCGCGCACCACTTGGGCAAAAGCTTCTGCTGCAAAGCGAAAGCCACTGCCTGAATCGGAATGGATGTCTTCAAACGGAATGCTGTTGGCAATGCCTTGGCGCACACGCAATTGGCTGGGCAAGTAGCCCCACGCGTGCGTGTTCGAGTCGCTGGTGTGGTTGAGGTATTCGGTTTCCACGGTGCCGTGCGAGCCCACGATGGTGGCGCGGCGGTGGTTGGCAGTGTCCATCGCGCATGACATTTGCGCACGCCGGCCATCGGCATAAAACAGTGTGGCCATGAGGTTGATGTCCACGCCCGTATCGGCCCAGTTGGCATGGGCCATCACGCGCTCAGGCGCGCAACCCATGACCAAACGAATCAAGCTGAGCGGGTAGCTGCCTGCATCCAGCAAAGCGCCGCCGCCGAGGTCGGGCTTCATGCGGATGTTGGTGTCGGTGTTGCCCACGGTGAAGCCAAAGCTGGCTTGCATGCTGAGCACCTCGCCAATCTTGTCGTGACTCAAGCACGCCAGCAAGTCGCGGGTTTGGGGTTGGAACCAATAGGGGTAGGCCTCCAGCAGCATCACGCCTTGTTGGCGCGCGACTACAAACATGCGTCTGACTTCAGCGAGGTTGAGTGCCAGCGGTTTTTCGCACAGCACATGCTTGCCTGCTTGCATGGCGCGAATGGCCCACTCGGCGTGCAGGCTGTTGGGCAAAGGGAGGTAGATGGCGTCTAACGCGTCATCGTTCAACAAGGCCTCGTAGCTGCCGTGAGCGCGTGCAATGTCAAAGCTCTGCGCGAAGGCTTGGGCTTTGGTCAAGTCGCGGCTGGCCACGGCTTGGATAGAAACAAGCGGGCTGCCAGATACATCGCGTGCGAATTGTTTGGCAATGTTGGCGCAACCCAAGATGCCCAAGCGCAATCGGGTACTGCGTGAAGAGGTGTGATAAGAGGTGGTCATAGAACAACATCCGCAATGAGTTTGAGGGACACCGCAAAAAGGCCTGCTTGCACCAAGCGGTAAAACCAAACGTCGGCAATCTTCTTCGTGATGTACGCCCCCAGCACCGTGCCTACCAAGGCAAACGGTATCAGGTCTGCGGCGCGCATCAAGTCGTCGTAAGAGTAAGGCTGTAACAGTTGGTAGGGCCAAATTTTGGCGGCGTTGATCACGGCAAACAACAGCGTGGCTGTGCCTGCAAATTCAACCTTGGGCAAGCGCTGTGGCAACACATAAATTTGAAACGGTGGACCTCCCGCGTGCGAGATGAAGCTGGTAAAGCCAGCCACCGTGCCCCAGAACCAACCCTTTTTGGCGTTGACCGGTTGTTTGTTTTGTGGCGTTTTGCGCAGCCAGGTGTTGAGGCAAAACCCCACACCCATACAACCAATGATCAGTTTCACGGCGCTGTCCGAAGTCACCGAGGCTGTGAGCCAGCCAATGAACACACCGACCACTCCCGCTGGAATGAGAATCTTCAAATTCGGGGCACTGAAATTTTTGCGATACAGCCACACACTCACCACGTCCGAGATGACGTAAATCGGCAGCAACAACACAGCCGCTTTTACAGGCGACATGAACAGTGAGAGTAGGGGAACGGCCAGCATGCCCACCGTTGGCAAGCCGCCTTTGGACAGGCCCACCAAGAGCGAGGCGAGGCCAGCTAAGACGAAGTAAGAATCAAATGACATGGGGTTTCAATGTGTGCGTACTGAGTTTACGCACCTGCGTGAGCAGGATCAGGCATTAGGGTTCTTCAGGAGACAGGAGGCTAAGGTTGAACCTCTATACTTTCAGAATGAACGAAACAGTACATTCTGCACGCAAGGCGCCCAAGCGCACCAACGATCCCGAGCGGACGATGGCGGGCATCATGGCTGTGGCGACACAAGAGTTTGCGGCCAAGGGTTTGGCGGGCGCGCGCATCGATGCGATTGCAGCGGCCACGCACACCAGCAAGCGCATGATCTATTACTACTACGGCAGCAAAGAGGGCTTGTACTTGGCCGTGTTGGAAGATGCGTATCGCCGCATTCGTGCCACCGAAGCCGAATTGCACTTGGCCGATCTGTCGCCCGTCGAGGCGCTCAAGGTGCTGGTGGGCTTTACCTTCGACCACCATTACAGCAACCAAGACTTTGTGCGCTTGGTGATTTCCGAGAACATGCAACGTGGCGAATACCTGGCGCAGAGCAAGCTGATTCAAGAGCTCAACGTGTCAGTCATTCAGGCCATCGAAGCGCTCTACAAGCGCGGTGTGAAAGCAGGGGTGTTTCGCAAAAACTTGGACCCCATCGACATTCATGCATCCATTTCAGCGTTGACGTTTTTCAATGTGTCCAACCGCTACACCTTCGATTTGATCTTCAAACGCAATGGCCAAACCGCCAAAGCATTGGCTGCACGACGCCAAAGCGTGGTGGATATGGTTCTGCGTTTTGTAAGTTATTCAAATTCGGCATAGCAGATAGTTGGCTATGCCAGATTTAAATACGGGTTTTCACTAGCTCGTCACAAAGTAACTGTTTTGTACATTTTGTTTCAGCCCATATTCTTCAAGGACTCCCCAATGCTTAATCGTTTTTTGGATCGCTACTGTCGGTTTCTCGAACTCGTGATCTCTGTTGCTCTCGCCGTGATGGTGGTTTTGGTTTTTGGCAACGTGGTGATGCGTTATGCCTTTAACTCTGGCATCACCCTGTCTGAAGAGCTGTCGCGCTGGCTGTTTGTGTGGGTCACGTTCTTGGGCGCCATCGTGGCCATGAAAGACGGTGCGCATTTGGGCTCTGACACCATCGTGTCCAAGTTGTCTGTGCGTTGGCAAAAAATATTTTTGGTCATTGGCCACGGCTTGATGTTGTTCATCTGCTGGTTGCTTTTCAAAGGTTCGTTGGACCAAACCATCATCAACTGGGATTCCACCAGTGCGGTGATGGAAGCGTCGATGGGCATCTTCTACGCCTGCGGCATGGTGTTGGCTGTGTCGGGCGCTTTGATTTTGGTGGACCACTTGTTGCGTTTGATGCGCGGTGAGTTGGCTGACAGTGAGTTGATTGGTGTTCGCGAGTCTGAAGAAGAGCCCATCGACGTTCCCGCCCCCCTCAAGTAAACCTCAAGGAATTCAATCATGACAATCGCTGTATTTTTGGGCTCCTTGCTCGCCGCCATGGCGCTGGGTGTGCCTATCGCTTTTTCTTTGTTGCTCTGTGGTTCCGCGTTGATGTGGCACATGGATATGTTTGATGCGCAAATCTTGGCGCAAAACGTGATCGAAGGCTCTAACAGCTTCCCGCTGTTGGCTGTGCCTTTTTTCATGCTGGCCGGTGAGGTGATGAACACCGGTGGTTTGTCGCGCCGCATCGTCGACTTCGCGATGGCCTTGGTGGGCCACATCCGTGGTGGCTTGGGCTATGTGACCATCGTCGCGGCTTGTTTGCTGTCGGCCCTGTCTGGCTCAGCGGTGGCTGATGCCGCTGCGTTGACTGCATTGCTCTTGCCCATGATGGTCAAAGCAGGCCACGACAAAGCACGCAGCGGTGGCTTGATTGCCGCTTGCGGTGTGATTGGCCCGATCATTCCGCCGTCGATTGGCTTTGTGATTTTTGGTGTCGCTGCCAACGTGTCGATCAGCAAGTTGTTCTTGGCTGGTATTTTTCCTGGCATCGTGTTGGCTGCTGGTTTGTGGGCCACTTGGTGGTGGTGCACACGCAAAGAAGACTTGACACCGCCTGCACGCAAAACAAGCGCCGAAGTGTTTGCCGCCATGCGTGAAGCGGGCTGGGCCTTGATGCTCCCCTTGATCATCTTGGTGGGCTTGCGCATGGGTGTGTTCACACCGACTGAAGCTGCTGTGGTGGCTGCGGTGTACGCTTTGTTTGTGGCGGGTGTGATTTACCGTGAACTCACTTGGTCACAGTTGTTTGATGTGTTTCGCATGGCAGCCAAGACCACATCCGTCATCATGTTCTTGGTGGCTGCTGCGATGGTGTCGGCGTGGTTGATCACAGTGGCTAACTTGCCAGCACAAGTGGTGAGCTTGCTCGAACCTTTGTTGGGTAACCCCACGCTGTTGATGGCCGCCATCATGGTGTTGTGCATGGTGGTGGGTACCGCGATGGACATGACACCGACCATTTTGATCTTGACCCCTGTGTTGATGCCCATCGTCAAAGCCGCTGGCATTGACCCTGTGTACTTCGGTGTCTTGTTCATCATCAACAACTCCATTGGTTTGGTCACACCGCCAGTGGGTACCGTGCTGAACGTGGTGGCGGGTGTGGGTCGTATGCGCATGGACGACGTCACACGTGGTGTGCTGCCTTTCATGGCGGTGCAGTTCATCGTCATGTTCTTGATGGTGCTGTTCCCATCCATCGTGATGGTGCCTGCACGCTGGTTATATTAAGTTTCTTTTCCCACGGTCTGTCCGGGTACGCCAGACCGTGGAACCCTTCTTTGGCGTACGACCGCAAAGTTCTTCAGGAGACACTGACATGAAACGTGTATTTATCAAGACCGTGATCGCGACTGTGGCCATGGCCGCCATGGGCATCGCCTCGGCACAAGTCAAAACCATCAAGTTCGCCAACCAGAACACTGCGGGTCACCCCATCGTTCAAGGCATGGAGAAGTTCAAAGAGATCGTTGAGAAGAACTCTGGTGGCAAACTCAAAGTCAACATCTTCCCAGGTGGCACATTGGGTAGCGACCAAGCCAACGTGTCGGCCATCCAAGGCGGCTCATTGGAAATGGCTTCCATGAACTCTGGCATCTTCGCCAGCCAAGTCAAAGAATTTGGCGTGTTCGATTTCCCCTTCATGTTTGCCACCACCAAAGAAGCGGATGCTGTGGTGGACGGCACCTTCGGCAAGAAGATGCATGCCAAGTTGGAAGAAAAAGGTTTGATCGGCTTGGCTTACTACGAGCTGGGTTTCCGTCACATCACCAACGGCAAGCGCGCCATCAACAAAGTGTCTGACATCGAAGGCCTGAAGTTGCGCGTCATTCCTAACCCCATCAACGTGGATTGGGTGAAAGCTTTGGGCGCTAACCCCACACCTCTGCCATTCCCAGAGTTGTATGCCGCTTTGGAACAAGGTGCTGTGGACGGTCAAGAAAACCCCATCCCCACCATCAACAGCGCCAAGCTGTATGAAGTGCAAAAACACATGGTATTGACCGCTCACCAATACAACCCACAGTCTGTGGTGATCAGCAAGAAGTTCTGGGAAACCTTGAGCGCTGCTGAGAAAAAAGTGGTGGCTGATGCCGCCACTGAGTCTGCCAAGTTTCAACGCGAAACTGCACGTAACTTGGAAGCCAGCTTGTTGGCCAACTTGAAAAAGAACGGCATGCAAGTGACCCAATTGCCTGAGTCTGAAATGTCGATCTTGCGTGACAAGATGCGCCCAGTGACGGCCAAGCACGGCGTGGCCGTGGGTCAAGACTTGGTGAAAGAGTTGCAAGCTGAAATTGAAAAAGTGCGTTCAGCAGCTTCTGCGAAGAAGTCTAAGTAATTGACTGCGTGATGCTTCGCCGCTTAGATGCGGCGAAGCTTTTTTTGTTGAACGAATATAAAAACTCTCAAGGGAAGTTGCATATGAAAGTCTTGATGCTCCACGGCGTGAACCACAACATGTTTGGTAAACGCGACCCTAAGCAATACGGCACCATCACACTCGATGAGATCAATGCCAATTTGCACAAGTTGGGCAAAGCGTTGGGCGCTGAAGTGGAGTGCTATCAGACCAACCATGAAGGCGACATGTGCGAGCGCATTCATCAAGGCTACTTTGACAACGTGGACGCCGTGCTCATCAATGCCGGCGCCTGGACCCATTACAGCTACGCCATTCGCGATGCCTTGGCCGTGTTGACTTGCCCTGTGGTCGAGTTGCACATGTCTAACATCCATGCGCGTGAAGAATTCCGTCACACATCAGTCTTCGCTGAAATTGTGAAAGGCCAAATTTGCGGCTTTGGCGCGGACAGCTACGAGCTGGCTTTGCGTGCTGCGGTGTCTGCTGTTCAATCTTCTAAATAAAACACCATGAGCAAGCACGGCATCTCTATCAATGGCAACACGCAGCTGATTGCCCACATTGGCTATCCCACGCATTCTTTCAAGTCGCCCATGATTTACAACCCGTACTTCGCCAGTTCGGGCATCAATGCGGTGGTGGTGCCCATGGGCTGCCAAACGCCTGACTATCCGGTGTTCTTGAAGTCAGTCTTCAGCCTCACCAACATTTGTGGTGCGCTCATCACCATGCCTCACAAGGTGGTGACGGTGGGCTTGCTCGATGAAGTGACCGCCACCGTGCGCGTGGCGGGTGCTTGCAATGCGGTGAAAAAACTCGCCGATGGCCGTTTGGTCGGCGACATGTTTGATGGCGCTGGCTTTGTGCGCGGCGTGCAACGCAAGGGCTTTGACCTCGCTGGCAAGCGTGTGTTGGTGGTCGGCTCAGGCGGCGTGGGTTGCGCCATTGCGGCGTCACTCGCGGGTGCAGGTATTGCAGCCATCAGCTTGTTTGATGTCAACACCGCCTCTGCCGAGGCCTTGGGTCAACGCTTGAAACAGAACTACCCTCAGATCGATGTGCGCACGGGCTCGAACGATCCTGCGGACCACGACTTGGTGGTCAACGCCACGCCCATGGGTATGAACGAAGGCGATGCTTTGCCGATGGATGTGTCGCGTATTTCGCCAGACGCTTTTGTGGGCGAAGTGGTGATGAAAACCGAAATGACTGCGTTCTTGCAAGCTGCCAAAAACCGTGGTTGCCGCGTGCAGGTGGGCTCTGACATGTTGTTTGAACAAATTCCGGCTTACTTGGAATACTTCGACTTGCCCACCACCACGGCTGACGTGCTGCGCGATGTCGCACAGCTGAGCTATTGAGTTTTGAGCTATTAATTTTTTCTTGGAGTATTTGATGACCTTGCCATCTCAACACCGCGAGTCCGTGCCCGATATGCCAAACCGTTTGGGCTTAGACGGGATCGAGTTCATCGAATACGCCACCAGCCGCCCACAGGCGCTGGGCCAAGTGCTGGAGAACATGGGCTTTCGCCCTGTGGCACGCCACCGTTCGCGTGAGGTGACCTTGTACCGACAAGGTGGCATGAACTTGGTGGTCAATGCCAGCCCCGATGACGCCCGTGTGAGCGCCACCACCGATGGCCAACCCGTCATCTCTGCGGTGGCTTTCCGCGTGCGCGATGCCTTGCAAGCGCACACCCGTTGCATGGAGTTGGGTGCATGGAATGTGACCAGCCAAGCGCAAGCGATGGAGTTGCACATTCCTGCCATCCACGGCCCAGGCGGCAGCCGCTTTTACTTTGTGGACCGTTGGCAAGAGTTCTCGATTTACGACATCGACTTCAAACCTATTCCCACTGTCGACCAGCACCCAGAAGCCACGGCTGGCATGAGCTACTTTGGTGTGGTGCAGTACATCGGTGCGGGTCGCAGTGCCGACTGGTTGGCCTACTTTGAACACATGTTTGATTTCAGCTTTGTGCCTGATGACCAACGCTTTGGCATCTTGCCCAAAGGCAAGTTGATGAAGAGCCCGTGCGGCAACTTCTTGTGGCAACTCATCGAGCCCGATCCATGGATGGACACCGACGAATCGCCCGAGTGCTTGCAACGCATTGGTTTGGGTGCCGTCGATGTGGGCGCCGCAGTGACGGCACTCAAAGCCCGTGGCGTGGAGTTTGTCGAGTCCACCCAGTTGCACCCAGAAGACCGTGGCGCGCTCACGCGCAGCACCTTGGGGTCGGTGTCGTTTGAGCTGGTTCACAAAGATTAACAAGAAAGCCACGCCATGAACTTACTCGACGGCTTCGGCATGGACACCATCACGATGGCGGGCTCTTTAGAAGCCAAGTTATCGGCGATGAAAGACGCAGGCTTCTCGCAAGTCATGCTCATGGCGCGTGACTTGGTCACACACCCCGGCGGTGTGCCTGCCGCAGTAGCCGCGGTGCAAGCCAGCGGTTTGCGCCCCACAGGTTTTCAGGTGCTGCGCGACTTTGAGGGCTTGTCTGGCCATTTGCACGGCTACAAAGTCGATATCGCCAAGTCGATGCTCGAGATGTGTGCGGCCACTGGCAGCAAGGTGTTGTTGGCGTGTTCGTCCACCTCACGCCATGCCACCGATGACCTAGACCAGATTGCGCGCGACTTGAAAAAGCTCGCCATGCTGGCCTTGCCCTTGGGTATCAAAGTGGCTTACGAAGGCTTGTCATGGGGTCGCACGGTCAACGAGTTCACCACGTCTTGGGATGTGGTGTGCCGCGCCGATTGCCCCAACCTTGGCATTGGCATTGACTCGTTCCACATCTTTGCTGCCAACACGCCACTGGACGCGATTGAAGACCTAGACCCCGAGAAAATTTTCTTGGTGCAGCTGTCTGACTTCATGTGGCACGAAACGCCCACGTTTGAAGACCGCATGACCACCGCACGTACCTTCCGCGTGTTCCCCGGTGAGGGCGTACACAGTGAAGCTTTGGCTGACTTGGTGCTGCGCTTGGACCGCATCGGTTATCGCGGTGACTACAGCTTTGAAGTCTTCAACGACGATTACCAACAATTGCCCTTGGCCACCGTGGCCGAGCGCGCACGCAAGAGCGCGACATGGTTGCACGACAACGTGCTGCACCGCTCAGCGCCATTGCCTGCTTGGACCCGCACGCACACCAACACACACGCATGAAACAACGTCAACTCGGCCCCTACCAAGTTTCAGCCATTGGCCTAGGCTGCATGAACCTCAGCCATGCCTATGGCGCGCCACCTGCACCTGAGCTGGGAGAGGCTCTGATTCACCGCGCCCTAGACCTCGGCGTGACGATGTTTGATACGGCGGCTTTGTATGGCTTTGGTACCAACGAGTTGTTGGTCGGTCGTGCGCTCAAAGCGCACCGCAACGAAATCACCTTGTGCAGCAAAGGCGGCATGGCTGGTGTGTCCTTCCCCGATGGGGTGAAGCGCGTGATTGATGGCCGCCCTGAGACCTTGCGCAAAAACTGTGAAGACAGCTTGTCGCGTTTGGGCACTGATGTGATTGACCTGTACTACCTGCACCGCTGGGACAAACAAGTGCCCATCGAAGACAGCGTCGGCGCGTTGAGCGACCTCGTGCGTGCAGGCAAAATTCGCGAGATTGGTTTGAGCGAAGTCTCTGCCACCACGCTGCGCAAAGCGCATGCCGTGCACCCTATTGCGGCGGTGCAAACAGAATACTCATTGTGGACACGTAACCCCGAAATCGCCGTGCTCAAAGCTTGCGAAGAACTGGGCGCCACCTTTGTGGCTTTCAGTCCTGTGGCGCGTGGTTTCTTGTGCGGTGAGTTGCGCGATGTCAGCACCTTGGCGGCCAATGACATTCGCCGCGCCATGCCACGTTTCAGCGCGGACACCTATGCCGCCAATTTGCCTTTGCTCGACGCCTACCAAGCCATCGCCCGCGAAGCAGGTTGCACGCCAGCGCAATTGGCTTTGGCGTGGTTGTTGCACAAGAGCAGCTTGCTCATTCCGATTCCTGGCACACAAAACATTCGCCACCTCGAAGACAACATCGCCGCGGCCGATGTGGCGCTGTCGGCTGAACAGATGCAGCGATTAGAAGCGCTCATCAACCAGCAGACAGTGAAGGGGCCACGCTACAACGCGCTCAATGCCTCTGAGGTGGATACCGAAGAGTTTGCCTAGGCAAACAACTGCTCACGCAGCCAAATATGCACCGGGTCTTGCTGGTGCCGCACATGCCAGATGACGTACATAGGCATGTCTGGTGTGTCAAACGGAACAGGGGCATCCGCCAACCCACGCAGCAAACCTTGGCGCAGCAAGCCGGGAAGGGTGGCCAAGCGCTCGGTGCCAGCGACAAACGCCGCCACACCTGCAAAACTGCTCAAGGTCGCCGCAAAACGGCGCTGCACGCCCTTTTTAAGCAGGAATTCGTCAATGTCTAAATGACGACGTGGTTGATGCACCACGGTGATGTGTTCGGCCGTCTCGTAGGCCTTGAGTGAACGTGGTGCTTTGCGCACCTGTGGGTCGTAGAACACACGGTAACTGTCGGTAAACAAGCGTTTGTGCTTGATGTCGGTGGCATCCGGTGGGCGAGGGCTGATGACCAACTGGCAGTCTTGTGCACGCAACATGTCGGCGCTGGGTACGTCAGATGGCACCACGCGCAGCGTGACGCCCGGCGCTTGGGTTTGCAAGCGGTTCAACAAACCTGGCAAGAGCAAATCACGCTGCAAATCATTGGCTGCGATGGTGAAGCATTGGGTCAGGCGTGCTGGTTCAAACGCTCCGCTGTCCACAAAGCCTTGTAACTGGGTCAGCAGTCCTTGGGCTTGCAAGGCCAAAGCCTCTGCGCGCGCTGTCGGCACAATGCCGCGCCCTGATTTCACAAACAAGGCATCGCCCACGATGGCACGTAAGCGGTCCAACTGGTGGCTTACAGCCGACTGCGTCACACCCAGCGCATTGGCGGCAGCTGTGACAGAGCCTTGCTCAATCACGGTGCTGAGCAAATGCAGGAGATGACCGTCCAAATCCAAATGATTAAATTTTTTCATGGAATAAATGAGGATTGCTTGGTTTATTTTATGGGTTGAAGCGCCCACACTCCGTTTCATTGAACAACTTCAATCACGGAGACAACCATGAACCACAAACCCGAACCGATTTTTGGAACCACGCTGTTTGACGGTGACCAAGCCCAAAAAGGCTACGCCCTGAACAAGATGTGTTACTCCTTCAACAGCGCCGACAACCGCAACGCTTTCAAAGCCGATGAAGAGGCGTATATGTTGCAGTACGGCTTGAACGCTCAACAAGCCGATGCCATTCGCACACGCAACGTGTTAGGCCTCATTGCCGCCGGTGGCAATGTGTATTACCTCGCCAAGTTCGCTGGCATTTTGTGTTTGGACGTGCAAGACCTGGGCGCCGCCCAAACTGGCATGACCAAAGAAGAATTCAAAGCCAAGTTGCGCGCTGCAGCCCACCAATAAACATCTAGGAGACACACCATGGCAAACATCGTTGGCGGCCTCGCCTCATCACACATTCCCTCCATCGGTGGCGCGATTGCCAAAGGCATTCAGCAAGACCCGTACTGGAAACCGTTTTTCGATGGCTTCCCGCCCATTCACGAGTGGTTGGGTAAGGTCAAGCCCGATGTGGCCGTGGTGTTTTACAACGACCATGGTTTGAACTTTTTCCTCGACAAAATGCCAACCTTTGCAGTCGGTGCCGCTGCGCAATACAACAACGCCGATGAAGGCTGGGGCATCCCCACCTTGCCACCGTTCAAAGGTGCGCCTGATTTGTCATGGCACATCATCAACGAGCTGGTGGAAAAAGAATTTGACGTGGTGACATGCCAAGAAATGTTGGTGGACCACGCGTTCACCTTGCCGCTCAAATTGTTCTGGCCAGGCGACACATGCCCTGTGTTGACCGTGCCCATCTGTATCAACACCGTGCAATTCCCGTTGCCATCGGCCAAGCGTTGCTACAACTTAGGTCAGGCTGTGGGCGACGCCATTCGCAGCTGGGACAGCGATTTGAACGTGGTGGTGTTGGGTACAGGTGGCTTGAGCCATCAGCTCGACGGCGAGCGTGCCGGCCACATCAACAAGGCGTTTGATTTGGAGTTCATGGACAGCCTGCAAAAGAACCCCGAATGGGCCACGCAGTTCAGCATCCACGAGTTGGTTGAAAAGACAGGTACGCAAGGTGTGGAGCTGGTCATGTGGTTGGCCATGCGTGGCGCCTTGGGCGACCATGTGAAGCCTGTGCATCAAAACTACCACATCCCAATTTCCAACACAGCCACAGGCGTGATGGCGTTGGCGACTGAATAAAACCAAGCCCCAAAAGAAAAACCCCGCCGGTGCAAACTGGCGGGGTTTTTGTTGTCCCGAAAAAACGGGACAGGGTACGTTACATCGTGTCGATGAAGCTGCGTAGTTTGTCGCTGCGACTGGGGTGCTTCAACTTGCGCAAAGCCTTGGCTTCGATTTGACGGATGCGCTCGCGCGTGACGTCAAACTGTTTGCCCACTTCTTCCAAGGTGTGGTCCATCGCCATTTCGATACCAAAGCGCATGCGCAGCACTTTGGCTTCGCGTGGGGTGAGGCCATCCAAGATGTCTTTCACCACATCACGCAAGCCTGCTTGCATGGCGGCTTCGATCGGTGCGGTGTTGACGCTGTCTTCGATGAAGTCGCCCAAGTGGCTGTCGTCATCGTCACCGATCGGCGTTTCCATGGAGATCGGCTCTTTGGCGATCTTCATGATCTTGCGGATCTTGTCTTCTGGAATTTCCATCTTTTCGGCCAAGACGCTGGCATCCGGTTCAAAGCCAAACTCTTGCAAGTGTTGGCGGCTGATGCGGTTCATCTTGTTGATGGTCTCGATCATGTGCACAGGAATACGGATGGTGCGCGCTTGATCGGCAATCGAACGGGTGATCGCTTGGCGAATCCACCACGTGGCATAGGTCGAGAACTTGTAGCCGCGACGGTATTCAAACTTGTCCACGGCCTTCATCAAACCGATGTTGCCTTCTTGGATCAGGTCGAGGAACTGCAAGCCACGGTTGGTGTATTTCTTGGCGATCGAGATGACCAAACGCAAGTTGGCTTCGATCATTTCTTTCTTCGCGCCGCGTGAGCTGCGTTCGCCAGCGTTCATGCGTTTGTTGATGTCTTTGAGTTGCTCCAAAGGCACCACCACACGGGACTGCAAATCGATCAGTTTTTGCTGCAAGTCTTGAACCGGTGGGATGTAGCGGCCCATGGTGGTCGACCATGGTTTGCCAGCAGCAGCTTGCTTCTCAACCCACTTGAGGTTGAGCAAATTCGGTGGGAAGTCTTTGATGAAAGTGGCTTGTGGCATACCGCACTTGTCCACGATGATGCGACGCAGTTCACGTTCGTTTTTGCGTACATCGTCGACTTGGCCACGCACAGATTCGCACAATTTTTCAATGGTCTTGGCGGTGAAGCGAATGCCCATCAACTCGGTGGTCAAAGCCGTTTGTGCTTTCACATAAGCAGGTGTGCCATAGCCTTCTTTGTCGTAGGTTTTGCGCAGTTTGTCGAACAACACAATCATGCGGTCGAAGCGCTCAAGGGCTGCGTTTTTCAACTCTTCCAATTTCTTGGTGAGAGCTTTCGAGCCGCCTTTGCCGTCGTCATCGTCTTCTTCGTCAAATTCGTCAAAGTCTTCTTCGGCCACATAGTCATCGGCTTCGTTGAGGTTGTTGAAACCGTCGACGATGGTGGAGATGACCACTTTGTTTTCGCGAATGTCTTCGGCCATGGCCAACACCGCAGCGATGGTGGCAGGTGAGCCGCTGATCGCAGCCATCATGTCCATCAAACCGCCTTCGATGCGCTTGGCAATTTCAATTTCGCCTTCGCGGGTCAGCAACTCCACGGTGCCCATTTCACGCATGTACATGCGCACGGGGTCGGTGGTGCGACCGAATTCGCTGTCCACGGTGGACAAGGCGGCCTCGGCTTCTTCTTCTGCTTCTTCTTCGGTGGCAGCGGTGGGGGCGTTGTTGTTGAGCAGCAGGGTTTCTGCATCAGGCGTGTGTTCGTAAACGGCCACACCCATGTCGTTCAACATGCTGATCACCACCTCGAGTGTTTCAGCATCGACCAACTTGTCGGGCAGGTGGTCGGAGATTTCGCCGTGCGTCAGGTAGCCACGTGTCTTACCGAGTTTGATCAGGGTTTTCAGACGTGAGCGACGCTTTTGCATGTCTTCTTCAGACAGCACGGTTTCATCCAGACCGAATTCTTTCATCAAGGCGCGTTCTTTGGCCTTGCTGATCTTCATGCGCAGTGGTTTGACTTTTTCTGCGCCGGCTTCGACGACGGGTTCGCCTTCTAGGTCAGCTTCGATGTCGCTCAGGTCATCATCTTCTGCACCGGCTTTTTTGCCTTTGGCTTTGGTGGCCTTTTTCGCGGGGGCTTTTTTGGCAGCCGCTTTGGGCGCATGGGCTTCTACGGCCGATGCTTTTTTCTTGGTGTCCTCAGCTTTGGCTTTGGTGGTGGTTTTGGCTGCGGATTTTGTGGCTGGCTTTTCAGCCACTTTTGTTTTCGATGCGGGCACTGACTTGGCTTTCGTTGCGGGCTTGGCTACTGGTTTGGCAGCAGCTTTGACTGCCGGTTTGGCAGAGGTTTTTGCAACGGGTTTTGTGGTTGGCTTGGTAACTGCTTTGGCTGTGGTTTTGACGACAGGCTTGGCTGCTGCTTTGGATGCAGCAGGGCTTGACTTCTTCGCCACAGGCTTGGCAGGCTTCTTGGACTTGCGGTCAACAGGCATGAAAACTCCTAGACTTCAAAGAAACGAATACACAGCGCCACAAAAACCCGGCGCGGGAAAAGAAAAAAGGGGTGAAGTGTGAACCTCTAGAAGCAAGCGGATTGGGCGAACATTTGGAATGCAGTCCTTGCGGTAAGGTGGCGAGTCGTGCGCTTGTGTCACGGTTGGCCGGGCCCGGAGGTGCTGCTGTCGCACTTGCTAAGTGTGGATTATACCTAAAACGGTGGCTAAGTTTGAGCCACAGGCCCGTCAGTCTTGGCTTTCGACCAGTTTTTGCGGGATCAGGCCTAGCTGCTTGCGCCGCTCAAACAGCGCTTTGTAGCGCAGCATGGCCGTGGGATCGGCTGCGGCCTCTGCGATGGCCTCTTTCATTTGCGCGTCTAGGCTTTCAAACAAAATTTTGTTCAAAATCCCGCGCAACTCTAGCCCTGCCTCTTTGCGTTGTTGCTCGGGTGTCAGGCTTTCAGGCATGGGCTTGCCTTCGTCGTCCATGAGTGGGGTGAAGGCGGTGGCCATCACGCGCAGGGCAAGGTCTTCTGACTCATGCTCGCGCAGGCCTTCGCGCAGCGCACCCCAAGCTTGGTTGCCGTGCTCGTGGTGTTGGTGGTCCAGCCACACAAACAGCGGGCCGTGAGGCGGCGCGAGTTCGCACAAGAGGTTGTGGTCTTCGGTGGACAGGTCTTCCCACAAGTCCATGTGTGAGAGCAGCACGCGTGCTGCATGGTCGGCTCGGCCTTGGGGAATCAGACGTGTGCCGCGCTTGTAGGTTTTGGGCGCGTAGGGCTCGCGCGGCTTGAACTTGGATGATTTTTTGAATTCACCTGAGCGTGCAGGCGCAGCAGCAGGGGCCGCGGGCATCCACAGGTCTTGCAACTCGTGGTTGCCCAGGTCGGCCAGCTCGGCAATTTCGCTGAGTAACTGGCGTTTGAGCGCGCCATCGGGCAAGGCCATCCACATGGGCTTGGCATTGCTGGCCATGTGGGCGCGACCTTCCGCCGTGTGCAGGTCACAACCTTCGCGCGCCACTTCAATGAGAAAGCGACTCAGCGGCATGGCTTCGGTCACGCAGTGGGCAAAGGCCTCTTTGCCGAATTCACGGATGTAGCTGTCGGGGTCGTGCTCTTGCGGCAAGAACAAAAACTTAACGCTGCGCACGTCGGTGGCGTACGCAAGTGCGCCATCCAGCGCTTTGCGCGCGGCGCGACGGCCTGCACTGTCGCCGTCAAAGCTGAACACCACGTTGTCGGTGAAGCGAAACAGTTTTTGCACATGGTCGGTGGTGCACGCTGTGCCCAGTGTGGCCACTGCGTTGGGAAAACCCAGCTGCGCCAAAGCCACCACGTCCATGTAGCCCTCGGTCACCAGCACATAGCCTGCGTCACGCAGCGCATTGCGGGCTTCGAACAGGCCATACAACTCACGGCCTTTGCTGAACACGGGCGTTTCGGGCGAGTTGAGGTATTTGGGCGTGCCCTCAAACAGCACGCGACCTCCAAAACCAATGCACTCGCCCTTGACGTTGCGGATGGGAAACATCACGCGGTCACGGAAGCGGTCGTAGCGTTTTTCTTCTTCGCCGTCTTCTTGGTTCACGATGACCAAGCCACTCTCTGCAAGCAGCGGGTCTTGGTAGTCGGGGAACACGCTGGCCAAACTGCGCCAACCTTCGGGCGCATAGCCAAGACCAAAGTGTTTTGCAATTTCGCCGCTCAGACCGCGGCCTTTGAAATACTCAATCGCTTTGGGCGAGTTGCGCAAATGTTTGCGAAACGATTCACCTGCTTTTTCCAACACATCGGTGAGCGTGGCTTGCTTTTGGCGTTGCTCGGCGGCACGCGCGCGGTCTTGGGGCGAGGCATCGTCTTCGGGTACTTGCATGCCGATGTTTTGCGCCAAATCCTTCACCGCTTCGACGAAGGTCATACCTGCATGCTCCATCAAGAAGCCAATGGCGTTGCCGTTTTTGCCGCAACCAAAGCAATGGAAAAACTGCTTGGCAGGACTGACCGAAAACGACGGCGACTTCTCGCCATGGAACGGACACAGTCCCATGAAGTTGGCGCCACCTTTTTTGAGCTGTACATAGCGGCCCACCACCTCGACCACGTCGACGCGGGCTAAAAGCTCTTGAATGAAGGACTGGGGGATGGCCATAGGTGAAAAGGGGGTTGCCTAATTTTAGGCGTCGCCCTTTGCAGCACGCGCTTGGTGCAGTTTCTTGTAGCTGTCGATGAGGCGGTGGTGTCTATCCAGGCCTTCGAGCTTCATGCTCGTGGGTGTGAGCCCGTAGAAGCGCAGGCTGCCATCGACAGAGCCCATCACCGCGTCCATGCGCGGGTTGCCAAACATCCGGCGGAAGTTGACGTCATAGTCTTGCAGCGCTAAGTCTGGGTCAAGCATCACCTCCAGCACCACGTTCAAAGCTTGGTAAAACAAACCGCGCTCGACGGTGTTGTCGTTGTATTGAAGGAAAGCGCCCACAAGTTCTTGGGCTTCTTCAAATTGCTTCAAGGCCAGTTGAATCAAGAGCTTCAGCTCCAGCACCGTCAGTTGACCCCATGCGGTGTTTTCATCAAATTCGATGCCAACCAGCGTGGCAATGTCAGAGTACTCGTCCAACTCGTTGTTTTCTAAGCGCTCAAGCAGCGCAGACAAGCGTGCATCGTCTAAGCGATGCAAGTTGAGGATGTCTTCGCGAAACAGCAGTGCTTTGTTGGTGTTGTCCCAAATCAAATCTTCAATGGGGTACACCTCTGAATAGCCGGGCACCAAAATTCGGCAGGCCATGGCACCCAACTGGTCATGCACCGCGGTGTAGACCTCTTTGCCCAGGTCTTTGAGAATGCCAAACAAGGTCGCAGCTTCTTGTGCGTTGGCGTTTTCACCTTGGCTGGAAAAATTCCACTCAACAAATTCGTAGTCTGCTTTCGCACTGAAAAAGCGCCACGACACGATGCCGCTGGAGTCAATGAAGTGCTCTACAAAGTTGTTGGGCTCGGTGACTGCGTTACTCTCGAACGTGGGCTGTGGCAAGTCGTTCAGACCTTCGAAGCTGCGGCCTTGCAACAATTCAGTCAGGCTGCGCTCCAACGCCACTTCAAAGTTGGGGTGCGCGCCGAACGAGGCAAACACACCGCCTGTGCGTGGGTTCATCAGCGTCACGCACATCACAGGGTAGGTGCCACCCAGTGAGGCGTCTTTCACCAGCACCGGAAATCCTTGTTCTTCCAAACCTTGAATGCCAGCCAAGATGCTGGGGTACTTGGCAAGCACCTCTTGCGGCACATCGGGTAAGCAGATTTCACCCTCCAAGATTTCACGCTTGACGGCGCGCTCGAAAATTTCAGACAGGCATTGCACCTGTGCTTCGGCCAACGTGTTGCCCGCGCTCATGCCGTTGCTGACGAACAAGTTTTCAATCAAGTTGGAAGGGAAGTACACCACTTCACCATCCGACTCGCGGACATAGGGTAGGGCGCAGATGCCACGCTGCGCGTTGCCAGAGTTGGTGTCGATCAGATGCGAGCCACGCAACTCGCCATCGGGGTTGTAGATGTTGAGGCTGTACGTATCCAGAATTTCTTTGGGCAGCGCATCCTTCTTGCCTGGTTTGAACCAACGCTCATTCGGGTAATGCACAAACGCTGCGTTGGCGATGTCTTCGCCCCAAAATGCACCGGCATAGAAATGGTTGTTACTCAGACGCTCGATGTATTCGCCCAAAGCCGAGGCCAAGGCGCTTTCTTTGGTGGCACCTTTGCCATTGGTGAAGCACATGGGCGAGTGGGCGTCGCGGATGTGGAGCGACCACACATTGGGAATGATGTTGCGCCACGAGGCGATTTCAATCTTGATGCCCAAGTTGGCCAAGAGGCCCGACATATTGGCGATGGTTTGCTCTAGCGGTAAATCCTTGCCCGCGATGTAGGTGCTGGTGTCGGCGGTGGGTTTGATGGTGAGCAACGACTGTGCATCGGCATCTAAGTTTTCAACTTCCTCGATGACAAATTCGGGCCCTGCTTGCACCACTTTTTTGACGGTGCAGCGTTCAATCGAGTTCAAAATGCCGCGGCGGTCGACTTCTTGAATATCGGGTGGCAGCTCCACCTGAATTTTGAAAATCTGCTGATAGCGGTTCTCGGGGTCAACAATGTTGTTTTGCGAGAGACGGATGTTTTCGGTGGGGATGTTGCGTGTGACGCAATACAGCTTCACAAAGTAGGCCGCACACAAAGCCGATGAGGCTAAAAAATAATCAAAAGGGCCAGGGGCTGAGCCATCGCCCTTGTAACGGATGGGCTGGTCAGCGACGACGGTGAAGTCATCGAACTTGGCTTCTAGGCGAAGCTTGTCGAGAAAGTTGACCTTGATTTCCATGGGCGATATTTAAAAACAGAACTCAAAACAAAGTGGTCGCCATGATGGCGACCACGTGAGTACCCAGTATATAAAGCCCAGCTTTTTCTTTATTTGGGCGCCAAACGAATCGCGCCATCCAAGCGAATCACTTCGCCGTTGAGCAAGTCATTTTCAAAAATGTGCAGCGCCAGTTTGGCGTAGTCCTGTGGGGTACCCAAGCGCGAAGGGAAGGGGACGCCTGCGGCCAGTGCGTCTTGCACGTCTTGGGGCATGCCAAACAGCATGGGCGTGCCCATGATGCCGGGGGCGATGGTCATGTTGCGAATGCCGTTGCGTGCCAGGTCGCGAGCGATGGGCAGGGTCATGCCCACGATGCCGCCTTTGGACGCGCTGTAGGCGGCTTGGCCGATTTGGCCGTCATACGCTGCGACAGATGCGGTAGAAATCAACACACCGCGTTCGCCTGTGGCTTCGGGTTCGTTGTGGCACATGGCTTCAGAGGCCAAGCGAATCATGTTGAAGCTGCCCACCAAGTTGATGGTGATGGTGCGGGTGAAGTTGCTCAGCGCGTGTGCGCCGTTTTTGCCCACGGTTTTTTCAGCAGGCGCCACGCCCGCGCAGTTGACCAAGCCCATGAGCTTGCCCAAAGAGACCGCTTTGGCCACCACGGCTTGACCGTCGGCTTCGTTGCTCACATCACATTTCACAAAGGCGCCGCGAATGTCTTTGGCCACAGCTTCGCCTTTCTCGGCTTGCATGTCGGCAATGACCACGATGCCGCCTTTAGCGGCGAGCGCACGTGCCGTGCCTTCGCCCAAGCCAGAAGCTGCGCCGGTGACGATGAAAACTTTGCCATTGATGTCCATGAGGGTCTCCAGAATTTAGATGGTTACTTTACGTTTACGTAAACGTCAATTATGCGGGATCCCAAAGGCTTCTGGCTGCTATCTAGGACAATCCCTAGTGAGAAATTGACTGTTAAAGGTTTTTGCATGAATTTGCGTTTGTTAATGGCACCGTCCAGCGCGCGAGCTTGGGTGTTGGCTTTGAGTTTGGCTGTGTTGGCAGGCTGTTCCTCGCGTGGTCCTCTGGCACCCATCGAAAACGGCCAATCAGAAACGCCATCGGCCAAGCGCGTGCCCAAGTTTGGTTTGGCCTTGGGTGGTGGCGCGGCCCGTGGTTTTGCGCACGTGGGCGTGATTCAGGTGTTGGAAGAAGCAGGTATCAAGCCTGACTTGGTGGTGGGCACCTCGGCCGGTAGCGTGGTCGCCGCGTTTTATGCCAGTGGCAAAGATGGTGCCCAGTTGCAAAAAGCAGCAGAGACCATGGAGGAAGCCACCATCACCGACTGGACCGTGCCTTTGCTCGGACGCGGCATGATGCGGGGTGACGGTTTGGCCCGGTACGTCAACAAGCAAACGGGTGGCCGTCGCATTGAAGAATTCAAGATGCCGCTGGGCATCGTGGCCACCGATTTAAAAACCGGCGATGGTGTGTTGTTCCAGCGCGGTGATGTGGGTACAGCGGTGCGTGCGTCTAGCTCGGTGCCTTCGGTGTTTGAGCCGGTGCGCATTGGTAACCGGGAGTTTGTGGATGGTGGCTTGGTGTCACCTGTGCCTGTGCGCTATGCGCGCCAAATGGGCGCGGAGTACGTGTTGGCCATTGACATTTCTAGCCCGCCCGAGTCGGGCAAAACCGGCGACATGTTTGACATCTTGATGCAGACCTTCACGATCATGGGCAAGAGCATCAACAGCTTCGAATTGCGCGAGGCTGATTTGGTGGTGCGCCCCGCTTTGAACGATGTGGGTAGCGCTGATTTCAAAGCGCGCCGCCGTTCCATTGAAGCAGGCCGCGCAGCCATGCTTCAAGCTTTGCCTAAGCTCAAAGTCGCTTTGGCTACGCCATAACGGCGGGCGAAAAAAAGGGGCCCGCCTTGCGGCGAGCCCTTGAAGGGATTCCTGCACCCTGAGGTGACGAAGAATCCGAGGAGACAATCGTTACAAATTAACGCTTCTTAGCAGCAGCGCTTTTTGAAGCTTTCACAGCTGTTTCAGTGGCGGTTTGGATGTGTGACTCGGCCAAGTCAGCAGCTTGCTTGACGGCTTTTTGCACAGATTCCACAGCGGTGTTGCTGGCAGTCACAGCTTGCTTGAAGAAAGCCACAGCTTGCTCAGAGCCAGCAGGTGCGTTTTTCAAAGCAGATTCGATGTAAGCCTGAACAGCTTGTTGGCCTTCGGCAGCTTTGCCTTCGAAGCCTTTGGTCAGGTCAGCGCCAGTGCCTTGAGCGATGTCATAGATGTGGCGGCTGTAAGCAGCAGACTTTTCAGCCAAAGGTTGCAAGAAGCTGGTTTGCAAAGCGATCAGTTCTTGTGCGTCTTTCACGCCCATCACAGCTTGTGCGTGTGCAGCAGACTCAGCCAAAGCGGCGCGGCCAGCAGTCAGGTTGAGCTCAACCATTTTTTCAACGCCAGCGAAGGCTTTGTTTGACAAACCGAACAGGTTGTCCAAGTTGGCTTTGTTGGTGGCGGCGATTTGTTCGACGTTGATCATGTGAATACTCCAAAAAGTTAAGTGAGCTTGCAAAAAATGTTGCGGTGCAGCATTGGGATGAAGTTTAGGGTTATCCCGCAGGTTTGCAAGAGGGTTTGGGGTCTTGGAAGCCTGTTTAGAGGTGGCGTTCTAAAAATGACCACAATGCAGCCTTGTTTCATGCGATTTCCAAGGGATATGCGCGCTTTCTATTCGGACCAATTCGTGTTGCCCTTGCCGACTGGCCACCGTTTTCCCATGGCCAAGTACCGCCTGTTGCGCGAGCGTTTGGGGGCCGAGCTGCCAGAAGTTGAGCTAGCTGTTGCTGAACCGGCCAGCGATGGTGAGCTGGCGCTGGTCCATACCCCGAGCTATATCCAGTCTGTCGTGCAGGGGAGCTTGAGTGATGCCCAGCAAAAAGAAATAGGCTTTCCATGGACGCCGGCGATGGTCGAGCGCTCACGCCGCTCGGCAGGTGCGACAGTGATGGCTGCACGCACGGCCTTATTTGGTGGGCAGGGCGTATCGGCCAACTTGGCAGGCGGCACGCACCATGCATATGCCGACAAAGGCAGTGGTTTTTGTGTGTTCAACGATGCAGCAGTGGCCACGCGCCTCATGCAAGCTGAGTGGGGGCGTGTGCACAAGAAGCCCCTGAATGTGGCCATCATTGATTTGGATGTGCACCAAGGCAACGGTTCAGCACGCATCTTTGAGCGGGACGAGCAAGTGTTCACCTTGTCCATGCACGGGGCGCGCAACTTTCCGTTTGACAAAGAAACCAGCGATCTAGACATTGAACTGCCCGATGCTTGTGCTGATGCGGCTTATTTGGAGGCCTTAGAACATGCTTTGGCCGAGCTAGAAACCCGTTTCACACCAGGCTTGGTGATGTATCTAGCGGGCGCTGACCCCCACGAGGGCGACCGTTTGGGGCGCTTGAGCCTGAGCTTTGATGGCCTAGAGGCCCGTGATCGCCGTGTGTTTGATTGGGCGTGGTCCAAACGCATTCCCTTGGCCTTTTCGATGGCGGGTGGCTACGGCCGCGAAATGACGGACACCGTGCAGGTGCAAATCAACACCTACCGTGTCGCCTATGCGTACTGGCGACGCTGGCAAAATCTGAACCAAGAATCAAATCAAGCAAAGGAGACCTCCCCATGACCCAGTCCAACGTGGCAGCTGTCGATCACGCCATCACCTCACGCATGTCTGCACGCGCATTCACACAGCAAGTCGTGTCGCGCGAACTCATCACGGAAATTTTGCAAGTGGCCAGTCGCGCCCCATCGGGTACGAACACCCAGCCTTGGAAGGTCTATGTGCTGCAAGGCGCCACACGTGATGTCTTGGTTGACAAAGTGTGTGCCGCCCACGAGGCCATTCGTGCCAACCCCGAAGTGGCTAAGCAGTACCAAGAGCAATACGACTATTACCCCGCGCAATGGGTCAGTCCCTACATTGACCGCCGCCGTGAGAACGGTTGGAGCTTGTATGGTTTGTTGGGCATTGGCAAGGGGGACAAAGACCGCATGCACGAACAGCAGCAACGCAACTTCAAGTTCTTTGATGCACCTGTGGGTTTGATGTTCACCATTGACCCCATCATGGGCCGCGGTTCGATGTTGGACTACGGCATGTTCATTCAAAACATCATGGTTGCTGCACGCGCGCGTGGTTTGCATACCTGCCCGCAAGCGGCTTGGAACGCATTTCACAGCATCATCTTGCCGCATATCAGCGCAGGCGAGGGTGAGATGCTTGTGTGCGGTATGTCGCTGGGGTATGCCGATGAAACAGATAAGGTCAACACGTTGGCTACACCGCGTGTGCCCGTCGATGAGTTCACCCATTGGGTGGCCTAATTTTTAAGTTGCTTTCACATGATCATCACCAGCCTGCTCGACACCGACCTTTACAAATTCACCATGATGCAGGCTGTGCTGCATCAGTTCCCGAGTGCGCAGGTGTCGTACAAGTTCAAGTGCCGAAACCCAGGTGTGGCACTGGCGCCTTATGTGCAGGAAATTCGTGACGAAATTCGCTCACTTTGTAGTTTGCAATTTCAAGATACCGAGTTGGCTTGGCTGCGTAGTTTGCGTTTCATCAAAAGCGACTTCGTAGATTTTTTGGGGTTGTTTCGCCTGAATGAAAAATACATTCAGGTCAGTGCTCTTTCAAACGGTGAGATTGACATCAGCATCCAAGGCCCTTGGTTGCATACGATTTTGTTTGAGATTCCTGTGTTGGCCATCGTCAACGAGGTGTACTTTCGCAACACGCAAAAAGTGCCTGACTTTTTGGAAGGACGCAAACGACTGGACCAAAAAATTGAGGCCTTGCACGCAGAGCGTTTGAGTGATTTGAAAATTGCCGACTACGGCACACGTCGCCGCTTTTCCAAAGCGTGGCACGAAGAGTTGCTGCGTGTGTTGATTTCAAGATTAGGCACTGGAACTGAAGGTCAGTTGGCCGGTACCAGCAATGCTTTGTTTGCGATGAAGCTGGGCCTCACGCCTTTGGGCACCATGGCGCATGAATACCTGCAAGCCTGTCAAGCCTTGGGGCCACGTTTGCGTGATAGCCAAGTGTTTGGCTTTGAAACCTGGGCACGTGAATACCGTGGCGACCTAGGCATTGCACTGAGTGATGTGTATGGCATTGAGCCGTTCTTGCGTGACTTCGACATGTACTTTTGCAAACTGTTCGATGGCGCGCGTCATGACAGTGGTGACCCTTTCACCTGGGGTGAGCGCATGATTGCGCATTACCGCCACAACCGCGTGGATCCGATGACCAAAACTTTGATTTTTTCAGATGGCTTGACGATCGAAAAAACCATTGCGCTGTACCAACAGTTCCGAGGCCGCTGCCAACTCGCATTTGGCATTGGCACCAACTTGACCAACGACTTGGGCTATGAGCCTTTGCAAATCGTCATCAAGATGACGCAGTGCAACGGTCAGCCGGTCGCCAAGTTGTCAGACACGCCGTCGAAGAATATGTGTGAAGACGAAAAGTATTTGGCCTATTTGCGCCAAGTGTTTGACATTGCACAGCCAGCTTAACTGGAGCGTTTATGTTGACTGCTTTGGTTGTTGTTTTTGTCTTGGCCTATGCTGCAATCGCGTTTGAGCACTCCCTCAAAATCAATAAGTCAGCCTCTGCCTTGGTCTGCGCGGGCTTGCTGTGGACGATCTATGCCGTCAACACCGGCGATGCGCATTTGGTCGGAGAACAGCTGAGTGAGTCGCTCATCAGCACGGCGCAAATTGTGTTCTTCTTAATGGGGGCGATGGCCATTGTGGAGGTCGTGGATGCGCACAACGGCTTTGAAGTCATCACCTCACGCATCCAAACGACACAACTGTCTAGCTTGATGTGGTTGGTGGGGTGTGTGACCTTCTTTCTCAGCGCCATTTTGGACAACTTGACCACCACCATCGTGATGGTGTCTTTAATGAAGAAGTTGCTCGACAAACGTGACGACCGTTTGTTCTTTGCGGGCATCATCGTCATTGCAGCCAATGCGGGCGGTGCTTGGTCTCCCATCGGTGACGTGACCACTACCATGCTTTGGATTGGCGGACAAATCACCGCCTTGGAAATTGTCAAAGGCTTGTTCTTGCCGTCACTCATCAATGTGTTGGTGCCCTTGTTGGTGACCAGTGTGTGGCTCAAAGGACAAGCTGTTGTCTCGCCTGTGGCGGCTGTGTCCGACCCGTCTTTGAGTCAAACCACCGCGTTCGAACGCAATCTGATGTTCTTCTTAGGCTTGGGGAGTTTGGTGGCTGTGCCCGCTTTCAAGACGTGGACACATTTGCCGCCTTTCATGGGAGTGCTGTTTGGCTTAGGTATTTTGTGGCTTGTGGGTGATTTGGTGCACCGCCAAAAAGACGAGGAAGACAAAGCGCATTTGTCACTCACGCACGCACTCACGCGCATCGACATGCCATCGGTTGTTTTCTTTGTCGGTATTTTGTTGTCGGTGGCCACGCTGGAACACACACACATCCTGTCGGATTTGGCGACTTGGCTTGATCTAGCTGTGGGACGCCAAGACGTGATTGTGATGATCATTGGCGTGGTCAGTGCCATCGTTGACAACGTGCCTCTGGTGGCTGCATCCATGGGGATGTACAGCTTGACGCAATACCCCGCTGATAGTTTCTTGTGGGAATTCTTGGCTTATTGCGCTGGCACAGGCGGCTCAATTTTGATCATCGGCTCTGCGGCAGGCGTTGCCGCCATGGGCTTGGAGCGTATTGATTTCATTTGGTACGTTAAAAAAATCAGTGGGCTGGCTTTGGTCGGCTACTTTTCTGGTGCTCTGTTTTACATCGCTGAGTATGCACTCACGCATTAATTGAAAGTTGTCTATGAAACCCAAAATCATCGTTGCCCGTCCTATCTTTGAAGAAACCTTGGCTCGCTTGCGCGAACACTTTGAGGTGACTGATAACCAAACCGACACGCCGTGGACCAAAGCTTCTTGGACGCAAGCGCTGTCGCAGCACGTGGGTGCACTCACCACCGGTTCTGACCCTGTAGATGCAGAAGTTTTGAAAGCTTGCCCCAGCCTCAAAGCCGTGGCCAACATGGCTGTGGGTTACAACAACTTTGATGTGCCCGCCATGACCGAACACGGCGTGCAAGCCAGTAACACCCCCGATGTGCTGACCGAAACCACCGCCGACTTTGGCTTTGCGTTGTTGATGGCCACAGCGCGCCGTATCACGGAGAGCGAACACTACTTGCGCCGTGGCGAGTGGACGCAGTGGCGCTACGACATGTTTGCAGGCGCTGAAGTGCACGGCAGCACCATTGGTATTTTGGGCATGGGCCGCATTGGTCAAGGCATTGCGCGCCGCGCCGCGCACGGCTTTGGCATGAAGGTGATTTATCACAACCGTTCACGCCTGAGTGCTGAGTCTGAAGCCGAATGCAAGGCCACGTATGTGAGCAAAGAAGAACTGCTCAAAACCGCAGACCACGTGATGTTGGTGGTGCCCTACAGCGC
>Ga0228703_1000124_pt1 | contig 65905 bp, 165 predicted proteins | sample McNCre217_Aug_MG_3_FD_178020 | JGI IMG/M metagenome (GOLD analysis project Ga0228703, IMG submission 178020) | Freshwater microbial communities from McNutts Creek, Athens, Georgia, United States - 29-17_Aug_MG | ecosystem: Environmental > Aquatic > Freshwater > Creek | place: USA: Georgia...
AATGGACAGTATCCACGTGTTAAAAATCATGCAGCCCTTGCACAGATTGAAAAACACATTGAAAAACTCTGGGCAGCAGTGCCTAACCCTACCTTGGGCAAAAAGCCGTACGCCAAAGTACGTACTGGACAAGGTATCATTTACAGGATTCCAGGCTAATGTCTAAACGATTTTTCTACGTCTACGAAGATCCAGATTACATTGACGAGCTTGACGCCGACGAAGAGTTGGCAGAGCTTGAAGAAATGGATAGTTTTCATCAACAGTCAAATAAGGAGCATGAAAATGCGTAACTTGTTAGTGGGGTTTGTTTTAGGTGTTGTTGTGGCCACAGTTGGCTTTGGCGGAATTGCTCGAATTCTGGATAATGGTGTTGCAACAGTCAAACATCAAAGTAAAGAACTTGCCCAATAAAATGGGCAAATCGTCGTAAATGGTACTTGACTCAAAATTCGAAATCAAGTACAATTTAAACATGCCCAGTGTGTGGGCATTTCAACAACAGTCTTTTCTTAACGGAGTATATAATGACTGATAAACTTTTCAAAGTTGGTGGTGTTAGTAAATCTAAATCTGGTTATAAGGTTCGCTTTGCGACTGACATGACCCGTGTCAAAATCTTGGCTAAAACAGACAGCGATATTCAGCTGATTGAATTGCCCAAGGAAATGACCAAAGCTGAGTTAGTAACCTACCTCAAAGGCACAGAGTTGTATGCAAACGACACATACAAAGAAGCCATCGACAATGCTGATACCAAATACAACGGTACTGGTGTTGTTAAGGCCAAAGCAGCAAAAGTCAAGCCTAGCCTTGAAGCTATTGCCGCACGTGCCGCAACAGCAGAAACAGTAGCAGAGTAATCTGTTTTACGTAGAACAAGGCTCTTCGGAGCCTTTTCTCGGTAAATACAAGTTATTGCTGTATGAAGCAAAGAGAAAAGTGTTCTGGACGCGGGTTCGACTCCCGCCAGGTCCACCAAAAGTATACTAGGCTCCATAAGCAGAAGATTCTAGATAATCTGCTGAAAGATGACCGAGTTTTAAGACTCAAATAGTATGCTTTTGATGGGCCTGACATTGGTTTTCGACAGGGCAACAAGTAAACAAGTGGACAGCACGGCAAAGCAGAAGCCGTAGGGTTGGGGTTTCCCGGCCGTAGACGCAAAAAACGTAAACGCAAACGACGAACAGTTCGCATTGGCAGCGTAAGCTGACTTGGGTAGTTATACCTCGAAACAGAAACTAACAAAAAGCCCACTCCGGTGGGCTTTTCTCTTAAATACAATATGATTTTCTATCAAGTTAATAACAAAATAATCTACAACATCTACCTGGCGCAGTATGAATCATATACATCAGGTCAGCCTATTACATTTCATTGCATGGATCAAGCCAATGATCAACTTGATTGGACCATTGAGCCCGAACTAAGTTTTGAAAGTTTAATGGATAGCCATGCAATACATCTCAGAAACAAATACGAACGCTTGATTCTAAACTGGTCAGGCGGAACGGATAGTCATACTATTTACAACGTGTTCAAAAGAAACAATATTCACATTGATGAAATTGTAATCAAGTATGCAGAACCTGTGCATGGTATTACATGGTTTCCACGACAGCATTATGATTGGATGATGGTCAATCATTATGACCCGACTACTAAAATAACCGCAGTTAATGCATACGATACTGATAAAAGAAAATTATTCATTGACAATGAAGATTGGATTCTTAAAAACAAAGGAAACTGGCTGGCTTTTAATTTAAGCCATGTTGAGGACAGTTATAATCATTGTGCAGAATCTTATAGTGGACACAACTGGGGTATAATCTTTGGTTTCGAAAAGCCACAGGTCTATGCAGAAAATGGCACCTGGTACTATAGACAAGCTGATGTGCTAATGAGGTCAGTTATGGGTTACAGTAATGTTGAATGCTTTTATATGGATCCTCTAATTAACCTTAAACAAAGCCATATGGCCAAACGTGCACTAAAGGCAATGAAGCGTGACGGGGTTGAACCAGGCAATCCTGCGTGGCATGCCGGTGGGAACTTAAAATATAAAATGTGGGCCCGTGCTATTGGAAGACATCACGAGCTGTCAGATGGCATTAGTAACAGCCAAAAAGAAAATAACGCTGTACGAGGAAATTCCACTGTTGATATACAACAAAAATTTGAAGACTTTGATCCAGTCAATGGAGAAATCTTTCTACGTGAAAAAATTCGAGATCAAGATCCAGTTGCAGTAAATTATCTGCGTGGCATATATAATGTCATGTTGGATCGAAATTTTTACGAGCATTTAAATCAACATTCACTGAGAGAACCCGGTAAGTTCTTTAAAACCAAAACCATATGGTCTAAAAGTTACTGCCTAGGCCAATAAATCAAATTGTGCTACAATTAGCACATGTCAACTCTACTTCTTAACTATGCCGGCACAGGTGTGCCCATGCACACAGCACAAGCACTAGAAGATTATCTGTTCCGCGGCTACCAGCCGGGCAAATTTCTTACATCAGTATTGTGCAACGATCTCTGCGGCGCAGTGTGGAGCAGCGATCATGTCAATCGAGAAGCTATTGTTGATATTGTTAAATTTCTTGGACACGGCATTCCGAGTGCCGCGTGGGGACATCAATTGGCTGTTGGCCGCTGGCTTGAAGATATTGATGGTATACGCACAGAATATACCAAGCACATTGAACAAAAACGTATGTGGGAAACTTTACAGGAGCAGCATCAATGAAATTTTTTACAGTTGTCGGAATATGGTTTTGCTTGATGTTTGCATTGGGCACAATCGATGTAGTGGATTTTCACGTTTGCCTTAAATCACCGGGAGCCTGCTCAAAATGACAAAAGATAACATGTGGTGTATTGTGCTTGGTTTCTTTTTGTGTTCTATTCTTAACACCATGCCGTTTGCTGACGCTGAAAAGTTTCGTCAAGCAAAACAGACATGTGAAAAGTCTCTGCCCCGTGATCAACACTGTAAAGTAGTTGGGGTTCCGGAATAAGATATGATCTCAGAAGTCACTGAGCTATCTGTAACCACACACGAATATCATGTTACTTGGCACACATGGCAACACGGCAATCAAAGTGGTTTTTGGCGTAGTCATCTAGAGGAAAAATATCACACAGATAACGAACGTGAGCTGCACACCATGATAGCTGCCCGACTTAACCAATCATTTCAGCACATGACTGTACGATGCACGTACACAAAAGTAGTACAAACTATTTACGCTCCGCAACAGCTTGGTCCCGAAGATCTTACTATTTTGCTGCTAAGGCAATAATATTCGTTGTATTAGTGCAACAAATGGCAATTATTTTGGGCAAATTGCCCAAAAGTGCTGTACAATTAAGGCATTGTTAAACAAACAGGAGTTTTAAATGCCTTTTCAAAAGTACACAGACGCACTGGCTTTGATGGATGCTACTATTGCAGTCAATGATGCAGTAATTGCAGCCAACGGTGAGTACAGTACATGGTACTATAGTGAACAAGGCACAGAACTCAGTGCCCCTATTTGTACTGCATGGGACAATCTGTATACTTTTGTACATGATAATTTCCCGGTTCCAGTTAGCTTTGGAACTTCTCCTTACTCTGACCCAGATAAAGAAAAGTATGCAGCGGATGTAGATGAAATGGTTGCGATGTTTGGTAAAGATCGTGCTACCTTGGAAGAAGAATTGCGTAAGATTCCTCCGGTTATTGCAGAAGTGGCTTTTCCGGTGTACATTGCACGTCACCTCTTGTGGACTCAACGAGTGGCAGTCAGCCCAAGTCACTTGACTACGTTTGACGAATTTCACAATCGTTATGGTTACATGATTATTTGCGGTGCCAGTAACCGCAAATAATCCAAAACTGTGCTATAATATCACAAATGGAGAACACAATGCAAAAACCCTGGAAAATTATTGCAGAGCTGGAGAGCGACAATAGCCGCTTGTTTAAAGAAGCAGTTATTGCTCGTGAGAGTGCTGCGGGCAATGATGAATTGTTCAAAGGATTCCGCCACGCATACGATGCAATGATTACCTTTGGTGTTAAGAAGGTTGAACCCAAGACAGGCGATGGCAAGGGTCTTAGCCCGGATACATTTTGGGAAACAGCACGTAAACTGATGGCCCGCGAACTTACCGGCAATGCTGCACAGACAGCCATCAACTTCATGCGTATGAATGCAACCGAAGAAGAATGGAATGGATGGTATCGTCGCATCCTTATCAAAGACATGCGCTGCGGCGCCAGTGATACCATTGTAAACAAAATGGCCGATGCCAAGTATCACGTGCCTGTGTTTACTTGTCAGCTTGCACATGATGGTGCAAAGCATCCTGAAAAGATCAAAGGGAAACGTCTGATTGAAGTCAAGCTAGACGGTATGCGTGTCATCACTATCGTTTACCCAAATGGGCAAGTGGATCAGTACAGCCGCAATGGCAAGGAACTGATTAACTTTCCACACATTAAAGAACAGTTTGCTAAACATGCAAAACTGCTCAAAGCACCAATGGTGTTTGATGGCGAAATCATGAGCGCCAACTTCCAGGATCTGATGAAGCAAGCTCGCCGTAAGAGTGATGTGCAAACCGATGATGCAGTGCTTAACTTGTTTGATCTAGTTACACTGGACGAATTCCGCAAAGGCCGTTGCGATACTGCACAGGCTCTGCGTAGCTTTGCTCTTCGTTCATGGCTTACTCCAATTGCAGATCACATGCCTAACGTGGAAATCGTTGGACAAGAGCTTGTAGATCTCGATACAGCCGAAGGTTATGCTCGGTTCCGTGAAATTAATCAACAAGCAATTGATGGCGGCTACGAAGGCATTATGATCAAGGACCCAGAAGCTGCTTACGAGTGCAAGCGTACCGTAAGCTGGCTTAAAGAAAAGCCCTTCATTGAAGTGTCCCTAACTGCTGTTGCTATTGAAGAAGGCACCGGTAAGAACGTGGGCCGCATGGGCGCAGTGCTGTTTGAAGGCGAAGATGACGGCAAGTTTATCCGTGTAAGCGTTGGTGGCGGCTGGAGCGACAAGGATCGCGATGACATTTGGGCCAACAGAGATTCTATTCCTGGTCAGATTGGCGAAGTTCGTGCAGATGCTGCTACACTGAATCAAGACAGCACAGATGTCTACAGCCTGCGTTTCCCCCGATTCAAAACATGGCGCGGCTTTGCTGCTGGAGAAAAGTTGTGAAAATCAAATCACGTTTCAAAGATTATTACGATTACGTAGCACACGCCTATGGCGGTGGTGACGAACGTGTAACCTATGTGCGTGAACCGTTACCTGATAATCTTACCAGCGTAACACTACCTGATTTTGCTGATCTTCCTACCCCACGCCTGTCTGGAGCCAGGGCATACACAAAGCACCTGGTTATCAATGGGCGAGTCTACACAGTTATTGCACCAATAGACCCGGTGACCTTGGTGGCTGGCCCGTACCGACTGTTTCACCAAGACAATTTTGATGATGACGACGTCATCAATCTAAGCGTTCAATACCACTGGAGACCAAACGAAAGTTGGTCCTCACTAAAATGGGAACGATACTTTGGGCAAGAAAATGCCACAGCCCTGGCATTAAGTAAAGCCATCAAGCAACCAGTTTTCCTTGTCGACAGCTATCACAAGAATTGGACCAGTAAGTCTACTCATTTTGAAATCAATCCGCATATCCCAGTCTTGCGTGAATACGGTATCAATCACTACATACAGCCCGAACAACTGTATCAGGAAATTGCCTACTTCATGTCAAACAAGATGGTAGACAGTCCGGACTTGGTTGTACACAACAACATGACCGACAAAGAAAAAATTGTGCAACATGGGTTCGACCTCAAACAAAGTTTTAGGCATAGAAAATAATGTCAGTACGTAGTGCATGGACAGTGGTTGATACAGACTACACAAATAAGATATTTGTGATCGAAGACATTGCCAATCACACCGGCGGAGTGACCATTACTAACGATGCTGAGAATGTGCTAATCTATGTTAGAGACCATTTTGGGTACAGCTGGAGAACAGTCTACAAAGACACTGACAATGAATGGTGGGAACTATACTGGGACACAGATGGGATGTGTCCCACTGATTTTAAAGTGGGGTTCAAACCATGGGACGGTCTTGCATGGGATTTATTAAAAAGGTAATTCAAAAACATTTTGGAGAAGAATTATGACATACAAACAAGCATACAAACGTCTAGACGACGAACACCTTGATTCAGTAGATGCTGCTGTGTTTAGTGGAGACATTTTTCACGATGAAGACAATCGCAAAGAGTTTCGCAAGCTGCTAGAGCGTTGGACACGCGAGATGGATGCACTTGATGCATCCGGATTTGGATTGAATCCATGAAAACTGAATGGGAAGAATTCAAACAGATTTGGGCCAAAGATGGGTTTGGTCAACCTCGTACTGCTGCCAGTAAAGTGGCACTGATAATCTACTGTATTCCCGTTGCCATTGCTATTCTTTGTCTTGTGGCTTGGTACGGCTTGGTGGATATGTTTGGCAAACGATAATGTTTACCACACATCAGTCTAACGTAAAGGAACTTCGTCAAGGCGAAGATGGATTCATGCTTGATGATGGCACGATTCGATATCCGCGGGCCATGTTGCGGGTGTCGCCGGAGTGTCCACACCACATTGCAGAAATGATTTCTTTAGCATCTATAAACGGCTGGCTCAAATGTGTAGCACACATCTACGAACATGAAGAAACTTTCAATATTATCTCAAATAAAACGTAGACTTTATAGGCTTTTTCCTGTAAAATATCCGTTAAGTAAGGAACAGATTATGGCCAGAAGTCCATTTACAGAACGAGAGGCAATGACAATGATTGCCGGTACTGTGCGCCAGATGATCAAAGATGCCACGTACTTTAACTACAGCAACGTTGGCCCACACTACTGTCAATTGACTGAATCGGGTAAAGATGCATTGTGTAAGCAAATGGATCTACTAATGGGACAGCTAGCTCATGCCATCAAACATGATGACGAAGAACGCAGTAAAAAAATAGTATTTGAACAACTTAAAGGAAATTAAAATGACATGTAAAGGTTACGATCCAAAGGCAGTAAAAATCAGCAAGCCAGTAAAGACATTGGCAGCGACAATCATGGACAAACACGTTCGTGGTGCATTTATTCGCAGCTATGTTAAGATTGCACAGGCCGAAGCAAGCCAACGTACAAGCCGCAATAGCCGCAAGGGTGACAAGTGAGTCTAGATTATACCTTTGGACCAATTGGCGAGGGCGAGTTTGACTTGCCTACACGCCACAAAGAGATTCAAGAACTCTTGTGGAAGCATCAATGCGAAGTTACATTTACCAAAGTAAATGGCGAAGCTCGCACTATGCCTTGCACTTTGATGGCCAACGCATTGCCTGCACGTGATGCAGCCAAGCTACACGAAACACGTATCTACGATCCAAAGAGTATGAGTGTTTGGTGTTTGGATAAAAGTGAGTGGCGCAGTTTTCGTACTGCTAACGTAACACACATTCGAGTTATTGCATGACATGCCCTAGTCTAGAGCACGAATTAGAAGATTGCGATTGGATTGTTGCAAAGATTTGTGCAGACTATGATTATGCACAGAGAGTCTATGCCGCACTCTGCAATATGCAATGGCAAAAGCGTGACGTTATGCCTATCCTTAAAGACGACACTTGGTCTTGTACCTGGCGCTATGCGGGAGGCATGATGGCACATATGGCCAGACGCAACGAAGACTACATGGACTATTACTGCTCAGGTAACGAAGGCCATGTTGCTGATGATGTTCGAGAAGACTTTCTAAAGCTAGGCTGGCAACCAGTCCCGTACGATGACAAAGATATGGTATAGTCTATTGCTTGTTCAACTAACTGGATGTGCTGTAGTTGCAGAATATCCAGTTACTACTGCAAGTGTTGCAGTATTAGCAGCAACAGGAAAAGGTCCCACAGACCATGCATTAAGTCATGTTGCTGAACGGGATTGCAGCACTCTAAGAGTGCTAGACAATGAAAAAATCTGCAAAGATTATGTACTGGCAGACGTAGTTGATCGCACCAGCACAGAATACAAAACTACAATGGTGGCTGTTACGGACGATATTTTTGCTCAACGTGCCCGAAAAAGGTAATGTTGTCAACGTAATATGTACCTAAAACGTTGTGTAATTGTTAGGAGACATCTATGAACAATGTCAAAGACAATTGCAGTAACAACGATAAGCCCGGTAAAACAGAAGTATTAGTTTATTTGCACAAGTGGTCCCGTGCAAAACAGTGTAATGGTTGCGATAAAAAGCGCACAGGACCGTGTAAAAACTCCAATTGTCATTGACAATTATTGTTCTAGTGTTATACTTGCAGTATGAAAAAAGGCGAAATGCTCGACAAAATGTTGCTAATTGCAACTAATGCACATCACGGTCAATTTGACAAAGGTGGTGCTCCTTACATTTTGCATCCACTGAAGGTGATGCACTACTTGAAAAGCGACGACGAAGAGCTAATGTGCATGGCATTGGGACACGATGTCATTGAAGACACCAACGTAACTTACAAAGACTTACGCGATGAAGGCATTTCTGACCGTGTTATTGATGGTATCCGTGCTGTAACTAAACAACCTGGCCAAACTCTAGAAGAGTACAAGGCGGTTGTGTTTGCAAACCCCGACGCGATGCGGGTTAAAATGGCCGACTTGCGTCATAACAGCGACATTCGACGCCTTAAAGGTGTTACCGAAAAGGACATTGCACGTATAGCCAAATACCATCTGTTTTACATGGAAATTCAAGCAAAGCTGGTTGACAAATAAAAAAATCAGTGCTATACTAAACATAAATAAAAATACAGCGAGATAGACTTGCTGTTACAACTTATACAAAGGATTTTTGTATGTCTTCTAAAACATTCACCATCAGGAAAGCCTATGTGCTTTCAGCAATCAACAAAGCAGGTCAACGTGTCTACTACGACACAGACTCACACAGCGGCGGCTACCCTTACTGGAGTATCAGTGACTACGGTATCAAACAGTTTGCCAACTTAGACCAAATTCCCACATTCAGCGGCACAGACTATATGCGCCGAGACGTTGTTAGCCTTGAAGTGCTTGAAGTTAAAATGCAAGCCACAGTCGTGCAAACAACTGAAATCGTCTCCGAAGCTCGAGCCAAAGCAATGGCAGAGATTGCAAAGATTGAAAAAGAATTGGCCCTCAAAGTGGCAGCATTGGAAGGGATGAAAAATGTCTAAGCAATACGATACACTGGTCCTTATTGGACGTTTCCAACCATTCCACAATGCTCACCTTGAGATCATCAAGCGTAGCACTGCATTGTGCAACAAACTGATCGTGATTACTGGTAGTGCAGCACAACCACGTACCTACAAAAACCCATTCACCAGCGAAGAACGTGCGGTTATGGTTCGTTATGCAACTATGGGGCTTGCACTTAACATTGTGATTGAATCCGACATTGATACCATCTACAATAACCAGGCCTGGGCTGTTCGTGTTCAGGGCATTGTGCAACGTCACACCAACGCCGGAGAGAAGATTGCTATCATTGGACACAAGAAAGATGACAGCAGCTTTTACCTGGACATGTTCCCTCAATGGGGTTACGAGAACGTGGAAGAAATTGAGCCCTTGAGTGCAGTTAACATTCGTGACCTGTACTTCAAGCGTGATGCCAATATGAACTTTATCAAGAATGTGGTTCCACAGACTACTTTTGATTTCTTGACCAAGTTTAAAGAAACTCCTGAATACGAACAAATTATTCGTGAACGTGAGTTTTTGATTGAACACAACAAACAATATGCCAGCTTGAAGTATCCTCCAATCTTCAGCACTGCTGATGCTGTGGTGTTCTGCTCAGGGCATGTATTGATGATTCGTCGTCGTGCAGAGCCGGGCAAAGGCTTGTGGGCATTACCCGGTGGTTATGTCAACGCCAACACCGACAAGAGTGTAGAAGATGCTGCCATCCGTGAACTGCGTGAAGAAACAATGATTAAAGTACCAGCGCCAGTATTGCGTGGCAGCATTGTTCGCAGTCGTGTATTTGATGCCATTGATCGCAGTCCACGTGGCCGTATTATTACTCACGCATTCCACATCCAGTTACCCGACGGTGAATTGCCTAAAGTAAAAGGCAGTGATGATGCTGAGAAGGCACGTTGGGTACCAATCGCTGAAGTACGTAGTGAAGAGTGTTTTGAAGATCACTATGAAATCTTGCAACACTTCTTAGGTGCTTAAACCAAACAAGTTGACACAGAAATAGGTCTGCGTTATACTGTAATCAAGTCCCAGAGATAGACTTTGGGCAATTTAACTTTAAAGGAACTTTAAAATGAAACTCGAAAATAAAACATACGTCAAAGTTATCAAGGGCGACCGAGATACCGTACTTTTTGACAACCTCGGATATTTCACTGATGTGGGAGTAAACGGTGAGATTACCATTCGCTTACATTCATGTACATTCAAATCGTCAGTAAAATCTATCGGCGATGACTTGATGATTATCAGTAAAGACGAATACGACGGCAAAAGTCAGCCAAAGAAATCATCGTCTAATCTCACTCACAACATCATGCTCAACACCGACAGCTACAAAGTGTCGATGGCGCCACAATACCCATTGGGTACTACCAATGTATTCAGCTACATTGCAGCACGTGGTGGTAAATTCACATTCACACAGTTCGTTGGACTGCAAATGTTTATCAAGGAGTATTTGCTTGTACAAATCACCAAAGAAGACATCGACATTGCAGAAGAAATCCTCACAGCGCACGGCGAGCCATTCGACCGCAGCATGTGGGACTACATCGTTGAAGTCCACAACGGCTACTTGCCAGTGGTCATTAAAGCCGTACCAGAAGGCACTGTTGTGCCAGTTGGAAACGCATTGGTTACAATCGAAAACACTGACCCCAAGTGTCACGGACTAACAACTTGGTTGGAAACTCCCTTGCTTCGTGCAGTGTGGTACCCAACTACTGTCTCAACACAGAGCAAGTACATTAAAAACATCTTGCAAGAATACTTGGAGAAATCAGGTGATCCTCTTTCTATTGGTTTTAAACTGCACGATTTCGGTGCTCGTGGTGTGTCGAGTATGGAGTCAGCCGGTATCGGTGGTTGCGCACACCTCGTTAATTTCATGGGTACTGACACGATTACTGGTGTTTTATACGCTCGTGAGTATTATGGCGCTGGTATTGCTGGCTTCTCCATCCCAGCAGCAGAACATAGCACGATTACTAGTTGGGGCCGTGCAGGCGAACTGAACGCCTACAAGAACATGATCACACAGTTTGGTAAGCACGGTGCCACTGTTGCTGTTGTTAGCGACAGCTTCAACATCTACGAAGCATGTAAAATGTGGAGTACTGGTGACTTGAAACAACAAGTGATCGATTCAGGTGCAACTGTTGTTATCCGTCCTGACTCAGGTGATCCTGTTGAAGTTATGCCAAAGATGATTCAGATTCTGTCTGAAGGTTTTGGCTACACCACAAACGACAAGGGCTTCAAAGTACTGAACAATGTGCGCATGATTTGGGGTGATGGTATCAATCCATTGTCAATCCAAAGCATCTTGCGTACCATGGTAGACTTGTTGGGTTGGTCAGCAGACAACTTTGCGTTTGGTATGGGTGGCGCACTGTTGCAAGGCATTGACCGCGATACACAAAAGTGGGCAATGAAATGCTCAAGTGCATGTGTCAATGGTGAGTGGGTTGATGTTTACAAAGACCCAATTACTGACAGTGGCAAAACATCACTCAAAGGTCGTGTCAAGTTGTGGACCAACAGTGGTGGCGAGTTTGTGACAAGTGTGCAAGCCCCTACTGGTTGGAGCGACAAGGGCATTGGTGGTTGGACTGAAGCATTGCAAACTGTTTATCAGAACGGTGCATTGTTTAACGAAATCACTTTTGACGAAGTTCGTGCCAACAGCATGAAATAAAACACAACACGGGCATTAAATAAATTAGTGTCCGTGTTATAATTAACACATGCGCTAGAAACTGAATGGATAGTTGGAGCTTCTAAAACTCCGGGTAGCAGGTTCGATTCCTGTCTAGCGCACCATAGTAGAGTACATTGTAAGCCGTTAGTGGTTGAGCCTGAACGAGCACACAGTATTCCTAGGATAGCTGGTCGCAGCCGAGGTAACGCTCATCGCCACATCCAATGTATTCTACTATGGTGACTATATAGAAGTGCTTTGAAGGAGCAGACCGTCGCACAACTCCGCGGTAAGTGATAGTGGACTTAGCATGCAGCAGAGTACTTCAATATAATCAAGCAGTAAAGGACAGCACGGTAAGGATGGCGCCCGTGGCGAAAGGAACTTGGTCTATAGGACCAAGGTAACGAGGAAACTCAAATTATCCCTAGCCTAAGTTACGATCATCCCTTCTGGTAGTCGGGAAAAAGTGCAAACGCGAAAGCGGTCAGTATAGGTTGGCAATGTATTGCATATTGAGTTATGCTTACGAAACCGTTGTAAAACTGGCGTGTAAGGAATGACCGGAACCCAAGACTGCCACTGCAATTTTTATTATGGACTATCTACTACGCAATTCGTTAACAGAATCCGACATTGAGTTTCTGAATGAAACAACAATGGATTTTGAAATCGTTAACACCGACTGGTTCGCGCCCAAGGAAGGGTACGATAGTGGATGGTGCGATGGAGTAACAGGGCATCGTCTTATCACCCATCAAAATCGTGTAGTGTTCAGGAATGTTACTCCTGCACAGTACACATATCTTGAACTTCGATATCGTGAACGCCTAAATGAGTTGACAGACGGCCTTAAAGGCATATATAATATTACATAGACATTAACAAAGGAGAAATCAAATGTCACTAACTCAATCCTAGATCAATTACCAATGTAAGGACTTAGTGTTCCATTTTAACAAAGGGCACCTTACAGATCCGACCATACCTATGTGGGTCATTAAAGCACATGGCGTGACGTTCTATGTGAACCACGTAACAGCGGAAATTCCGTGGAGTACTAAGGAGACGCCAAACAACCCTAGTACCAAAGGTAGTATCAAATTCAAGCGATGTAAGCTGACTATTGATGCTGATAACTGTGCAACGTTGTCAAAGTTGGGCATACTAGATCGTGGCTTGCCTACCCCGCACTTACCGTTTGATCGTATTATTGTTCCTGTATACAACGAGTTGGCTACAGCACTAGAAGACAATGAGTTCAAGCATAGCAAGATCAAGTATGTTGAGGGAGCATGTAGCAGCGAGTATTTAATTTGTGATATTACTGATCGAGACGACATGCTGATGTTGGCACTCAAATATCCAAACAAATATCGCATACTGCAAGCCAATGAACCTTACTACAAGGATTACGACAGCAAACACAACAACCTTGTTATGCACGGCAACGAAGGATTCGACGATGACGACGAATAAGGTTCGTATATTTGTACCACATAAGGACTATGCATCTATATGGTCCTTTATCAGGGAAAACAAAGTCAAACACTGGCCAATTGAACGAGGGTGGCAAGGTTACTTCTTTACAATTGAAGATGGGCCTGCTGCCACATTTTTATCACTCAAATACATACACAATGAATAAAATTACAATTTATCTAGACATGGACGATGTCACAGCAGACTTTAAGGCCTATGCCAACAAGACTCTGGGCAAAAAGACCACAGACGAACGCTGGCCGCACGAGGACTGGATTCGTCTACGTGATAATCCTCATCTGTACAGGGACTTGGATAAAACTCCTGAAGCAGATGCACTGGTTGAATGCTGCCGTTATCTACGTACTAAACACGGATTCGATCTAAAGTTTCTAACTGCGGTGCCCCGGGGCAATGACTTTCATTGGGCATTCTACGACAAAGTAATGTGGGCTCAACAACACTTTCCCGACATTCCTGTTATGTTTGGACCGTTTAGTCATGATAAGCATGTGCACTGCTCGGATGGCGACATCTTAATTGATGACCGCACCAGCAACTGTGAAGAATGGCGCAAAGCCGGTGGCTTCGCAGTTCAACATCGCGGAGACTTGTCAAAGACTCTTAAAGAGTTAATGGACATATTGGACGAACACTTCCAATAAAATGTACCATAATAGTTGCTATTGTAGAACCCGTGGTGTTACAATTCAGCTACAGAGAATACAAGTGCTTTGCACTCGGGCAATTGGTAAAATACGTTATTGACTTGCCTTGAACTGTATACTACAATTGATATAGCTGTAATTCAACTCAGCAATACTTAGGAGATTTTAAATGTTTGATCTAAATACTAAAACTGGTAAGGCCTATAAGGCATTGGTTATCGACGGTGAGTCACTTACACAATCTGAAGCTAAAAAGCGTTTTGGCATCGGCAGCTTGAGCGCAGAAGCAACTCGCTTGCGTCAAGCAGGCTTTGCAATTTATGCAAACCAACGCAAGGCCAAGAATGGTGTTCATGTTACTGAATACCGCCATGGTAAGGCAAGCCGTAAGATCATCGCTGCTGGCTACAAAGCCATGGCAATGGGCTTGGCATAATTTTTTGGTTATATTTCTTTTAAAAGCTAAGGCTCTTCGGAGCCTTTTCCTTTGACTTGTTAGCAGGTATAACGTATAATAATGGTATGAGAGTAAACGTAATTTCCGACCTTCACCTAGAGTTTTCAGACTTAGAACTGCCGGGTGGAGAAGTATTAATATTGTCAGGTGACGTATGCGAAGTCAAGCACGTTAAAGCCGAGTACGATGTAAACAACATACTTAATGAAGGCGGCCCCAGCACAGGCAACTTCAAACGTATGGATCGTTGGACTCGTTTCTTCCACGAAGAGTGCAGCAAGTACGAAAAGGTATTTTACGTAGCAGGCAACCATGAGCACTACGGATATACGTTTCATAAAACAGTGCCACACCTAAAAGACATGCTGCCCAAGAACATTACTGTTTTGGAAAAAGAAGCGTGTGAATACAATGGAGTATTGTTTCTAGGCGGTACGTTATGGACTGACATGAATAACTTTGATCAGTTGACACTGTATCATATGAAAGGCATGATGAATGACTATCGTCAAGTTACCATGTTAAATGAAGCCAAGAGTGTGTATCACAGACTGGTTCCTGAGCATACAACTACCGAACACGTTAAAACAAAAGAACTGTTTAAATTTTACCTAGCTGAAAACAGAAGTAAACAAAATTTACCAGTTGTTGTGTTGACACATCATGCTCCAAGCAAGTTGAGTACACATCCACACTATGCAGATGACACCATTATGAATGGTGCATACAGCAGCGATCTCAGCGAGTTTATTCTGGATAATCCTGAGATTCGAGTATGGACACATGGTCATACACATCATACGTTTGACTATAACATTGGAGACACTCGTATCATTTGCAACCCACGTGGCTATGCAGGACACGAGCAACGCTCAAACGAATTCGATCCAACCTATGGATTTGATATTTAACTCGGGGTGAGTTATCTTATTTTAAACTTTAAGGAAAATTAAATGAAGAAAATTTTAGCAATTATGGCTCTGGCCCTTTCTGGTTCTGCTTTTGCAGTATCCTATGTTTCAGTTGACGTTGAAAACGTTTCAGGACGCCAAGGTACAGGCGATAGTACAGCACAATATATTCGTGCTGGAAAAGAAATCAGTGGAATCCAATATGGCTTACAAGGCCGTACATCAAAGTTGCGAGACGGCACAGGCAGCTTTAGTTCAGTTGAAGTAACTGGTGCCAGCAATGCAGTTTCGGCATTTGGTGTCACTCCGTTTGTTGGTGCAGGCCATGACAATGGTAAAAATGGCGGACAAGGCTACAACTATGGCTTAGTTGGTGCAACAACTGGTGCTAAGATTGGCCCAGGTTTCTTGTTAGCTGGAGTTAAAACTCGCGTTGGCAGCACCGAGACTGTCAACACCAAGCAAACATTGGTATTCGGTACATATTCTATCCCAGTTACCAAGGACGTTTCCTTTAACTTGAATGCAAGCCGCTCAAGCCAAGACATTAAGGAAAAAGCAGTTGGCGTAGGCTTAGGCTTTAATTTCTAAACTGTTGACTTTAGTTAACAAATTGCCTATACTACGGTATAGGCTTTTTTATGGCCAAGGAGATAATATGGCTACGTGGATAGGAAATACTTCAAATAATATCACAGTGAATGCAATTAGCGGAATATCGGGAATAGCACCATATGGTCCCGGCACCAGTAACAGTGCAACATGGACTAGTACTGCCGGGGGATATACTATTAATCCCACAACACATTCTACCAAGATTCACATCAATGAGAATGGAATTAGCATGGCAGAAGGCACAGACCTAATGATGGGCGCAACCAGTCTTAAAGACACATTAGCTGGTATTGAATCAAGATTAGCAATGCTAAAACCCAGTCCCGAAATCGAAGCAGAGTGGGAGGAATTAAAACGCCTCGGAGACGAATACCGTGCTTTGGAAAAAGAGATTCAGGACAAGATGAAGTCGTGGGATATTTTGAAGAAATAACTTTAAGTTGTAAATTGCATTTCTGTTATAATACATACATATGAATAACACGGTATCCTTAAAGGGTGTAAATCGGGCTCTTCTAGCGGCAACATGGTGTAACAACAACGTACCAACAGATGAATGGACAATGCAATTGTCCGCTACAATTTTTGCAGACGGAGATTATAATTTTACATTTAGTAATCCAGATCATGCCAGTATGTTTGCTTTACGATGGCGATAATAAAACTAGTAGTACATGAGTTCACTATGGGTGATGTGGACGATCCCGAACTGTATGCAGCACAGCCACTATGGGAATGGCAACAAAGTGAAATAGGACAGTGGGTAATGGCCAATGCAGTAGAAACCCCGCAGTGGGGCCGATGCAATGACTATCATACATATCAACTTAAATTTAGAGTAACTGCACGTCTACAAGAACAAGATGCAACATTTTTCAAGTTAAAGTATGATAACTCTGTCAAAAAGTGAATGGGTTACAGTAAGTAACAAGCTCAAATCGGATTGGGCACACAAACCCAGTGTACTAATGATTCGAGAAGTTATGAAACGTGAACTAAGGTTTACTACCCGAGAACATCGTTTTTGGAATCCGGGCATGTCCAACTATACCGAACTCATGTACTTGGATTTTTACGACGAACCGTCGGAGACCATGTTTAGACTTAGGTATCTATGATACCACGTGAAAGGTTTATGGTAGCCGAGATTCCCGGAGCAGGTGCCGAAATTTTGGTCATACTAATAGACTATCATTTCTGGTCAGACAACATAGGTGAATTAATTGAGTGGTGCAGTCATCGTAATGCAACTACAGAGGGCATGACAGTTGTGCTCGGGGATGACTTAACGTTAACGGAATTCCTATTGAGGTGGGCATGAAAGAATTTGATGGACACACATATGAAACTGTAGCAGACTGGCATCCTGTTATAATTCGTAACAAAGGTAATATGATGGATGATATCATATTAAGGCCAGCGTGGCTCAGTGAGCATTGTCCCGATGCACACATGGATTACGATGCGTGGGTCTATGCCGACGATAATCTAATGGACAGCAACCATCGCAGCATTTACTTCTTTCGCGATCCCCAAGTTGCGGTCATGTTTGCACTGCGTTGGTCATGAAATACAAACTTGAACGACTCAGGCGTAGGGTTAGAGTCAAGCATAATGTAGATGGATGGTCCCATGCACTAACCGAAGACGAAGCTGTAGAAATTACCAATTTGGTAACACAGCGCGAGCTCGGTACACGGATTGCATACGATATCTGGCGCATGAAAGACAATGCTTGCGTTACATTGTTTATCCTGCACTGGGGTAATCAGTAAAAAGTACTACATTTAATAAAATCCAAAATGTGCTACAATTAGCACATGAGTTATCGAATTGAACAAATCTGTCAGTCAAGATACTTTGAGCTGACTAAAAATCGCCATCGTAAAAGTAACAAGGTACACTATCGTATCAATTTGATGGATTGGCCGTGGACAGGCATGCAGTCCTTTCAAGACCAAGTACGTGATACTGTAGATCCGACTCGTACCAAAAGTGGCCAATTTGGCTATCATTGGAAGTTTCGTAGTCGCAACGAAGCAGAGATGATGTACATGACTTTGATGTTGAAATTTGCATGACTTACGATGTTTGTATCAGCATTAAACGTGATCAGGTTCTCCCTGATGTTTTTACTTGGCTGCTGCATCAAGATTTATCCCAACACAAACACTGGGATTTCACTAAGCCAGACTATTTCAAAGATGATTGGGATTACACATTTAAATTTGTGCGCGAAGCCGATGCTGCCTTGTTTGCGTTAAGGTGGGCATGATGACCGTAACTTATAAAACGAACCCGGGCTTTCCTGGTATTAACTTTCCCGTGTTGCATCGTGTGGTTTACGCACACACCATCGATGGTGTTCCGGCACAATGGCAAATCAGCTACAAGGATTATATAGTCAATTTGTGGTTAAAAGAAAACTGTCAGCATCCTTACTACCACAGCCCCGGGTATCTTAGAGAAAAGTTTATTGAGTTTGAAGACGATCAAGAGGCAATGCTATTTGCATTGAAGTGGGCATGAGTCATTTACCGCGCAATGGTCAATACGAGCTGTTTACCTATGCCGGGCGAACTCGTTGCTTTGACGACACAGACGATGTTTGTGTTAAAGGATCACATGAAATGTTTGAGTGGTTACGTAAACAGCCCATTGAATTGTGCAAGCCAATGGACAATTCAAATACTGCGTTTTACCTTACCCCTGAAATGTATCTAATTTGGAAGCTAAAATGGGCATGATTACACCCGGCGTTTTTGACACTTGGCATGTAATGACCGACCATCACCGTGCAGAAGTTCTAAGAGAAATCATCAGATGGTGCAAGGACAACGTTGCACTAAACGATCCTGCTGTGTCCTATCACTGCCGTAAGTGGGCATTTACATACGAGCGTTTTCCACGGCACACAAACTTTGTTTTTGATAGAGAGGCAGATGCATTAATTTTTGCACTGAAATGGGCATGAAAAATAAAACAATTACCGTTGATCTCGAAACATGGGACGCCTTGACGCCAACGTTATTAAGTAATACTACTGGTGGGATCCATCCTGGTCAAATGATGATTTTCACTGCGGGCCGCCAAACTGGCAAGAGCAGCTTGTACATGAAAATGTTGAAAAATAAACTCTACAGTACCAACTTATGTAAAGAAATCTTTTTACCAATGCACCCCACGCCAAAGCCAAAGTACAAATTCACACGTGCCAAGTGGTATGTTGCAGACTTGTGGAACTCAGACCACATAATGGACGAAGTTCGAGAGTGGTGTGTAGAACAGTTTGGGCCGCGAGTTCTTAATCCCGATGCATGGACACGTTGGATTAATCATATGAACAGTACATTTAGATTTCGTGATGAAGCAGACTATGTGTTGTTTATGCTGAAGTGGCTATAATGCACATACATTCATATCTAATGACAAGTGCTTACCAGCCCAATGGTCCGCGTTGGATGGCTGCATTTACTAACAAAAACATAGATATTACTCAAGAGATTCAACAGTGGTGCTATAATGCATTTGGTCCCCCGGGATTCAAAGTTAACACAGACGAAATACGTTGGACCGACAGTGCTGTACGCGGAGAAATCATATTTGGGCGAGAAGAAGATTTAATGCTTTTTATGTTAAAATGGCAAACATGACCAACATTCTAATAGACGCCCAAAACAACACACGCTTAGTTGCCATATTAAAGTGGTGCAACGATAAAGTGGGAGATTATTATCTCCACAATGGTCTATGGGACTGGGACTTTCAAAAATTTGAATCCGGCGATACGTCAAATTGGGGAATCGTTGTTAAGTTTAAAGACAAGAAACACGCTACCATGTTTGCATTGGTATGGACATGAATGATCAAGCATTAACTGCAATTCAACACGCTTGGGCTGAATGGCCCGCAATCAAGCACACAGTAGTTGACTTTGGATTCAAGGACTGGTGCAAGCGTGTGCATGGATTTGAGTATCGCCACTTCAACAGTGGGCAGGCAGTTATTACCACTGTACTTGATGAGAAAAAGTATGCGTGGTTCTTGTTGAGGTGGTCATAATGTGGTATCCTGTAGTAACTGTTGCATGTCGTAATATCATTGAAGTGTCAGAGCGTCAGGAATGGGCAGAAGAGCATGGCATGATGCTGCTTAATCGCACTTGGGAAGTCATTGATAAACGACAGTATGTTACATTCAGCTTTCGACATGAAAAAGATGCTACAATGTTTGCATTGAGGTGGGCATGATTAAAGAAAACCGCGCAGTGCAAATTAATTCGATCTACCATACGATCCACGAACGCCTGCGGGAGTTCGTGGCAGAGACTCCTTGCCTGTACGTAAATGACGCAGATGCAGTTAACGTGGTGTGTCATTATTTCCCCTGCTGGCAGTATAATGGTGCTGCCCCGTTTGAAGAAGTCATGCTGTGGTGTGAAGAACATTTTGGGCGCGACTGGATTTGGAGATTTGAAACAATCTTTTTTAAGCACGAACGTGATCGTGCAGTATTCTTGTTGAGGTGGTCATGATTAAAGTAAACGTGGACGCAAAGTCTGATGACAGATTGACACAACAGTTGTATTGGTGTTTTGAAACTTTTGGTGACGATGCTCGCACATGGGATTGGGGTTTTGCTAAGTTTGACCGACGTTCCGGTACTAAAGAGCAATATCTTGAATTTAATCAGTGGGCTGTATATTTTAAGTTCGATGATGATGCCAAGGCATCTGCATTTTTATTGAGGTGGTCATGACAGTTAAACTTGAATTAAAACCAAGGACAAAGCGACCTTATTGGATTGATGTTTGTCCTCCACATAATTGGAGTAAGTCTGATGCATGGCATTGGTGCATTGCAAACTTTGGACACAGAAACAAAAAGTACGACAATCCTCGTTGGACTGCAAAAATGAAATATAGTTGGGATGGTGAATTCAAGTTTCTCAACGAACAAGATGCTATGCTGTTTATGTTGAGGTGGAGTTGATGTATTACACAGTGGCTTTGTTTGATCCCAACGATCCCACAGAGGGGTCTCCACGTTGGTGGAAAAACTTCATACGTGCCAATCCTCCAGGAACCCGATTCAACATCAGTGTCACTAACGATCGATTGATGGAATACTCAGCAAACTATGTAGTCACAGGCGGTCAGGGCGGTGACGTGCAGCGATATCTTGACTTTTATGATCAGCGAGCTTATACTTGGTTCTTGTTGAGGTGGGCATGACAACTCTTTACATTTCTGAGAATTACGATCAAAGTCCGCAGGTGTACAAAAACTTCTATAAAGCAGTGATAGAACCCAAGTTGTTGGGCGGACGTGGTAAATTACTTAGTAGCAGTGTGTTTCTTGACGAGTATAATGCACGTTGGGATAACCCATCTAAGAGCATTGTGTTTGATACTGAGCAAGATTTAACTTACTTTATGTTGAAGTGGTCATGACCTATGTTAGAGACGGCAAGTGGTATGTGTTTAAGTATCAAGTATACCCTGGAGCAAAACGCCGATGGTGTATTCAAACTTTTGGCAGCACTACCTGGGCCGATACTTGGTACTGTTATGACGGCAATTTCTTTTTCGAAAATGAACAAGATGCTACAATGTTTACATTGAGGTGGGCATGATGATACCCGAGTATCGTAATCGAGTAGCTGTTGATGATATATTTGCCGACGATGGCGGCGAGCCAACATGGACGAAGGTGATTATTCCAGAAGGAAGATATAACCAGAGTTCCAAAGAACGCCTCCATAGTGTAAGAACATGGTGTAGTGAGAATACTACACAGAAGTGGAGTAGTTATATTAGGGTGTTTTTCTTTGAGAATGAAAAAGATGCTACAATATTTACATTGAGGTGGGCATGATTAGAGTAATGATTTCCGACCATGGTAATGAGTCACCGTACATGTGGTGGTACAAGTTTATTGCGAGTGTCAAGCACGGCAAGTATGGCCAAACTGTGGAAGAGCGCATAGATGTTCTTAACACTGAACTAATGAATTGGTCTGCACAATTATGGCAAAATGAACCAGTACCTCATGAACTGGGTACTACTATCAGCAAATATCGTAACGTATATCTTGACTTTTATGACGAGCAGGCGCATACTTGGTTTGTATTGAGGTGGGCATGATTGTAAAAGAGTATTATCAAAATATCAACTGTAACCAACCCAAGGACTACTTTGAGCGTTGGTATGCAGATGTGTGGGCACGCCGAATTGGAACAAAGATCGCACAGCCCGGAGTGTTGGCCCGTATTCTTGATGAAGAACTTGAATTGGTCGGTGCCACTTATGAAAATACACAGCGTGGGTATAGATTTGAAGTAACGTTCAATGACGAGCACGACTATACCATGTTTGTATTGAGGTGGTCATAATGATTGATTGGTTACAAGAACCCACAGCACCAACTGCCGAAGAACAGGCCTTTGACAACATGTTTCATTACTTTCTTTTCAATAAAACTGGCGCCAAGAATGTAGCTGAATTCTATAGACAGAATGGAATAAAGGTCAAAGATAGTCAGGTAGTTTTTGACTCACCACAACATAGAACAATGTTCTTATTGAGGTGGTCATGAGTAAATTTATTATTAATCCTAGTTACAAACGCATCGGAATTGACTTTAATTTTAATGCCGATGAATGGGATGAAATTTACCATTGGTGCGAGGATAAACCTGAATACGAAACATATTCAACTGGCATATACTATCAGACTGAGTCAGATTTAACAGCATTTTTGTTGAGGTGGTCATGAATATCCAAGTAGAGCATCTTATAGACGGTTACTACATTGCCGAGCTTGACGAGCCACCATATGGGCTTGGCAGTGACATGTATTACTCCAAGGATTTCCCGGACACAGACAATTGGTGTACTGAAACTTTTGGCTCGCAAGACATGTGGGGCGAAACTCCAGTGTCTGGATGGAAGCGCATGCGTAACAAATATTACTTTGTTACAGAATCTGCATGTGAATTGTTTGTGCTGAGGTGGTCATGAAACTACGTGTCGACATCCGCCCATACTTCCAGAAGATTGCAGATTACTATTGGGACAACATTGGGCATACCATACACCACACTGAGTCGCACATAACCATTTGGGATTGGTTACAACGCGACTATTCTGCGGTTAAGGTTGGACCAGTGGGTAGTAAACCCTCGCTATGGGTTTCATTCCCAGATGAACAACACATGACTATGTTTATGTTGAGATGGGCATGATTGAACTAGATGTAGTTAATTCCGGTTATGAGTGGGAGCCATGGTGGGAAAATTTTCATAACTATTATTCTGAGCAAGGGTATAATATGAATTCCAATGAAGAAATCGCCCGGGCATTGTCTGAATGGAATGCCATTGACCCGGACCCCGAGTCCACTAAGTTCTATTTTGAAAACGAGCATGACTGCTTGTTATTCATGTTAAGGTGGGTATAATGGCAACAGAAGCGTGGATATTCATTGACGGTCAAAAGGTTCGTATTCCATTCACTCCGAACGAAGCTCCGGAGTTTGGCTGGTACTTGGGTGCAGAGTATAAGAGTGCCTTATATTGGGATGAACATGATTTTGAATCAATCAATACATGGTGCAGACAGACTTTTGATCCGCACACATATAAAATGTTTATGAGAAGTGTGTGGTTCCTGCGTGAGCAAGATGCCTTGTTGTGCAAGTTGAGGTGGACGTAATGGCCGTTTCGATGACCAAGAAAATATTGAAAAAGTTTCCTGCAACTAAATGGGAGTTTGAATACAATCCTGCCCGTGAGCGTTGGGAAACTTATCGCACGCCAATGGATTGGCCGTTTGGTCTGTATGGATGGTTATGGGCAATTGGTAACCCACTTAGTGATCTAGCAGGTACAGAATCCAGTGGGTGGGACTATCATGGTGGTTGGATTTTCATCTATGATGAGAAGTTGGTTACAGCGTTTTTGTTGAGGTGGTCATGAAGATAACATTCAGACTACGTGGCGATGGTGTAGTTAACAGAACATTCACTAGAGCATGGGATCACGCCCTTGAGAAATACGTAAGGATTCATCCAGTAACCACATCATACGAGTGGAATTTGATTTGGTCCACTACACATCCCGGAAAATTGATTGGACCGCAACGGCGTGGGACGTACCAAGTTGAGATGGAAGAAAAAGATTACATGATGTTTTTGTTGAGGTGGTCATGACACACCACCATAACCCCAACCTAGCAGCCAATGTAACTTACACTGGCCAGCAGATACTCATGCCCATGATCAAACAACTTACGCCCGCATTACTGGCACATAGTATCTTGGGAGTACAACCCATGACGGGCCCGGTGGGTGAAATCTTTACTATGAAGGCTAACTATGGATACCAACCCAAATACAAGTTCAGCCGTGCCAAGTGGTATGAAGCAGACCATCGTTACGATGATTATGATGAAGTCATAGCATGGTGTACTGAACAGTTTGGGCCACGGCCTCGACGACCGGATGCATGGACACGCTGGTGTGACATACACATTGACCGTATCAGATTCCGCGATGAAAAAGATTACATGATGTTTTTGTTGAGGTGGTCATGACGTTCTTTCGTAAAGTAAAGATTCCCGAAGCATACGCCAGAGTGGAGTGGTGTCGTGCCACATTAGGCAAAGACGTCACTGGCGGCAACTGGTGGAGACATCGCGGACATCTGTACTTTAAAGACGAACAGTGTTACACTATGTATGTGCTAAAATGGAGTTAAAGTTCTAATGGAATGCACTGAATATAGTCAAATTCGTAATGTAAAACATCTTATGAGAGTATTAAACAAGAAATATTGGCCCTATCACGTGACAGTCAACAACAACACCGGAGAACTGGAACGTTGGTGCTACGAAAACCTCAAGAGTGCAAACTGGCGCAACGTTGGTCAGTACTTTGCGTTTAAGCGTGGTGCAGATGCTACTATGTTTTCATTGAAGTGGTCATGAAACAGTACGGCATAGTCACTGAGCGTTGGCATTGGGAGAAGAAGTGGGAAGTTAAGTTGTGGCTTGTTGAAAACTTCGGAGTCAATGGCGACCGGTGGGGTGAAGAATTTGACTATGGACTTGAGAACTTGTGGATGAACGAAGATGTTTATTCTGCATACCTACTGAAATGGGGAACATAATGGTTTTCTGCGAAAAGGACCCTTACTACAAAAACTCAAATGAATATTTTCGTAACAACATTGATCACTTTAAAACAGCCTATTGGACATGGATGATTGATAACTATAAAACTGTTCTATTAGACAAACAGGGCAGTTTTAACTCAGGCCCTGACCAACACTGGGCATTCAATACAGAAGAAGATAGAACATTTTTTATGCTGAAGTGGGGATAATGGAACAAGAACTCATTGAAATAACTGTAGGAGCAAACTATAATAAACGTGCTGAGATATTTGCTTGGGCCAGAGAAACATTTGGAGACCAAGTGGAGCAGCATGCAGATTTTCCTATATTGTACTTTCGCAACAAAGCAGATGCAGAATTTTTTATGTTGAGGTGGTCATGAACTCAAAGCAACGAAGACAAGACAGACGCAAATGGCAATACCATGTTTTAGTTTCTCCTGAAACACGTTACGCCAATGGGTACGATACCATGTGGGACTGGTGTCTTAAGAACTTTGGTAACAGCAAAAAGCAAAAGCACCACTGGAGAGAAAAGTGGGGACATATTGGCACACACTGGCAATTTACGTCAGCCGAAAGTGCTGTGTTGTTTACACTTACATGGTCATGACAAAATATACAAGAGATACTCTAATGAAAAAGGCACGAATTAGCGACGAGCAACTAAATGCAATATACAAGAAGTGGATCTCTCCTCAGTTACAAACTGGGTACCGCAGCCTTTACACTGACGATATTAATCGTGTGAGTTTTCGCTATGGGCCCGGAAAGCAATTTGAGGACTATGTCTGGTCATGCGGGGGACGTATTGGAAAAGAGCATGGCAAGCGATATGCTGAATTCTTTGAAGAAGAGGATTTAATTATGTTTACACTGAAACATATGTAATCTTGTATGGAAATCACACAACGAATACATAATGGTTGCGATTGCTACCCATGGACTAAAACGTTTGCATTGTGGCCAGTTAAAACAATTGGCGGAAGATATGTGTGGCTACGTACAGTTTATAAGCAACGTTTTTGGGTAGTATGGGGCATTAGCTTTCACATGGAGCCACACGTAGAATACGCAGAATTATTTGAAATATTAGCAAATGACTAACAAAGTATTAGATTGGCGTCATTTGTTCTTGCCAATTAGACATGCCAAAGACGACTTTGAAGCAGAACATAACCGCAGTTATTTAGATCCTGATGCAAAAACATTCATTGAATGGCTAGATGTAAACTATGGTATTACATTGTTCTTGTCTGACGATTTTCAGCATTTAGAAGACAGACTGGAAATCTCAGATGAGAAAAAGTATTTGCTTTTTATGCTAAAATACTCTACATGAACACCATTAACTTACTGGGGTGTCCTTAAGGACATCAATCCTGTTTACATGCAATTCATTGTATCAACACCATCGTCTATTAAAAAAGGCAACACTGAGTTTCCGGAACTTCCGTGGACTGCGTGGTTTGCATGGTATCCCGTTAAAGTGCACGAACAGTACAAATGGCTAACCACAGTTGTACGGCGTCCTAATAACCGTGTGGGAGTTACTCACAAGGATTTTATGAAGTGGGAATATGGAGACATGTTTGATTTGCTAAAGGTGCAGTAATGCAGGTGATCAAAACATGGATTGTACACCAGTGGTTACCTGATGACGCAGAGTGGTTTGTCCAACAGGGCATTCGTTACCACATTTCATCAAAACGCATACCTATTCATTCCGCAGGAGGATCACTACACTACGCCCAAGGACCCACAGAACTACGTGTGCAAACTAATACCGAACATCAAGAAACAGTTCTGCGTTTAAAGTTTGAACCTGGGTTGACTCTTATGCAAATAGCAACAGTACCTGCTGAATGGGCATGATTGAATGGATCAAAGACCGCTGGCTTACTTGGCGTACAGGCAAGCCCAAGGCCCAACGAGAGTGGGAAGCATGGTACGAGGTTAATGTCGTCTATCGTGCTAGCACTATCAACAATATGTTCATGCACTTTAAGCATGTCATTATAGTTAGTCCCAACAAATTCTTTGATCTTTGTGAGCCATTTGCCTATGTACCATGCGAAGATGCTCGGCAATACTTCTGGCCTGCTCGTCCACTAGGTGAGAATGCCGTTTGGAGATTTGAACGAGTTATGTGGAACCAATGGCAAAAGTGTTGGGACATTAATGGGCTAGGCGATAGAGATAAAGTGTTTGTGGCCACCAATAATGACGACGATGCTATAATGATTTCATTGAAATACGCATAATGATGGAATACGAAATTGTTTTAAACACCGAGAAACAGCATGTCTATCGTGAGAGGTACGGTATAATGGCAGCGTTTGCTTGGGCCCTGGATAACTTTGGTTTACCGGGCCAAGCGGGTAATGACCATTGGATTATGACCGACCTAGGCCGGTTTAAATTTGCAAGTAAAGCAGATGCTACAATGTTTGCTTTAGTATGGGTATAAAAGGTATATGTAATGGAACTGTTTTATGGTGGTGGGGGAAATCAATTTCCTGACTTTAGATACAAGGTGCGTATCAAGCGAGGCTCGCCCGAAGTTAATGAGATGATGAAGTGGTGCGACGATTACCCAACTGGTGATAAGGGCTATTTTAAACGCTACTACATTGACTGGCGTGGTGGCGAAAAGAAATACGGCGACAGTGAATATACCATATTCCAATTTGAATGGGAAGAAGCTGCTATAATGTTTGCATTGAAGTTTGGAGCACAATGATGATGAGTGACACTGAATTTGCTGATTACCAAAGTCGTTACAATGACGACCCAGTTGTTCAACGGCTTTGCAAAATGATTTTCAATGATCATCGCATTGAAGATTTAGAATACGAACTTGACCAGGCCAAGGACGAACTTGGCTATTGCGAACGTGAGCTAAAAGAAGCCCGTTACGAAATCAAGCAGCTAGAATCCCGTACAATCGAGGACATGGCAGCAGATTTAGTTAATCAGGTAGCAGCCGCAGAGAGACGTAGCCAAATGTATCGTGAAGAGAAAGATAACATACTGGCCAAGAACAAAGAACTGCAAGAAAAAATCAACGTATGGACAGTAATGGAAAGAACATAGCCCTGGGCGAAGGGCGTGTATATGGCGCAAGGTATCTAACTGTGCGTCCGGAAATCTGTTGGGATCTTGAAAGCGGTGATTGGGGCAATTTAGAAACTTGGCCTAAAATGATTAAATGGTGTGGTGAAACCTTTGGACCAACGCCCGAGGACGGCGTATGGACACCCAATGCACGGTGGTATGTCAATGATTCAAAGTTTTGGTTTCGCAGTCAACTAGATCTTACGTTGTTTCTTTTAATGTGGGCATGAGACCTGTAAAATATTGGTGTACAATTCCTGTCAGTGTACCATGGCGTAGCACCGGGCACTTTAGAGACCTGCGTATATGGTTGTTAGACAATGTACCAAATCATGGTGACTATGAGTTTGCTGGAGTGGACTCGGATCTTCTCCCAAATAAAGACAATCGTGTATACTACTTTGCACACGAAGAAGATGCTATAATGTTCTCATTGAGGTGGTCATGATACGTTTGGACATTATTAAAGGCTATGGACCTATTCACGTGTGGAACAAATTTATTGCACATCTGCAAAATCAATTGGGAGACTTTGCAGTAATGTACACCGATGTTAATACCGCACTAGCCGAGTATCGTGCAGTTTATCACATGGAAGAGGTGGGCAACATATTTGAAAGTGATGTTCTACATTGGGTTGATTTCGAAGATGAAGAATTGTACGCTTGGTTTATGTTGAGGTGGTCATGACTAAAATCTATGCAGACATCTATCCCTACTTCAAGAAGGTTGCTAACCACTATTGGGATGATCTATACAAGTCCAATATTAGTGTCTGGGATTGGCTTGGCCGTGAGTACGGTATTAGCCACACCTTTGGCAGTGCAGCCAGCCAGCAGATAGTGGTGTCGTTTCCTGATGAGAAAACACTCAATTGGTTCGTACTGAGGTGGTCATGATTGAAATTAAAATCAGCAAGAAACTTCGTAATGTATACGGAGAAAGTGGTACACAGGTCGCTTGGAAGTGGTGCTTGGATAACTTCGGGCCACCAGAACCAAACGGCAAGCGTTGGGCATGGGACACTATGCGTACATTTTGGTTTCATAAAGAAGAAGATGCTACACTGTTTGCACTGAGGTGGATATGAGTAACACAGCATATCCTTATCGCGTACGCTACCAACGTACTAGTCAATGGTATCCTAACTATGCAACCTACGGCGATGGCGATTGGATGAAAATTAGTCACTGGTGTGACCACTGCATCGGTAAGGGCAAGTGGGATTACTATTGGAGTGAATTTGTATTTGAACGCGAAGAAGACTACATGTTATTTAAATTGAAATGGTTGTGATATGATACGATGGGACGAAGAAACAAATCTATATTTACTGACTCTAGAAGAGTACAATCAATTGCCCGATGGCGTTGAACTTACTAGTATAGGTAACAACCGTTTGATCAAGGGCCGTGACGTCATTGACACGGATCAACGTTGGGGATACCTTGCATACGGAATAGTTGATCCATGGAATCACCCGCTCAAAGATTTGTTTCTGTTGTTTAAACTAAAACAATAGTACTACATTTTAAAAATTCAAAAAGTGTTACAATACAGCTATGACAACACAAATTAAACTTGATCGCAAACATCACGATCGTCTCGAAGAGATTGAAACTTGGGCCCGAGAAAGCATTGGGCTCGGCAGTCGTCGTTTTGTTAAAAATACCTGGATGGGCATTGAGGATTGGTATTACTTTGAAGAACGGGTAGAGCATGTTCCCGATCTTTCCGAAGAAGAAAAGACTGAAGGTGTAGTCCAGCACGTTGATGCAAGCGACGACGAGGACAGCGATTTGATCTTTGTATTTCGTCGCGAAAGCGATGCTATGATGTTTAGTCTTCGGTGGCAATGACCACCACTGTGTCATTTGGTAAACGCAAATACCATTTGCAAAACGAAATGATACGATGGTGCGAAGAAGCGTTTGGTATGAATCCAACCTACACTAATTGGGTGTTTGGCGAACCAGTGGACTGGACAGATCTAGGAAATTGGTGCGTGGCAAGTATGTTTGGTGAAACTCATTTTTATTTTAAGAATGACGCGGAGGCTAGTGCATTTATTCTAAGGTGGAAATAATGTCAACAGTTTGGAATGGTCCTTATAAACCAAACAATCCACGCACCATACATGGCGCACAAAAACGTGGCTGGCACGTAGTCCAAGTGCCACGCAATTATATGGATCGTTACGATATCACCTGGCTTGGCATTGGACTGTGGGCATCAAGACACAGTAATGGTTACTTTCTTGATAATTTTTTACTTAGGCAATTTGCCTTCGAGCGGGACGAAGATGCAAGCAAATTCATCTTTCAATTTGCACTTTGAAATAAGTGTGTTTTTACAAAAGGCACATATGGCAACAAAAGACAAAAGTCATATTACCTACAGCAATTGGGAACCATGGTTTGCATGGCACCCCGTAACAACAGTCAATGGCAATCGCATTTGGCTCAAAACAGTCTACAGACGATATCGTATGATATTTGGCATAGAAGACGACATGGGCTATTATTATGGCGACGAGTTTGACGTCCTTAAGACTACTTGACATAGAATTGTATTAAATATACAATAGGATTATGAAAGTCTACATCTCTAAATATCGTTACCATTGGACCAGTCCATACACTATTCTCAAGGCCATTTGCTTCTGGGAAAAAGATGATGACGTCTTTTACAATCACGAAGGGAAACCCGGGCACAAATACACCAAGTGGGTTGAGTTTTTAAATCCAATCTGTGGCGCTATTATGCGTTTTCTAGACATTGTGCACCCAAAGATCGACTATGTAAAGATTGATAGATGGGACACATGGGGCATGAATACCACATTGGGCATGATTGCATTGCCCATGCTCAAACAATTGCGGCAGCACAAACAGGGTGCGCCACTTGTTGCAGACGAGGATGTACCTGTAGAATTACGCAGCACATCCGCACCAGCTAGAGCAAATGAGTGGGACACAGATGACAATCACTTCAAGCGTTGGGATTGGGTCCTAGACGAAATGATTTTTGCTTTTGAGCATACTCAAGACGACAGTTGGGAAGATAACTATCGCACAGGCGAATCCGACTGGAAATCCGAACCATGCGAATGGGACGAAAATGGCAAAGTTAAGATGTATAAAATGATTGATGGACCTAATCATACATACAAGTACGACTACGAAGGTGCCAAGCTAGTGCATGATCGTATTCAGCGTGGCTTTGAACTGTTTGGAAAGTATTATCAGAACCTCTGGGATTAATATGGACTTTGTTGCACTTCTTTCTGAGTTTGTGGGATTTTTATTTGAAATCCTAATGTGGATTATTTTCTGGTTTATCCTGTTTAGACTAGCGGACCGTTTTGTGTCAAACAAAATCAACTCTGCCGAAAAGGATGAACTCATTAACTATGTTGCAAATAGACTACATCGCATCAAGCAAGAAAAGCATGGCGAAGTCTATTACTGGTTTGATGCAGACACTGATGCCTTCTTAGGGCAAGGTAAGACTGACGATGAAGTAAAAGAGCATCTCAAACAGCGTTTTAAAGGGCACGTATTCCTGTTAGATGATGACCGTGCACTTGCGGGCCCAGATTTAAAATTGACCCCAATTAAAGAGCTAAAAATGCTCGACAAACACACAATCGCTTAATTTTTTGCTATAATGTCCATATGACAATGCACCTAGCACATCCTTCACTTAGCTTGACTGGCAAAAAGAAGGGCAAAATCAAATTCAAGTCCGCAGAAGCAAAAGCAGCACACGAACGTCTCAATGACGAATGGCGTGCTATCAAAGAACGACACGGAGTCGAAGAGCATGAACGCAAGCGCCAACGTGCAATGACAGCAGAGCCGTTGACCTATAAGTTGTCTGCTCCTCCGGGTCGAGGCGCAACTGCACATATTCCCAGCCGTGACACAGGCGGTAATGCTACATTAGCGGCACCAAAAGTCTACACAGGCACTAAAGTAAAAGGCATTGCTACCATGCACAAGTCAAATGCTGTACCTGTGTTTAGTGACGAAGAAGCTGTGGAAATCAGCCGTATGCGCCGTGGGTGATTACTACTTTGAACTTGCTGATTGTGTAGTAGACCACTACAGTGGCAAATACTTTACAGTAACAAACAAAGACATTCTCGAACAGTTGGGTAGCAAAGACCTGATGCTGGTCCAGAACAGTGAACGAGTGTGGTGTGAAGAAGGTGCTGGGGTTCGTTATGTCAAGCATAGATACGGGAATATGTTTGCACCCGTTGATTTAAAAGAATTCATGTGGATAAAACTTAAAGCAAAGGAAATAAAATGAAAACAACTAAACAATGGCTAGCAGAAGTCAAAGCAGATCCTGCAAAATTAACACAGTGGCTTGAGCGCCAATATATCGGAGAAGCACTTGCTGCCGACCGTATCAAGACCCTGGCTGCAACCAAACAAAATTCTCGACACGGTAAGCTACTTGACCGCATTGCCGCAGACGAATTTAAGCATGCCAGTTGGGTTGCCAAGTTGTTAGTGGATCGCGGTATTGCTATTCCTACACCCACAATGGAAGACACTCGTTACTGGGAACCTATCTTAGATAACTTGCACACCTTTGAAGAAATTGCAGGTGCAGGACATCATGCAGAAGTCATGCGATTAATGCGTATCACTGAATTGGCCAACGATGTTGAAATCGATGCAGATATCCGTCAAGTATTCAAACAGATTCTGCCCGACGAACAGTTTCATGCTAAAGCATTTGAAGCAATGAGCACCAAAGATGCCATTGACTCAACTCGCGAATTGCACAATATGGGACTCGAAATGTTGGGATTAGAGGTCTAACTTGGGTTATTATACTTACTACTGCGAAGTTACGGCCGAGGATACTGGGTATAAACAGGGGGTCTATACTGTTACTACCCAGGATCATCTCTATGCCGAACGGCGTACAATGGGCTATCCATATTCTATAATTGGGTCTAGCAATAGAGTGTGGCGCCAAGGCCCCAAGGGCGGCGTAAAGATTGTCAAGGATCGAAATCATCATGCACCATATGTTTCTAGATATGTTACCAACGACAAACAGAAAATGGAACAGTTTATATGGATCAAACTGGTTGCAAAAGAATTATCATAAGTAAACAGCGTAGATAAAGAAAGGAAAACGCAGTAACCCAATGGCTAAAGAAGACCTAATTCGCATGGCAGGCAAAGTTGATGAAGTCCTACCGAGTGCGATGTTCCGAGTTAAACTCGAAAACGATCATATAATTACCGCTACTCTAGGCGGAAAATTACGTCAACACAATATCCGCATTCTACTCGGAGATAAAGTAGAAGTTGAAATGAGCCCATATGACCTAAACAGGGGTCGTGTAGTGTATCGTAGCAAATAATATACCCACATAACTGCCAAAACCCTGCTTTACTTAAATCCGCTAAATAAGCATATAAAGGATTTGAGATATGGCATTGTGGGAAGGCAACAAGATAACAAACATTGACATTGGGGTACAACCCAATGACGGAACCGGCGATAACATTCGTGCTGCTTTTACAAAAGCTGACGATAATTTTGCCAATATATCCAATTTTCTATCAGGTACATCGGTAGGGTTTTTAAACACTAATGTTAGCTATACCTTAAATTCAACGGTTGCTAACTTTACGTTTACCAATACCATTTATGCAACTGGTACAAATCTATCATTTACAGCAAACACAACCAGTGGCAATTTGATTGCCAATACTTCACTGTATGTAAATGGTCCAACTAATTTAAACAGCAATTTAAACATTGCGGGCAGTGTTATTCCTACCAATGGGGGACAATATGACATTGGTAGCGTTACAAATCCTTTTAGAAACTTCTATCTCAGCGGATCATTGATCCAGGGTGCAACTAGCCAAACAGTTGACGCAGGTCTTTTAGTAGTTCATGCCAATGCCGCAATAGGCGATACAAAAGACGTGGGTATTTTTGGTAACGTTTCGCATCACTACAGCAGCAATACATATGCTTTCTTTGGTTATCAATACCAAACAAACAACTTCGTTTACAAGCTAACACCAACCAATGCCAGTACTGGCAACAGTGTAGTTTATGACGGTATCTACGGCGGCGCACAATTTGGTAGTGCACTGTTAAGCAATAGCACAACTTCAACTAGTACAACATCCGGTGCATTGGTTGTAACTGGCGGCACAGGCATAGGTGGCAACATCAACGTAGGTGGCCAGGCAATGGTAACAGGCAACACCTATGTGGCCGGCAACACAATGGTAACAGGCAATATCTACACCAGTGGATATCAAGTCTTGAGTACAAACAACATTGGGTACTTTGGAACTCCGTTAACTGGCGGTATTGTTACAGGTAGTGCTAGATTCACATCAGGCGAAGGTTCGACTGCGTACAATAACGGTGCCATTGCTATTACCAACGGTGGATTGGGAGTATTTGGAAACGTAAACAGTGCAGGTGGCTTCTACGGTAACCTAACAGGTACATTACTGACTCCAACTCAAAGTTTAATTACCAAGGTAGGTACACTACAAGGTCTAACAATTGCTGCCAACACATCAATTAGTACACCAGATTTGCAAGCAACCACAATTGGTGTAACCAGCATTACTGCTACAACACTAAACGTAACTGGATCATTAACTGGGTTAACATCATTAAACGTTAGTGCCAACATTACCGCAGCAGGTTTCCTGGGATCGTTATACGGCACAGTACAGCAACCGGCACAGCCACAGATTACCAGCTTGGGTACACTGACTGGATTGGTAGTAAACGGTGCTGTTGGCCTTGGGCCAACTGTTGCAAGTAGTCTAAGCACAGGCAATGCTGTTATCACTGGTGGCTATATCCAGAATCTAGCTAACCTTACAACTACAACAGCTTACATTACCAACAACAACGTGACCAATGGCAACGTAATGACCATGGTAGTTGGTAATATCAGCTCCGGTAATGTGAGATTTAGTGGTGGTTACATCACTGGCTTGGCCAACGTAGGTGCAACCAACGGTAGCATTACTACACTAGTATCAACTAACATCAGCGTAAGTAACATTGTTGCCACTGGTGGCTATATCCAGAATCTAGCCAACGTAACTGCTGTAAACGCCTACATTGTCAACAACAATGTGACCAACAGTAACGTTTCTACATTAGCAGCGGCCAACATCAGCACAGGCAATCTTGTTGCATCAGGTGGCTATTTGTCTGGTTTGGCCAATGCCAAAGTTGTTGGTACTATAGTGGCAAACGAATTAAATGCAGCGACCATTGGTAATGCAAGTGCTGTACTTTACGGTACATTGAATGCATCTAGTGCAAGTCAAACTAACATTACATCAGTCGGTACGCTAACTGGATTGGTAGTAAACAACACCACCGTGGGATCTAATGTATCTGTTACAGCCAACGCTAACATTATTCTCAGTGCCAACACAAACAATGGCTTTGGAATCGTTGTAACTGGTAACATATTACCAACATCAAACGTAACTTACAATGTTGGATCTAGTAGCAAGTGGTTTAACACATTCTACGGTGTATCAAGTCAAGCACAATATGCTGACTTGGCTGAAGTTTATACATCCGATGCAGAATACCCAGCTGGTACTGTGTTGGTATTTGGTGGAGAACAAGAAGTAACAGTTACATCAGTTCATGCAGATGCTCGGGTAGCAGGTGCTGTGTCAACTGATCCAGCCTACTTGATGAATGCCATGAGTGATGGTGTAGCAGTTGCATTACGTGGGCGAGTTCCAGTTAAGGTAATCGGCGCAGTACGCAAAGGTGATGGCCTTGTTACTTCAACTACTCCTGGTTATGCAACCAGCATTGGAGTAGATACACAATTTGGGCAGGCAGTGTTTGCTAAATCAATTGAAACCGACCTGGACCCAGGCGAGAAAGTAATTACAGCGGTGATTTTATAATATGGCCAAACTAAGTTGGATAACAACGCCCAATAACTCAATTGCTAACTTTTTAATTGGACTTCCAGGTGAAGTCCAAGTGTTAGCCACAGACCTCGATAATCCGGGCGAAACTTTTACATACTCTAAGATATTCGGCGACTTGCCGCCGGGTATGTCACTATCAAGTGCCGGAGTTATATCGGGCACACCTGAGTATTTGCAAGCATCTAACAATTATTTCACAACATTAGATTACACTTTTATTATTCGTGCACGTAACAGCACAGGCAAGGCCATTGACGCCCAGTTTAAAATTATTGTAACCAACAACGTTAACTCAGACTTTTACTGGGTAACTCCTGCGGGATTGTTGGGTACTGTATCAAACAGTGAATACTACAGCCTGCGATTAAATGCTGCAAGTACATCTGGATCACCTATTACGTATAGCTTTGTGTCAGGCGAATTACCAGCTGGTATGCAGATGCTGTCTAGTGGATACTTACAAGGTGTACCTACATTCTTAAATCCAGTTGTAGTTAACCAAAGCCAAGTATATCGCTTTACCATTAGAGCAACAAACAATTTAAATCACATTATTGATCGTTCATTCAGTCTCAACGTAACCAACGTTTACGGACCTATTGTTGAACCGACAACTAAATTCCTAGGAACACACTTCGACGGTAGTTTCTTTAGTCAGCAATTGACTGTGCTTGAATCTAATCCGGTGGTGTCAGTACAATGGAAAGTGGTATCAGGTTCGTTGCCAGAAGGTGTAACCCTGGATGCCAACGGATTACTAAGTGGATACATTCAACCATTACAGTTAGTGGGACAATGGGGCCCGGGCGGATACGACGGTGACACTACACAAGGCGAAATTATTGTTGAGCAACAGCAGTATGCCAATGGCCCATACGACTTTAACCAGCTGAATCAAAGCAAAGGTTATTCATTTACGGTTCAGGCATTCGATGGCGCCAATTACGATCTACAAGATTACGAAATTGACGTAATAAGTCGTGGTGGATTTACTGCGGACAGTACAAACTTGATTAACGATAGCTACATTACTATCGATTCATTGAACAATTACATTCCAGTTCTATTAAATTCTGGTACAACTTTGCCAGTTGCTAGACAAGACAGTTACTATGCATTTAAGTTTCAGGGTTACGACTTCTTAAACGACCCAATTACATACAGTTTGGCCATTACTGCTGGTACGTTTGACGACAACATCGGCTTTGATCCATTAGACCGCAATGATTCAAACAACGGATTAGCGGGTAGCTTTGACAGCTTTGATCCAAACGGGTCAGCTACCAACAACTTGCCCGGTCTATTGCTAGATGCAAACTCGGGTTGGTTGTACGGAAAAGTTGGCACTCAGGCCGAAGCATACAAGACCTATACATTCGGGGTAGTAGTATATAAGATGGTTGATACTGTGAAGTTTGCAAGCCAGCCAATCTACTTTACTTTGCCAGTACTGGGTGACGTAAACAACGTAATTGAATGGATTACCCCAAGCAACCTAGGACTTGTTAACAACGGTATTGTTAGCGAACTAAATGTCAAGGCAAAAAGCATCGTGGGTAAACCGTTGACCTACACAATATACGACCAAGTTGGTATTCCTGCTGCATTACCGCAAGGTCTGCGTTTGTTACCATCGGGGGACATCAGTGGTCGTGTTAGCTTTGAAGCATTTAACATCGATGACTATGCCACTACATTTGATGGTAGCTCAACTACCATCGACAGAGTATTTAAGTTTACAGTAAAAGCAGAAACATCAGATGGTACAGCCAGCTCATTGAGAGAATTCACAATCAAGTTGAATGTAATTAACACTGAGCCATACGAAAACTTGTACCTACGTGCTATGCCAGCACATGATCAAAGACAAATATATAACAGCATTGTATCCGATACAGAAATATTTGATCCAGCTGTAATATATCGCCCAACTGATCCATGGTTTGGTGTGCGTAAGAACATCGAAATGCTATTTGTATCTGGGTTGACTTCTAAGACCTTAGAAGATTATCAAACAGCTATTATTAAAAACCATTGGAGAAAGACCTATAACTTTGCCGATGTTAAAACTGCGGTAGTATTAGATGACTTCTACAATGTAAAGTACGAAGTTGTTTATATCGACATGGTTGATCCTGCAATGAATGCAAACAATCACGGTGCTCCAATAGAACTGGATCTATCCAACACCATTACTAATCCATACATTGACGAAAATGGAGTGTCTCATAACGTAGTTTATCCAAACAGCACAGAGAATATGATCAAGCGTTTGGAATCAAGTATTGGATACACAGATCAAAGTAGTTTGCCACCATGGATGGCCAGCAATCAACCTGACCCAACTGCTCCAAACAAATTCAAAACACCACTTGGATATACCAAGGCTGTAGTTTTGGCATATACTATTCCCGGAGCGAGCAAGTTAATTGCCTACAGATTAAAGAACTCTGGTATTAGTTTCAACAATGTTGATTTCACTGTTGATCGTTATATCACCGACAATTATTACAGCACCTACTACAATCCTGCTACACACACTTACCTTAAAGGTGTGGAAACTACATTCGATTCATTGCCTACTAAGAACATCGGGGCCATTGTTGCCAAGGTCAACTATGCAGTTACAGTACCTTACAATCAAATCAACGGTCGCCCAGTAAGTTACATTGCAGCCAATGGCGGCATTGATGGCAGAAACGACTTTGAGCAAGGTCAAACTATAGTGTTTGTTCAACAAGAAGGTTGGTCAAATGCCGGACCATACGATGGATGGGTTAACTATACCAGCTCATTCATTGGCGACAACATTCTAACACAATCAATTGAAGGGTATGATTCGGGATCGTATGATACCTACTCCGTTGTTCCGGGTTATTTAGAAATGATACAGAACATTGCACCAACAAATCAACGAGGTGGTGTGTGGTCAATTAACATTATCAATGATGTGGTGTTCTTGACTCCGGTATTTGAAGTTGCAGTGGGACAGCGTGTACAGGTTTTCAGCGGAAAGAACTTTACTGGCTCAGTACTTTATTACGATGCCAAGGTTGCACCGGGCAAAACAGTACCGGCCTATTCAGTATACGACTTGACAGCGGTTGCGATATCTGACCCAACTACATTTAATGCAGGAACTACTAAGTTTATTTCGAGAAGAGATCAATATTACGTGCCATCAAGTCAAGATAAATACCTAAGTTTCCCACAATACGGAGTATTTAAATAATGGCATCAAACATTAATCCAACAAACATCGATGTAACCTACCCAATTGCTGGTCAGGACAACGATACACAAGGATTCAGAGATAATTTCAGTAATATCAAGAATAACTTAAACGTTGCCAAAGGCGAGATCAGCGCAATTCAAGATGTTTTAGACACAACACCACTAATCAAAGTAACTGTACCAGCTAGTGCAACAGACGTTGGTACTAGAGGGCAAATTGCTTTTGACAGCAACTACCTTTATGTGTGCATTGCAACCAATACTTGGGTGCGTACAGGGTTGATCAATTGGCCAAGTTCGTTGCCTATGTTCTACGGTAACAGCAACGTGGCAGCATATTTGTCGTCAACTACTATACCAGCACTGACTGTAACTACCGAAAACGTCACAGACATAAATGTAAGTGGTACATTGACCACATCGGGCCCAAGAGTTGATGCAGCATATCAATATTCTGCTCCAACCACTAACTTTACCTATACTATGCAAAGCACTGCTAGTAGATTTATCATGGATCCTACCGGTCCAATTACAAACGGTAACATTTTGCTACCAAGTGGCAACGTTGAAGCCCGTGTTGTAACTATAAGTTCTACACAAACCGTGACAAACTTTAAAGTAACTCCTAATTTAGGAACAACGTTGGTACCTAGTGCAAACGTAACATTGTCCGCAGGCACAAGTGTTTCATACTTCTTCCATGCAGCGGAATCAAAATGGTACAAAATTGCCTAAGGTAAATACGTAATAACTGAGATAAAAACAAATGGCATCAAACATTAATCCATATAATATTGACGGTACATTTCCGGTCGCTGGACAAGATAACAGCAGCCAAGGATTCCGCGATAATTTCACTAACATTAAGAATAACTTTATCTTTACCCAGAGCGAAATTAATGATTTGCAAGGTAAAGTAATTTTATCTGGTGCACTCAACGGTCAAACTGTCAACAACGATATGGCCGGCACACAACTAATCCGTCCACAACTAAAAGCATGGACAGAAGCATTAGTTGACCATAATGTTATTAGTACAAACGTTGTGTTGGATTTCAACGCGGCCAACTTTCATAAGATCACAACTGGTAGTAGCGTTACTATCAGCTTTGACAACTGGCCTGCCAGCAGTGGCGTAGGTGCATTAGGCTATGGTCTACTTAGACTATGGGTGGTTGTAAGTGATGCAAGTCACACTCTAACACTACCAGCTGAGGTAACAGTTGGGGTCGGCGACATTGCAGGATACAATTCTGCAAATAACAGCATCCAATTTGACCAAGCTGGCAATTATATCTTCGACTTCAGCAGCATCGACGGTGGCAACAACTTCTTGATTTTTGATCTTACTAGAGATCGCGCAAGTTTCCGTGACCACAGCATTTATTTCAATCCAGATGTTAATTCTACGTTCTTGATCAACTATCCAGACTACAGTAGTTTAAACACAGTCAAGGGACTAGAACAAGGTCAAGATGCAATCAGTACATTTGGCAGCTACAACTCTGTCAACGCAGGTAACTTAACACTTGCTAACGTTAGTTATTATCAAACTGACACCGGCGGCCTAGCAGGCTACACAATAACAGCGGCACGTGGCAATTTACAAGCCATGTCTTATATTCAGCCAGTTAGCAGCAATGACTTGTTGGGCTACTTTAACGCACTGGCCTTTACTGGTAACGGTACAGGAAACTCATTCCAACAAACTGCCAGTATTGACTTCTTTGCAACTGGCTCCAACGTAGCATATGGCCTAGGTGGCAACATTGCATTCTTTGTGGCACCAGACGGTGTATCAACTGAGCAATTCAAGCAACAGGCAATGAGTATCAACAACGACAAGAGTGTTAGTGCTCTTGGTAACTTGACTGTTGCTGGCAACTTTACCACATCTGGTGCCAGAATTGATACTGCCACAATGGTTAAATCCTTTAACACAGTTGGTAATAACACCTTTGTTGCCAACGCTAGCGTGGATGGCGTTATTATTACTAGTTCAGCTTCTGCAACAGTGGCTATTGCAAACATTACATTGCCACCAAACCCAACACAGGGTCAGCTATTCCGCATCAGTACAACTAGTCCAATTACATTGGCCAACGTAAACACATCGGACAGCACAGCTATTCTTTGGATTCCTACCAACAAGTTTACTGCCGGAAATACATCAGTTGAATTGATGTACAACAGTCCAAACAGTACCTGGTACTTGCGTTAATTCAAAATATTTGACTCCTAGTCAGCAGAAGTTTATACTACTGTTACTAGGAGTTTCTTATGAGCAATCAAATTGATTTAAACAAATATACCAAATTCGTTGATGCTGTAACCAGCCGCGAATCAAACAACTTTGACGACTTACTTCGTCGTATTAACGAACTACGCAATACAACCAACGTTAACATTAGTTTACTAATGACTGCGGGCTACGGGTTATCTAGCGAGGGCGGCGAGTTCAATGAGATTGTTAAAAAGATCTTGTTCCAAGGTAAACCATTGACTGAAGCAGAACGCTTTCACATGAAGCGTGAACTAGGTGACATCTTTTGGTATTGGACCAATGCTTGCCGTAGTTTGGGACTAGAGCCCAATGACGTTATCCAAGAGAACGTTAAGAAATTGGAAAGCCGTTACCCAGGTGGCAGCTTTGATGCATACTACAGCGAAAACCGCAAAGACGGAGATCTGTAATGGGATTGGGCCCATCAGTGTGTCAACACTGTCAAGTTCTGGCAGAATACAGCGAGGAACCTATCCCCGTTGTACGCAATTCTACTACCACAACTTGCAGTAAATTCACACACTGGTACTGCCCTATCTGCGGTGAAACGGATCCAAATGATCATGCAGGGTTTGGTGACTGGGATAAGTACGAAAAGAATCTAAAGTTCTATAAATTTGTAAAAGGAAAAGATCCAAATGCACCCACTACAACCTAGCTTATCAGAATTAACTGACGACGAATTGCACAAAAAGTATGGCGATCTAATGGCACGTATGTCCAAGGCATACCAATGGGGCCGTGCTGATATGGTTGCCCAATTGAATATGTTGTCAGAAGGATACAAGTCAGAAATTGATCGCCGTAATGCCCTTGCACTTGAAGAGATGCAAAAACACTCAAAACAATTTAAGAACATTATTGACATACAATGATGTACGACAAGTTTGGCAGAGCACACACTGATACCAGTGAACTAACCCATATGCTTTACCAGAATCCAGAATTAGACCTTGGCAGATTCTTTGTGGACGACCCCGAAGAATACAATAGTCACGTTCGTAGATTATTTTTGGACATTGACAAACTGAAAAAGTATGAGGACATGGGCTCTGAATTAACCATTGAGCAGTTTGATCAATCCATGCAAGGACAATGGTTGATGCCAGATCAATACGCAGAGTTAGATATTGCACAATGGGCATTGGATCAATGTAAAAGCGATGTTGAGTTACAACGTGTTGGGCAAGAATTATTACTATACCACGAACGAGATGCGTTTAATTTGCTACGTTATATGAAATATATGATTGATACATTTCGTGCCAATGGTATTGTATGGGGGTTGGGTCGAGGATCCAGCGTAGCAAGTTATATACTGTACTTGATGGGAGTACACAAAATTGACAGCATCTATTACGATCTGCCAATTGAAGAGTTTTTAAAATAATATGGGTATTTAATAATAAATATCTAGCATAAGGAGACTAAATGTCTAAAATTTATAAATCAGCAAAAGGTAAAATGATCGACATTGACAAAGTTAAGTTGGCCAATGAAGATACACAAGCTGTAGGTAATATGAGAGTTAACGCCCGTGGCGATCTACTCGGGGACGGCGGAGCGGTTGCTACTCCACGTAATCAATTAATGGATAGAGTATATGCTGTTGAAGCATCACAGTATGTGCCGCCGGCATATAGCCCAAATGATCCGGGGCAATACGAGGAAGCTCAAGCAATTATGGATAGCAACAAAGCAAAGCAGTTACACGATTTAGCAAACAACCTTATCAAGGACACAGCCGAAGAGCCAGTGGTGGAAAAGACTCCACAAGCTGCACGTGGTAGTTTGGCAAGCTCGGTAGCAAAATCACAAACTGTTACACAACAACCATTACCAAATCCCAAAAAATCAACAGGACCTTCAAGAATTTAATATGTACGATTCAATTAAAGTTAATGAACTTCAAGCATTGCACGACCATGTGCTAGTAGCAGACATGAACTTTGGTCAACGCCAAACCAGTGCAGGCGTTATCTTATTAGGTGATGACATGCGAACTGTTGGCATCCGGCCACGTTGGGCACAGGTATATGCCATTGGCCCAAAGCAAAAAGATATCAAAGTAGGCGAATGGGTATTAGTAACACACGGTCGCTGGACTCGTGGTGTTAAGATTGAAGATGGCACCGGCGAAAAAACAGTGCGCCGTATTGACACAAATGATATCCTGTTAGTAACAGCCGAAGAACCAATCGACGACAACATGAGCGGAGCAGTGCTGTCTGACGCAAAAGACCGCTGGTAATATGAAAAAGCTAATCGATAACAGTGGCGAAATACACACTTATGCGGAACTCAAACCCTTAGAGAATCCGCAACACCAGGGCTGGTATCACTTTAGGATATCTACAGTATACGATGCCGCTAGGAATCCCAACGACGAACAAGTTAAACTATCCATGATGCTGAACCCAGAGGCGTATCAGCAAATGAAAAGTTTATTCAACAATTAATTCAAGAGGTATAGTATGGAAGTCCAACCCAAGGACCCTAGTCAAGGGCATTTCTACGTCAGTATGGTTAAGAGTTTTATCCGCATTGCAGCAGGCGTGTGCCTTATCCTAGTCAATGTAGAACCAGAAAACGTTTTCTCCTTTATCAAAACAGCGGGTGCACTGCTGATCTTTGCAGAAGTACTTGGTATTGTTGAAGAATTAGTATGACCTTTAAATGCCTTGAGGCAGCTATCGATCCATCTAATAAATTGACCTTTTTATTAGATTGGGAGCTAACACTTAAATGTAACCTTGACTGTAGTTATTGCCCTACAGGCATTTATGGTGGGCACGATAACACCCTTGAGCATCCACAGGTAGAAGATTGCCTACGTACATTGGATTTCATGTATGAATACGTAGACATTTATATGTCAAAGAGACCCAAGCACAGCAGGCACGTGATACTAAACGTTTACGGCGGAGAAAGTTTATTTCATCCCAATATTGTTGAATTATTGGTTGCTGCCAGGGAAAAGCACAGTGCATATGCAGACCGTTGGTCGTTGACCATTACCACTACTACCAATGGTGTTGTGGGAGAAAATCATTTGGGTCGCATAGTTGATCTAATAGATGAATTTACAGTCAGTTACCATACTGAGAGTTTGCCTAAACAAAAAGATCAAGTACGTAACACTATACTGGCAATCAAACAACGGGGCCGCAGATTAAAGTGTATTATATTAATGCACCCTGCTCATTTCCAAGATAATTTGGATATGATCGAATTCTGCAAGCAACATGACATCAAACATTTACCAAGACAGTTAGACCGCGGCAAGGATCAAACTCAGTTCGATTACAAACCTGAACAGGTCATATGGTTTGACAAGTTGTATGCAGGTAAAGTCAAAACCAATGTTATTCCAATTCTGGCATCTGCTACCGGAAACCTAACAGAAGAAGGTAGAGCTTGCTGTGGTGGCCGCCAATTGGTAAAGGATCAAAACTTTAGACAACGACATTTTTATGTGGACAATAGGTTTGAAGGATGGATGTGCAGCGTCAATCATTTTTTCTTATTTGTTAAACAGGTCAACGGAGAAGTTTTTGTCAACAAAGATTGTAAAATGAATTACAACGGCGAAGTTGGTCCAATTGGGCACCTAAGTGATACCCAAAGTATATTAGATCAAGCAAAGCAAGACATTCCTGCTATACAGTGCAAAAAGCCAACCTGTTGGTGCGGCCTATGTGCGCCGAAAGCCAAAGACCTTGACACGTACACCACGATTATGTCAAAATACACATTATGACAAACAAGTATAAATGTGCATGTTATAACTGTTTGAGTCGCCTTCGTGACCCCAACACATTACTGCCCATAAATGTGAATAGATTTATTGTGTGTCCGCATTGCGGTAACAAACGATGCCCTCATGCAACAGATCATAGTCTAGAGTGCACTAACAGCAACGAACCGGGACAAAAAGGAAGCAGATATGAGTGATAGTTATTTTGATGCTGCTAGAGCTGCTGGCGAATATCCACGCAAGGGCTACGGATGGCAAACTGATGCAGAGAAGCGTGAAGAAATTGAACGCAAAGTTGCCAAAGGATACCGCGAGCCTTGGGTGCTTAAAGAAGCAACAAAGTTTGGAATTAAAGTTAAAGGAATTAAATGAAAGAAATTTGGACAGAAAAATATAGACCAAAAACAGTATCAGAGTATGTGTTCACTGATCCAGACCAACGTCAAATTGTTGAAGGTTGGATTAAGAATGGTAGCATTCCTCACTTGTTGTTAAGTGGTACGCCGGGCACAGGCAAAACCACATTGGCCAAGATTCTAATCAACGAACTAGGTATTGCGGAATATGATGTACTGTATTCCAATGGTAGTAAGGATGCTAGAAAGATTGAGTGGATTGACAAGCTGATCAACTTTTGCCAAACAATGCCATTTGGTGAATTTAAAGTTGTATTGATTGACGAAGCCGACTATATGAACATTGTATCTGTGCAGCCTGCGTTACGTAACTTAATGGAAGACTATGCGTCTAACGTTAGGTTTATCATGACTTGTAATTTTCCAAGAAAGATTATGGATGCTATTCATAGTCGTTGCCAAGGATTCCATATTGATAAAACTGACCGAACAGAATTTACAGCCCGTGCCGCAACAGTGTTGGTAACAGAAGGTGTGGATTTTGACCTAGACACCTTGGACATGTTTGTCAAAGCCACGTACCCAGACTTACGCAAGTGTTTAAACAGTTTGCAAAAGAATTCAGTAACTGGCAAACTGTTGCCACCTAGCGAACACGATAAAGGCATTAAGGACTGGAAAATTGAAGCAGTTACATTAATGCAACAAGGACGCATTAGAGATGCCCGCAGTGTAATTGTCGGACAGGCTAACCTAGACGACATTGACGATATCTTTACATGGCTCTACAACAACTTGGATCTTTGGAGCAGCACAGAAGAAGGTCAAGACGAAGCAATCTTGTCTATACGCAAAGGCATGATTAACATTAACCAAGTTGCAGATCAAGAGATTAACTTGAGTGCAACAATGGTAGAACTAACACAGATTGGAAAATAATGACAAAAGTAAAAGACCTACACCTATTGGCGTTCTATGTAATTAAACCCAAGGACCCTTCTAAGACCGGCACCAAGGGCTACATGAAAGACCCTGCCAACCATCGCTACGACGAACGTATCGAGTTTACTCGTGGACTCAATCCCAAGGACTCTCAGTACGCAGGTGTTATTTTAAACTTAAACAAAAAGACTGTTATCTCTAATCGTTACGGTGCATTAGATGGCAACTTTGACAAGATGTTTAAATACTTTCTTGAAGGATACCCCGAGTACGTAATTCAAGTCATGGCACAGTTAGATCTACCATATCTTGAGCAGTTTATCCCCAAAGATGAAGTTGTAGACGAACAAGTGACAGACGTAGATGCCAAAGAAGTTCCTACTGAGTGAAACCGGTGAGCGTGGTTGGTTTGTCGGTGGGTTCGATCGTGCTGCGTATGCAACTACGGACCTTGAAGCTGCGTATCAAATTAATTATGCAGGCGAAGTCAGTCAAGCACACTATCACAAAATTTCTACGGAAATCAATCTCATTACAAGAGGTCTTGTTAAAATAAATGACGAAACCTACTCCGGTGGTATGGGCATAATCTTTTACCCCGGGGATGTTTGTAAGTGCGAGTACATTGAAGACACAGAGACTATGGTCATTAAAGTACCGGGTCCGTTAAACGATAAATACAAGCTATGAGTATGTTTGACATGTACAAAACCAAGCAGAAGCGTCCGGTTGATCCGAATGCTCCGCCGCGCCCTAACTTGATGAGTCACGATAAAGTTATTCGTGACCAAAAAGCAACCATTGAGCATATGGAAAATAACATACGTATGCTGACCAATCGCGTAGTTGAGCTAGAGCGCAAAGTTATTAATCAAACTGCATACCTGAATGCAGTTCATCAACAACTAAGCAGAAAAAAGTAACACTTTCTGCTTATATTGCAAAGTTTCTAAAAAGAGCGTACAATTGCACTGTTCAAAGGACATGCAATGCCAAGTTACCCCAAGTTTACAGTTGATACTATTACTGCACTCGCAGTGGCCGCGGTATTGTATAAACAAAACAACAACAAAGTAAAACGTTTTGCCAGCGTCGATCGGCCTGGTAGTAAAGAGAAGCTGTTTGATCACTTTCTCGGACAAGATGTAGTTACTGATATTGACTTGGATGCTGCTGCTGCAATCAAGGACAATATTGTTCACTGTGTGACTATGGCATCAATCACCGGAGATTCGATTCCTAGTTTTACAGAAAAAATATTCAAACTACTGGGAGAAGACACAGTTTCTTCAACCAAATTTGGTTGGGTTGTATGGGCACCCAAACTCTCTGATGATATTAACAAGCAGAACCATATCAAAGAGCAGATGTACAGATTTAAACTTACCAGTAACTTTATTGACAAAGTGGGTAGCACTGTCAAGTTGACTTTTAATGTGTTGAGTTGCAAGTACCTGATGTCTTATCAATCCTGGGCTCACACCGGGGATGACGGAAATGGTAATCTAATCACGTTCTTTTGTAAAAAAGAAATTCCATCTGGTACTAAAATTACAGCTAGAGTAAAAAGCCATGATGCAAAGTCATCTCACAGGTATACAAGACTCCACTACGTCAAGGAAGCAAAATGAAACGAGAATGCACCAACTGCGGATGTTCAGAAGAATCCAGCAGCAACACACGTGGATTTTGGAGCCTTCAAGGTTACTATAACATCAGCGGCTACTTCTGCGGTCCGTGCTATGACAAAGTAAGCCACAACAGCTACGGCAAGCCGGACCAGCCTGGTGAGTACATTGCAATTTTACTAAAACAACAGTTTGCGGCATGATGGCACTATTTGGTTGGATTTGTTTGGTGATCATGATGTTGGCCATAACAGCATCATGGTTTATCATGTGGCTTAACTACAGTGGGCAATACACCATTGGCGGCGCAGAGAACTCAGTAATGGCCCGCATTTACATAAACCTCATTGGTGGTGGAATCTTTTACACATGGTACTTGGTGTTTACTGAAGTGCCTTTTACAGTGAGCATTAAATGAACGAACGAATTAAACAACTTGCTCTACAGGCCGGTATGACAGATGACAAGTTCGGTATGTTCTTTGCCACGGATTTTGACAGCCATTGTGCTGACGGGGTTGATTTGGAAAAGTTCACCGAGTTGCTGGTACAAGAATGTTTTTATTGTGTGGAAATAATGGAAAAGATTGCTCATGCCAGTAATGCGGATATTCCTCCAGATTATGACCGACAAACATACTTAAAAACATTGGAAGCCGTAACAGGCTTGATGAAGGCACATTTCGGAGTTGAAAAATGAATACAATGTTAGTTTGGATATTGCTGATTGCACCGTATGACGGTAGATCTATTCATGTCTTTTCTCCACCCGTGGCCACACTCCAAGACTGTCAGCGTATGCAGGCATTCGTCAAGGGGTCATCAGGTAGAGCATCACAATGTGTTCAGGTAAAAGTTCCTAGCAACTACAGATATCAGGAAGAATTGAAATGAACGAACGAATTAAAGAACTTAAAAAACAGGCTTGGGAGTATGCAATGGCAGTTCATGACGGTCTTGTAGTGCCACCGCTCAACAAAGAAGTATGGCCCATTGACAAAGTACTCGATGAAAAGTTCGCCGAGTTGATTGTGGAAGAATGTGCTGATATTGCCCGACTGAATACAAGAGTGGATAGCAAAGTGTATCTAATGATCCAAGAACATTTCGGAGTTGAAGAATGATTCCCGAAGAACACAAAGTAGCTATTATCAGCAATGGCTTGCATTTTATGCGGGCCATTACAGAAGCCTACGGCGCAGACGAAGGTCTTAAACTGTGGGAACAGATTGCTAACGTGCTTGATGAGGACGTTAAAGGCCAAATCTTCTTTGCAATGATCACTGGTCAGTACAATGATCGAATCTTGTTGAAAGGCCTCACACACTATGCAACTAACAATGCAGTGGCCTGCATCAAAGAGATTCGCACCTGGTCGGGCATGGGTCTTAAAGACAGCAAAGACATGTACGACCGCTTGCGTAATCGCACATATGAAAGCAACCCTAGCCAAGAGTTCATCAAGGTTGGGCCCGAGCAGTACAGTCAAGCAGTTGCAGGTCTTCGTAATGCAGGGTTCACAATATGACAACTAACATTAACATTAAGGAATAACATGGCAGAACAAGAAGAATTTGAAATCATCGTTGAAGTACCGAAAAACTTTCACTTCAACGGTGTGGTCCCATACGACATGCAGATTATTGCAGGACAAGCGTTTGTCAGCGTACCTGCTATGAACATGGAAGAAGCATATAAAAAAGCAATGGAATTTTTCCATGGCTAAAGAATCTCCCCAACACAAAGATAAACTAGGTCAAGATCTCCTAGTGGACGACTGTGTTACATTCCCAGTTAGTAACGACTTGATTATTGGAAAGGTTACTAAACTCAACAACAAAATGGTCAAGGTTAGTAAAGTTCCATCCGGTAAATGGGCCAGTGAATGGAACAAGTACCCAGAAGATCTTATCAAACTGGACTCGAGTCTAATAACCCTTTATCTACTAAAGAACAGTTAATATGCCAGAAATTAAATTAAAAACAGCCTACAAGGTCATCATCATTGAAAGCGAGCGCGGTTGGGGTACCAAGATTGACGAAGTAAAATACTTTGATAACGAAACCGAAGCTCGCCGCTTTGTAGACGAGTACAATCGAGACCTGCCTGCACATGTACCGGATTGGTACATGATGGCACGTTACGAAGGCCGTGTTCAATAATTCAATTTTAGTTATAATGCAGCATGGAATACGAAGTTTATTTACTAGACGATACTATGCAGCTTTGTCACAAAGGCAATGCTATCCTTGCAACTGATAATCTAGCTGTTGCATGCTCGTATTGCTACGATTACTACAACAAACACAAGATTCCGATTTGTGTTTATCAACCGCGACACGGCAGTTATAGAGAGCACTATGCACCGTGGCTTAACTCTGACCTGGAAGAAGATATGGCTTTACCAAAACAAATTACCATGACACGAGATGGTGGCAACTGGTGGCGTGCAATGGCATTTAGACAACTCATCACCTACTTGGCCATTGTGCCAATTATAGTGGGGTTAATTATTGCGATCATTAATCCATTATGGTTTAGGGACAGCATGTTTAACTGGGTTGAAAAAACAGTGAACAAATTTACACAATGGCGTAACTATCGCGTGTATGCCATCTATCTGGGTGCCGATCCTGAGATGTGGCATACCTTAAAGGACTAGCATGCGAGTGTTTAAAAGCGATCATCGGTATAAACACTACCGCGCTGGATACCATTACATTGCTGAGTTTGCCCGCGCTGGCAGGACTGACCATCCATTGTTTGTAGCTATGGTGACAGAGCTGAGAGCACTACATGGGCATAATATAGTTACTTTCGCAGACAAAGACGGATGGCCCAACAAGAGACTTAACGAACATTACATCATTGAGCAAAGACAAGGCCATAGCCATAAACGTATCTATGTTAAAAACGAGTCTGACCTTTCACTTATCTTATTGAAACTAAACCAATGACAAAAGACAAACTAGAACTAATGGAAAAGTGGCTAACAGTGGCCACGTTAATGGGATTGACCTTAGAAAACATCTATGATGATTGGGACGACGATCGATATTTCTTTGGGTTGTTTGAAGAGCACGAACGTCATCTTGCACGATTAGCAGACCCAAACGATACTATGAAAATTGTGCTGCAAACAGTTGAGATGGGTGTTACCACAACCGATGTGGACAATTATATAAGCTATCGCGACGATATGGATCGCAAGAAAGAAGCTGAGGAACAAGCGGCAAGGATTTTCAATAACCCTGCATTAACAAAGCTGCGTAACGACAACGGATTTGTGTTAGAGGATTCTGCTACCAAGCGGTACAAAAAGCACACTTATTTTTCTTTTAAAGACGATAAAGGAAATCAGTTTAACGGTCGCATATTCCGCAAAAATTGGGGAACCTATCGCGTTTGGCTAACGTGGAAAGATGCCAAAAATAAAAATGCCAAATGGATGTACGATGCACCCAATGGTTCCGTACCAGTGCCTGCGGCTTTCCCTAGTGAATGGAAAACCTGGGGATATACATCTGAGATTCCACATATGGCACATGTTATTGCCTACAATGTCATTAATCGTAAGATGCCCAAAGTAACAAAATTCAAGTATCCAAAATGAACAACAACAGTGACATCCTTGCAATGATTCGCCGCCGTAGTGAAAACTACGTGCCGGCCAAGCGTGAGTCTGATCCTGCACTAGCGTACTTCTTGTTGGGTGTGTTTGTTGCATGTGCATTTTTGGCAAAGCTGTTCGGTTAAAGAATGTCAACTTTGTTCCATATAACCCCTAGAAAAAATCTTGAATCTATCAAGATGCTAGGTATTAAACCTGCGTATGCCAAAGGGTTATATTGCGGCAATGACAGAAAACCAGTGGTGTGGTTAACTGACAATCCCAAGCATATTTTGACTACACAAGCAGGTGAAGATTGGATTAAGAAAAATGATCCAGTTGTTCTTGAAGTTGAATGTAATGGTCTTGACGTTAAACCATATGTCAGTTATATTACAGGTAAAGTAGCCCTGCACGAGTTTTATTTTGAAGGCACAATTAAACAGCAGTTTGGAGTTGAACTATGAACGAACGAATTAAGAAACTTTTGGCACAGGCTCACTTGGATTGTGGGCCGGACACAAACAAGGTTGCGGAACGATACGCTGAGTTGATTGTTCGAGAATGTGCAGATATTGCTGATAATCAAGAGGATTACTTGACTGCAAAGATTATCAAACAACAGTTTGGAGTTGAAGAATGATGAAGAAAACTCAGGCGATGTTGGAGAATTTTAGCGACAAGGAAATTCGCTATATGCTACAATATGCTAAAACACATTTGGAGCGTAACGAGTATAAACCTGATGACGGGACTCTCCAGGGAGATATACTCAAACGCCTTTATAAAGTTATCAGTGAAAGCATGAAATGAACATCCAAACCGTAGCAGAAAATCTGCGTAACACAATCGCCGGCAAGGAAAAATTGTTGGAAGCACACCGAAAGGTCCTTTGTCTTGGTACCATGGCCGAGGATGCGGCATTGTATGCTACAGTTTCTTTCCTTGCAGTTAACATTGACGAACTCAAGCGTATTCTGCAGGATGTGGAAGTGTGTTGCGAAAAAGCCACAGCAGATAGTTGGGCAATAAATCCCGACCGAACCGGCGGGGCATTTACACAAGAAGAAATTGATAGAAGTTCTAATTGGTAATTCCAAAAGTGCTATAATACGCACAAGGAGTTAACGTATGAGCCAAGTTCTTGTTTGGAAAAGTGATGCAGACGGAAAGTTATTTGAAGACCGAACCAAGTATCAAAACCACCTGCGTAAACTTGCAGCAGCCCGTCGCGAAGTCAAGAAACAAGAACTCCATGTATTGCAGCGAGAAAATTTCTTAGATCAAATGGGACAGGTTGCATCATTTGATGAGCTGCAACAGTTTGTCGTTGATCATTGGGATTTCTTTCGCTATAATATGCTCGAACGCAATAGTTGGCGCAAACGCAAAACCCTTCCTAAGAAAGACGATCAGCTGATTAGCTTGACATTGTCTGACCTACATTTTGTCAGAGATCTAAGCAACAGTCATAGTTCTCCGCGTAAAGGCGTTCGTAACTTTGATCGCAGTAGTGAGCACAACAAAGGTAAACCCACTAGTTATCCTGGCTGGCGCGGTCGTATCACTTACAGTGTTACCAGCTCAACTGGCTTTGGTAGCGACTACTTTGACAGCACTCCCATTTGCACAGGCAGCGGCGGCGGTGGCGACAAACAGTTGTCTTATGATTTGAAACTGTGGGCTGCTGACTTTCCTGTCATGTGGGAACAGCAGGCCAAACAGAATTGGATTGAAAAAGAAAATCGAGATCGTTCTTATGCCTGGAACCAACTTGGCGGAGCAACTGCTGGCTTAGTTGAAGTTACTGATATTCCAGCAGGGTGGACTGTGCCCGATGCGTTGCAATCAATGGAGTAAACAACATGAACTACGAGCATATTCTTTGGTGTCACGAAGATAACCACGACAAAGTGTGGGGCATGATTCGAATTGCAGATGTGGATATAGTCTACAGTGGTAGCAGAGTTAATACTTACAAGTACGTGACTTTTTGGGGCCGACGTGGTAAGAAACTCCAGACAAAGATCGCTGATGCTTTCTTTATGGATGCAGAACATCAACGGGATAAAAAGCTCAAGAAGGGCTACAAGATCGTTTCTAAATCAGAACTGGATGCAGTGTATCCTGAGTTTGAACAAGACTTAGAAGCCACAGCAGTTTGGGCATTATTGAGTGCATAATATGACAGAAAAGAAAAAAGAGTTACTGTTTAGTGTGACTGCCAAGGACTGTGATTGGTCCTATACCAAAGGCACAGGGGCAGGTGGACAGAAGCGTAATAAGACCAGCAGCGCAGTGCATTGTCACCATCGCCCTAGTGGCGGGTATGGTTACAGCGAAGCAAGTCGTAGTCAAGCAGATAACAAGCGCGATGCCTTTGTTAAAATGGCAAACACCAAAGAATTCCAATCTTGGAATCGCATGGAAGCCATGCGCCGTATGGGAGTACTAGCAGACATTGACCGCAAGGTTGAAGAAAGCATGCGACACATTAAGATCGAAATTCGGGTAGATGGCAAGTGGACTGAAGTAAAAGAACACATGTTGGTCAACGACCCGGATGATTTTCGAATTGAATGGTTGAAGGAAATGCAGAATGAATAAACAAATTAAGCTACTCGCAGAGAAGGCCGGTCTTCAACCCTATTACGAAGCACAAGAAGGGCAAATGGAAAATTTTGCCAAACTGATTGTGCTTGAATGTGCTGACTTTGTTCAGTTTTATTACCAGGATCATGCATGCGAAGGCATTGCACATGACATGAAAACGCATTTTGGAGTTGACGAATGTCAATCGAAGAAGTAAAAATTGTAGAAATTTTGCCCACTAAAATATGGCAAGAAAAAGATTTCATGGGCACAGTCAGCATTAAGATGCAACATCAAGGCATGCCCGAGTTCACTATTTGCAAAATTAATTACGATTACGCATATACTAGCAACAGTCATCAACATTGGTTGGCAAACGAAATCATGAAACTACTGGGTGCAGAGAATGGCAACGAGTCCTGAAGCGACCTGGCGAACAGCCGATGGTCGCAGTATTGCAGTTAAGGAAATGAAGGACAGCCATCTAGTTAATGTGATTAACTGGATACTGGATAATCCGGATTCGTATCCTTTGTCCTCGCTTAACACAATGATTACTGAAGCCAATTATCGAAAAACTCTGCTGTTTGCAGAAGGCAAAGCGTACCCACAACAAGTAGGCAAGCGTTGGCGTCTAATAGATCCAGTAACTGGTGAAGGACACATTGTTAAACCACCTAAAGAATATATCGAAGCAGTAAAAGACAACTTTGGATATCAATCAATGAGTAAACGTACTCAAGACAAACGTAAGAAAGAAAATCAATGAGAATTTATTTCCAATTTTTAGCATGGCTATTGCGGAAGGTTACGTTCAGAACACCAAGATTTTTTCGTGACCTAATCGAAGATTACCGGCGGGCGTTTCTTAGAACGTGGGCGTTGGCTTTAGCCATGTCGGCCATGGCTTATCTAGTATTGGCATTATTTGTATTAGTCGGCTGTGCAATGGCAGAAACTACCAAGCAACAACTGATAGATAATGAATTCTATGCCATGATTTTCATGGGCGTGGTTGTTGTGTACAATTGGTTGGCCGCATGGTATGGGGTATTTAAGCAAGAACGCCAGGATCTGTTGGATATATTGGCCGAGGGTTAACATGAACGAAGTTGAGAACACTTACAGAGCATTAAAGGACGACGATCTGTTGTCAACCGGGCGTTGGTGCTGGTTGGGCCTTCACAAATGGACTAAATGGAGCAAGCCCATGCATCGCAACGAAGGTGGATACGATATCGACTATCAAACAAGATACTGCGGCCACTGTGGTGTGCTAAAGGTTAATCAATTACGGAGATATTAATGACATATCCAATTACTGATGTTATTGATCTTGAACTCAATGTAGATGATTTTGTTGTGTTTTACAGCAATATCTACAAGATCAAAGCTGTAGGTACTACCAAGTATGAAAACGGCAGTGGCCAGGTACGTCTGAAGATTGTAGACAATCCTAACGCAAAGACTGTGGTCAAACACAGTAAGGACATTGCCAAGTTAGATCAACAACAAGTATTACTCTGGATGCTAAAGAAAGGTTACAAATGATTCATTTTAGTGTTGGGTTACGAAACCCGTTCTCGGACCGTTGGGACAACGTCTACAACCGTAGTGCTGTAGTTGATAAATTTCACAAGGCTGTGGAGATCGAAGTCTATCGTGATACAACGATCGTCAGTTTTGCATTCCGTTGGACCATTAGACAAGACCACGCTGGCATGAACTTGGAACTTGGATTATTTGGATATACTGTGTCAGCACAGTACTACGACACACGTCATTGGAATGAAGAAGCGGGTCGTTTTAATCGCTACGACAGCGCAGGAAATGCATCGTAATGGCCAACTACGCAGAATATTTTGCTGCACGAGATGCAGACTTGCCCAAGCCCAAGTACAATTATGGCGACCGTGTGTTTGGGCACTGGAATAAGATTCCTTTCATTGCCAGTGTGATCCGTGAAGAACACAAAACAGTGTTGGTGCAAACTGACTTGCCTGTCATGTACGAAGAACAAAACCACAACATTTTAAAGTTGTCACGGGCAGACGTTAACCTATTAAAGAACTATGACTAAGAAACTGCTCTGCTATGATGAAGACCTACTTGAAGTAGACGGCGAATACGACTATTACTCGCGGTCCTTTAAGTTTAGGCCTGTATACGAAACAGATACCCGCGGGCTTGTTCTTACTGCTGCATTTCGCTTGTGCAGAGAATGCCATGCAGCTATCAGCTCAATGGGCGGTGGCGGCAGCAGATATGTTTGTCTAAGCTGCTACCCAACATTAAAACTCAGAGATTTTGCCGAAGGGCATACGCACACAATAGTAGGAGAATAACATGAATAATTTAGAATTACGTTGGTTAGAATACGAGGAAGAAGAAACAATTGTTCCTCCTGTGCATGACATTAAATTTGGTGAGCCATTTCAAAAAGGCATGGTTACAAAGCGTAAATTGCAGTACAGAGCGTATCAAAATGTCGCAGTGTATGCAGGCATGCCCGATCAGGATTTTGTTAATAAAACTGCTAAAATGCAATGGAGCAGTTGGACTGATATTCCTGTAGTAAAAGCCTAATACGTTAGTATTACCTTGCTCTAAAATGGTTTTGGGCATATAATAGATATATCATAACACTGATAAATATTGCTATGCAAATTAACGAAATCACAAAACCAAGCACAAAGGCCATCTTTGAATGTTTGTCTACTGACAAAGACCACACGTTTGGCACCGAATCTTTGCAGGAAATCGCTGAAAGCGTTAGCAAGTTTAACGAAAACGATCCTGGCATGAGCTCCGCTGATTTCCTGAAAATGCTGAATGAAGCATAAGGAATCAGGAGACTATGGATTTACGAGTAATCGGAGCAGGACACGACAGCGAGTTTATAAGAACACTAAACAAGTACGCTGATCAAAAAGATCGTCTAAAAAAACAAGTTGCAGCATTTATTGAGTGGAAAAATCAATATCCATTCAATGGATACTTGCCCGGTCAGTATCCAGGCTTTGGCAACAGCGATACAAAATTCAAGCCCACCGGAAACTTTACATTAAAGATTCCCGGAATTGCACACGCACACCTAACACCGGACCTAAGTATTGTTTACTTTGTTGACCGGGAAACCAGTACCATTCGTTTGTACGGTATTTACAGCCATGATGCAATAGGTACCGGACAACCTGCTAATCCAAATCGTCAACAACAAATGGCCTCTCGTTGGGCCAACATGACTTTTGATGCCAGCGTTGAACCGGCATTTGACCAAGACGACTCCAAGCCTAAGTTTACTCAAGGCAAGACCGGCAAGGTTGACTACACACCTAAACCAAAGGCCCAGACTCCATCACAGGCTGCACAAGAAAAGATACGTGATCCGTTCTTTGGATTTGTAAAAATGGTTGACAGTACTTGGCCCGAACGTAACTTATTCAAACAGATGCAGGCCACCAAAGACGTCTATGAGCGCATTACACTAATTAACAAAGAGGCACAATACCTGGCATTAATTAGACAAAAGAATAGACTGTACCCAAATCAAGCAGAGTATTTAAAGGGCCTTGAAGGGCTGATTAATTACCTAAAATCGCAACAAAAGCGATAAAACTGCCCCGAAAGGGGCTTTTATTTGACTTGAAATTGCCCTAGTTGTATAATGCACTATGAGCAGTTCAATTGACGCCGGTTACCATGCTGAAAAGCAGCGCAAAGGCACAAACGCTAAATGTAAGAAGAGTCCGGACGGCAAACACAAATGGAAACTGTTTGGTTCTTATCCTTCAACTTGGCGTGAATGTCTTTACTGTAAAGAAAATTTGTATTCAAAATGAAAAAATTCAAACTAATCGCACAGCACTACGACATGGCGCCGGGCACCATTGTGTACAAGTTGTGGATCAGCATTGGCAACGATGTTTATACTGTGAACCCAGACGTACCGGGTGAGCCGTATCTGCGTATTATCCCTGCTGACAAGCTGGAAGAAATCCAATGAGCGACACTCAAATCTATTACAAAATACGACACAAGGATACACTTCGTTGGAGCAAGGGCGGAGTATACGTTCCTGCCGACGGCTACGGCACCTTGTGGGTTGAAAAAGGTGGTAAAGTTTGGGACACAGTAGGCAAGTTGCGATCTCACATTACATCACACATGAGCAAATATTCAGGCGATATTGGCACTGACATGAGTAAATGGGAAGTGGTAGAGTACCGTATGGTGTACCAAAATACCAAAGGCATTCACGAAATTGTAAAACCGGAGAAGCTGATCAAGCTGCTAACTCAATGAACGAACAACTAAAACCGTTTTTAGCAGGGTTTGACCTTGCTGGCAAGCGTTTACCAAATGGAAAACTACAATCATATGGACTACAAGAAGGTCTAATGGATGACTGGCCAGAAGAAGTCAAGTTGTTTGGTAATACTTACACTCTGGAAGAAGTTGTCAAAGGTGTAGAAGGATACGAGTCGGGAGTATATGTATGAACAAGCGAATTAACGAACTTGCAGTACAAGCTGGTGGAATTTGGCGCGGTGGTCATGTTGAACAGGCTAACGGAGATAGCGTATGGTCTGAACGAGCCAGTGTAGATCCTGTTGACATTGATTTGCAAAAGTTCGCCATGCTGGTGATTCAGGACTACGAAAACGATGTTCGTGAAAGTCGCCGTGAAGTTAAATCACAGTTAGGTTACAGTCGCATTGGATTGGGTAATGTATGAACGAACGTATTAAACAACTTTACGAACAGGCTCACGAGCAAATGCCAATTATCGTTGTAGATCCAGAGACTTGTGAACCCACACATAAAGTTGGCCATAATGGCAAGCCAATGTATTATCGAGGGCTAAATTCTGAAAAGTTTGCTGAGTTGATTGTGCGAGAATGTGGTCAATACCTTAACTCCCCTGAGTTTATTGGGCGCAGTGATTTGGATTGGGCAATGGTGTTGGACGAACATTTTGGAGTTGAATGATGGCAAGACGTTACGGTAAACAGTTAAAAGCACATGTAGCCGAGATTGATAAAAATCCTGCATTAGTGTTAAAAATAACGCAAGCGGAATATGGAATTTTCCGTGAACGAGTTCACAAAACTCCCAAACTTTATAATAAGTTGCCTAAGACCGTTATTGATGGATGGACAGGTGAACGTCACTTGAGAGACTGCACATGCTGAACGAACGAATTCAAAAACTTAAAAAGCAGGCTATTGCAGAAGTTGCAACTGAATATGGAACTGAAATTAAGTATTTCACCGATAAACTAGACACAAGATGCCGAGAAAAAGTTGATGAAAAGTTCGCCGAGTTAATTGTTCGAGAATGTATTGAGCGTGTTCGCAGTCAGTATATACCTGTTCGGGATTCAACTGTTGAAGGACGAACAAATCCATTTCACCCACAACTCACGGTTCGCACTGAGCGTGAAGAAGGCGTTATTGAATGCGGTGTCAATAGTGTTATCGCATTGGAAGAACTTATTCAGGAACAAACTGATAAGTGGTATAAAGAAAACATTCTCGGAGTTGAAGAATGAACCAAGAACTTATTGCACTGTTCAAAACAGAATGTCACGACCGTGCCAGTGAGGTTGACCCAGACAATTGTCAAGATTGGTTTTGCATCACACTTGGTTGGGCCATTGCTAAAGGTCTAAGTCCCGATGATGCTTACGATTTTGCCTCATACATTAGATACAAAACGGATTTGGCATGAACGAACGAATTAAAGAACTTTACCAAAAGGCGCATGAACCACAGCCTCCGACTAGAGGAACAGGAACGCTGACCAAAGACATTTTATGGGAGCAACCTGATAAGTTTAATCCTGAAAAGTTTGCCTTGTTAATTGTCAAAGAATGTATGAATGCCGTTGGCAATGGCCCAATGGAACGAGCTTCAATCCAAGCTATCAAGGCTGCATTTGGTGTTGAGTATTACGAACCGATTGAAAAAGGATTTGGAGTTGAACTATGACAAACTATCAAGTATATTACCTTGCTAATGCAGAAGGTATTCACGCAGGACCATTCCCTACAGTTGAAGCCGCAGTTGAAGGTAAGAAAAAGTTTCACCCATTGTATGCTACATTACTCAGGGTAGTTAAGGGCAACATTCAAGTGGAGCCTGTATGAACGACCAAATCGAAAAACTTCTTGGTATGAACGACCGAATCGAAAAACTTTTGGAACATGTCCGAGTAAATGAGCAGATTGAACGAATTGCTGAACAAGCTGGTTGTACAATTGACCGACTGGGATATGGTGAAGGTAATCTAGAAAAGTTCGCCGAGTTGCTCGTTCGGGAATGTATGTTAATTTGTGGCGCAATACAAGGCGCAGGTGAACTTAGAAACATGCACGAGTTTGCATCTGGTGCAGCACAATGTAGGGCAATTATCAAAAGAGACTTTGGAGTTGAAGAATGAACGATGAATATAAACTTACTACAGACGTTGATATGAACAACGAACTGGCCCGTGCTACAGTGGATGACATTCGTTATTTTGAGGATAAAGTAAAACTCCGTCCTTGGGATAAAAAGGCTCAGATGCAATTGGCACTGATTAAAAAACATTTCGGAGTCGAAGAGTGAGTTGCTCACATCAACGAGAACGTGGGTATTATGTCGATGACGAAGAAGACGGCTGGGGTGGAATAACCCCGGGTCATTGGGAATACACTACGGAACAAACAACCGTTGACATTGACTTACACCGTTACAAGTGTACTCAATGTGGACTAGTTATGTACTATTCAGGTAGAGCTAGACAGTATCACGAAGAAGGTACTAAGTTTGATTGGATTAAAGGACTAGACAAATGAACTTTCGATTCTGGTGTCAACTAAAGTGGTACGAGCACATTGACGAAATGATTATGATGAGTGGTCGAGAACCATCATATACCAGCAGACAGTATTTTAACAAGTACCGATGGTGGCTACGGCGTGAATACAAACATCAAATAAAATGACCAGCAAAACATTCTACGAAAAGGTGGGACGGAGATATGTTCCTGTCCGCGAATACGACAGTGACCTAATGGACGCAATGCCAGAAGGTGCACACTTAGTATTAGTACATCCCGGGGGGAAAAGTACACGCTACAACGTTGACCCTAATTATGCGGCTATGATTGCTGCTGGCAGGATTGCAGAGGATACTATCAGCCGTGCTGTTATGAAAGCCAGCGACCTGCGGCCAAGGAGTGCTCCTATTACTGAAGAACAAAAGGCAGCGTGGGAACACCTGGTTGCAGTATTTGGGGAAAGTGCTAAAACACTAGAGTGGCCTAGTGCACGTGAAACAGCAGAAGCTGCGGTTGCTGCAATGGTGCAAGAAGCAGAACAGCTAATGCAGCATCCCACTGTAAAAGAGGCCTACGACCATTTTCAATTGGTTTGCAATTTAACAAAGGATCATCAATAATGGCGTTCGGTGCTGCTATATTTTATCTATTCATTTCAGGGCATTGGCTTGCACTGTTCTTTATTCTACTACTAAAACTCCTTGAGGATTAAATGAAAAATTCTGTTATCTTAGTTGATTGTGATGGCGTATTGCTTAACTGGGAATATGCATTTGATATCTGGATGGAGCAACATGGATTTAAAAAAGTCCCGGGCGCAGAGTTCAATTACGACATTGCCAAAAACTATAATATTGACCGAGATCAGGGCAAGAAGTTAATTAAGATCTTTAACGAAAGTGCTGCCATTGGATTCTTGCCACCATTACGTGATGCCATGTATTACGTTAAACGTCTACACGAAGAGTTTGGATTTGTGTTCCATTGCATTACCAGTCTAAGTCTTGATCCAAATGCAAAGAAACTACGCGAAATGAACCTTGCTAAACTGTTTGGCGAGACTGCATTTGAGAAAGTAGTATGCCTTGACACAGGTGCAGATAAAGATCAAGCACTGTTGCCGTACAAGGACACGTATTGCTGGTGGGTAGAAGACAAGTTTGAAAACGCTGAAGTGGGATTACAGTTAGGACTAAAATCAATCCTCATGGAGCACGGCCATAATATGCATCACTACCATGAGGATATTCGTAAAGTTACGAACTGGAAAGAGGCTTTTGAAATTATTACTGCTTAAACCTCCTTGTAGATTTTGAGAATTTCTAGCACAGCAGGGTGACGTTGAATGTCCTTATGGTCGAATTCAATGCCTGCCACGTACTTACAATTACGGTAATTGTCCACCAAACGCATAAAGTTTAACAGACCGTTGTCTGCTTCTTTACGATCCGCTTGTCGGGTGTCACCAGTGACTATCATTTTAGAGCCTTCGCCTAATCGCGTGAGTAACATTTTCATCTGACTTGGTGTCGCGTTTTGCATTTCATCTGCAATAATCCACGAGTTTTTAAATGTTCTTCCTCTCATATATGCTAGTGGAGAGATCTCAATAGTATTTTCGTCTAGCATTTTTGCGATGTCGCTTTGTCTATAATGTTCGCCAATGATGTCAAAGATAGGTCTAGTCCAAGGCGCCATTTTTTCATTTAGCGTTCCTGGTAAAAAGCCATGGTCCTCGTCATCAACTCCAACTGCTGGTCTCGTAACAACAATACGCTCAACTTCACCTGCCTGATATGCTTTGAGTGCGGCTAATACTGCGAGCATGGTTTTACCTGTGCCTGCTGGGCCTGATGCAAAGACTATCAATTTGCCTGGATTAGTTAAAAGTTCAATGTACGATTCTTGTGTTAGACTTTTTGGGATTAACGAGATATGACGTGGGCTTTTTCGATAAGAGTCCATTCGGACTGTGTTATTACTACTAAAACTACTTTCAGTTGCGAGAGCTTCTGCTCTACGTTGACGTTTTGACAAATGTACCTCCTAGTTGTCAGTAAACAATTGCTGTCTACAAGAATATTTACGGTACAGTGGTCCAGGGTTTTAACAGGGTATTTAACTATTGCAAAACGGACTAAGTATTATGCTTACCCCAGTCACTATTGACATATCTCAAATATTGTAATACAATCTATTACACATGGAAAATCACGAACATAACCCCAAGCTAGGTTACTACACAGTTGGGGACAATATTTTTTACCTCAAACCACAGGCTCTAATAGAAGCAACTAAAACCAATCAGTTCCCTGAATGGAATTTTAATCGATCTGTATTTGATCAAGTCAATTGGGTAGTTGAGCCCGAGACTAGCCTAAAAGAACTTTACAAGATTAGAGCACAACAATTACGTGACAAATACGATTGGATCCGTGTCGAGGCCAGCGGCGGTGGCGACAGCACTACAGCTATCTTTAGTTTCTTACACAACGATATTCACCTAGACGAAGTTGTATTTCGTTATCCCAAAACAGGCGAAAAGGATGTGCACAACGATCCCTTTAATACCAAGTGCGAAAACACTTTGAGTGAATGGGAATTTGCGGCCAAGCCATTGCTAGACTGGATTTCAACACACTATCCCAAAGTTAAAATTACTGTACACGACTATAGCGAAAACATGTTGCAGGGTGAGCAAGACGAGACCTGGGTGTTAAAGACCAAGGACTACTTTCAACCCGGGCATGCATTCAAACACGATAACATCGGATTTGTTGATCACCGGCGTGCAGCTGATTCGGGCAAAAACATCTGTGTACTCTACGGCATAGACAAACCCAAGATGTGTATCAAAGATGGAAAATGGTATGTGTATTTTATGGATCTACAGGCCAACCATAGTAACAGCATTGTTTACGAATACACAAACATTACCAATGAATACTTTTATTGGACACCAGACTGCCCGGAGATAGTCCATAAGCAAGCGCATATAATCAAAACATGGTTTAGTTTGCCGCAAAACAAATTCCTGCAATATCTAGTACGATGGCCCAACTATTCAATTGCACACAGAACAGCATATGAACAGATGGTCAAACCCTTAATCTATCCGGACTATAATCCAGCAACATTCCAGGTGGCTAAACCGTCTAACAGTTTCTACAACGAAATGGACTTTTGGTTTTATACTAACTTTAAAGACACTGATGCGTATAAAACTTGGCAAGCAGGATTAGACTTGTTGGTTAAAAACATTGATATCAAATACTTTAACACCGAATTAGGACGCCCAGTTGGGTTTGTGGGATTCCTAAGCCCATTTTACGAACTAGGGGCCGCGGATTATGTATCAACTGGCGTGAATGAATTCTCTAAATTTTAAACATGATAAATAATATTGCAGCGCCATTGACGCCGGGCATAGTTGACGCCTAAGGTAGCGAAACCTTTTTACTACTGTGTTACAGATAGAACGCCGACTCCGTAAGTAGTTCCCTACAAGCTAAAAATAACTATAGGAATATTCCATGACTAAAAAAGTACGTTGGGTGTTGGCCCATGAACCAATTGAATTATTCATTCGAGCAGCAAAAGTGTTCGCAGCAGAAGTAGAAGCACGAGCACCTGGTAAATTAGATATCGAAGTAATGACAATGAGTGAATACTCACAAAAATATAACAACGGTGTGTTAGTTACCAAGCATGAGCTAGTAGACTTACTAGACAGCGGCCGTATTGAAATGAGCCAGACTTACACAATCACATTGGGTAAAGTCAATAAAGACTTCTTTGCACTAGACTTACCGTTCTTGTTTAAAGACCACGATCATGCTGGCCGTGTATTCGAGGGCGCAGTCGGTAAGCAGTTATTAGACAGCCTACAAGACAGCAAAAAGATCAAAGGTCTAGCTTTCACATACAGCGGTGGCTTCCGTATTATTCCTGGTAACGAGCCAGTGAGTAAGATCGAAGACCTACGTGGTATGCGAGTACGCACCAGCTTCAGTCCAGTTGCAATTGACACATTCAAAGCAGTCGGCGCAGACGTAGTTCCGATGGAACTTGAAGAACTAACCGATAACTTGGGCAACGAAAGCGTAACCATTGGCGAAAGCACTTATCCACGTGTGTACGCACTGGGACAAGATAAAGTGTCTAAAATTATTAACCACACCGAGCATAGTTTGTTCTTAACAAGCATCTTGGTTGGCAGCGACTTCTGGGCTACA
>Ga0228703_1000125_pt1 | contig 65801 bp, 73 predicted proteins | sample McNCre217_Aug_MG_3_FD_178020 | JGI IMG/M metagenome (GOLD analysis project Ga0228703, IMG submission 178020) | Freshwater microbial communities from McNutts Creek, Athens, Georgia, United States - 29-17_Aug_MG | ecosystem: Environmental > Aquatic > Freshwater > Creek | place: USA: Georgia...
CTCCAACCGTTGCACTGCACTACCCGTGGGATAAAGTCGACGACTTCGCCAAACTACGTTCACATGCGGAATCACTCGGCGTTGCCCTGGGAACCATCAACTCGAATACTTTTCAAGATGAAGATTACAAACTTGGTTCGCTTGCTCACAACGATGCCAAGACTCGTCAGAAGGCAATCGATCATCACTTCGAGTGCATTGATGTAATGGGCAAAACGCACTCTCGCGATTTGAAGATTTGGTTAGCCGATGGTTCTAACTATCCTGGTCAGGACGACATGCGACGTCGTCAGGATAACTTGCACGATTCACTTCAAAAGATTTACGCGCGCCTTGACAAAGACCAGCGCATGGTTTTGGAATACAAATTCTTTGAGCCTGCCTTCTATCACACCGATGTTCCAGACTGGGGAACTTCATACGCTCAGGTGGCCGCACTTGGTGATCGCGCAACTGTTTGTCTGGACACCGGGCACCACGCACCTGGTACCAACATTGAATTTATCGTGATGCAATTGCTGCGTTTAGGCAAGCTTGGTGCATTCGATTTCAACTCACGTTTCTATGCAGATGACGACCTAATCGTGGGTGCTGCTGATCCGTTCCAGCTTTTCCGAATCATGTACGAAGTTATTCGCGGTGGCGGTTACGGCGCCGCATCTGGCGTTGCCTTCATGCTCGACCAGTGCCACAACATCGAAGACAAGATCCCTGGGCAGATTCGCTCGGTACTAAACGTGCAGGCGATGACAGCCCGCGCACTTTTGGTGGACACAGTTGCACTGGAGAAGGCCCAGATGGCCGGCGATGTACTTGGCGCGAATGACATTTTTATGAATGCCTTCTACACCGACGTTCGCCCAATGCTTGAGCAGTGGCGCGAAGGCAAGGGGCTAGCCGCTGACCCGGTAGCCGTCTTCAATGCCAGTGGATACCTGAAGCAAATCGCCGAGAGCCGCGTTGGTGGCACTCAGGCAGGTTGGGGAGCCTAATGAACAAGACCGTTGCCGAGCTGCTGGCTCGCTCAAACAAACTCGGAAGCAATCCGAAGAACACCAACTACGCCGGTGGCAATACCTCGGCTAAGGGAACTGACATCGATCCAGTGACCGGTAAGCCGGTAGAACTACTTTGGGTTAAAGGTTCTGGTGGCGATCTCGGCACACTGAAGGAAGCCGGACTTGCAGTGTTGCGACTCGATCGTGTTCGTGCACTTCAGGATGTTTATCCTGGCGTGAAGCGTGAAGACGAAATGGTTGCCGCTTTCGATTTCTGTTTGCACGGTCGCGGAGGTGCTGCTCCGTCAATCGATACTGCGATGCACGCACTCGTTGATGCAGCTCATGTCGATCACCTTCACCCAGATAGCGGAATTGCAATTGCCACATCAAAGGATGGCGAAAAACTAACGAAGAAGATTTATGGCGATCGCGTTGTTTGGGTCGACTGGCGTCGTCCTGGTTTCCAACTTGGTTTGGACATCGCAAAAGTTCAGAAAGAAAACCCGAAGGCTATCGGTTGCATTCTCGGCGGCCACGGAATTACCTCTTGGGGAAAGACTTCTGCCGAAGCCGAAAAGAACTCTCTCGAAATCATCAAGACGGCCGAGCAGTACATTACCAAGAATGGAAAGAAGAATCCTTTTGGTGCAGACGTTGCAAAGTTCAAGCCACTAAAGGTTGCCGCTCGCGAGGCTCGCGCAGCTGAACTTGCTCCTTTTATTCGCGGACTTGCTTCGATGGATAAGCCACAGGTCGGTCACTTCGACGACAGCGTTGCTGTGCTCGAGTTCCTATCGAAGTCGAAGCTCAAGGCTCTGGCCGCACTGGGTACCAGCTGCCCGGATCACTTCTTGCGCACCAAGGTGAAGCCGATGGTTTTGGACACCGCGCCTGACGCTCCAATCGAAAAGGTAAAGGAACGACTGGCCGAACTGCACGAGGAATACCGTGCCGACTACGCCGCGTATTACAAGAAGCACGCCAAGAAGGACAGCCCGGCAATGCGCGGAGCGGACCCGGCAATCGTGCTGGTGCCTGGCGTAGGTATGTTCTCGTTTGGCGCCAACAAGCAGACCGCCCGCGTAGCCGGAGAGTTCTACGTCAACGCCATTAATGTGATGCGCGGGGCCGAGGCAATCTCCAGCTACAGCCCGATTAGCGATGCCGAGAAGTTCAACATCGAGTACTGGTCGCTCGAAGAGGCAAAACTTCAGCGCATGCCAAAACCAAAGCCTCTGGCGTCTCGCGTTGCCTTTATCACCGGTGCCGGTTCAGGCATCGGTAAGGCCATCGCTCAGCGCGTTGCCGCCGAGGGTGCCTGCGTGGTTATCGCTGATCTAAACCTCGACAACGCAAAGCAGGTAGCAGAAGAGCTCGGTGGTTCGGATGTTGCCATCGCCGTGAAGATCGATGTCTCCGACGAAAAACAAATCAAGGCTGCGCTCGATGAGGCGGTGTTGGCATTCGGTGGTGTTGATCTAGTAGTCAACAACGCGGGTCTTTCTATTTCGAAGCCACTATTGCAAACCACACAGCACGATTGGGATCTGCAGCACAACGTGATGGCTCGCGGTTCTTTCTTCGTGTCGAGAGAATCTGCACGTATCTTGATGGATCAAAAGATGGGTGGGGACATCATTTACATCTCGTCGAAGAACTCGGTTTTCGCCGGGCCAAATAACATCGCTTACTCAGCAACCAAGGCAGACCAAGCACACCAGGTTCGTTTGCTCGCAGCCGAACTTGGTGAATATGGCATTCGCGTTAACGGCATCAACCCAGATGGAGTAGTTCGCGGTTCGGGGATCTTCGCAAGTGGTTGGGGAGCATCTCGCGCCAAAGTGTACGGCGTGAAGGAAGATGACCTAGGTAAGTATTACGCACAGCGAACACTACTAAAGCGCGAAGTAGTGCCAGAGAACGTGGCCAACGCCGTGTTCGTTCTTACCGCTGGAGAACTAAGTCACACCACTGGCTTGCACATCCCGGTTGATTCAGGAGTAGCGGCAGCGTTCCTGCGGTAGTCCATGAGCACACCAAACATCTTCGGCGCGATCGACCTTGGAGCATCCAGTGGTCGAGTCATTGCCGGCGAGTTTGGTGAGCGAGGTCTCAAACTTCATGAGGTAGCTCGCTTCCCTAACGGCCCGGTTGAGCGCGATGGTGGTCTCTACTGGGATTTCGATGCCCTGTTTGCCGCCATTTGCGAGGGGGTTGAGGCACTAGGTGCCTTTGCCACCGAGCGCGACACAGTGGTGCAGTCGATTGGCATCGATACCTGGGCCGTTGACTATGGGCTAATCGATGCAAACGGAAAACTGCTAGCCACGCCGAGACACTACCGAGACGAGCGCAACCTCCTTGGCGCAAGTGTGGTGCACGAGATAGTGCCACAGGATCAGTTGTATGCGCTAAACGGTTTGCAGTATCAACCATTCAACACTCTGTATCAGTTGACTGCCGAGCAATTGCAAAATCCAGAACTGATGCAAAAAGCAGAATGTGTTTTGCTAATGCCGGATCTCATCGCATTCTTACTCACCGGAGCTAAGCGTGCAGAAGTAACCAATGCATCGACCACCGGCTTGCTCGATGTGCACACTCACCGTTGGAATACTGAGTTGGCAAAGAAACTTGGAATCAATCCAAAGTTTTTTCCTGAACTTATTCAACCCGGTGATGAATACGGACAGTTAATCGGTTTTGACCAATTGGCCCTTGCGCACACCAAGGTGGTAGCCGTCGCATCTCATGACACCGCATCCGCTGTGTTGGCAGTGCCGAAGCTCGATGGACATGGAGCATATCTCTCGAGCGGAACTTGGTCGCTAATCGGCGCCGAACTCGATACACCGGTGCTTACCGAATTCTCGCGACGCGAAAACTTCACTAATGAACTCGGTGTCAATAACACCATTCGCTACCTCAAGAACTTGAGCGGGCTTTGGTTGCTGCAGGAGTGCCAAAAGATTTGGAAACTAGATATCGATGAATTGCTTGAAGGTGCGAAGCATGCACGCACTGACGCTCGCATCGACGTGAACGATCCGGAGTTCGTTGCTCCTGGCGATATGCCTTCGCGCATCCAGGTGCATGTGACTCGTCGCGGGTTCGCAGCGCCGCAGACCCCTGCCGAAATCACCCGCTGCATTCTGGAATCACTAGCCGATGCCTACGCATCAGCCATCAAAGACCTGGAAGAGCTCACCGGTAGAACCATCACACAGCTCAATATCGTTGGCGGCGGTAGTCAGAACCAGTTGCTCAACCAGCTGGCGGCCAACCGCTGTGCCATGCCAGTGGTGGCTGGCCCGGTGGAGGCAACTGCCATCGGTAATCTGATTGCCCAGACCGACATCAGCGATAAACGTGCATTTATCGCTCAGAATTTTGCACTTCAACAATTCCAACCACAGAAGGACAAGTAATCAATGAAGATCGCACTTCGCAGTCAGTACCCAGGTAAGCAAATTGGTTTCCCGGGTGGTCCACTTGAGCTGAGCTGGAAAGTTACCGGTGCTGCAAACGGTGAATCTCAGACTGCATACGAGATTCAATCTGCGTTGGATGCAGAGTTTTCAAACTCGCTTCTGAGCGATCAGAGCAAGTCAGCTGACTCGCAATTTGTTAAGGCACCGCACGTGCCAAGCGAGTCTCGTGAAATTTCTTATCACCGCGTTCGTATCGAAACTCAGAGCGGTTGGTCCGACTGGAGTAACACCATCGTTCACGAGACCGGACTGCTCAGCGGCACTGAACTGATTGGTGTTGCCATTGGCGACGACAGCGTTGTTACCGATCCCGCAACTTTGCTCCGCACTACTTTCACAGTAACCAAGCCGGTGGCTAAGGCGAGACTCTATGCAACGGCGCACGGAACCTTCGATGTGATGATCAACGGAGCTAAAGCCGGAGATCACATTCTTGCTCCGGGTTGGACGGTGTATCAACACCGAATCTTGGTGGAAACCCACGACGTCACGAATCATCTGGTCGAGGGTGAAAATGCCTTTGGTGTTTTGCTCACCGATGGTTGGTGGCGCGGAAAACTTGGTTGGGAAAATCGTCTAAACAGCTACGGCGAGAAGACTGCCTTCATCGGTCAAATCGAAATCGATTACGAAGATGGCACCCGCGAGGTGATCGCAACCGACAGCAACTGGAAGACTGCCACCGGCGGCGTGCGCTTCGCATCGATTTACGACGGCACCACAATGGACTTCACCATGGCGCAACCAGCTTGGTGCAAGCCCGGCTTTGATAGCTCAGCCTGGAAGCCGGTGTTGGTTCGCGAAATCAACAAGGCTCACCTGGAGCCGATGTCTGGCCCGCCGGTGCGCGTGAAGCAAGAATTCAAGATGACCATGAAGCAGCAGGCCGACCGCATCCTGCTTGATGCCAGTCAAAACATCGCCGGCTGGGTGCGCCTAAAGGTGGATGGCAAACGCGGCGACAAGATCGTGGTTCGTCACGCCGAGGTGCTCGGTCCAAACGAAACCTTGCACACCATCACCCTTAGAACAGCGCGTGCCACAGACACCTACATTCTTGGCAAGGACGGCGTTCAAGAACTCGAACCAAAGCATACCTTCCACGGTTTCCAATTTGCCGACGTAGTAACTGATGCCAAAGTCATCGAAGCAACTGCGATTGCCATCACAAGTGACACTCCTGATCGTTCAACTTTCGAAAGTTCGCACAAGTTGCTTAATGGTTTCATTAGCAACGTGAGGTGGTCGCAGCGCGATAACTTTGTTTCAATCCCAACCGACTGCCCACAGCGTGATGAGCGCATGGGTTGGACGGGCGATGCACAAGCATTTATCTACGCAGCAAACACACTCGTTGATGACGATGCATTCATGCGTTCTTGGTTACGCGATATGGCATTGGAACAGCGTGAAGATGGAAACATCGGAATCGTTGTGCCAAACATTATTGAGGTGCACAATGGCGGCAAGCCGCACTTCTTCACTACCAATGCAACAGCCGGTTGGGGAGACGCCGCCACTGTAGTTCCAGATGCACTTTACGAAAGTTTTGGCGACAAAGAAGTTCTGCGCACGCAACTACCAACCATGCGTCGTTGGGTTGATTTCTTCAATAGCTATCGTGAAGAGCGAGTGTTCCCGCCGATCATGCAGTTGGGTGACTGGCTGGATCCGGATGCACCTGAAGACAAGCCAATGAATGCAAAAGTTTCGAGCCAGTTCATGGCCACCGCATACTTGGCACACAGTGCAAAGCTGCTGGCCAAGGCAGAGCGACTGGTTGGCGACGCCGACAAGGCCAACCACTACCAGGCAATTTTCGATGACATCAAGGATGCCCAGTGGACATCGCTGGCTCCGGCGGCAATGGAGACCACCACTGGCTGCTCGATTCTGCTCGAATTCGACCTAGCCCCGGCGGATCAGCGCGCAACCGTAGCCGCCAAGCTCGCCGAAATTGTGCGCAGAGACAATGGCCGAATCTCTACTGGCTTCCTAGGGACTCCGGTAATCCTCGATGCACTTAGCAAGAGCGGTCACCTCGACGAGGCCTACCTGATGTTGCTTCGTGAAGAACCACGCAGTTGGCTGTTCCCGGTAAAGGTGGGGGCAACAACCATTTGGGAGCGTTGGGAGGCAATCAACCCTGACGGCACGATTGCCCGGGGAAAGATGAACGACCCAAATAAAGAAGAAGAGAACAACTCGATGATCTCGTTCAACCACTACGCCTATGGTGCGGTGCTCGACTGGATTCACCGAAATGTTGCTGGTCTAACTTCTACTGCACCTGGCTACCGCGAGGTTGCCATCGCACCGAAGCCAGTGGCTGGCATCGACTGGGCAAAGAGTGCAATCGAGACCGGCTACGGAAAGTTTGCAATCGAATGGAAGCTAGACGGAGAAAATCTTCACGCAAAAGTTTCAGTGCCGTTTGGCGTGACTGCCAAACTCGAACTACCAATCTCGGATGCTTCAACTATCCTGGTGAACGGCGAAGCCAAGCACAATGGCGACGCACTTTCACACGGTGACTTCCAAATTGATCTAACTCACGCACAGATTGCGAGAAAGTAAAGTCATGGGAAAAATCAAACGTCAGTTTCCGAACCCGGTGGAACTTGCCAAGCTCATGAAGTTCAAGGCACCTTCGCTCAACTTCAAGAAGAAGCGACTCGAAGGTGCACTTACTATTTACGACTTACGCGATATCGCAAAGCGCCGCACACCGACCGCTCCTTTTGATTACACCGACGGTTCGGCCGAGGCAGAGATTTCGCTGACCCGCGCGCGCCAGGCCTTCGAGGACATCGAATTCCAACCTCGCATTCTTCGCGATGTTTCCGATGTTGATTTGAGCGCAACCGTGCTCGGCAAAAAAGTTGCCATGCCGTTCGGCATCGCCCCAACCGGCTTTACCAGAATGATGCAGGCAGAGGGTGAGCAGGCCGGATCCCAGGCGGCACAGGCAGCCGGCATCCCTTACGCCCTGTCAACCCTTGGTACTCGCTCGATCGAAGAGGTAGCTGCTTTTGCCCCTAACGGCCGCAACTGGTTCCAGCTCTACATGATGAAAGATCGCGACAAGTCGATGGCATTGGTGGAGCGAGCAGAGAAAGCCGGCTTCGACACCTTGTTGCTAACCGTTGACGTTCCGGTTTCTGGTGCACGTTTGCGCGACAAGCGAAATGGAATGACCATTCCGCCGCAGCTGACTCTGGGCACAGTGATCGATGCACTTCCTCGTCCAGAGTGGTGGATCAACTTCCTCACCACTGACCCGCTAACTTTTGCTTCGCTAAATAGTTGGAAGGGCACCGTTGGCGAATTGCTCGACGAACTGTTCGACCCAACCATGACCTTCGACGACCTCAAGTGGATTCGCAAGCAGTGGAAGGGCAAGTTAGTAGTCAAGGGAATCCAGAACGTTGACGATGCCAAGCTTGCGGTTAAAGCCGGTGCAGATGCAATCGGACTTTCGAACCACGGCGGTCGTCAGATGGACCGCGCTCCGATTCCTTTCCACCTGCTTCCGGAAACCGTCAAAGCAGTTGGTAAGAACGCAGAGATACATGTGGACACCGGAATCATGAACGGCGCCGACATCGTTGCGTCAATCGCAAAGGGTGCAGACTTCACCATGATTGGCCGCGCCTACCTTTACGGTTTGATGGCCGGTGGTAGAGAGGGCGTGGATCGAACCATTGCAATTCTGAAAGACCAGATGGTTCGCAATATGAAACTTCTCGGCGTGCGTTCACTTGAAGAACTCGAGCCTGGCCACGTGAAGTACCTGGAGCGCCTGACCGAAAAGCGTTAATACCATTCACCCAAATGGTTTATAGTTTCACTAAGGTCATGCTTACCAGTGAAATGAGCAAATTATGAAGGCAGCAATTATTGGCACCGGCTTCATGGGTCACGTGCACGGCAATGCGGCAGCACTTGCTGGCGTTGATCTGATTGGATTCGCTGGCAGTAGCCAGGCCAAGGCAGACGAGATCGCTGCCGGTTACCGCGGAGCCAAGGGTTTTGCCAGTTTTGAGGCCGTGCTTGATGCCGAGCCAGACATCATTCACATTTGTACTCCAAACAACCTGCACCTTCCACAGGCGAAGGCTGCAATCGAGCGCGGCATCAACGTCATCGTGGAAAAGCCGCTGGCCATGAACTTAAGCGAAGCCGACCAATTGCTCGCGCTAAAGAACAATGTTTCGGTTACTGCGATGCCTTTTGTGTATCGCTATCACGCAATGGTGCTCGAACTACGTTCGCGTTTGCAGAGTCACCCAACCAACAAGCTTTGGTTGCTACACGGAACTTACCTACAGGATTGGCTAGCCGAAAGCATGACCACCAACTGGCGTAGCAATGCTGCAGCCGGTGGAGCAACTCGCGCATTCGGTGACATTGGTGTGCACTGGTTCGACCTAATGGAATTTGTTACCGGCCACCGAGTGACTCGATTGAACGCCAACATGTCTTACGTTCACAAGATGGACACCGAAGATGGCGTAGTGGTTTCTTTCGAAACTGATCAGGGAGCGATGGGCTCCGCAGTGATCAGTCAGTGCAGCGCAGGATATTCAAACCGCCTCTGGTTCTCATTCGATGGCACCGAAGAGTCATACTCATTCGATCAGCAGGCTCCAGAGACCGGTTGGGTTGGCAGCTTGAACGACAACAAAATTGTGAAGCGCGATCCGAGCAAGAACCACGCCATCGCAGTGCGACCAACTGCAGTGCCGGCTGGTCACCCGCAGGGTTACCAAACTTGCTTCAATGACTTTGTAGTTGATGCGTATCAGGCCGTGCAAAATGGCGGACGTTCAGAAGTAATGGCCACCTTCGAGGATGGTCACCGTGCAGCACAACTTATCGATTCAGTAATGCAATCAGTCAAAACCAAGAGCTGGGTAGACGTATCCAGCCCAGTTAGGGATGCAAAGTAATGTCACAGAAATCAACTCACCCAGTAACCCTGTTCACCGGCCAGTGGGCTGATCTGCCATTCGCCGAAGTCGCTCGATTGGCTTCGGAGTGGGGCTACGACGGCCTTGAGATTGCCACCTCTGGCGACCATATCGACCTCGTTCGTGCCGAAGAAGACCCTAAGTACCTGCAGGAGCGCAAGGACATCCTCGACAAGTACGGTCTCAAGGTTTACGCAATTTCTAGCCACCTGAGTGGACAAGCGGTTTGCGACAACCCAATCGACTTCCGTCACCAGGCAATCTTGCGTGACTACGTTTGGGGCGATGGTGATGGCGAAGGCGTTCGTCAACGTGCTGCCGAAGACTTGAAGCGCTCTGCTCGAGTTGCCCGTGCACTCGGTGTTGACACCGTAGTTGGTTTTACCGGCTCTAGCATTTGGCAGTACGTTGCCATGTTCCCACCAGTGCCTGCATCCGTAATCGAAGGAGGTTACGAAGATTTCGCAAAGCGTTGGAATCCGATTCTTGATGTCTTCGATTCTGAAGGTGTGCGTTTTGCTCACGAAGTTCACCCTGGTGAAATTGCATACGACTACTACACAACAGTGAAAACTTTGGATGCGATTGATCACCGCAAGGCATTCGGTTTGAACTGGGACCCATCACACATGATGTGGCAGAGTCTTGACCCAGTTGCATTCATCTTGGATTTTGCAGATCGCATTTATCACGTTGACTGCAAAGACACCCGCATGCGTCTCGGCGACGGCCGCAAGGGCGTTATGAGTTCACACCTACCTTGGTCACACATGCACCGCGGTTGGGATTTCGTTTCTACCGGTCACGGCGACGTACCTTGGGAAGATTGCTTCCGCGCACTCGAACACATCGGATACACCGGACCGATCTCGGTTGAGTGGGAAGACGCCGGCATGGATCGTTTAGTTGGTGCTAAGGAAGCTGTTGGATTTATACGGTCACTACTCTGGCCAAAACCAGCAACCGCTTTTGATGCAGCTTTCTCTAACCAGTAAGCCAAACCAGTGGCCGCCAAGAAAACCGAATACGACGTAATCGTTGTTGGCTCAGGTGCCGGCGGCAGCATCGCGGTAAAGGAACTAACCGAAAAAGGCATGAAGGTGCTCCTTCTGGAGGCCGGCCGTCCGCTAAACGATCAGGACTTTGTGCCACCTACCGTGCCGGGCAAATATGCGCTCGGTCCGGCTTTGATTCCGCGCTTGAAGGCAATACTCTCGGGCCAGCACATTCAATCATTACGTTCGGTATACGCAGAGCAGAGCAACAAGTTCCTCACCAACGACCGCGAGAATCCATACACAATGAGTTTCTCTGGTCGCTTCCTTTGGATTCGTGGACGCGTTTTGGGTGGTCGACTCAACACCTACGGCCGTGTTTGCATGCGCTTCTCCGACTACGACTTCAAGGGCAAGTCTTGGGATGGTCAGGGAGCCGACTGGCCTATCGAATACAAAGACTTGGTGAAGTACTACGACAAAGTTGAAAAGTTCATTGGCATCATCGGAGACAAAGACGGACTCGATGTAATTCCCGATGGCGTTCCGATGCAAAAATCGTTTCTCACAGAAGCAGAGCTCGGTTACAAAAAATACGTTGAAAAGAATTTCAAGCGTCCGGTAATTTCGTGGCGCTATGCGCAGCCAAACCTTGAGCGCACACCACGTGGAATCGTAGCTGCGCAAAAAACCGGTAACCTAACGCTAAAAACGGATGCAATAGTTTCCAAGATTTTGATGAACGCAACAGGCAACCTTGCCGAAGGCGTGGAATACATCGATCGCATCACCAAAGAGAAGCATGTCGCAAAAGCAAAGTCGATTATGTTGACTGCTTCAGGAATTGAATCGGTGCGCATCCTTTGGAACTCAAAAGACGAGCAGCACCCAACCGGTCTTGGCAATTCAAAAGATCAACTCGGACGTTACTTCATGGACCAGGTGCCGAGCGTCACGATGTTCACCGATGGCCGTTACCAGGGATTCCATGAGGATCAAGAGACACCGTTCGACCCTTACTACGGACGCATCGGTGGATTCTTTGTTCCTCGTTTCACCAACGTCGGTAAAAACAAAACCACCGAGCACTACCGCGGCTTCTCTTTCCAAGGTTTGATTCAGCGCACCAAAACCGATAATCCAACTGCCCCAGCCGGCGGCGGAATGATGGGCTTCGGCGAGATGCTGCCATACGCAGACAACCGCATCACAATTAGCCCGCGCTTCAAAGACAAGTGGGGCATTCCGGTGCCGCACCTGCACTGCAAGCCAGGCAAGAACGAGAAGGCCATGGCCAAGGCTCAACTCCGAGCTGCTCGCGAAATGCACGAGGCCATGAACAATGAAATTCTGTTCACCGGTTCAATCACCGGACTTGATGGTGGCAAACAGATGGCTCACCTGAATTGGTTCGACCGTTTGGTATTCCGCATCGGATTCCCGATGAGTGTTTCCATTGGTGCATCGATTCACGAATGCGGTGGTGCTCGCATGGGTAACTCGCCAGATAATTCTGTTACCAACAAGCATGGTCAGCTGTGGGAAGCACCAAACGTTGTGATCACTGATGGTTCTGCTTTTGTATCAGGTGGTTCCGTTGGTTTAGTACTCACTATCATGGCGTTGAGCGCTCGCGGTGCTGAGTTTGTGGCCAAAACCCTAAACGGTAAGGGCTTCTAGATATTCATTTAGTGAACAAAAAAGTTCACTAGGTTACTTCGGGCTGGACTGGGGAACATATAAAGATGACCAATATTCAAAACCCAACTCCAGCTGCTAAGCCTGTAACAAAGCCAGCTACCAAGAAGCCAGCCAAGGTTGCAAAGCCTGCCAAGGTTGTCGATCCAGTAAAGGCAGCGGCAAAAGCCGCCAAGAAAGAGCTAAAGTCTCAGATTAAGAAAGACCAAAAGGCCATCGAAAAGATCGCCAAGAAGGTCGTCAAGGCCATTAAGGGAAAGTCAAAGAAGAAGGCCACCAAGGCAGCCGGCAAGATCGTCAAGAAGACTGTTGCCAAGGCTAAAGCCAAGTAAAGAATTACCTAGGTTGCAAGGTAACGTGCGGTAATTCCGGAGCCGGAATCCATCCGCCGATTTGATCCTCGAAGTCACCGAAGCGTGCATCACGAGCATTCCATTGCTCGCGTGCTTCGGTGATTTCTTTTTGGGTGTGGGCAACGAAGTTCCACCACATCACGATCTTTTCGCCGAATGGCACTCCGCCAACCAGGATGGCCTTGGCCGAGTCGGTGGTTTTGATTTCCAGTGACGATTGACCTACCTCTATATACAGAAGTTCATTTTCGGAAACCGTCTGGCCGTTGACCTCTGACGAGCCGCCAACCATAAGTAATCCGTACTCAAAATCGGGGCGAATCGGCAGGCTCAGGCTGGCATTTGGCTCAAAATCCAGTTCGAGGCCGACTAATTCGCTGAAAACGGTCATTTTGGCACTGGAATGCCCGAAATCACCGGCAAAAACCGTGGCCTTGGCGCCATCCAGCTGGAGCACTGGCAGGTCGGTCCGATGCTCGAAAAGCGGCTGAATCCCGCTAAATTGCTGGGGAAGAGCCACCCAGAGCTGCACGGCATGCAGGTTTTCGGGGCCAATTTGGCTTAATTCGCTGTGGCTGATGCCCTGGCCGGCGGTCATGATGTTGACCTGGCCCGGCAGGATTTGCTGGACCGAACCCAGGCTGTCGCGGTGTTCGACCTTGCCTTCGATTAGCCAGGTCACGGTTTGGAGCCCAATATGCGGGTGTTTGGCAACCACCATGCCGTCGGTTTGCTGGGTTGGGCCGAAATGATCGATGAAACACCAGGCTCCAATGGTCTTGAGCTTGGCATGGGGGATGCTGCGTTTGACCTCGACCCCGGTTCGGGTGCTGAGTTTCACCAGGCGGGGTTCGATGATCATATTTGGAGTCTAACCCTCGAAAAAAGCACTAAAAAATCCGTAAAAGATACTCCTAAGGGGAATATTTAATTTGCATTGACACGCCCGAGTATGGCAAGATTGAAAAGTTCTTGAGAACTCGAGCTATCTGGCTCGAACCACTGCAGGCACTAGTGAACGGATTCATTTCCGGGCCGGCCGCAGCAGAACACAAATGTATCCAACTCACATAGGGTGCGTTCGAATCCTGGATTCGCGACACACCCGACCGCGTGGGTCGGACTGGTAAATAAATAAATGGGAGCGAGTCAGCATGGCCGGACAGAAAATCCGCATTCGACTTAAGTCATACGACCACGAGGTCATTGATGTTTCAGCGCGCAAGATCGTTGACACAGTAACTCGTGCCGGTGCAACCGTAGTTGGTCCAGTACCACTACCTACCGAGAAGAACGTAGTGTGCGTGATTCGCTCACCACACAAGTACAAGGACAGTCGCGAGCACTTCGAGATGCGCACACACAAGCGCGTTATCGACATCATCGATCCAACTCCTAAGGCAGTTGACTCATTGATGCGCCTCGACCTTCCAGCTGACGTCAACATCGAGATCAAGCTCTAAGGAAAAAAGAGATGACTATCCAAAACAAGACTGTTAAGGGACTACTGGGCAAGAAGCTCGGCATGACTCAGGTCTGGGACGAGAACAACAAGCTTGTTCCTGTCACCGTGATCGAGGCTGGCTCAAACGTAGTTACCCAAATTAAAAACGTTGACACCGATGGTTACAACGCCATCCAGGTTGCATACGGTGCAATCAAGGAGTCAAAGGTAGACAAGCCAACCGCTGGTCACTTCAAGAAGGCAAACGTTGCTCCTCGTCGTTTCCTTGCAGAAATTCGCACCGCTGATGCAGCTGAATATTCAGTTGGCCAGGAACTTGGTGTTGAGGTTCTAGAAGTTGGCAAGAAGGTTGACGTTGTTGGAACCTCAAAGGGTAAAGGCTTTGCAGGTCACATGAAGCGTCACGGCTTTGCTGGTGTAGGTGCATCGCACGGTCAGCACCGCAACCACCGTAAGCCAGGTTCGATCGGTATGTCATCGACACCGGGTCGCGTTTTCAAGGGAATGCGCATGGCGGGCCGTATGGGTACCGACCGCGTTACCACTCTTAACCTCGTGCTTCACGCAGTAGACGCTGAAAAGGGTCTGCTACTAGTGAAGGGCGCAGTTCCTGGTCCTAAGGGTCAGCTCGTATTCGTTCGCAACGCAGTGAAGGGAGCGTAAGTCTTATGACTTCAGTAGACGTTCTTGACGTAACAGGTAAGAAGGCTGGCACTGCCACTCTTCCTGCAGAACTGTTCGACGTTCAGGCAAACATTCCACTAATCCACCAGGTTGTAGTTGCTCAGTTGGCTGCTGCTCGTCAGGGTACTCAGTCAACCAAGCGCCACGGTGAAGTTCAGGGAACCGGTAAGAAGCCGTTCAAGCAGAAGGGTACTGGTCGCGCTCGTCAGGGTTCGCTACGTGCACCACAGATGCGCGGCGGTTACGTAACTCACGGTCCAAAGCCTCGTACTTACGAACAGCGCACTCCTAAGAAGATGATTGCTGCTGCAACTCAGGGTGCACTTTCAGACCGCGCACGTAACGGTCGTTTGCACATCGTTGATTCATTCAAGCTTGGCGACAAGCCATCGACTAAGGCTGCTGCAGAGATCATCTTGAAGTTGACTCAGCGTCGCAACGTACTAGTTGTGCTAGACCGTTCAGACGACGTTAGCTACAAGAGCTTGCGCAACATTCAGAACCTTGCAGTTCTTCCAGTCGACCAGATCAACGCGTATGACATCTTGAAGTCAGACGACGTGATCTTCACCAAGGCTGCGCTAGACGCATTCGTTTCAGGTCCAAGCAAGGGCAGCGCGAAAGCAACTGCTTCTTCAAGTGAAGTAGAGGCATAGTCATGACTGCTATCAACAAAGACCCTCGTTCAGTAATCATCAAGCCAGTAGTTTCTGAGAAGAGCTACAACTTGATCGACAACGGTAAGTACACATTTGAAGTTGACCCAACTTCAAACAAGACCGAAATCAAGCAGGCCATCGAAGCTATCTTCAAGGTCAAGGTTGCATCGGTCAACACACTTAACCGCGTTGGTAAAACCCGCCGCACCAAGTTCGGTTTGGGCAAGCGCAAGGACACCAAGCGCGCCATCATCACTCTTAAGTCCGGCTCAATCGACATCTTCTCGAACGTCGGTTAAGGCAAGCGGAGGAAATAACAAATGGCAATTCGTAAATACAAGCCAACGACTCCAGGTCGTCGTGGTGCATCGGTTTCAGACTTTGCTGAGATCACTCGTACCACTCCTGAGAAGTCATTGCTTCGCCCGCTAACCAAGTCAGGTGGACGTAACAACCAGGGTCGCGTGACCACTCGCCACATCGGTGGAGGACACAAGCGTCAGTACCGCGTCATCGACTTCCGTCGTGCCGACAAGGATGGCGTACCAGCAACTGTTGCGCACATTGAGTACGACCCGAACCGCACTGCACGTATTGCACTTTTGCACTACGCAGACGGCGAGAAGCGCTACATCATCTGCCCTAACAAGCTAAAGCAGGGTGACCGCATTGAGCAGGGTCCAAACGCTGACATCAAGCCAGGTAACAGCCTGCCACTGAAGAACATCCCAACCGGTACCGTGGTTCACGCTATCGAGTTGAAGCCAGGTGGCGGTGCAAAGCTAGGTCGTTCAGCAGGTGCATCGATCCGTCTTGTTGCTAAGGATGGACCATACGCACAGCTTCGTTTGCCTTCAGGCGAAATCCGTAACGTCGATGCTCGTTGCCGCGCAACCATCGGTGAAGTTGGAAACGCTGAGCAGTCAAACATCAACTGGGGTAAAGCTGGCCGCCTACGTTGGAAGGGCGTTCGCCCAACCGTTCGTGGTGTTGCTATGAACCCTGTCGACCACCCACACGGTGGTGGTGAAGGTAAGACTTCTGGTGGACGTCACCCAGTGACTCCTTGGGGTCAGGCTGAAGGACGTACTCGTAAGCCAAACCTTCCAAGCAACAAGCTAATTGTCCGTCGTCGCCCATCGGGCAAGCAGCGTTAATAGGAGTCTGAAGACATGCCACGCAGTTTGAAGAAGGGTCCATTCGTAGACGAGCACCTAATGAAGAAGGTGCGCGTACAGAATGAGGCCAACACAAAGAACGTGATCAAGACTTGGTCACGTCGCTCAATGATCGTTCCTGCAATGTTGGGTCACACCATCGCAGTGCACGACGGTCGCAAGCACATCCCGGTATTCGTCACTGAGACCATGGTTGGTCACAAGCTAGGCGAGTTCGCACCTACCCGCACCTTCCGTGGTCACGTGAAGGACGACAAGAAGGGAAAGCGTAAGTAATGGAAGCTGTAGCGAAACTAAAGCACATCCGCATTACGCCGATGAAGGCTCGTCGAGTCGTTAACTTGATCCGCGGCAAGCAGGCAACTGAGGCTCTAGCAATCTTGAAGTTTGCTCCTCAGTCAGCAAGCCAGCCAATCTACAAGCTGGTTGCATCTGCAGTTGCAAACGCAAAGGTAAAGGCCGACGCTGCGAACATCTTGTTCGACGAGAGCGACCTAATCATCTCGAAGGCATTCGTTGACGAGGGAACTACCTTGAAGCGATTCATGCCTCGCGCACAGGGACGCGCTTTCCAGATTCTTAAGCGCACCAGCCACATCACTGTTGTGGTTGCCACTCCAGACGAATTGAAGGCGAGCAAGTAATGGGTCAGAAAGTAAATCCATACGGTTTCCGTCTTGGCGTAACCACCGATCACATCTCACGCTGGTTCGCAGACTCAACTAAAAAGGGTCAGCGTTACCAGGACTACGTAACCGAGGACATCAAGGTTCGCGCACTACTAACCGAGCGCCTAGACCGCGCTGGTGTATCACGCGTTGAAATCGAACGTACTCGTGACCGTGTTCGCGTAGACATTCACACTGCACGTCCTGGTCTAGTAATCGGTCGTCGTGGTGCAGAAGCAGAAGCTATCCGCACCGACCTAGAGAAACTAACCAAGAAGCAGATCCAGTTGAACATTCTTGAGGTTAAGAACCCAGACATCGATGCTCAGCTTGTTGCACAGGGTATCGCTGAGCAGCTAAACGCACGTGTTGCTTTCCGTCGCGCAATGCGCAAGGGAATGCAGGGTGCACTTCGCTCAGGCGCAAAGGGTATTCGTGTTCAGACTTCAGGTCGTCTTGGCGGCGCTGAAATGTCTCGTCGCGAGTTCTACCGCGAAGGCCGTGTGCCACTACACACCCTCCGTGCCAACATCGACTACGGCTTCTACGAAGCTAAGACTGTTTTCGGTCGCATCGGTGTAAAGGTATGGATCTACAAGGGTGACATGACCAACAAGGAGCTTGCAATTCAGCAGGCGAACGCACCAAAGCGTGGCGGAGACCGTCCACGTCGCGATGGCGGTTCAGCACCTCGCGGTGAGCGTTCAGCTGCTCCAGCAGCTGCACCTGCTGCAGAAGCTCCAGCTACAGAGAAGGTTGAGGCATAAATTATGTTGATTCCACGTCGCGTAAAGCACCGCAAGCAGCACCACCCATCTCGCTCAGGCGCAGCTAAGGGTGGCACCACTGTAGCGTTCGGTGATTTCGGTATTCAGGCACTAACTCCTGCGTACGTCACCAACCGTCAGATTGAAGCTGCACGTATTGCGATGACTCGTCACATCAAGCGTGGTGGAAAGGTATGGATCAACATTTATCCAGACCGTCCACTAACCAAGAAGCCAGCGGAAACTCGTATGGGTTCTGGTAAGGGTCACCCGGAGTGGTGGGTAGCAAACGTAAAGCCAGGCCGCGTATTGTTCGAGGTTGCTGGTGTTAGCGAAGAACTTGCTCGTGAAGCAATGACTCGTGCGATCCACAAGCTTCCGCTAAAGGCTCGCATTATCAAGCGTGAAGAAGGTGACGCATAATGGCTATCGGTTCAAAGAACCTCGCTCCTGTGGAGCTAGACAAGATCGAAGACTCACTATTGGTCGAAGAGCTAAAGAAGGCTAAGGAAGAACTTTTCAACCTACGCTTCCAGTCAGCTACCGGTCAGCTTGAGAGCCACGGACGTCTACGTCAGGTAAAGCGCGACATCGCTCGCATTTACACCATCATTCGTGAGCGCGAGCTCGGAATTCGTGCAGTTCCTGCTGCAGCAGCGAAGGCTGCTCCAAAGGCTAAGAAGACCGAAGCTGCTGCTGAAGAAACTAAGGAGGCGTAATCATGGCTGAGAAGAAGGAAGCAACTGCAACCGAAGCTCGCGGTTACCGCAAGTCACGTCGTGGATACGTTGTTAGCGACAAGATGAACAAGACCATCGTGGTTGAGGTAGAAGACCGCGTAAAGCACCCGCTTTACGGAAAGGTTATCCGCCGCAGCACCAAGGTTAAGGCTCACGACGAGCAGAACTCTGCAGGTATTGGAGACCTCGTGCTAATCGCCGAGACTCGTCCACTATCAGCAACCAAGAACTGGCGCCTAGTCGAGATCATCGAAAAGGCTAAGTAATTCCCGAGCTATCCGGTCGGTAATCGGCTAGCCATAACAAGGAGAAGAAGTAAATGCTTCAACAAGAATCAAGAATGAAGGTTGCCGACAACACCGGCGCCAAAGAACTTCTTGCGATTCGCATTCTCGGCGGTTCAAAGCGTCGTTATGCAGGTCTAGGTGACGTAATCGTTGCCACCGTAAAGGATGCAATTCCTGGTGGAAACGTTAAGAAGGGTGACGTCGTAAAGGCAGTTATCGTTCGCACCGTAAAAGAGACCCGTCGCCCAGATGGTTCATACATTAAGTTCGACGAGAACGCTGCAGTGATCATTAAGAAAGACGGCGAGCCTCAGGGCACCCGCATCTTCGGCCCAGTTGGCCGCGAACTTCGCGACAAGAAGTTCATGAAGATCATTTCGCTAGCACCGGAGGTTATCTAATCATGACTATCAAAAAAGGCGACCTAGTACAGGTCATCACCGGACGCAAGCAGGACAAGGGCGGCGACCGCGGTAAGCAGGGTCAGGTTTTGGCAGTGCTAACCGAGAAGAACCGTGTAATTGTTCAGGGCGTAAACCTAAAGACCAAGCACACCCGTGTTACTCAGAACGACCGTGGCGTAAAGCAGGGTGGCATCGAGACCGTTGAGGCTTCGATCCACATCTCAAACGTTCAGCTCGTTGACCCATCAACCAAGAAGCCAACTCGCGTTGGTACTCGCGTTGAGGTTAAGACTGTAAACGGTGTTAAGAAGACTGTTCGTACTCGCGTTGCGAAGAAGTCAGGTAAGGACATCTAATGGCTACTTCAACTACTAAGGCACTTCCTCGCCTAAAGGCTCAGTACCGTTCAGAAATTGCAGCACAGCTTGCAAAAGAATTCGGTTTCACTAACCCACACCAGATCCCTGCTCTAACCAAGATTGTTGTGAACATGGGTGTTGGAGACGCAGCAAAAGATGGCAAGCTCATCGATGGTGCAATCCGCGACCTAACTGCAATCACCGGTCAGAAGCCACAGGTTAACTTGGCTCGCAAGTCAATTGCGCAGTTCAAGCTTCGTGAGGGTCAGGCAATCGGTGCACACGTTACTCTTCGTGGCGACCGCATGTGGGAATTCCTAGACCGTCTATTGAACTTGGCATTGCCACGTATCCGCGACTTCCGTGGACTAAACGGCAAGCAGTTCGACGGAAACGGAAACTACACCTTCGGTCTCTCAGAGCAGAATGTGTTCCACGAAATCAACCAGGACAACATCGACCGTTCACGCGGAATGGACATCACTTTGGTGACCTCTGCAAAGAACAACGCTGAAGGTCTTGCACTACTTACTGCATTGGGCTTCCCGTTCAAGCAGGACGAAACAACTAAGTAACACCTAACAATTGGCAAGGTCCACAGGGCTGTAACCCGAATGGATACCTCCAAGGAAAGTAGCAACAAATGACAATGACCGACCCGGTAGCAGACTTCCTGACCCGGTTGCGCAATGCAAACTCTGCATATCACGAGACCGTTAGCTTGCCTTACAGCAAGTTGAAGGCCAACATCGCAGAGATCCTAAAAGCAGAGGGATACATTGGCGCGATCAAGGTTGAGGCAGCAGAAGTTGGTAAGACTCTTACCATCGACCTAAAGTTCGGACCAAACCGCGAGCGTTCAATCGCCGGTATCAAGCGTGTTTCAAAGCCAGGTCTTCGCGTTTACGCAAAGTCAACTGAGCTTCCACGCGTACTCGGTGGCCTAGGCATTGCAATCTTGTCGACCTCTTCAGGTCTTCTAACCGACAAGCAGGCAGCGCAGAAAGGTGTAGGCGGAGAAGTTATCGCCTACGTTTGGTAATCATTCATGTCACGTATTGGAAAGATGCCAATTCCGGTTCCTGCCGGCGTTGAGGTAAAGATCGATGGAAACAACGTTGCAGTGAAGGGTCCAAAGGGCCAGCTTTCACTAGTTGTTTCTGCACCAATCAAGGTTGCACTTGAGGACAGCAGTGTTGTTGTTACTCGTCCAGACGATGAGCGTCTATCACGTTCACTTCACGGACTAACTCGTACCTTGATTTCAAACCAGATCATCGGTGTGACTGCCGGTTACACCAAGTCACTAGACATCGTTGGTACTGGTTACCGTGTAACCGCAAAGGGTTCAGACATTGAATTCGCGCTTGGTTACTCACACCCAATTTTGGTGAAGGCTCCTGCGGGAATCACTTTCATCGTTGAAGGTAACAACAAGGTCGTCGTGTCGGGTATCGACAAGCAGGCTGTTGGAGAAGTTGCCGCGAACCTTCGCAAGTTGCGCAAGCCAGAACCTTACAAGGGTAAGGGTGTGCGTTACACCGGCGAGAACGTTCGTCGCAAGGCCGGAAAGTCAGGTAAGTAATCATGTCTCTAATTCCAAAGAACCGCGGAAAGAGCAAGGCAGACGCTCGCACTCGTCGCCACCTACGTCTTCGCAAGAAGCTAGCTGGTACCGCAGCGCGTCCACGTCTTGTAGTTACCCGATCAGCACGTCACGTATTCGTTCAGGTTGTAGACGACAGCAAGGGCATCACCCTGGCTTCAGCTTCAACAATGGAAAAGGAACTACGCACTTTCGCAGGCGACAAGTCAGCAAAGTCAGCTAAGGTCGGTCAGCTAATCGCTGAGCGTGCCAAGAGCGCAGGAATTACCGAGGTTGTCTTCGACCGCGGTGGAAACAAGTATGCAGGCCGCATTGCTGCAATTGCAGATGCTGCACGCGAGGGAGGGTTGGTTCTCTAATGAGCGAAACAACTGTAGACACAACAACTGAAGCTACCGACAAGGCAGCACCAGCAGTTGAGGCAAACGAGCGCGAAGCTCGTCGCGGTGGTCGCGAGCGTGCACCACGCAAGGACCGCGAGCCAGCAGAGAAGTCTCCATTCCTAGAGCGCGTTGTAACTATCAACCGTGTTTCTAAAGTGGTTAAGGGTGGACGTCGTTTCAGCTTTACCGCACTAGTTGTAGTTGGCGATGGCAACGGTCTCGTTGGCGTTGGCTACGGCAAGTCAAAAGAAGTTCCAGCAGCAATTGCTAAGGGTGTTGAAGAGGCGAAGAAGAACTTCTTCCGCGTGCCTCGCGTAAACAGCACCATTCCTCACCCAGTTCAGGGTGAAGCAGCTGCCGGTGTTGTACTACTTCGTCCTGCAGCAGCGGGTACCGGTGTAATCGCCGGTGGTCCTGTTCGTGCAGTACTCGAGTGTGCAGGCATCGCAGATGTTTTGAGCAAGTCTCTCGGATCTTCAAACACCATCAACATCGTTCACGCCACCGTTGAGGCATTGCGTTTGCTCGAAGAGCCAGCAGCAGTTGCAGCACGTCGTGGCTTGGCAATCAGTGAAGTAGCACCAGCTGGTCTACTTCGTGAGCAGAACAAGGCAGGTGCCTAATGGCTAGTCGTCTCAAGGTAACCCAGATCAAGAGCGAGATTGGCAACAAGCCAAACCAGCGCGAGACCCTACGCACACTTGGACTAAAGCGAATTGGCGACATCGTCGTTAAGGAAGACTCAAGTTCATTGCGCGGAATGGTTCGCACTGTAGCTCACCTAGTACAGGTCGAGGAGATCAACTAATGGCTGACGAGAAGAAGGCTCCTGCTGCTAAAGCAGCAGTCGCCAAAAAGACTGAATCATCTGCAGCAGACGCCAAGGCGCCTGCAGCGAAAGCAGCTCCAAAGGCAGCAGCGACTAAGAAGGCTGCAGCATCTGCTGAGAAGGCAGAGAAGACTCAGATCATCAAGCTGCACCACTTGCGTCCAGCTCCTGGATCAAAGAAGGATCGCACCCGCTTCGGTCGTGGTGAAGGTTCTAAGGGTAAGACTGCCGGTCGTGGTACCAAGGGTACAAAGGCTCGTTACCAGGTTCGCCCAGGCTTCGAAGGTGGTGGTGTTCGTCTAGTAATGCGTACTCCTAAGCTTCGTGGTTTCAAGAACCCGTTCCGTGTTGAGTACCAGGTAGTTAACGTTGAGCGCATTGCTGAGCTATTCCCGAACGGTGGCACCATTACCAAGGCTGACTTGGTAGCTAAGGGCCTAGTTCGTAAGAATGAGCCAGTCAAGGTTCTTGGCAATGGCGACCTCTCGGTTAAACTGAACATCACTGTAGACAAGGTCTCTCGCTCAGCAGCAGAGAAGATTGTCGCAGCGGGTGGCTCAGTAAACCAGTAGTCACATCCGTCACTGAAGCCAGGAGGCCTGCTGTTGTTTAGCGCCGTCATTCGTGCATTCCGTACTCCGGACTTGCGCAACAAGTTGCTTTTCACACTGTTTATCGTTGCGATTTTCCGTTTGGGCTCGTTCGTACCTGCTCCATTCGTTAACTACGGCAACGTTCAGTCATGTTTGGCACAGACTCAGAACACCTCTGGTCTTTACGAACTCGTAAACCTCTTCAGTGGTGGCGCATTGCTACAGCTTTCGATCTTCGCACTGGGCATCATGCCTTACATCACCGCGTCGATCATCACTCAGTTGCTTCGTGTGGTTATTCCTCACTTTGAAACTTTGTACAAGGAAGGTCAGGCTGGCCAGGCCAAGCTGACTCAGTACACCCGTTACCTAACCATCGCCCTTGGCGTGCTTCAGTCAACCACTTTGATTGCTGTTGCTCGTCAGGGAGCGTTGTTCGGCGCGAGCTGTGTGCTTCCGATCCTTACCGACACTTCACCTCTAGCCATCATTTTGATGGTGCTAACCATGACCGCCGGTACCGGTTTGATCATGTGGCTTGGTGAGCTTCTAACCGAGCGCGGTGTTGGTAACGGTATGTCACTTTTGATCTTCACTTCAATTGCTGCAAAGTTCCCTGCATCACTTATGTCCATCGCTAACCAGAAGAGCATCGAAACTCTTCTAGTTGTGATCGGTATCGGTGTACTAATTGTTGGACTAGTTATTTTGGTTGAGCAGTCACAGCGCCGTATTCCGGTGCAGTACGCAAAACGTGTAGTTGGTCGTCGTGAATACGGCGGACAGGCAACCTACATTCCAATCAAGGTAAACATGGCCGGTGTGGTTCCAGTTATCTTCGCGTCAAGCTTGCTTTACTTGCCAGCTTTGATCGCGCAGTTCAACCAGCCAGACAAAAACGGCAAGGTTGCCGACTGGGTTACTTGGGTTTCGCATTACCTAACCAAGGGCGACCACCCGCTATACATGGCGCTTTACTTCCTATTGATTGTTGGCTTCACCTACTTCTATGTAGCGATCACCTTCAACCCTGAAGAAGTGTCAGACAACATGAAGAACTACGGTGGATTCATTCCTGGTATTCGTGCCGGTCGTCCAACCACCGAATTCCTAGAGTTCGTGCTTAGCCGCATCACTTTCCCAGGTGCTATCTACCTAGGTTTGATCGCGTTGGTTCCGCTAATTGCATTCTCACTCGTTGGTGCAAACCAGAACTTCCCATTCGGTGGTACTTCGATTTTGATTATCGTCGGTGTGGGTCTTGAGACTGTAAAGCAAATCAACGCGCAGATGCAGCAGCGAAACTACGAGGGCTTGCTGAAGTGACCCGCCTACTCTTGATCGGCATGCCAGGTGCCGGCAAGGGAACTCAGGCCGAGCGCCTTTCCCAGAGTTACGGTATTCCGGCAATTTCAACCGGAGACATCTTTCGCCACAACGTAAAGAACGAAACCGAACTGGGTAAGCAAGCCAAGGCATTCATGGACCGTGGTGAATACGTTCCAGACTCATTGACCAACGCGCTAGTTCGCGATCGCCTTTCACACGAAGATGCCAAGAACGGTTTTCTTCTAGATGGCTATCCACGCACTGCTGATCAGGTTGCTGAGCTCGACGAAATTCTTTCGTCAATGGACGAGAAGTTGGATGCAGTAGTAAACATCACAGCCAACACCGACGAAGTGGTTAAGCGTTTGCTAAACCGCGCCAAGGAACAGGGCCGTGCAGACGACACCGAAGACGTAATTCGTCGTCGCCTCGAAGTTTACGAAGAGCAGACCGCTCCGCTAATTGCAATTTACGAATCACGCGGACTAGTAGTTACCGTTGACGGACTTGGTGAAGTTGCAGAAGTTACTAAGCGCATCACCGACGCACTAGCTCTCTAATCAAGAAAATTTTTCATGGCACGCCAGGCATACACCCAAAAAACTAATGAGCAGATTTTGCTCATGCGCGAAGCGTGCCGCATTACCGAAGAAGCACTCAAGGCAGTCAAGGCTGCAATCAAGCCAGGTGTTTCAACTCTCGAACTCGACAACATTGCAGACAGCACCATTCGCAAACACGGCGCTCACTCAAACTTTCAGCTGGTAGACGGATATGTTCACACCATCTGCTCGTCAATCAATGACGAAATCGTTCACGGCATTCCAAAGGCAGATCGCAAACTTGCCGCTGGCGACATTATTTCAATCGACTGCGGAGCCGAGATTAACGGTTGGAACGGCGATGCCGCTTTCACCGCAATCGTTCCTGGTGAAGCCGATGCCGATGTGGTTGCATCGCGCCAGCAGTTGAGCGATGTCACCGAGGAATCGCTTTGGGTTGGCATTGCAGCTTTGGCTAAGGCCGAGTACCTAAACGAGGTTGGCCGTGCCATCGAAGAATTCATCGACGCCAAGGCCGAAGAGCACAACCGCGAATATGGAATCCTCGAGGATTACATCGGCCACGGCATTGGCCGCACCATGCACGAAGACCCACCGGTTTTCAACTATCGCACCCGCGACAAGGGGCCAAAGGTTACCCCTGGTCTGGTCATTGCCATCGAACCGATGATCACCGGCGGCAGCGATGACACACAAGTTTTGGCAGACGGCTGGACCGTTTCGTCGATGGATGGCTCGGATGCCAGCCACTGGGAGCACACTGTTGCTGTTCACGAGGGTGGAATCTGGGTTTTGACTGCCGAAGATGGCGGGGCAGCAGGTTTGGCCAAATATGGAGTAAAACCAGTTCCTCTTGCCTAAAATACCCCTTTGTCCAGAACCCAGGGTTGCAGGCTAAGGGGTAACCCCCGTAGAATTGAACTTCGGTGTTTCTGCACTCAAATCCCACACAAATATGTGTTGTATTTTTGTGCGCTCGTAATGCCAACAGTTAGTAGATAAAAGGATTTATGGCCAACAAAGACGGTGTCATCGAGATCGAAGGCACAGTTGTCGAAGCTCTTCCGAACGCAATGTTCCGTGTTGAGTTAGAAAACGGTCACAAAGTCTTGGCTCACATTTCAGGAAAAATGCGCCAGCACTACATTCGCATCCTCCCAGAGGACCGCGTAATCGTAGAGCTAAGCACATACGACTTGACTCGTGGCCGAATCATTTATCGCTACAAATAAAAAACGGAAGTAAGAGACATGAAGGTTAACCCAAGCGTTAAGAAGATTTGCGACAAGTGCAAAGTCATTCGTCGTCACGGTCGCGTCATGATCATTTGCGAAAACCCGCGCCACAAGCAGCGCCAGGGTTAAGCAAGAGTCATAGCAACACCAACTTCAAAACAATAAAAAACTAAAAATAAAAAGGTAATACAACATCGAAAGATGTCACCTTCCGAAAAGGCGGAAGCTGGTTACGAAAATAACCGGGCGTATTACTGCAGACCTTTTAACAACAAGGAGAAATCCCATGGCACGTGTTGCCGGAGCCGATATTCCAGACGCGAAGCGCGTCGAAATCGCACTAACCTACATTTACGGAATTGGTCGCACTCGTTCAGTGCAGATTCTTGAAGAGACCAAAGTCAACAAAGACATCCGTGTAAAAGATCTTTCAGACGACCAGCTCGTCGCAATTCGTGACTTCATTGAAGGAAACTTCAAAGTCGAAGGTGACCTTCGACGTGACGTTGCTGCCGACATTCGCCGCAAGGTAGAAATCGGTTCTTACGAAGGTATCCGTCACCGCAAGGGCCTTCCTGTTCGTGGTCAGCGCACCAAGACCAACGCTCGAACTCGCAAGGGTCCAAAGCGCACCGTGGCCGGCAAGAAGAAGGCTGCTCGCTAGAAATAGCTGAGTGACTAGAAAGAATTCAGGAGATATCTAATGGCAGCACCTAAGGCAAAAGCCGGAGCAGCACGTAAGCCTCGCAAGAAGGTTGTTAAGAACATCACTGTTGGACAGGCGCACATCAAGAGCACCTTCAACAACACCATCGTTTCGATCACTGACGCTACTGGCGCAGTAATCTCATGGTCATCATCAGGTGACGTTGGCTACAAGGGTTCACGTAAGTCAACCCCGTTCGCCGCACAGCTAGCTGCAGAAGCAGCTGCTCGCAAGGCACAGGAACACGGCCTAAAGAAGGTTGACGTTTTCGTGAAGGGCCCAGGCTCAGGTCGCGAAACTGCAATCCGTTCACTACAGGCTGCTGGTCTTGAGGTTGGTTCGATCTCTGACGTGACCCCACAGGCTCACAACGGATGTCGCCCACCTAAGCGTCGTCGTGTCTAACGTTCAATAAGGTTTTTCAAACTCGTAACTCCCCAAGCAACACCCCTCGCAGTGGCCACTGCGAGGACAAAATACTGGACATCAAATAGCGGATGTCTATGTGAAAGGAACAAATAGTGCTAATTGCGCAGCGTCCAACACTAAACGAAGAAGTTCTATCATCTAACCGCTCACGTTTCACTCTTGAGCCACTAGAGCCAGGCTTCGGTTACACACTTGGAAACTCTCTACGTCGTACCTTGCTTTCATCAATTCCTGGTGCAGCAGTTACCAACGTACGTTTCGCTGGTGTGCGTCACGAATTCCAGACCATCGAAGGTGTAAAGGAAGACGTTACCGAGATCATCTTGAACATCAAGGAACTTGTTGTTTCAAGCGAAAACGATGAGCCAGTTGTTGCTCACGTAATCAAGAACGGTGCCGGTCAGGTTACCGCTGCAGACATCCAGGTTCCTGCTGGTGTTGAGATTCACAACCCTGAGTTGGTAATCGCAAACATCGACGCAAAGGCGAAGTTTGAGATGCAGCTAACCATCGAGCGCGGTCGCGGATATGTTCAGGCTTCACAGAACCGTATGGTTGGTGCAGATGCAGACGTTATTCCAATCGACTCAATCTACTCACCAGTTCTAAAGGTTTCTTACCGCGTTGAGGCAACTCGTGCCGGTGAGTACACCAACTTCGACAAGCTAATTGTTGACGTTGAGACCAAGCAGTCAATGAAGCCAGGCGATGCAGTTGCATCAGCAGGTACTACTTTGGTTGCACTATTCGGTTTGGCTAAGGAGCTTAACGAAGCTGCTGAAGGTATCGAGATCGGCCCTGCAGTTGTTGAGGCTAACCTCTCACCTGAACTAGCAATGCCTATCGAAGACCTAGACCTAACTGTTCGTTCATACAACTGCCTAAAGCGCGAAGGCATCAACACTGTTGCAGAGTTGGTAAACCTTTCAGAAGACCAGCTGATGAACATCCGCAACTTCGGCAGCAAGTCTGTCGATGAGGTTCGCGACAAGCTTGTTTCAATGGGCTTGAAGTTCCGCGACTCAGTACCAGGTTTCGAAGCTGCATACTTCAGCTCAAACTACGAAGACGACGAGGACGAGCTGGCATAAGCCCGCTCCATAGGAGAAAAAAATGGCAGCACCAACTAAAGGCCCACGCCTCGGAGGCGGACCAGCTCACGAGAGCATGATGCTTCGCAACATGGCAACCTCGTTGTTCAAGCACGGCAAGATCACCACAACCGAGACCAAGGCAAAGCGTCTTCGTCCGATTGCTGAGCGTCTTGTGACTTTCGCAAAGCGCGGAGATCTTGCAGCACGTCGTCGCGTTATCGCACAGCTAACCGACAAGTCTGTAGTTCACGAGCTATTCGCGAACATCGCACCACAGGTAGCCGACCGTCAGGGTGGCTACACTCGCATCACCAAGCTAGGTTTCCGTAAGGGCGATAACGCTCCTATGGCGCTAATCGAACTTGTACTCGAGCCAGTAAACGCTAAGCCAGCAGTTAACAAAACCAAGCTAGTTAACGCTGTCAAGGCAACCAACTCTTCAGAAGCTAGTGCTCCAGCAGCAGAAGCGGTTGAAGACGTTGTTGAGACTCCAGCAGAAGTTGCTGCAGAAGTTGAAGCTGCTGTTGAAGCAGAGGCAACTGAGTCACCAGCTGCTGAATAAGTTCTAAAATGAGCGAGCCCGTTGACGAATTAGTCGACGGGTTTACTCGTTTAAGGTTAGATTTCGGCTACGACGGTACCGACTTTTACGGCTGGTCAAAACAACCTGACCTACGCACCATCCAAGGTGAATACATCAAGGCATTGACTTTGATTTTTGGTGAGGATGAAAACGGATTTGGTTTGCGAGTTGCCGGCCGCACCGATGCCGGAGTGCACGCGGTTGGGTGTGTACTTCACATGGATCTATCCGATGCACAAATGAAACGCCTCGGTCGCAACGATTCAATGGAAGACATCGCATACAAGCTAAACAACTTGTTGCCAACCGACATTCGCGTGAACAAAGCTTCAATTGCACCAGATGGTTTCGATGCACGCTTCTCGGCAATCAATCGCCGTTACCGTTATCGCTTAGCCGATCAAAGTGCCGAAAAGAATCCACTCGAATCTCGCTACACGTTGGAAACCTACGGCCACCTAAACGTTGATGCCATGAACGAGGCCGGCCAGGTGCTCATCGGGCTTCACGATTTTGCCAGTTTCTGCAAACCGCGCGAGGGGTCAACCACCATTCGCGAACTACAAGAAATTACCGTGAAGCGTGTGGCCAACGGGGTAGTCGAAATCGAAGTTCAGGCCGATGCCTTCTGCCACAACATGGTGCGCTCGATCGTCGGCGCTCTCATCGGGGTTGGCCAGGGCAAGGCCGATGCCGCCAAGATCAAAGAGTTGCTCGAAAAGACCAATCGCGAGGGCAGTTTCAAGGTGGTGGCTCCGCATGGATTGCAACTGATGGCCATTGGCTACCCGGCAGACGAACTCCTCGCAGCACAGGCCAGAGAAGCCCGCAATCTCAGGTCCTTAGACGACAATTAGGGTTTGACCTCAGCCCCGTATTCGGGCTAAACTTGACCCTTGGTGCTGGTTATTCACCAGCTTGAATCCGAAAACCCTTTGTTTGGTGTGGATTCTTCCCCGAAACAAAGAAGCAGAAGGCAATTTAACGTGCGTACTTACTCACCAAAAGCTCACGAGCTTAACAACGAGTGGCTGATCATTGACGCTACCGACGTAGTTCTAGGTCGACTAGCAACTCAGGCTGCGACTCTATTGCGCGGCAAGCACAAGCCAACCTTTGCTCCTCACATGGACAACGGTGACTTCGTAATCATCATCAACGCAGAGAAGGTCGCGTTGACTGGTACCAAGTTGCTAAACAAGAAGGCTTACCGTCACTCTGGTTACCCAGGTGGTTTGACTGCAACTACTTATGCAGAACTTCTAGAGAAGAGCCCAACCAAGGCTGTCGAAAAGGCAATCAAGGGCATGCTTCCAAAGAACAAGCTCGGAGCTGACCAGCTTTCGAAGCTAAAGGTTTACGCAGGCGCAGAGCACCCACACGCAGCTCAGCAGCCAAAGCCTTTCATCATCGACCAGGTCGCTCAGTAGTAGCGCAAGAAATATTCAAGGACTAATCAAGTGGCTAAGAACGAAACCGTAGAGTCAGCTCCAGAGAGCTACACCACCGAATCAGCACCAGCAAAGACTGTTAAGTCACGTGGCGCACTAACTCAGCCAGGTGCTGGTCTTGGTCGTCGCAAGGAAGCTGTTGCACGTGTTCGTATTGTTCCAGGTTCAGGTGTGATCAAGGTTAACGGTCGTACTCTTGAGGACTACTTCCCAAACAAGCTTCACCAGCAGCTAATCACCGACCCTTTCACTGTTCTTGAACTTAAGGGTGCATACGACGTAGTTGCTCGCATCTCTGGTGGCGGAATCGCTGGCCAGGCTGGTGCACTTCGTCTAGGTATCTCTCGTGCACTAAACGAGATCGACCGCGACAACAACCGCCCTGCCCTAAAGAAGGCTGGCTTCCTAAAGCGCGACCCACGTGTCATCGAGCGCAAGAAGGCCGGTCTAAAGAAGGCTCGCAAGGCTTCTCAGTTCTCGAAGCGTTAATTCCTGCACGACCTTTGGTCGTTCGGATAACCTTTTCAAATGGCGAGATTGTTTGGCACCGATGGTGTCCGTGGACTTGCTAATCGCGATTTAACCGCTGAACTTGCCCTGAATTTGGCGCAGGCTGCGGCAATCGTTCTTGGCGAAGACGCTCGTAATCGCGGAGATAAGCCCAAAGCTGTCATCGGCCGCGACCCTCGCATCTCTGGTGAATTCATCGCAGCTGCAGTTGCCGCCGGACTAGCAAGTTCAGGTGTCGACGTATTCGATGCCGGTGTGCTGCCAACTCCAGCAACTGCGTTTCTAACCGCCGACCTCGACGCCGACTTCGGCGTGATGATTTCTGCATCACACAACCCAGCGCCAGACAACGGAATCAAATTCTTTGCACGAGGCGGACACAAACTTCCAGATGCAGTCGAAGACAAAATCGAACGCACACTGATGGCCGACAAACTAATGCCAGTTGGTGGCGGAGTTGGTCACGTGCAGCGCTTTGCGGATGCAGAAGATCGCTATGTAGTTCACCTACTCGGCGCACTGCCTAACCGCCTCGAAGGTTTGAAGATTGTTGTCGACTGCGCGCACGGTGCAGCTTCAGGAGTTTCACCTCAGGCATTCGCAGATGCCGGTGCCAAGGTAATCGTGATTGGTGCGGAACCAGACGGTCACAACATCAACCTCGGTTGTGGATCAACACATCTTTCTGCATTGCAATCTGCAGTGCTCGAACACGGAGCCGACCTCGGCATCGCTCACGACGGCGATGCAGATCGTTGCCTCGCAGTTGATCACAACGGCAAGGTTGTCGACGGCGATGAGATCATGGCCATCCTCGCGCTTTCACTAAAGGAGCGTGGACAACTCGCTCGCAACACCTTGGTTGCCACCGTGATGTCTAATCTCGGATTGAAAATCGCAATGCAGAACGCCGGCATCGAAATGATTGAAACCGGAGTTGGCGACCGTTACGTGCTCGAGGCAATGCGCGAAGGCAGCTACTCACTCGGTGGCGAGCAGTCTGGCCACGTTATTTTCTCTCGCTATGCCACCACCGGCGATGGCATTCTCACCGGACTAAAGATTGCGGCTGAGGTTGCTCGCACCGGCAGGCCACTCGCCGAACTCACCAAGGTGATGACCATCCTTCCTCAGGTTTTGGTCAACGTAAAAGGCGTCGACAAAACTAAGGTCGACACCAACCAGGCTCTTCAGGATGTGGTCAAGCAAGCCGAAACCGAATTGCATGGTACCGGTCGCGTATTGCTTCGTGCATCAGGCACCGAACCGCTGGTTCGCGTTATGGTTGAAGCCGCCGACGAAGGCACCGCTCAGAGTTGGGCAGATCGCATCGCTCGCGTTGTCGAAAAAGAACTCGCGCTCTAATGACCAATCAGTTCGAAGTAGTAGATCAACCCGCAATAAAGCTCATTGGTTTAGCCGCAGATTTCTATGGCGGAATGTCACCAAAGTTCAACGGCCAAGAAGTGCTCGGCCCACTATGGGGCAAGGTTCACCAGACCCTCGCCGAACTCAACATTCCGCGCATCAAAATGATCGGCGCAACTCGCACTGCCGACTCAGGCGAAGAAGGATTGCTCAATCAATTCGTTGGAGCAGTAGTAACTGAAGTACCAGCCAACATCGGCATCCTCGAAGTACTTGAACTTCCGGAGATGAAACTCGCCACCTACGAACACCACGGCAGCATGGCCGGATTGGTTGCCACCATTCAAAAGTTTTACGGTGAAGTATTACCGGGCCAAGGCTGCGCACGAAGTGGCGACTGGCACCTCGAGATTTACGACGAGCGTTACACCGATGGCGATGACTCGGTAATGCTCATCGCAGTACCGATCCGTTAGTTCTTAGGGACTTTAGAGGCCTTTAGGTCGTTGCGTGCGGCCCAGGCAGCGAAGATTGAGCCGATAAGCCAGACGGCTGATGCGATAGGCACTGAGATGGCGTTGAGGTTGGCTGCTGCGCCAACTGCGTAGACGATACCGGTGATGGTGGTTATCGAAATCTGGGTGAATGCGTAGCGCACGATTGCTCTAACAGCGTGGGTGGTTCGGTTTGATGCTTCGATGTTTTGCTTTAGTAGGTCGGCGATTTCTTGATCCACGATTAACTCTTTCTTAGCAAGACTGATTCGACTGAGTGCTGTTTGCCTTTTTTGAGAACTAGGGTTGCGCGAGATTTTGTTGGCTGGATGTTTTCGATCAGGTTAGGCAAGTTGATGGTTCGCCAGATTTCATGGGCTCGATTGAGTGCCTGTTCGTAATCCATTTCTGCGTATTTGTGGAAGTAGGACTTTGGGTTGGTGAATGCACCTTCGCGAAGTTTTTCGAATCGACCGAGGAACCATTCGGTGATGTTTTCAACTTCGGCGTCGACATAGATTTTGAAGTCGAAATAGTCGCTAAGGGCAACGTCTTGGGATTGACCAGGGGATTGCAAAACGTTTAGTCCTTCGATGATCACTACGTCTGGTGATTCGATGTCGACGGTTTCGCCCGGGATGATGTCATAGCTGAGGTGAGAGTAGACCGGAGCTGAAACTTTGGATGCGCCGGATTTAATGTCGGCAACGAACTTGAGCAGGGCGAGGCGGTCATAGCTTTCCGGGAAGCCCTTGCGATGCATGATGTTGCGTTTTTCGAGCTCTGCGTTTGGATAGAGGAAGCCGTCGGTGGTGATGAGGGCTACTCGAGGGGTGGTCTGCCAGCGGGAGAGCATCTCCTTGAGCAGACGGGAGACGGTTGACTTGCCCACGGCTACCGAACCGGCGACACCGATGATGTAAGGGGTGCGCTTGGCGCGTTCGCCGAGGAAGTTTGAGGTGACGTCGTGGAGTTTTTGGGCCTCAGTCACGTAGAGGTTGAGCAGGCGGCTTAGCGGGAGATAGACCTCGCTGACCTCTTTGAGGTCGAGGAAGTCGCCGAGTCCTCGGATTTGGGTGATTTCGGCTTCGGTGAGCGGAAGTTCGGTGTTTTGGCCGAGAGCGGCCCAGTCTGAGCGAGATATCTCGACGAATGGGCTAAGTGGGCTCACTTTAGCCATTCTGCCGTAAATTAGTAGTCATGTGCGGAATCGTGGGTTATGTAGGCCCGAAGGCCACCCTCGATGTTCTAATCGGGGGACTTCGTCGCCTCGAATACCGAGGCTATGACTCAGCCGGCGTCTCAGTGATTACCTCGACCGGACAGCTGGAAACCCGCAAGAAGGCCGGCAAGCTCACCAACCTGGTTGGCGAGATCGAGTCGCACCCGGTGCCGGAATCTCACATCGGTATTGGTCACACTCGCTGGGCCACTCACGGAGCCGCAACCGACGGCAACGCCCACCCGCACCTCGGTGGACCGGAAAACAAACTTTCACTAATTCACAACGGCATCATCGAAAACTTTGCCGAACTAAAGGCTGAACTATTGGCGGCCGGCGCACGTTTTGCCTCGGAGACCGACAGCGAAGTTGCTGCCCACCTGATTGCCGCCGAGTATGCCAAGACCGGCGACTTGCCAACTGCTTTCGCTGCGGTGGTAAATCGCTTGCACGGCGCATTTACCATTTTGGTAATTCACGAGGATCAGCCGGATGTGGTTTTGGCTGCCCGTCGTAATGCACCTTTGGTGATTGGTTTGGGCGACGGCGAAAACTTCTTGGGTTCAGACGTTGCTGCATTCGTGGAGCACACCAAGCGCGCAATTTCGGTTGGTCAGGATGAGATCGTAATTCTTCGTGCTGGTTCAGTTGAGGTGCGCACCTTCGGTGGCGCTTCGGTTACTCCGGAAGAGTTCACCGTTGACTGGGATGCGTCGGCTGCGTCAAAGGGTGGCTGGTCGTCATTCATGGCGAAGGAAATCGCAGATCAGCCTCAGGCAGTTGCCGATACTTTGATGGGTCGTTTGAACTCTGATGGTTCGGTTCGTCTTGCTGAAGTGGACGGACTTTCACACGACGACATTAAGAATCTTGAACGCATCGTCATCGTTGCTTGCGGCACTGCGAGTTACGCCGGTGACATCGCAAAGTATGGAATTGAAAAGTGGTCGCGCATTCCAACTCAGGTGGAATTGTCGCACGAATTCCGTTACCGCGATCCGATTATTTCTAAGAACACACTCGTGGTTGCTGTTTCGCAGTCGGGTGAAACCATGGACACCCTCATGGCTACTCGCTACGCGAAGGAACAAGGCGCAAAGGTTTTGGCAATCTGTAACACCCAGGGAGCAACCCTGGCTCGTGAGTCGGATGCCGTGATTTACACCCACGCCGGGCCTGAGGTTGCCGTGGCTTCGACCAAGGCGTTGACCGCTCAGATCACCGCCGGCTACCTGCTTGGCCTGTTCCTAGCCAGTGTTCGAGGTCAGGTGGCGGATGCCGAGCTACGTACCGTTGGGCTTGATCTCTTGAAGATGCCTGGTCGTGTGGCTGAGGTTTTGGCTAACTTGAAGCAGGCCGAAGACTTGGGCGCCAAGATGGCGTCTGCGAAATCGGTGCTGTTCTTGGGCCGTAACGTTGGTTTCCCGGTGGCCATGGAGGGTGCACTAAAGCTCAAGGAGCTGGCATACATTCACGCAGAAGGTTTTGCCGCTGGTGAATTGAAGCACGGACCAATCGCTCTGATCGAAGAAGGTCAGCCGGTGATCGTTATCGTGCCATCACCTCGCGATGCAGAAAGTTTGCACCCGAAGGTTATTTCGAACATTCAAGAAATTCGCGCTCGCGGAGCCAAGGTAATTGCAATTGCCGAAGAGGGCGATCAGCAGGTTGGCGACTACGCGGAACACGTCATCTTCGTGCCGCAGAGTGAAAGCATTCTCGCGCCAATTCTCACTGTGATTCCATTGCAGGCATTTGCGCTTTCACTTTCAACCGCTAAGGGACTTGACGTCGACCAGCCACGAAACTTGGCGAAGTCGGTAACGGTCGAGTAGCAAAATGATTATCGGTGTTGGAGTCGATTTGGTTGACATCAACCGATTCGAAGCTCACCTGGAAAAAACTCCGGGGCTCAAAGAAAAGATTTTTCACGCAGACGAACGTGAAGTTTCAATCAACACTCTCGCTGGTCGCTTCGCTGCAAAAGAAGCACTCGTGAAAGCATTCGGTGGCTCGCTCGGAATGCACTGGCACGATGTTCGCGTTTCAAAAGACGAAAACGGTAAACCAGAAATTTCTCTCTTCGATGCAACTGCAGCGTTGGCTGCGGGCAAGGGCATCGCCAAGTTGCACCTTTCCATTTCGCACGATGGCGGCATGGCCACCGCGTATGTGATTGCCGAGGGAGGTATCTGATGCGTGAGCTGATTATCGACCTCGATGCAATCGCGGCAAACTTTCACAACATGAAGAACCGTGCCGGCGGCGCAAAGGTGATGGCAGTGGTCAAGGCAAATGCCTACGGTCACGGCATGGTTGAGGTGGCACTGAAGCTCGAGGCCGAGAAGGCCGACTACTTTGGTGTTGCCGACATCGATGAGGCGCTCGAGCTTCGCGAGTACGGCATCGAAACCCCGATTTTGGCTTGGCTGCACGATCCGAACGATCGCTTCGTGGAGGCGCTTGATAACAACATCGACCTAGGCGTGGCCAACCTTGAGCAGCTAGAGCGCATTGCCGATGCCGCTCGACTCACAGACTTCAAGGCCAGGCTGCACCTCAAGGTGGACACCGGGCTTAGCCGCAATGGCTCGACCATGGAGGATTGGCCGCTACTGCTCAATGCCACCAAGGAGCTAATCGACCTCGGGTTGGTCGAGGTGGTTGGCGTCTTTAGTCATCTTTCTTCAACCGGTGAGGCGGAGGATCGCGCCCAGATTGCCAAGTTTGAGCAGGCCGTGCAGCAGGTGCGCGATGCCGGCATCGACTTTGAACTGCGACACCTAACCGCCTCAGATGGTTCGTTGAGTTACCCAGATGCCCACTACGACATGGTTCGAATTGGTGTTGCGCTTTACGGACTTTCACCGTTCGCAGATCACCACAGTGCCGAGTATGGATTGCGTCCGGCGATGACGGCAGTGGCACACATAACTCAGGTGAAGCGTGTTGATGCTGGCACCGGAATTTCTTACGGCTACTTGGCTCACGCTGAAAAAGAAACCAGCTTGGCTTTGGTGCCGGTTGGCTACTACGAGGGTCTGCCACGCAACGCCACCGGCAAGCACGAAGTTTCGATCAACGGTAAGCGCTACAAAATCGATGCCCGCATCGCGATGGATCAGTTTGTGCTTGACATTGGCGATGACGTAATCTCCGCCGGTGATGACGTAATTATTTTTGGTGACCCAGCGTCGGGCGTGCCAAGTGCCGATGACTTGGCTAATGCCTGCGACACCATCAACTATGAAATCGTCACTCGCATGGGTGGACGTTTCAAGCGCCACTATCTGGGCTCTGTCGAATGATGCAATTGCAAGTGCGCGATGCAGACGAAATGCACGCGCTTGGAATTCGCATTGGCAAGCAGCTTCGTGCTGGGGATCTCGTGGTGTTAGTAGGACCACTCGGTGCCGGTAAAACCACTCTCACTCGTGGCGTCGGTGAGGCGCTCGGCGCCATTGGAAATGTTTCGTCTCCAACTTTTGTGATTGCTCGCACGCACAAGCGCGAAAGTGGCGAGGCTCCGATGGTGCACGTGGATGCCTATCGCCTTGGTTCTGCTGATGAACTCGATGACTTGGATATCGACTTTCCAAAGAGCATCGTGTTGGTGGAGTGGGGCAAGGGAATGCTCGACGATATCAGCGACAACTTGCTCGAGGTGGAAATCGCTCGCGATCACACCGGTGAATCGGAGACCCGTGAGGTAACCATCACCGGCATCGGTGAGCGTTGGGCTGGGGTTGAGTTCTGATGGGCGCGATGTTGGCCATTGATACCTCTGCCGGCACCACCGTTGCGCTGGTTCGCAATGGGGAAGTCATTGCGGAATCAAATCACGACAACACCATGGGCCACGCCGAGACGGTCGCCGTAGCGATTGCGGAAGTGCTTGCCGCCGCACCTGGTGTGGGTGTGAACTCGGTTGTGGTTGGGCGCGGCCCGGCACCTTTCACCGGACTTCGCGTTGGTATCGCGGCAGCCATGATGTTCTCGCAGGGGGCCAAAGCAAAGCTTTCCGGTGTGATTAGTTTGGATGCGATCGCGCTGCTCGAACTCGAAGGCAATTCTGCAATTTCTTCGACCAACCCATTGCTAGTGGTCACCGATGCTAGGCGCAAAGAGGTTTACTACGCGCTCTACTCCGGTTTGAATTCTCACGGTGTTCCAATTCGCATCGATGGACCTGCGGTGATTAAACCGGCCGCACTGGAAGAAATGTTGATTGATATAAACATCACTCCGGTGACAGCTACAAAATCAATCACCGCGGTTGCAATTGCGAAACTTGCCGAGGCACAGTTGCGCGATGCATGTTTGAGTACCGATGTGACCGCTTTGTATTTGCGTCAACCGGATGCGGTTGAGGGTCAATTCGGTAAGAAGGTGAGCGGATGAGCAAGCCTTGGGCAATTCGCCTCGCCTCAGAATCGGATCTCGATGCAATCATGCAGATTGAACACGAGTGTTTTGCTAATGATGCGTGGTCGTCAGATTCGATGTTCGACGAACTAACCGGTGCCGAAAAGTATTACATCGTTGCTTATCAAGACGACGCGCTAATTGGCTATGCCGGTTTGAATAAGTTGCCGACTGTGCACCAATCAGAAATTCAGACCATCGCAGTATTGCCAAGTTCGCGCGGCAATGGTTTGGGTCGCGATTTGATGGATCAGCTTCTTCAAGAGGCAGTGCGTTGCGATTGCCGCGAGGTGTTCTTAGAGGTTCGAGCAGACAACCCGGTGGCGCAGCAGCTCTATCGCTCTCTCGGTTTCGAGCAGATTGATGTGCGCAAGCGCTATTACCAACCGGACGATGTGGATGCCATAGTGATGCGCGCCACGCTCACCTCGGCTAAGGCCGAACCGCTGGTGCTGGGCATCGAGTCTTCCTGTGACGAGACCGGAGTTGGCATCGTGCGTGGCACCACTTTGCTTGCCAACGTGATCTCGTCTTCGATGGATCAGCACGCCCGCTTTGGCGGAGTGGTGCCGGAGGTAGCCGCTCGCGCTCACCTCGAGGCCCTGCTGCCAACCTTGAATGAGGCATTGGCAACGGCCAAGGTTTCGCTCGACGAAATCGATGCGGTCGCAGTGGCCAACGGGCCGGGGCTGGCCGGGGCACTTATGGTCGGCGTTGGTGCTGCCAAGTCGCTCGCGGTTTCGCTCGGTAAACCGATCTACGCGGTGAACCATTTGGTTGGTCACGTAGGAGTCGACATTCTCGAACGCGGGGAACTCGAGACTCCGACCATCGCGCTCTTGGTGAGTGGCGGACACACGTCGTTGCTCCTGGTCCGCAACCTGCTCGACGACGTTGAACTACTCGGCGAAACCATCGACGACGCAGCCGGGGAGGCATTCGACAAAGTTGCTCGCGTGCTCGGTTTGAAATATCCTGGCGGACCGGAAATCGATAACGCCGCAGCAGACGGCGACCCAAATGCAATTCGTTTTCCACGCGGTTTGATGCTGCCGAAGGATATGGAAAAGAATCGCTACAACTTCTCGTTCAGTGGATTGAAAACTGCAGTTGCACGTCACGTCGAGGTGCTCAACACCAAGGGTGAACTAGTGCCAATCGCAGATGTGGCAGCAAGCTTCCGTGAAGCCGTTGTCGATGTTCTGGTGAGCAAAGCGGTGAACGCCTGCGTCGATCACAATGTGCCACGCTTGTTACTCGGTGGTGGCGTGATTGCAAACCGTCGACTTCGCGAAGTTGCTCAGCAGCGCTGCGATGAAAACGGGATCGAATTGCGAATCCCTGCGCTTTCACTTTGCACCGACAACGGAGCAATGATTGCAGCAATCGGTGCTCAGTTGATTGCCGCCGGACGCCAGCCTTCGGGCCTTACCTTCGGGGCGGATTCCACCATGCCGGTAACCACAGTTCAGACCCTGTAAATTACCAGCCCTTTCTCAGGTTGCGGTGTTGTTATGTGGTTATGGCAAAAACCGAAGCAACTCCAGTTGCAACTAAGAAGCATTTTGACTTCACATCTCTAAACACTCTGGCCGTGGTTTCACTGGCCACCGCTGTTACCGGTTTCGGCGCAATCGCCGGAATCATCACAGGGCACATCGCCCTGGCACAACTCAAGCACTCTGGCCAAAGCGGCCGCGGGCTTGCCATTGCCGGTTTGGCAGTTGGCTATGCCGGTATCGCACTTGGCCTGACCATGGGTATCGGCCGCGTCGTCCTTTCGCTGCTCGGTGCTCGTTATGGCGTTGGCTTCAACGGTGGCCCTGGAATGATGGGCACCTGTTGGGGCAATTACTAACCCCGATCCACTAACTTCTCCTAGTTAGGTAGCGGCTGGGCAACCAGCACGCGGTGAGCGTCGCCAATTCTTGTTACAACGAGAGTGGCGGCGTTTTCGCCTTTAAGCTGCAACTCTTTGCGCAGTTCTTCTGGCACGATATCTGCGCCGCGCTTCTTGATTTCGAGCGTGCCGATGTTGCGTTCGCGCAAATAGGCCTTCAGCTTTTTGCGATCGAATGCCATTTCGTCGAGCACTCGGAATCCACGAACAAATGCAGAGTCAATTTGCTCTGCGCTCGATAGGTATGCAATCTGCGGCGCAATCAAAGTTGCACCGATTTGCTCCGCGAGTTCGGCAATCAAGTGTGAACGAACGATGGCGTTATCTGGTTCGTAAATGAATTCTTTTAGTTCGGCAACCGGAGCAGATTCACTCGAGGAATTTTCAGAGGTGATTTCGTGTCGACCATTTTTGTCAATCAAAGTTGCCGCGCGCGCCACCTTTGGTCGGCGTACTTCGTTAAACCACAGCGCCAGTTCAACTAGGTCGCCATCGATAGATAACCACTGCGCCTCGGCATCCTCCGGAATTGCTTCGTGCGGATGACCCGGACCGAGTTTGATGCCGGTTGGTTTGGTGCGAGCCTGCTCAACCACCCAGTCAAAGTTCGGTGCGAAGTCACTCGGGTCAAACTTGCGAGTGGTGCGTTCGGTTTTGCCGCCAAGTTCGCGACGAGCCGGATCAAAGAACAGCGCCTCAAACTGGCTGAGGTCCAAAGTAGTGACATCGGCGTGGGTCACTTCGACATCATCGAAAGCGCCGAGGTTGAAGGTGGCTAGTGCCGCGGTGACCTCATCGATTTCGAAGGCCTTTACCTTGAGGTCGACAGAGGCAAATGCCAATGACTCGGCACCAATGCCACAGCCCAGATCGGCCACCTCGGTAACCTTGGCGCCGCGAAAGCGACCGGCATGCAATGCCGCAGCCTGCAAACGTGAGGCCTGCTCGAGTCCGGCCTCAGTGAACAACAGACCGTCGGTGAAGTCACCGAATTTCTTGCGAGCACGGCGGCGGAGTTTGGCCTGGGTGAGCACGGCAGCTACCAGCGATGGGTGATAGCCCTCGGCTCTAAGGCTGCTAACCAGCTTGACCACATCGGCCTTAACGTCCAGATCGCCGATGGAATTGAGCAGCATCAACGCCTCCGGGGTGAGGAGGTGGATGAGTTCTTCGCGCTGCATAGGTCAAAATTAGCACTCGGGTTGCGAGAGTGCTAGGCCATGAATTAGAGTTTCTGGGTAGCCAATTCGGCTAACTAACACTGTTGATTCTTAGTAGAAGAGGTCATTATGTCGGTTTCAATCAAGCCGCTAGAAGATCGAATTGTTGTTCGCCCAGTTGAGGCAGAGCAGGTAACCGCATCTGGTCTAGTAATTCCAGACACCGCTAAGGAGCGCCCACAGGAGGCAGAAGTAATTGCTGTTGGCCCTGGTCGCGTAGACGACAACGGTAACCGCGTGCCGGTAGACGTAGAGGTCGGCGACAAGGTGATCTTCTCAAAGTACGGCGGCACCGAGCTTAAGTACAACGGCGAAGAGTACCTAGTGCTCTCAGCACGCGACGTGCTAGCAATCGTCGAACGCTAGACTCAAAAACATGAAGAACCCCGAGCATAATTACGCTCGGGGTTTTCTTTTTGGCCTCTCCGCATACATAATTTGGGGTGGATTCCCAATCATCATTTCGATGCTCGGATTCGCATCGGCATTCGAGATTATTTCTTGGCGAATCATTTTTAGTTTCATCACGGCAATCATTCTGATTGCGTACACCAAAACTTTTCACTCCATCATTGAAGTTTTTAAAAACCGCCGCAACCTAATCTGGGTGCTTGCCAGTGCGATTTTGATTTTTATCAACTGGTCGATTTATGTAATTGCGGTTGCCTCGCAGCAGGTGGTCGAGGCATCGCTGGGTTACTTCATCAATCCGCTGGTCACCATTTTGTTGGCAGTGTTTTTCCTCAAAGAAAAACTCGGACGAGCACAGTGGATTGCCGTCGGCTTTGGTGCCGCGGCGGTAATCGTATTGAGTTTCGACTACGGAAGATTGCCTTGGATCGCGCTCAGCCTGGCCGCATCATTTGGCGTTTACGGTTTGGCGAAAAATAAACTCGGCGGCAAGGTGACGGCACTCACTAGCTTTGCGATCGAGTCTGGGCTCGTGGTGCCGCTCGGCATTCTGCAGTTGATCCTGGTTGACCTAATCGGTGGTGGCTTGATGTTCGCTAGCCAAGGCGTCGGTGGCAGCCTCGGGCTAGTTGGCTATGGCGTGCTAACTGCCATTCCACTGATCCTGTTTGGCTCGGCCGCTAGGTATGTGCCGCTGCGCTACATCGGTTTTATGCAGTACATCAGCCCAATCCTTCAGTTCCTGGTGGGCATCCTCTATCTGCACGAGCCGATGCCGGCGGCTCGCTGGTTTGGCTTCGGGCTGGTCTGGTGTGGTCTTCTCGTGCTCATAGTTGACGGGGTTCGCAGCCTTCGTAATCAGAATGTGACATAACCCTTACCTTTTATTTCGGCTCGGGGTTTTGCCCATCTGGCTAACTGATTAGGCTTGTCCTTGCGTCGCGCCAAGAGCGTGACAATTCCATGGAGAAATAAATAGGAGTTCATTTATGAACATTTCAAAGCGTAAAGCAGCAGGAGCGGTTGCAGCACTTGCAGCAGTTTCACTTGTTGCTGGAGTATCGCTACCAGCTGGTGCAGCAACTGCACCACTAAAGGTTGGCGCAATCCTTCCACTAACCGGTGGCCTTTCATTCCTGGGTGACCCAATGGTCGCTGGATTCTGGGCTGCAGTTGATGAGATCAACAATAACGGTGGTGTGCTAGGTTCGAAGATTACCGTTACCGGCATCAAAGATGAGGCTGACGGATCAAACCTTGCAATCTCAACTCAGTCTGCTAAAGAGCAGATTGCTGCTGGTGCACAGGTAATTCTTGGTGCTGCTTCATCAGGTCGTACTTACAACATCATCAAGGACCTAACTGGTGCTGGCATTGTTCAGATCTCACCTTCAAACACCGACATCGGACTTTCGACTTACAAGGACAACGGTTTCTACTTCCGCACTGCTCCTTCTGACCTACTTCAGGGCCGTGTAAACGGAAACAACATTCTTGCTGCAGGTAAGAAGAATGTTGCAATCATTTACCAGCAGAGCTCATACGGAACTGGTCTAATGGGCACCGCAAAGGACGCTCTTGTTAAGGGTGGCGCAACCGTAAAGACTTACGCTTTCGCTGAGAACGAGACCAACTTCACCTCAACTGCTAACTCAGTTAAGGCACAGAACGCAGATGCAGTTCTTGTAATCTCATACGACGAGTTCAAGAAGATCGCTCCAGCTCTAAAGGACCAGGGATACAAGGGCAACCAGATTTACATGGTTGACGGAAACGTTGGTAACTACAGCAAGGAGTCATTCGCAGCTTGGCTAGATGGCGCGCAGGGCACTCAGGCTGGTGCAGACCCATCAAAGGCGTTTGCAACCAAGTTGAATGCTGCGTTCTTGTCTCACAGCAAGAAGGCTCTTCCTCTAACCATTTACGGCGCTGAGGCATACGACGCAATCATCGTTGCAGCACTTGCTGCTACCGAGGCGAAGAGCACCAAGGCTGCAGACATCAAGAAGCACATGGTTTCTGTAACCACAGGTGGCGTAAAGGTTCACACCTTTGCTGAAGCTGTAAAGGCGATCAAGGCTGGAAAGAATATTGACTACGATGGCCAGTCTGGCCCAATCGACTTCGATGCAAACGGCAACCCTTCAACTGCTTACATGGGTGTTTACTCATACGGCACTGACGGAACCAACTCACTAAAGAAGATGGTTAAGGCTGCTGTTCCAGCTAAGTAATTCATAGCTAAGACAAAACCCCCGGGCGTGTGCTCGGGGGTTTTGTTTTGTCGTGACCAGAGAGAGCGGCCACGAACTCTTCTATTAAAGCTCGGCTAGGTTACCGAGGTAAAGCTCAACCATCTTTGGATCGGCTAAAAGTTCTCGACCGGTGCCGGTGTGGGCATCTTTGCCTTGGTCTAGAACATAAGCGCGATCGCAGATCTGCAAACAACGGCGAGCGTTTTGTTCAACCATGATTACTGTAACGCCAGCCTTGTTCACCTCGCGTACTCGTAAGAATGCCTCGTCCTGTCGAACAGGCGATAGTCCCGCTGATGGCTCATCAAGTAGCAAAACCGATGGATCAATCATGAGTGCACGACCCATGGCTACCATCTGCCTTTCACCACCTGAGAGTGAACCAGCTTTTTGGTTACGACGTTTTTCAAGGTCTGGGAAAATAGTCGTAACAAATTCAAAGCGCTCATTGAAGCGTTTTGGATTTTGGAAGACACCCATTTCTAGATTCTCTTCGATTGTCAATGAAGGGAAAACGTTATTGGTTTGCGGAACAAAAGCCACGCCTTTCTCCACTAACTTGTTTGCCTTCAACCCAGTGATGTCCTCACCATTTAGCTTGATACGGCCATCGCGAATGTTGACTTGTCCGAAAATTGCTTTCAACAATGTGGATTTACCGGCACCGTTAGGGCCGATGATGCCAATTAGTTCACCTTGATTTGCGATTAGCGAACAGCCATTCAAGATGTTGATTCCTGGCAGGTAACCTGCGTGGAGGTTAGTTGCCTCAACTACTGGAGTAGCCATTATTTATCCGCCTTAATGCTCTTGATTTCAACCGTGCCAAGGTCGGTATCCGCATGAGCACCGAGGTAGGCGTCAATTACAGCCTGATCTTTCATAACCACTGCTGGCGGACCTTCGGCAACAATCTTGCCCTCGGCCATAACAATCACCCAATCAGAAATGTTGCGCACCATGTGCATGTCATGTTCAACGAACAAAACCGAAGCGCCATTGTTCTTTAGTTGTTTGATGTGCTCCAACAAGCTTTGGGTAAGTGCCGGGTTAACGCCAGCCATTGGCTCGTCTAACATTACGAGTCTTGGATCACTCATGAGTGCACGCGCCATTTCAAGGAGTTTGCGTTGTCCTCCAGAAAGCTCACCCGCGTAGTCTTCTCTTTTAGCATCAAGTTTGAAGCGCTTCAAAAGCTCATCAGCCTTTGCTGTAATCGCATTTTCTTGAGATTTCCAAATTGGGCGCACTAGAGCTGCCCAGAACCCTTCACCACGCTGTCCCAGAGCGCCGAGCTTCATGTTTTCGATAACTGTCATGAGGTTCAGCGACTTGGTTAGCTGGAAGGTTCGCACCATGCCCAATCGAGCAACCTTGTGTGGCGCAACTCCGGCTAGATCTTTTCCGTCGAAAACCCACTTTCCAGTATCTGGCTTGTCGAAGCCGGTTAGCAGATTAAAAAATGTGGTTTTGCCGGCACCATTAGGACCGATGAGGGCAGTGATTCGTCCCCGTGGAATTTCTACGTGTGCGACATCCACAGCAGTTAGACCACCAAATTTGCGAGTGACGTTATCGACCACAAGGATCGGGTCAACTTTTGCACAACCTGGAGCGATTGCTCCTAAAGCAATTTCATCGCGCATTTACTAAGGTCTCCCTCTTGTTTCCAAAGAATCCCTGCGGTTTGAATATCACCAGCAGCATCAAGGCCAATCCGACCAATAGATAACGTATCTGGGCAACCTGAGCCACGTTTAGGAATGGTAGGAATCCAAGATTGACTAGCCCAGTCATGACGCCTTCGGTAAGCATTAGCAGTGCGAAGAAAGACATTCCACCAACGATTGGCCCAAAGATTGTTGCCGCGCCACCAAGTAGTAGAACAGTCCAAATCATGAAAGTGAAGTTGGTTCCCCAGGTGCTTGGGTCATTGTTTTCTGGTGAGATCACGAAGATCATTCCACCCAGCGATGCGATTACGCCACCAATTATCAGAGCCTGCATCTTCATTGCGAAAACACTTTTTCCTAGGGAGCGAACTGCATCTTCATCTTCGCGAATACCCTTGAGCACCCGTCCCCAAGGACTTTTAGTGAGAGCGACCATAAATACCGCAACAACAGCAACCAAAATCCAACCGACAATAGTGATGAACATTTCGCGTTCACTAATTGTTTCGAAACCAAGGTCGTATCTTCCGACTGGAATAGGGTTTAGAGCAAAGAAGCCTTCTGCGAATCCATGAAGTCCAGCTGAACCTCCGGTAACAGACGCAAAGTCACTTGCCTGGAGCGCATATTTGAGGGCCTGAGCCGCTGCGATTGTCACGATTGCTAAATAATCTGCGCGAAGTCGCAGAGTTGGAATACCAAGCAGGAAAGCAAACAAAACAGAAGCGCAGATACCAACTAAAACACAGGCCCACCAGTCCCAGCCGAGCGTCAATGCTGCAATTGAGAAACCGTAGGCACCTAGCGCAGCAAATGCAGCCTGTCCGAAGTTCATCAAACCGGTGTAACCGAAGTGCACTGCAAGACCCAAGGCACAAAGGATATATGCAATGGTGAATGGAGAGAAAAGCTGACCGATTGTCAGGCCAAGAATTTGTAGAAAGTCCATGGTTATCCGATTCTCTGTTTCTTGCCGAGTACGCCCTGAGGTCTGAAGATCAGAATCACAATCAGAATTATCAAAGCAACTGCATACTTCAATTCGTTAGCAATGACCAAAGGCGAGATTTCAACGACTAAACCAATTATTAGTGCGCCAACCGTAGCACCCATCGCTGTGCCGAGGCCACCAAGGGTAACTGCCGCGAAGAGCAACAGCAGGATACTGAAACCAAGTTCCCAGTTAGCTTGGAACTGAAGTCCGTAGAGCACGCCAGCCAACCCCGTTAAAGCCGCCGATACAAGCCAAACAATTCGAATAATTCTTTCGACATCGATACCGGTTGCAGCCGCCAGTGATGGGTTGTCCGAGACCGCTCTGGTTGCTTTACCGAGTCTGGTTCGGGTAAGGAAGAACGCAACTCCTAGTAGCGCTGCAAGACTAATTCCCATGCTGTAAAGCGCTACGTCAGTAGTCATGATTGGTCCAAGAGTCACCGGATTTCCACCGCCTGAAACGTCCTTAGTATCTCCTCCAAAAATCAATAGCATTATGTAGCGCGCCACAATTGAAAACCCAATAGACACAATCATGATTTGGTTTACTCCTAGACGGCGTTTGCGTAAGGGTTTCCAAATAAATTGATCTTGAACGAAACCACTTGCGGTAACAATCAGAATTGCAAATAACGCGGCAACAATAATGTTCAATTGAAGTACTGAGTACATGACCCACATCATGAGCGCACCGAAGGTAACCATCTCGCCGTGGGCAAAGTTACTTAGTCCAGTTGTGCCATAAATTAGTGAAATTCCGATGGCTGCAATTGCTAAGAGCAAACCGAAATTCAGACCAGAGAATATTCGAACTATGAGTTGCGACCAAATGCTCTGTTCCTCTATTACTCCTGAACCAAAGGTATAAAGTACGGCAACGAAGCCCATGCCGGTTAGGTCAACATTTTGTTCCGCAGGGCTATCTGGGGCAAGCTTTACCCCAGCAGGGAGGCTAGCGGTATCAAGTCTGACTGTGTATTTTGTCTCAGCTGGAACATAAACGTTCCAGGCACCGGTAGCATCACTTTTCACAGTTTGGGTGAATTTGTCATTGTCGGTCACAGTGATATTGACATTTTCAAGCGGTGTATCTCCATTTAAAAGGGTTCCACTAATTGAGAAGTCACTCGTTGGCTCATCCGCCATTGCTGGAGACGTAATAGCTAGCCCGGCAAAGACCAGGAAGCCGGCAATGAGTGCGCTGAATCCGCGCAGAGCCGGCCTAATTAGTCGGTTCAAACCAACCTCCATGTCGTTTTGTCCAAGATTACCCCGAATTAGGGGGTCAATTCCCGTCGGCTAGACTGGGTCTCACCGCCAACGTTCTCGAGGACCTCAATTGACTGAACACAACCCTTTCGGCTATCTCGGACTCACATACGATGACGTCTTGCTCTTGCCAGGCGAATCGGACATCATGCCTTCGGCGGTGAACACCAAGACCCAGCTGACCCGTCGCATCTCGATCAACGTGCCGCTGCTGTCATCGGCTATGGACACTGTGACCGAGGCTCGCATGGCAATTGCCATGGCTCGTCAGGGCGGTATCGGCGTGCTGCACCGCAACCTTTCGCTAGAAGACCAGGCCTCACAGGTCGATTTGGTCAAGCGCTCTGAAGCCGGAATGATCACCCACCCGGTGACCACCACTCCGCTTGCCACCATCCAGGAAGTCGATGACCTATGCGGCCGCTTCCGCGTTTCAGGTTTGCCGGTAGTCGACGAGGATGACCGCCTGGTTGGCATCGTGACCAACCGCGACATGCGTTTTGTGCTTGACGTTCAGCGCACCACCACACTGGTTAAAGATGTAATGACTCCGATGCCGTTGATCACTGCGAACGTTGGCATTCGCCCAGAAGAAGCGGTTGCGATTTTTGCGCAGCACCGCATCGAGAAGCTGCCGATCATCGACGGTAACCAAAAACTTCAGGGTCTAATCACTGTCAAAGATTTTGACAAGAGCGAGAAGTATCCAAACGCATCAAAGGACGGCGCTGGTCGCTTGCTAGTTGGTGCAGCAGTTGGTGTTGGTCAGGATGCTTGGGAGCGTTCGATGGCACTAATCGATGCCGGCGTTGACCTACTTATTGTTGACACCGCACACGGACACAACCGTGCAGTGCTCGACATGATTGCACGCTTGAAGGCCGAACCATTTGCGAAGAACGTTGACATTATTGGTGGAAACGTTGCCACTCGCGAAGGTGCGGCTGCACTAATTGCTGCCGGTGCCGATGCGGTGAAGGTTGGCGTTGGTCCAGGTTCGATTTGCACCACTCGCGTGGTTGCCGGTGTTGGCGTGCCACAGGTTTCTGCGGTTTACGAGGCATCGCTAGCTGCCAAGCCAGCGGGCGTGCCGATCATCGCTGACGGCGGATTGCAGTACTCGGGCGACATCGCCAAGGCTCTGGTTGCCGGTGCTAACGCGGTAATGCTCGGCTCGCTACTTGCCGGAACCGACGAGGCTCCTGGCGACATCACCTTCGTTGGTGGCAAGCAGTACAAGACCTACCGCGGCATGGGATCACTTGGCGCTATGCAGGGTCGTGGCCAGGCTAAGAGCTATTCGAAGGACCGCTACTTCCAGGACGACGTGCTTCGCGAAGACAAGCTCGTGCCTGAGGGCATCGAAGGTCGCGTGCCTTACCGCGGTTCAGTTGCCACGGTTACCCACCAGCTAATTGGTGGACTCCGCGCATCAATGGGTTATGTCGGCGCAGAAAATATTCCTGCACTTCAGGAGCGCGGAAAGTTTGTGCGCATCACTGCTGCCGGTTTGAAGGAATCTCACCCGCACGATATCCAGATGACTGTCGAAGCACCGAACTACAACAACCGTTAAAACTTCAAGGGGAAACAAATGACCGAAATGGAAATTGGACGCGGCAAGCGCGGCACTCGTGCTTGGGCATTCGACGACGTTGCAATCGTTCCATCTCGTCGTACGCGCGACCCACAAGATGTTTCAACCACTTGGAACGTTGATGCATACAAGTTTGATTTGCCGATTATGTCTGCACCAATGGACAGCGCAGTTTCGCCTGCCACCGCAATTGAAATCGGAAAACTTGGCGGACTCGGTGTGCTCGACCTCGAAGGTCTTTGGACTCGTTACGAAGATCCATCACAGCAGCTGAACGAAATTGCAAAGCTAGATCCAGCACGTGCCATTGCGCGCATGCAAGAGATTTACTCAGAGCCGATCAAGGCAGAACTAATGCGTGATCGCCTTGCCGAGATTCGCGCGGCAGGCGTAACCGTTGCCGGTGCACTTTCACCACAGCGCGCAGCCGAGTTTTACGAGACAGTGATCAAGGCCGGAGTCGACATCTTTGTGATTCGTGGCACCACCGTTTCGGCAGAACACGTATCGAAGACCACCGAACCGCTTAACCTCAAGCAGTTCATTTACGAACTCGATGTGCCGGTAATCGTTGGTGGAGCTTCTACCTACACTGCGGCGCTGCACCTAATGCGCACCGGGGCTGCAGGCGTGCTGGTTGGCTTTGGCGGCGGCGCTGCCTCAACCACCCGCAAGGTAGTTGGCATTCACGCCCCGATGGCCACCGCAGTTGCCGATGTTGCAGGCGCTCGCCGCGACTACATGGACGAGTCTGGCGGCCGTTACGTACACGTGATTGCCGATGGCGGCCTTGGCACCACCGGCGACATCATCAAGGCGATTGCCTGCGGAGCCGATGGCGTGATGCTCGGTTCGATTCTTGCTCGCGCAGAAGAGGCACCTGGTCAGGGTTGGCACTGGGGTCAGGAAGCTTTCCACGAAGAACTTCCTCGCGGCAACAAGGTTGAAGTTGGCACTTCAGGTTCGCTTCAGCAAATCCTTCACGGTCCGTCGTCTTCGGCCGATGGCACCACAAATGTTTCTGGCGCACTTCGTCGCGCAATGGCAACTACGGGTTACAGCGACCTCAAGGAATTCCAGCGCGTCGACGTTGTAGTCGCACCTTATGGCGCATAAATCCATCTGGCGGCTAGCAGTCACTCCTAAATGGATTGGCGGATTACTAATCGCGCTCGCGGCTGCTTCACTATTTGCTTGGCTGGGGCAGTGGCAACTTGGTCGTGCGGTCGAAAGTAATCAGCCGGTGCAAATTGTTAAAGCAACGACCGTGGCAGTAATGCTGGATCAGAAAAACGTCTTCATCGTTGGCGGTCGAATTCAAGATTCAAAAACCGGTTACTGGGTTATTGCAAATTCAAAAACCGCAGAGGGCGAATCGATAGTCCTCGCCCTCGGCTGGACCGGAAAACTTTCAAAGGCCGAGGCCATTCGCACCGAGCTTGCCAGCTCGATGATTGCGCAGGCGTTTATTCCGGTTACCGGTTTTACTCTGCCAACCGAACCACCGGAGAAGGCTGATCAGAGCAAGCCGTATTTGTTGAACTCAGTTTCAACAGCGCAGATTGCAAACTTGGTTGGTGGTTCACAAACTATGCGTGCCGATTACATTGCGGTGAACCAAGCTGCCGCTCCGGATTCACTCGAACCGATCAAGGCAGAGATCAGCCAAGAAGCCGGAGTCAACTGGCTCAGTGCTTTCTATGCCATCGAGTGGACGGTATTCGCTGGCTTCGCGGTGTTCATGTGGTGGCGACTACTCAAGGATGCCCACATCGCAGGACGGTTAAACTAGAGCCATGTCAGAAACCCAAAAAGCCCAGCTGCAAGGCACCTTGAAGTACTTCAAGACCACCTCTTATATCACCGGTGTTTTTCTGCTGGTGATCAGTGTGCTGTTTGGCATTCGTTTGGGCATGAGCGCGGACGTTTGGATTGGCGGCCCTAACGGCCTGCTTGGCCTGGCTCAGTATTCAGTTGACCCTGGCACCGGCCAAAAGACTGGCCTTCCAACTCAGGGCGTTAGTTTCACAACCTTCGCGCTAATCATCCACGGCTGGCTTTATGTTGCCTACCTATTTGGTGACTTCCGACTCTGGACCATGCTGCGCTGGGGCATTGGCAAATTCTTGATCATCGCTCTTGGTGGAGTGGTGCCATTCCTGTCGTTCTTCACCGAACGTCACTACGCGAAAGTTGCTGAGGGGTACAAAGCGAATGAATAGACCAGTACTCGTAGTCGACTTTGGTGCGCAGTATGCGCAGTTGATTGCACGTCGTGTGCGTGAAGCAAATGTTTACAGTGAGATCGTTCACCACAATGTCACCGCTGCAGAAGTGAAGGCAAAAAATCCATTGGCGATTATTTTGTCAGGCGGACCGTCATCGGTTTATGAAGCGGGTTCACCACAACTCGATCGCGAAATTCTGGAACTCGGAATTCCGGTGCTCGGCATTTGCTACGGTTTCCAAACTTTGGCAAACGCACTTGGCGGTCGTGTTGATGCAACCGGCAAAAAAGAATATGGCGCAACCGAGCTAAACGTAAAAGCTGGCGGAGAAATTCTTGCTGGCCAACCTGCTCAGCAGATTTGCTGGATGTCACACGGCGATCAGGTTATGGAAGCACCAGCCGGTTTCGAAGTTTTGGCTTCAACCGAAACCACCCCGGTGGCTGCATTTGCCAACAGTGAGAAAAAGATTTACGGAGTGCAGTGGCACCCAGAGGTTAAGCACTCTGAGTTTGGCCAGAATGTTTTGACCAACTTCTTGCACAACGCTGCAGGCATCCCGGCCACCTGGAACTCGGGCAACGTGATTGCCGAGCAGGTTGAAAAGATTCGCGCGCAGGTTGGCAACGACCGCGTGATCTGTGGTCTCTCCGGTGGAGTCGACTCTGCAGTGGCTGCGGCCCTGGTACACAAGGCGGTTGGCGATCAATTGGTTTGTGTATTCGTAAACCATGGGTTACTTCGCGAGGGCGAGGCCGAGCAGGTTGAGCGCGACTACGTTGCCGCCACCGGCATCCGTTTGGTGGTTGTCGATGCAGAGCAGAAGTTCCTCGATGCCCTTGCCGGCGTGAGCGACCCAGAGACCAAGCGCAAGATTATTGGCCGCGAATTCATTCGCACCTTTGAAGAGGCTCAGGCGGCTTTGATCGCAGAGGCCAAGGCCGACAACCGTCCGATCAAGTTCCTAGTTCAGGGCACTCTTTACCCAGACGTCGTTGAGTCTGGTGGTGGAGCAACTGCTGGCATCAAGAGCCACCACAACGTTGGTGGATTGCCAGAAGACCTTCAGTTCGAATTGGTTGAGCCACTTCGCACCTTGTTCAAGGATGAGGTTCGTGCCATCGGTGCCGAGCTTGGTTTGCCTCACGAGATCGTTCAGCGCCAGCCGTTCCCAGGCCCTGGTCTTGGAATTCGAATCGTTGGCGAAGTTAACAAGGAGCGTTTGGATCTGCTGCGCAAGGCAGATGCAATCGTTCGCGAAGAACTAACTGCAGCTGGACTCGACGGAGAAATCTGGCAGTGCCCGGTTGTGTTGCTCGCCGATGTTCGCAGCGTTGGTGTTCAGGGCGATGGCAGAACATATGGTCACCCGATTGTGCTTCGCCCGGTTTCATCGGAAGACGCAATGACAGCCGACTGGACTCGTTTGCCATACGACCTACTTGCCAAAGTTTCGAACCGAATCACCAACGAGGTTGCCGGTGTAAACCGAGTAGTGCTCGACGTGACCTCAAAGCCGCCTGGCACCATCGAGTGGGAATAGCCCTTGACGCTTGTTTTCGGGCATCGGGGAGCTTCAGGCTATCGCCCAGAAAACACGCTTGAGGCTTTTGAGCTGGCATTCGCGCAAGGCGCTGATGCCATCGAATGCGATCTAGTACCAACCTCTGACGGACACCTAGTGATTCGTCACGACAACTATTTGTCAACCACCTCAGACATAGCTAGTCATCCAGAATTCGAATCACGAAAAACTAAAGACTGGTACACAGAAGATTTCACTCTTGCCGAAATCAAAACACTACGTGCGATAGAGCGGCTACCGGATCTACGTCCGGGCAGTGCCAAGTTTGATGGGGAGTTTTTGATTCCAACCGTCGACGAATTGTTGGCCAGCGAGTTTGCCAACGGCAAGACTCTGATTTTGGAAATCAAAAACGGTTTGTTTTTTGCGGTGCAGGATATTCCGGTGGTCGCTATTTTGAAGCGCGCACTCGATGCGTCGAACTACAAAGAGCGCGGCATCAGTTTGATCATCGAGAGTTTTGAGTATCCGATTTTGCAGCAGGCCAAGCGTGTGCTCGGCGACATCGCTCAGTATGTGTTCTTGTTTCAAGAGCAGCTAACCGAGGAATACCTAAACCAGATCGAGCCAGAAATCGACGGCATCAGTTTTGACATCCGATTACTAACGCACGACTACATCGGGCTGGCTCATTCCTGGGGTAAGCCGGCCTACCTGTGGACGGCCAAGGCCGAGGATGCCGAGTACAGCATCGATGAATACTATGCACAGCTGATAGCCACCGAGGCGGATGGCATATTTGCCGACCAGCCAGATTTGCTTGTCGCCTGCCTCGCCTAAACTTGGCAAGTTATGTCGGAACTGGAACTGTTTAGCGTGCCCAACCACAGCGAAAAGCTGGTGGAGGGGCTCAACCCGCAGCAGCGCGCTGCCGTTGAGTATCGCGGCCCGGCACTGCTGATTGTGGCCGGAGCCGGTTCGGGTAAGACCAGAGTGCTAACCCACCGCATCGCTCATCTGCTAGCCAACAAAGAGGCTTGGCCGAGCCAGATTTTGGCAATCACCTTTACCAACAAGGCAGCTGCCGAAATGCGCGAGCGCATCAAACACCTGCTTGGCGAATCTGCCGAGGGAATGTGGATCAAAACTTTCCACTCCGCTTGCGTTGCCATTCTTCGACGCGAGGCAGAACGCCTCGGCCACGACGGCAACTTCACCATTTACGACAGTGGCGATTCACGTGCCATCTTGAAGCGACTCATTAAAGACGCCGGTGCCGATGTTCACGGATTAACTCCTGCCGGTTTGGCATCTGCTATTTCGAATGCCAAGAATGAGTTGAATGACGCAGCGAGTTTTGCTCGCAACTCAGACATGAACGATCCAAAGGCTCGCGCCATCGCCGAGTTGTTCTCGCAGTATCAGAGTGAACTTCGCCGCAACAATGCATTTGACTTCGATGATTTGATTGGCGAGACGGTTTATTTGTTCCGCGCCTTCCCAGAGGTTGCCGAGGTTTACCGAAAGAAGTTCCGCCACATTCTGGTGGATGAATATCAAGACACCAACCACGCGCAGTACTCGTTGATTCGCGAACTAACTACCGGAAGCAATCCTGCCTCACTTACCGTGGTGGGCGACAGCGACCAGTCGATCTACGCATTCCGCGGAGCGGACATCCGCAACATTTCAGAATTTGAAAAAGACTTTGTTGGTGCCAAGACGATTCTGCTCGAGCAGAACTATCGTTCAACCCAAAACATTTTGAACGCTGCCAACGCTGTTATCTCAAACAACTTTGATCGCCCAAACAAAAACCTCTGGACCGACAGCGGCGATGGCGACAAGATCGTTGGTTACACCGGCTACTCGGCCCACGACGAAGCCCAGTTCATTGCCGATGAAATCAATGACTTACACCGCGCCGGCACAAGCTACCGCGACATCGCAGTGTTCTACCGCACGAACGCCCAGACCCGTGCCCTTGAAGAAATTTTCATCCGTTCCGGCCTGCCATACCGCGTGGTTGGCGGCACCAAGTTCTACGAGCGAGCCGAAATCAAGGACGCCTTCGGTTACCTGGTTGCCATTGCCAACCCTAAAGACGACCTCGCTACTCGTCGAATTTTGAATGTGCCAAAGCGCGGCATCGGAGACGCATCGGAAACCGCGATTGCAACTGCCGCTGCAAAACACAACATCTCGCTACGTGAGGCACTCGCCTTTGATTTAGGTTTCGGCCCGAAGATTGCTACTGCAATTCGGGGCTTGCACATGTTGCTTGAAGAATTCGAAGTGCAAATTGCCACCGAACCGGTGGACAAGATTTTGCTCGGCGTGCTGAACAAGAGCGGAATGCTCGAGGCGCTTCGTAATTCTCGCGACCCACAGGATGAGGCACGAGTTGAGAACCTGGAGGAATTGGTTTCGGTAGCCAAGGACTTCCAGCGCAATAATCCTGAGGGTCGACTCCCGGACTTCTTGAATGAAGTGGCACTGGTTGCCGCCGCCGACGAAATCGACGACGAATCTGGAACCGTTTCGCTCATGACTCTGCACACCGCGAAGGGCCTCGAATATGACGCAGTGTTCTTGACCGGCGTTGAAGAATCATTGCTGCCACACAAAATGGCATTCATCGTGCCTGGCGGTCTTGCCGAAGAACGACGACTTTTCTACGTGGGCATCACTCGCGCAAAAAAGAAGCTGCACATTTCGCTGGCGATGCAACGCACCACCTTTGGCGAGAGCGAGAGCTCGATTCCGAGTCGTTTCCTCTCCGAGATTCCAGATTCGCTGATCGACTGGCGCGAGTCGGGGGTTAGTCGAAGCATCGGTTCGAGTTTCAGCAATGAGCCAATCAAACGCGACAAACCACGCACCGAATGGAAGGGTGCCATCAGCTCGGTTCGCGACAACGGCGACCTCACCCTGGCCGCCGGCGACCTAATCGAGCACGCCGACTTTGGACGAGGCAAGGTGCTCGAGACCTCCGGCGAACCTCCGCGCCAGACCGCGGAAATCCGCTTCGACAACGGCTCCAAGAAGCGCCTGCTGGTCAAAGTGGCCCCGATTACCAAGCTCTAAAAGCCGTCTAGAATTGGCTGGTTACGTCAATTCGAACGGAAAATCAATTGGATTTATTTGAGTATCAGGCGCGCGATATGTTCGAGCGTCACGGAGTTCCAGTACTACAGGGACTGACCGCAGACACCCCAGAAGAAGCAGAAGCAGCAGCCGCCAAGATCGGTGGAGTTGTTGTAGTCAAGGCGCAGGTGAAGACCGGTGGCCGAGGCAAAGCAGGCGGTGTGAAAGTTGCTAAGTCTCCAGCGGAGGCTAAGGAAGCAGCAGAAAAGATTCTTGGACTCGACATCAAAGGCCACGTTGTAAAGCGCGTGATGATTGCTCAGGGTGCGTCAATCGACAAAGAGTTCTACTTCAGTGTTTTGCTAGACCGATCAAACCGCACCTTCCTATCGCTTTGCAGCGTTGAGGGTGGAATGGAAATCGAGCAGCTAGCCGAAGAGCGTCCAGACGCACTGGCTAAGGTTCCGGTTGACGCATCAAAGGGCATCGACAAGTCAGTTGCATTAGACATCGCTCGCAAGGGTGGTTTCGGCGACGACCTAGCCGACAAGGTTGCCGACGTATTCGTGAAGCTATATCAGGTATTCGTTGAAGAAGACGCAACCTTGGTTGAAGTAAACCCATTGGTGCTTACCACCGACGGCAAGATTCTTGCACTCGATGGAAAGGTATCGCTAGACGACAACGCAGAGTTCCGTCACAAGCGCGAAGACCTAGAGCGCGACGACCTAGATCCACTAGAGGCAAAGGCTAAGGCCATGGACCTTAACTACGTGAAGCTTGACGGCGAAGTTGGAATCATCGGAAACGGTGCCGGCCTCGTGATGTCTACTCTCGACGTAGTTGCATACGCGGGAGAGAAGCACGGCAAAGTTCGTCCGGCTAACTTCCTCGACATCGGTGGTGGAGCTTCAGCTGAAGTTATGGCCGCTGGTCTAGACGTAATCCTTGGCGACCCACAGGTGAAGAGCGTTTTCGTAAACGTCTTCGGTGGAATCACCGCCTGTGACGCCGTGGCTAACGGTATCGTCGGTGCGCTAAACACCCTCGGTGCTGCCGCTACCAAGCCGCTAGTTGTTCGCCTTGACGGTAACAACGTGAACGAGGGTCGCCGCATTCTTGCCGACTACGCTCACCCACTGGTAACCGTTGTCGAGACCATGGACGAAGCAGCCGACAAGGCCGCCGAGTTGGCTAACCGCTAAGCGCGAAGGAATTTTCAAATGGCTATTTTTCTAAACGAACAATCAAAAATTATCGTTCAGGGTATGACCGGTAGCGAAGGTATGAAGCACACCGAGCGCATGCTCAAGGGTGGATCAAACATCGTTGGTGGAGTCAACCCTCGCAAGGCTGGCGAGACTGTTGAAGTTGCTGGCAAGTCACTTCCTGTTTTCGGAACCGTTGCAGAAGCGATGGCAGCAACCGGTGCAAACGTAAGCGTGATCTTCGTGCCACCTGCCTTTGCCAAGGCAGCAATCGTTGAAGCAATCGATGCAGAGATTCCTCTTGCGGTTGCCATCACCGAAGGTATTCCAGTGCACGACTCAGCATCGGCTTGGGCATACAACGTTGCCAAGGGACAGAAGACTCGCTTGATCGGTCCAAACTGTCCAGGCATCATCAGCCCCGGTAAATCAAATGCTGGAATTACTCCAAGCGACATCACCGGCACCGGACCAATCGGTTTGGTTTCAAAGTCGGGAACCTTGACTTACCAAATGATGTTCGAACTTCGCGACATCGGAATGTCAACTGCAATCGGAATCGGTGGAGACCCAGTTATTGGAACCACTCACATTGATGCACTTGCAGCATTCCAGGCAGACCCAGAAACCAAGGCAATCGTTTTGATCGGTGAGATTGGTGGTGACTCTGAAGAAAAGGCTGCTGCTTACATCAAGGAGCACGTAACCAAGCCAGTGGTTGCATACGTTGCCGGATTCACCGCACCTGAAGGTAAGACCATGGGTCACGCCGGTGCGATCGTTTCAGGTTCAGCTGGTACCGCACAGGCGAAGAAGGAAGCTTTCGAGGCAGTTGGCGTTTTGGTCGGCAAGACTCCGAGCGAAACCGCTTCGCTAATGCGCAAGGTAATCCAGAGTCTCTAAAGGATTCCGGGGGTGAATCGCAGGCTTACCTTTGCAATCGGTGCAATTCAGGCGCTGACCGCAGTGGTGATTGGTATCGGCGCTATTGCCGTGCCGCTTTCGATTCTCTGGATCTTCGAGCAAGACGCCCAGACCGGATGGTTGGTTGCCTTTAGAACGGCTGCCGACCTCTGGCTTCTTTCTCAAGGCACACCGATTGATGTTGCCGCCGGCAAATTCCTAACCCTGGACGTGCCGGCGTTTGCCATCACACTTATCCCGTTGGCATACAGCATTGTGCTCGGCTGGTTGGCTTACCGAATTGGTCGTCGCTTCTCCGGTGCTCCAGAAATTTGGCCGGCCTGGACAGCCGCGCTCGCGGTGTACACGTTTCTCGCCTTCGGTGTTACTCGCGGTGCAGACTTTGCCTCTGCTTCACCCAACCAGGTACTCGGCGTAGTTTGCCCGACACTATTTTTTGCATTCTTCATGACCCTCGGTTCCGTGCTCGGCGAACCGCGTGCGGTTTACGGTGCAGCTAAAACTGCACAGGCACCCGAGCGCAGAGCATTCAAAAACTTCTTCAGCGAAAACTTTGAAAAGTTGCCTTGGGTAATTCGTGTGATTTGGTCTCCTGCGTTGCGTGCCGGCACCGGCATCGTCTTGGCGCTGCTGGTTGTTTCGGCAACGTTGGTTTCGTTGCTGTTGGCATTCAACTGGATCAATATCATCACCTTCTATGAGAGTGTGCACGCAACCTGGCTCGGTGGTTTTGCTCTCACCGTTGGACAAATTGCTCTACTGCCGAACTTCATTATTTTCGGAGCCGCTTGGCTCACCGGAGTCGGTTTTTCTATCGGTGCCGGTTCGCTGATTTCTCCGCTTGGCAGTGCAGCTGGTCCGCTGCCGACCATCCCGATCTTGTCGATTCTGCCGCAGGGTCAACTTAGCTTTGGAATGATCGCACTCGTGGTGCCGCTGGTGCTGGCGTTCTTGGCCACACTTGCCATCCGCAATCACACCGAAGATGTGCGCTTCGAATTTGCAACTCCGCTCGCTTCTGCACTTGCCCTAGGGCTATCGATTGCATTGGTCGCGGCAGGCGAGTTGGCCATCCTGGCTTGGCTGGCATCCGGCGGTTTTGGCCCGGGTCGCTTGGCCACTAACGGAGTGAATCCGCTAATGGTTTTTGCAGTCAGCTTCGTTGAGGTGGCAGTGGTTTCGGTCCTGGCATCCTTCTACAGCGCACGCCCTAATGCGGCCGACCACCCGCTGCTCTCGCTAAATCGCAAGAAGTAAACTAGACCAGTGCTGTCGGTTGTTGTCCTCATTTCTGGCGGAGGTTCTAACCTCCGAGCACTTCTCGACGCCGCCGATAACCCACTCTTTGGTGCCCGGATTCTTGCCGTTGGCGCCGACAATCCGGCCGATGGCCTAGCCCACGCAGAGCACTACGGAGTTCCTACCTTTGTGGTTTCACCAAACGCATTTGCCACCCGCGAGGAGTGGGCTGCAATGTTGCTTGAGCACGTTAACTTCTTCAAGCCAGATCTAGTGGTGCTCGCAGGATTCATGCGAATCTTGCCGCCAAACTTTGTTCAGGCGTTGACTCCAAATTTGATCAACACTCATCCGTCGCTGCTGCCAGATTTCCCTGGCGCTCACGCAGTGCGCGATGCCATCAATGCTGGTGCCACCAAGACCGGTGTCACTATCCACGTTGTGGACAATGGCGTAGACACCGGTCCGAAAATCGCGCAGCGCGAAGTTGCTATATCTGCAGAGGACACCGAGGCAGAACTTCACGAACGCATCAAAGTTGAAGAGCGTGAATTGCTTGTTTCAACTGTCAAACAAATTGCCGACCAGCAAATCAAACTCAGCGAAATCTAACAAAGGAATATCTTGGCCGCCATCAATCCGCATCAGCCTGCCGACTACCGACACTTTGATCGCATTGAAATCAAGCGCGCGCTGATTTCTGTTTCAGACAAAACTGGTCTACTCGATTTGGCCAAGGCACTGGTTGCTCACGGCGTCGAAATTATTTCAACCGGGTCAACCGCAAAGTCAATCGCAGACGCTGGCTTGCCGGTTAAAGAAGTTGCCGAGGTGACTGGCTTTCCAGAAACACTTGATGGTCGCGTAAAGACTCTGCACCCGAGCATCCACGCCGGCTTGCTTGCCGACCTGCGTTTGATTGCGCACGAGGGGCAGCTCGATTCACTAAAAGTTAAGCCGTTTCAGCTAGTCGTGGTGAACCTATATCCATTCGTGCAGACAGTGCAGTCCGGGGCCAAGGGCGATGCCGTGGTTGACCAGATCGACATCGGTGGCCCTGCCATGGTTCGCGCTTCGGCCAAGAACCACGCCAACGTGGCTATCGTCACCGACCCGGTGCGCTACTCGGAGATCATCGAATCGCTAGACAACGGCGGCACCACTTTGGCTCAGCGCAAGGCGCTTGCCCTCGCTGCGTTCTCGCACACGGCAAAGTACGACACCGCGGTTGCCAACTGGTTTGAGGCGGAGATCAACGCTGACTGGCAGAAGTCTGCCGGTCAAAGCGCAGACAACGCAAGCAAGAACCCTGGCTTTACTCCGGAGTTCACCGTTACCGGCCAGCTCTCCGCGGTACTGCGCTACGGCGAAAACTCACACCAGGCAGCTGCGCTCTACAAGAGCAAGGGTGATGCCCACCAGGGCATTGCTCAGGCTCGCCAGCACGGCGGTAAAGAGATGTCTTACAACAACTACGTTGACGCCGATGCGGCACTTCGCGCTGCCTACGATTTCAGCGAGCCGGCAGTAGCCATCATCAAGCACGCTAACCCGTGTGGCATTGCCATCGGTAGCGAAGCCGCGCCAGACCAAATCGCAGACGCTCACGCCAAGGCTCACATGTGTGATCCACTTTCGGCTTTCGGTGGAGTGATTGCCGCAAACCGCATCGTCACTAAAGCGATGGCGCAGCAAATTTCATCTATCTTCACAGAGGTGATCGTTGCTCCTGGTTACGAAATTGAAGCACTACAGATTTTGCTAAAGAAGAGTGACCTTCGTATTTTGGAATTGCCCGCTTCATACTCACGCGATGCACTCGAGTACCGACAAATTTCAGGTGGCATCTTGGTGCAGCAACCTGATGAGTTCTCAAACTTCAACACGCTGAACTGGAAACTCGTTGCCGGTAAGAATGCCGATGCAGAAACCATGAAGGACTTGGAATTCGCTTGGCGTGCCTGCCGCGCGGTTAAGTCGAATGGAATTTTGTTAGCCAGCGATGGCGCATCGGTCGGTGTCGGGATGGGCCAGGTAAATCGCGTTGACTCATGCAAGCTAGCAGTCGGTCGTGCCGAGTCACGTTCGCGGGGTTCGGTTGCTGCCTCGGATGCCTTCTTCCCCTTTGCTGACGGGCTTCAGATCCTGATTGATGGCGGAGTGAAGGCAGTGGTTCAGCCTGGCGGATCAAAGCGTGACCCTGAAGTTATCGAAGCTGCTCAAGCGGCTGGCATCACAATGTACTTCACCGGCGAGCGACACTTCTTCCACTAAAAAATCGACATAGACTTCAATGCTGGGCTGATTTTGAAGATGAAATCGCCAGGTAGATAGGTCATTGTTTTGAAGCAACGCGGCACAATCGCAACTCTCTTCCGAATTTTTCCATACGCAAAATCTGCGCTGCCTAGAATCTCACTTGGAATTATTGCCGCGCTTGGCTCACAGGTTTTTGCCCTCAGCATTCCGCAGTTTCTACGCGACCTCGTAAACAACATCACCAAGGAAAGCACTCCGGACCGCCTGTTCCTAGCGGTTGCCGCCGTGTTTACTCTTGGCGTTCTCGAATCGGTAATGGTGCTGCTTCGCCGTTGGCTCGTGCTAACCCCAGGTACCAAGGTCGAAGCCGGATTGCGCAGAAACCTCTACGAAAAACTCCTAGATTTGCCAGCGGCTTTCCACGACAAGTGGCCTAGTGGTCAGTTGCTCTCGCGCACCACCGGAGACCTCAGCATGATTCGCCGCTGGTTATCTTTTGGCTTGGTGCTGATGGTTGCCAACTCGGTCACCATTTTTGTTGGCATCGGAATTCTGTTTAGCTTCCACTGGCTGCTCGGTGCAATTTATGTTTTGTTTGCCGTGCCTATTCTTCTGCGCACTCTGAAGTTCGAGAGAAACTTCAGAGTGGTGGCTCGTCAATCTCAGGATCAAAGTGGAGACCTCGCCACCTCCATCGAAGAATCGGTGCACGGTGTGCGCGTGCTAAAGGCACTCGGTCGCGGCGACTACATTGCTTCGAAATTCGCCAAGGACGCATACGACTTGCGTTCCACCGAGATCAAGAAAGCCAAGGAACTAGCTGGCATCTGGCGCTATATGTCACTGGTGCCAGAAATCGCGGTTGCAGTGACCTTGTTTATCGGAGTCTGGTTGATTACTCAGCACGAATTCACCGTGGGTGGAATGGTTGGCTTCTTGGCAACCACCACTGTGCTGCGTTGGCCTATCGACTCGATTGGTCGACTACTGGCGATGACTGTTGAAGCAAAAACAGCAGTTGAACGATTCTTCGAAGTAATCGATGAAGAGAATCCGATTACCGATCCGGCCAATCCAAAGACCATTGCCAAGCCTGAGGGTCGCCTCGAATTCCGCAACGTGCATTTCAGATTTGATGATGCACCGGAGGGCGAGCAAGACCTACTTAATGGTGTGAACCTCACCTTGGAGCCCGGCCAATCGGTGGCTCTAATCGGAGTGACCGGCTCTGGCAAGACTGCGCTCTCTGCGCTCACCACTCGAATCTACGAAGTCAACTCCGGCGAGATTTTGCTCGATGGAGTCGACATCCGTGACTTGACCAGACTCGAACTGCGTCAGCACATCGCCATGGCTTTTGAAGATTCCACATTGTTCTCGGCAAGCATTCGCGACAACGTGCTGTTGGGTCGCCCAGAGGCAACCGATGACGAACTCAAAGCAGCGCTCGCAATTGCTCAGGCTCAGTTTGCCTATGAGCTACCGGAAGGCGTAGACACCAAGATCGGTGAAGAGGGAATGAGTCTCTCTGGTGGCCAGCGTCAGAGAATTGCACTCGCTCGCGCCGTGGCCGCCAAGCCAGAAGTCTTGGTGCTTGACGACCCGCTTTCGGCGTTGGACGTAGACACCGAGGCCATGGTTGAAGATGCACTGCGCACAGTGCTCAAGACCACCACCGCGCTGATTGTGGCTCACCGACCATCAACGGTTCAGCTCGCCGACAAAGTGGCGCTCCTCGAGAACGGCAAGATCACCGCCTTTGGCAAGCACAGCGAACTGTTGGCCAGCAACGAGCACTACCGATACGTGATTTCAAGTTTGGACACCGACGGCAAAGAGATGGCGGTGAACCTATGAGCATGCAAGGAGTATCTGGAGAAGACCAGGTAGAACTCAACAAAGCCGACAACAAACAAATCCGCAAGCGTTCGCTACGCTTGCTCAACTCATTGATTCGCCCGGTGCGTAAGCGCTTTATCCTGAGCTTTGTCATCGTAATCATCAGCCAGGCTTTGCGCGTGGTTGGCCCAGCGTTGATTGCATTCGGCATCGACAAGGCATTACCGCAGGCACTAAGCGGAAATCAAACACTGATTATCGCGGTAGTCAGCGCCTATCTGATTTCGGCAATCGGTAACGCAACACTGATTCGTAGCTATTTGGTTTACGCAGCAAAAATCAACCAAGACGTTTTGGTGGACTTGCGTCAACGCATCTTTGTGCACGCTCAAAAACTCAGTGTCGACTTCCACGAAAAATACACTTCGGGCCGAGTGATCTCTCGCCAGACCAATGACCTCGATGCGATTCGAGAACTACTGGATTCTGGATCAAACGAAATGATCGCCGGAATTCTCTACGCAATCTTTACTGCAGTCGCACTGACTCTGCTAGACGCTCAAAGCTTCCTGGTGATTCTGGTGAGCCTGATTCCGCTGTTCTTCCTAACCCGTTGGTTCCAGCGCAATACGCGAATCAACTACCGCAAGAGTCGATTGGCATCGGCAGCACTGATTGTGCACTTTGTTGAAAACATGACCGGCATCCGCGCGGTCAAGGCATTCCGTCGCGAGAAGCGCAGCCGCGAACACTACGAAGTCCTAACCGAGGATTACCGAAAGCTCAACGTACAGGTGATTCGCGTATTCGGTATTTTCGACCCTGCCCTAATCATGCTTGGCAACATAACCGTGGCCGCAGTGCTGCTGTTTGGCGGCTTGCGCGTGCTGGATGGCGGCCTTGGCCTCGGAGTGCTCACCGCGGCTCTGCTTTACGCCAAGCGCTTCTTCGACCCGATGGAAGGTCTGGCGATGTTCTACAACGCCTTCCAGTCGGCTAACTCATCACTCGAGAAGATCTCCGGAGTGCTCGAAGAGGAGCCGAGCGTAGCCGAGCCGGAGTCACCGATTCCACTGGAGAATGCCAAGGGTGAAATCAAGTTCGACAAGGTCGAGTTCCACTACGCCAATGGCGTCACAATTTTGCCGGAATTCAATCTCGATATTCCTGCCGGACAAACCATCGCGCTAGTTGGTTCAACCGGTGCCGGTAAATCGACACTGGCGAAACTAATCTCTCGTTTTTACGATCCAACTCATGGAGCGGTAAAAATCGACAACATCGATTTGCGTGAGATCGCGAATGACCAATTACGTAAGGCCGTGGTCATGGTTACCCAGGAAGCCTATTTGTTCTCGGGAACCGTTGCCGAAAACATTTCGCTCGGAAAGCCAGAAGCAACTCCCGATGAAATCGAAGCGGCGGCAAAAGCAGTTGGCATTCACGACTTCATCATGACTCTGCCAGATGGCTACAGCACCGACGTCAACAAACGCGGTGGGAGAGTATCAGCTGGTCAGCGCCAACTTATTTCTTTCGCGAGAGCGTTCATCGCAGACCCATCGGTTTTGATTCTCGACGAGGCAACCGCATCGCTCGACATTCCTAGTGAGCGAGCAGTGCAACGAG